>Ga0307377_10008745_pt1 | contig 10225 bp, 9 predicted proteins | sample TR3MG_FD_202535 | JGI IMG/M metagenome (GOLD analysis project Ga0307377, IMG submission 202535) | Soil microbial communities from Risofladan, Vaasa, Finland - TR-3 | ecosystem: Environmental > Terrestrial > Soil > Coastal area > Acid sulfate soil | place: Finland: Risofladan, Vaasa | collected... | reverse complement strand
AGAAATTTGTACCAATCCAGTTTTGGCAACCGGCCTCGGCATCAACCTGTACGGTGAAACTCGGCAATGTCGAGCTTGCAATCGGCGTGAAGACATGGGAATAAATACCGGTGTCGATCAATGTCGATGTCACTTGCCCGAACACGCCTTTCAGTACCCAACCCATTAAATCTTCCGGTGTCAAATCAAAAGCGAAAGAGCCACCTGCTGTGAGCGGGCCGGGCAGTATGCGTTTGTTGCCCCGGATGCCGCCGACATATCGCGGGATCAAGAGATTATTATCCATTGCAATGGATTCATTCTTGATCTCGCCGAATACTGTAGGCGGTGTCGCCTCGGTGCCGAAACTTGTTTCCTGCTTAATTCCGAGATGCCCTAACATTCCAACTGACATATTTGGTCACCTCCTATTATTATTTTCCTTCCAAAATTTACACTTAAATCTAAATCTACTATCCCCGAAGTTGCACATGTGCGCGGAGCGCACTTCACGGGCGCACGCGCTGCTCCTTGCGGCGCCCCTCCAGCGTGAGCACGCCCATCCAAAGCATTTCGCCGCCGAGTAACCGGAATCCGGTGTCGACTTTGATAATGTTTGCCGGGCGCGTAAATGTGCAGTTGAATTGATTCGCACGGCATAAATCGCGCAAATCATCCGCTATATCAAGAATGCCTTTGAAACCAGTTACAGCGTCCCCGTAATACGCCAGTTCCGGCACCCGTGATTTCTGTCCGAAGTAAATTGAGACTGTGAATACACTTTCATCACTGCCCCGCGTCCCGATTGATTGTGCGTTTACTGTTTCCCCAATCGGCCCGATATTAATAAACGGAAATATCAACTCTGTTTTCTCTGTGCCGCCCTTGCGCCACGCTTTAATATATGACAGCGAAGCGTCATTTGAAAGAACATCATATATGTTTTCAACGACCGCTTTCATGTTGATTTCTCCAATGATTTCGGTATGAAGAACTCTAAAATATCATTCACATCTGAATCAGTTAATATTATTGGCGGTCGAGCGGGCATAAACTTTGTACCCTCTTGATGTTTCGCCGCATAATCAGCCGATGAACCGTACTCTAAAATGTTGCCCTGAATATTACCACTAAATGATCCTTTTAAATTGGCCTTGTCAACTAATATTTTTTTGCCTTTGCCCTTCTTCTCAATTGTAATGGGAGCCAATGGTGCCCACTTGTGGGCACCGCGCCCCTCATTGCGAAATGTCTGGTCTACAATCCAATCAAGTTGACTGCTCGTGTCTCGCAACGCATCAGCCGGGTTTTGAATGTCATCTGCGATGATATTCAACTCTTTGATTAACCCGGCGACGTCAAATTGTACTGAAAATTCAAGCATGATAGCTCCGCTATTTCATTACCAGACTTCCATATTCCCATCATCCTCGGATGTTTCGCCCTCTGTAATTTTCTGAACGAATTTTCTGTCTTTTCCAACACGATTTGACTGCATTAATTTTGCGCCGATTGTTTCATCGAATAATTCGGGATTTGTTTTGATTAAATCGTCCAATAAAGTTACGGGATCAACACAATACATTTTCATGTATTCAGTTTCGTTCGGGTCTTTGCCTACTGTTTGCCTTTTAAGGATCAGACAAACAGCCAAATCGACCGCTATATCATTTATCACACCTGGCGGTGATGCCAGCGGCAATGTAAGTCCCTCAATTGCAATGAGTTTTGAATCAATTTTATTACTCGCTCGTGTTAAAAACCGGTCAATCATATCAGTCGTTATTTGCGCCTGCGCAATTAATTCCGTATAGCCGAGCAACGCATCCTGTACGCCTTGTAATGTACCGTATGCCATGATGGTATCACCCCATTATTTCACCGTGATAATTTGTAACCGAGAATAATTTCCCGATTTTCCAGAGCCGTTGTTATCAGTTGGTGATCCCTGAAATCGGCGGGATACCAGCGTGAGATATGTTTCTCATGTGGATTCCCGTAAGACTCTTTCTGTGGGCAGTCGTCATTCGGAGTGGTCGCAATGTAGTTGCGTGCCCTGCGCAGAATTTCACGACCCATTTCTTTCTCCAAATGCTCGATGGTTCCGCATATCAGTAGAAGTTCATAATTTGGAATAATATCTAAATTGTTTTTAACATCTCCGATATAGATATTATCATATACATACTGATGAATTGGTGTGATGTAGTTCGGGAACACCTCCACCGCATCAATTTTTACTTTCCATTCGTCCCGATGATAGCGCCGATGTCCCCATAACTCAAGATACTCTCGGCACAACATGCCGTATTTCCCAAACCCCGGACCAATTTCCAGAATGCTTTTAGGCTGAAATTTTTTAATCAATGCGATTGTTTCAACAGCTAATATTCCTGTCGGCATATCCTCGTCAATCTCCTTTCCTCTTTTGTTTTAGTATTGCTGTAAACATTAAATCGGTATATGATATTAGAATATCCCACGACAATATATTTTCAGCAATAAAACGATTCAGTTTGTATACCTCATTATAGCTTTTTTCACGAAATTTTTCTATATGTTTGATGAATTCTGAAATATCTGGATTTACTATTTGACCGTTTACTCCATTGAGAATCAGCGACCGAGCATATCCTACATCCGTTGTTATTACAGGACGTCCGCAACATATTGATTCAGTCATTGGAAAACAAATTGATTCGCTTTTGCTGGCGACTAAAACCATGTCCAGATTATTATAATAATTCGGCATGTTCTCTGGCGCTATTGTTTTTATTCCCACGTTGTTATATTTTTTAAATTCTTGACGAATATCCCGATTGAGTGTTTTGATAGCGAGCAAAAAGTGATATTGTTTGTTGTTTGCAAAATGCCTTACAATCGGCACGATCATTGAATAGAATCTTTTATGATCCATTGGTCCCCAATGCGCCGCGTTACCAACCCAGCCGATTGTAAAGATGTTGTTTTTGCGCTGTGTAGAATTATTAAATTGTTCAATATCGACACCGGACGGACGATAATATATATTGTGATTTGTGTTGCGAAATGTTTCTTCCAGTTTCTTGTACAGATATTCTGATACGCCATACACGTTATTTGATAACGACATTAACCTGATAAATTTTTCATTCATTTTTGCATCGTCGAAATGATGATGTGAAGACACCCCTATTACAATACGAGCCGGATCAATATCCTTTAATAACCCCGTTGGGAAATATAGTATCCCAGGTATCATTATTAAATTGAATTGCTGTAAATCCATTTTGAAAATGTTCTGGAATCCATTTTCAGTTTTATCAATCTTCTTATTAAAATGAGCCTTTGTAAAATCATATTTATGATTCAGCCGCTTTTCAATTGCGTTACATGTCCGGGCAAAAGCCCAATCCGGCGAGTCAGCAATTAATAATATTTTAGATTTCATATCTCCAGCCCTAGCTTTTTTAGTTCATTCGTTGTTACGCCGAAATGTTTTATCGCTGCCGCTTCTGATATTTTAATATTTTGTGATTGATTCCACATGCTTTTTAACCGCGTAACGCTTTGAAATATATTGCCCTTAGTGCGCCAGATTGTAGCATCATGTTTTGATTGTTCCGCTCCCCATTTCTTAAAATGAATACCACATAATTGGTTTGTAAATAATAGTTTTTTATTATTCGCTTTTACCCGATTTGAAAAGTCAAAATCAGCATATCCCGCTAAAAACAATTTCATATATGGATAGATGTTTAATACTGTTTCATGGCGCATCGCCACAAATCCCCCACATAGAAAACCAACTTCCACTATATCGTTATTTTTTGGCTTGTAAACAGTACGCATTATATTGGTTCCATCGCGGGATATTTCACATAGTCCATCCTGCATAGTTCCGTTCTCGTTTAATAGTAGTCCGCCAATACAATCAGAAGTATTATACTCGATAAATATTGTGTTGATAAGGTTTTCATATTGATTTGTTTCTATCATAATATCATCGTCTAAAAAGAAATAATAATCATAATTCAAATGATTGTTAGCAATCATGCGCCGGATTAATTCATGGCGACCTGGAGCGCATAAATAATTCTTTTTAGAATGATAAACATAGATATTGGATCGCTTTATCTCATTCAAATATTTAATTAATTGGTCATCTGTTGACCCATTATTCAAGATAAAAATATCTGTTGTTTCAAAATTGGTGTATTCGATAAGCTGCTCAAAACATTTTTTAAATATTTCAAATCTATTATGACAAATTATTAACACAGCCATTCTAAATGATGGTTGTATAACGGAAAATCTATCCGGCCATTTTTCCTTTAAATATTTATGACTCAATTTGTATTGTTCATCGTGATTAAAATCATATTGTGAATGTAACGAGGATTGTTTATGATGTCGTATTCCCGCATCTGTAATATACATAACAAAATGTTTCTCTTTTTGCAATCTCCATGAAAGATCGGCATCCTCACAATATGCCATTCCAAACCCGGTATCAAATCCACCTAAATCAATAAATGTTTTTCGCCGAATCATCAGCCCTCCGGCTCCCATGTAATTATATTTAGGATCCTTTGTGTTGGGCTTGTTTCCGCCGATACCATTTACTGGATCAACACTGTGAAACTCAACCCCGGCGGCAACATGTCCATTATCAACCGCTGAATAAAGTTTTGATATACTGTTTTCAGAAACCACTTGATCGTCGTCTATGAAAAAGAGATAACGCCCTTTTGCAATGTCGGACAATAGATTACGACCTCGAATAATCCCTATATTTTTATCTGAATGGATTACAATTACATTCGATATTTCAGACGTAATTTTCAACACATGTTTTACTGTGGATTTATCTGCACCGTTTAGAAGGATTAATATTTCTCGTCCTGTATTGTTTTTATCAAGTGCCGTTATACATTTCCCTATTGTTGAACTGTTGGAACATGTTAAAATACATGTCGATACATCATGTCCCCAGGATGGTTGTTCATTAACAGATAACAACTCAACAACTTTATTATTTATCTGTTGGGGCGAGATGCTCAATAAACAATGATTTTTTTTATCTTTATCACAATATTTCATGTGTCCTCGTTCACGTTGCCAATCCCAACATGGTACACATGGCGCGGCCCATTCATTCAAAATATAATGTACATGATCGCCATAGTGATCATATCTCCAATCGAATGGTTGTGACGATAATAAAATTAATGTCTTTACCCCAAGTGCTGCCGCAACATGTGCCGCCCCGGTATCTGGAGCAATAACTATGTCGCACCGTTTGAAAACTGCTCCGGCTTGCATTATTGATTTCGTTTTTCCGGATAAATCCCTAACATAATCCAGCCCGTTAAACAGGCCGATATTCGGTTGATTGTCTACGATTAAAATTACATGCGCGGGAAAATGCGCATGTAATTGTTCTACTACTTCGCGCGCTTTCCAGATTGGATATGTCCTGTTCCATGCGGCGGCTTTTAAAACGTATGCAACGAATGGACTGTCCAGCCCATTTAGCATCGCATCAACGGCGCGTTCGTCACGTCGCTTTATCGTCGGAGATACAACTAAATTATCAATATGTTTTATCCCTATCATTTTATAAAAACTTTCTACTCGGCGACCGCAATTTCTTAGAATATTGTAATGTTCAAGACATCGAATAAAATTTATAACAAGATCATATCGTCCACCGGATAAATCAACCTTCTCCAAATCAACGACCCGATCCACGGCGTCGAATTTATGGAGTAACTCAAAATATCTCGGCGATGTGGCGTATGTAATATGGACGTCGGGCAGTCGTGCGCGTATTTCGCGCACTGTAGGCAACGATAGAATTATATCGCCGAGCCCCATGTCCCGCATGATTAAAAGCCGGTCGCCCGGCTTCAATGATTCCGATATAGGCTCGAATGATTCCAGCGTATTCGATGATCCGATGTATCCGGATTCGTTATTTAAAATCTGAAATTCTGGAAACAAATCATCGCGGATTCGTTGTGCATCTGGCGACTTATCATCGACCAGGCGCGGGAGCCCGCGTGTAAATACTCCGAGATTTGAATTCGGTAAAATCGTTGTTATATTTTTCCCAAGATAAATAGCCAGCCGCGTGTCATCCATTTATATATGGCGCTGATCTGCGCTCACCTTTCCACTGAACATCAGGAATCAATACATGTTTTAATTGCCATATAATCCTTTTACTTGATTCCAAATCAGTAAACATTCCCTGTATCACACTTTCGATATTGCCTGTCGGCACATAGCCCAAATTGATAAGATGTTCGCAATCAGGATTATAGTAATGTTCCGCCGCCTCATGCCTCGGGTTTTCCAAGTGCCGCACTTCCCCGCCCAGCCCCATACCGACGCCGACACGCGCCACAATAGATGCTAATTCATTTATGCTGTACACTGTTTCAAACTGATTGAAGACTCGGTATTCACCTACCCCTGGCGGATTCTCTAATGCCAATGTCAAACACTGCATCGAATCTTGTAGCGGTAGAAATCCGCGAAGCTGTTCGCCCGTTCCATATACTGTTATTGGATGTCCGATTAATGCTTGTGCTACAAATCTATTGATCGCGGTTCCGAACACTCCGTCAAAATCAAACCGTGTTAGGAGCCGCTCATCGAATGATTCATCCTCTAAATCAGCCTTTGAACATCCATCACACAGGCCGCCATATACGTTGTCCTTTTCACGTTTTTTTGCGTTCGGCATTCGTGTTCCGTATACAACGCCCTGCATGATGTCGGTTGATCTCAATCCCCATATCTTGCACGCCATTTCTATGTTTTGAGAATCAGCAACTTTTGTTTGATGATACCAGCTTCCCGCCTGCCTGGGGAAAGGCATACGGGCCTCGCGGCCTCGATATTCAATCTCAAAGAATCCCTCGGGAATGTCAACATTCGGCGTGCCGTATTCACCCATGGTGCCCAGCTTCAACAAATGTGCATCAGGACATTTATCCCGCATCGCATGTAATAAATTCAATGTGCCCACCACATTATTCTCATAGGTCAATGCGGCGGCTGCCGCATTGATCATGCTGTACGGTGCCGATGGTATTTCAGCCAAATGCACTATCGCATCTGGTTTGAATTCTTCAAGTATCTCATAAACTTTGTTACAATTCAACATATCGGCATCCCAAAATTGTATACGCCGATCAAAAACTTTAATGCGCTCGCGCATACTCCATGCTGTAGTCGCCGAATCACTGCCTATTTCCCGCACCAGTTTCCGGCGCAATCCATTATCCAGTCCGCCTACTGTGTGCCCCCGCTCGGTTAAATACTGCGCCAGAGTCCAGCCTAAATATCCGTCAATGCCAGCGATAAAGATTCTCATGGTTCAACCTCACCTTTAACAATATGTCCTGAATCGCCACATCGGTATAAGCGATCCTATTATCCCAGCTTAAAACATTATGTGAAATGAAATTGCTTGCCGTGTGTAATATTTGTTTATCTCTATCTGCAAAATCCATTATCCCACTTTTGAATTCTTCCAATATCGGTAAAACTATTCGCCCATTTATATCGTCGATTACCACGTCCCGAGCCAGCCCCACATCGGTTGTAATCAATGCGCATCCACATGATACTGCCTCAATTGATGTCGAGGCGATTCCCTCACTTCGACTTGCATTTAAATAGATGTCAATCCCATTGTACCATTTCCGCATGTCGGCATAATCAACCTCACGGATATTAACGATCCCCGTTTGCTGTAACAGGTACTTAACATGGTTCTGTATTTTTCGTGCGGCAAATTCAAACCGATATTTCCGACCATTTATCGTTCCGCCATTCTGGACTACCCATTCAACCAGTGGAACAATTATTTTATAAAATCTTTTGTGATCAACCGGCGACCCATGATCTGCGTTGCCTGCCCAACCAATAACAACTGTGTCTGATACATCATGGGAACCATCACTGTAAAATTTATCAACTGCGATTCCCTGCGGCGTGTTGTAAACTATCTTGTCTGGAAACGCCTTAACTGCTCGGGTATATACCCCTGGAGACACCGCAAAAAAATAATCGAACACATCTCGCCGCTCGTTAAATGTTTTAATGAATTCCGGCCTGTCAAATATGTGATGGCTTCCCGCCATACCTACTATCCGGGAACTGTCAACGCTATTCAATAACCTATCATAATGTGTCTGATGCAAAAACAATAACGATCGGATAATAATTAGATCGTAGCTTTTTACATCGCAATCCTCTATATGAACATAATCCCCAATGTCGCGGGCAAATTCTTTTTCTAAAAAATATGATTTCGTTATATCATATTTGTATTTTAAACGATTCTCAATTACATCCACATTGCGGGCGATTGCCCAATTTGGCGTGTCAGATATAAATAGAATTCGTGGCTTACGCAAAAGCGTTGCCTGTTTATCACGGGCAGTTTGCGGCATTTGTTTCATGTTTTGCTTAACTCTTTCCTGCTGCCTATTGTGTCCATCTCAAAATGAAAGTCAAATTCCAGTAGTGCCGCATCACTCGCATAATCATCCGTATTATATGTACTATCCGCATCACGGAATAAGCGACACAATACCATTGAGGATACTGTAGAAATTCCCGCCCCCGATATTGCTGTCAATGATGTTAATATGTGCTTATTATCTGTGGACCCTGTTGAGCTTGCGCCTGACACAATGGCCGTAGCTCCAAACGTGCCGTTAATATCAATCCATGTATACTCAAGCCCCCATGAAACATTTCCTGCGTTGGCATCTGTGGGACACCAATGCACATGAGGATATATTGTAGAACCTAATTTGTAGCTGTGGGGCATTTGCATCGCAAATTGAACGTCCTCTACATTTGCTGCGTCAAATCCGTAGACAACGATATTGCCGATCAATGTTATATCGCCAGGTGGAGACGCGCCTTTCTTGGCGGCGTTAACGGATACCCTGATATCTTCCCAAGCGTTTACCTTTGTACTTGTACCATATTCTGGTTCAGTCATATCAATTTGCCCCCACTGCCTGCCAGTGTACCGTACCCGTGGCGTCTGCATTTAACGCCCATATAAAATTAGCTGTGGTTCCACCGTTATGCCCGCAATAAACAGGCGATGTATAATCTACCGAATTATAAACGGAACACGTTATAACCGGCGCTGTAAGAAACGCATTAGCGAACGTCACGCTGCCCGTGGACTGGTCACCACCGACCGTGGCGGTTCCATGTTCAATTCTATCCGTGGTGGCTTCACCACGGATATAATAGTAACTATCAACAGAATCTTTTATATCTCCGTCAAATTCAACCTCAAATCTCGTTGTATCCGTCGATCTAAAAATGGCAATACTCGCCGTACCGCTATTCACATTATGCGCTGTAAGCGCCGTTACATTCTCATCGCTCGGCGTGGCAATAGCCAACGGCTGCCATACTCCGACTTGTCTATTTGTGCCGTCCAGCACAAGCATTTTATTCAGGTCGGATGATGTTGGCGTATCGCCGCCACCGGCGGCGACTGAAAATCGCATCTCCGCGCGTGTTGATTGTGAAGCTGTATCGTTAATAAACGCATGAATCCGCGCATAATATGCGTCGGTTCCCACGTCATCATTACCTATTGCCTGGATTGAGAATAGAACATCACTGGCTGCGGGACTTGCGCTGTTGTGATCCATTTGAATGATAACGCCACCGGCGGTGTCGTTATCATTTACGAGCGAAAGCCCTTTCGCTATGGTATCATTATGAATAACGAAATTCTCCGGAGTGGTCACGACAACATCGCTTCCGCTGGTAGTGATATTCTGGCTTGCATCATCGAAATTTAACTGGTTTCCCATGATAACGCCAGTCGCCGATATGCTGGCGGTTTCGACGCCAGCATCTTTCAATGAAAGCGTGTTGCCCGTCCCGTAGTTGTCGATTATAACCGTGTCGGTTGCCGACGTTGTATCCCTGTCAGTGAGTTTCATAATACCGCCGCTTGAAGTCGTATCCACCTCAATCAATACGTTCGTTGTACTGGTTGCGTCTATATACATTACTTGCCGAGCATCTGTTATGGGTGTAAATCCTGCCACTGCAAAATCTTCTGTCAATTTAAGATCAAACATTTGCGAAGTGCCTACATTTGAACTTGTCGGAGACCAATCAAGTGTAATGTTGAAAACGTCAGATACTGGAGCACCGTTTGTCTGATCCATATCAACATACATGAACGGATTCCAATATGACAACA
>Ga0307377_10008737_pt1 | contig 10232 bp, 15 predicted proteins | sample TR3MG_FD_202535 | JGI IMG/M metagenome (GOLD analysis project Ga0307377, IMG submission 202535) | Soil microbial communities from Risofladan, Vaasa, Finland - TR-3 | ecosystem: Environmental > Terrestrial > Soil > Coastal area > Acid sulfate soil | place: Finland: Risofladan, Vaasa | collected... | reverse complement strand
ATTCGGTTTCATCAATTAATTTCAGGATGTTTCTGGTGATGTCGTTCTTCAACCTCATCCTAACGATGTGGTCATTACCAGTAGTCAGAGTTGGTTCAACATGCAGAACACCAACAATCATTTCAACTGCTTCCTGAACTCTCTGGAAGTCTTCTTGTTTGATGTCACGGTCTAAGGTGACTGTAAATCCTTTAACTCTTGCCATAATATCTGTTTTCTACTTATACGAAGATAATAAAAATTTGTTACAATTATGTGCCTGTTCTTTTAATCGTACCCCAACCTGTTTTTCCTCTAATGACTTGGATGTTCCCAACTACTGAGAAGAACGCAATCATGGGATAGAGTAATGGTTCAATGAATGCGATTCCCAATAATTTAAGTACATCTCGTTTCCTATCATACTTGTGGAATGTAAGTTCTTCAAACAATACAGACCAAAACGACATGAAAATTGAGAATGAATAGATAAAGGCGTACAACAGGAAGAACGTCCTCCAATCAATAACACCATCGATTCCCAAGTAAACGGTGAAACCCACCCCAATGAATGCAAATAATGGAGCCAACCACTCGAAGAACATCCAAAACGGATAACCAAGCATACCTAACTTACCATATTTCTTATTCAAAAAGATTACGCTATGCTTATTTAAAGTAGAAACCAAACCCCTGGTCCATCTAGTTCTCTGCGCCTTCAATGATTTCAAATCAGAAGGTACTTCGGTCCAACACAATGGGTCAGGAATATATGTTACGATGTATTTCTCACCTTTCTCAGCCATGTATCTTCTCATACGCACCACGAGTTCCATGTCTTCACCGATTTCATTGATGTCATATCCACCTGCACCAATAATGGTTTCTTTATCAAACATACCCATAGCACCCGATATCAACATCAGTCCATCCAACTGACTCCAAGCCATCCTACCAAGCAGGAACGCACGTGTGTATTCCAATACCTGCCATGCAGCCAAGAAGTTCTTGGGTAGGTTGATTTTCTTAATCCTACCGTTCTCAACATCACAGGAGTTCAGGATTCTAACCACACCGCCAGTAGCAATCACCTTCTTTTTCTTTTCCTCAAGAAACGGCTTAACGAGTTTTGTAATTGAATCGGGTTCGATGATGGAATCTGCATCGATTGTCACAACCAAGTTGTTCTTACTGACGTTGAGTCCTGCATTGAGACTGTCTGACTTACCACCGTTATTCTTGTTAATAACTGTTAACTTGGCGAACTGCTTATTCTTTGACTTATATACTCCTTTAATCCTTTCACAAGGAAGTCGGTAGTCAAAGAAATAATTGGTTTTAACCAAACCAAATTCCTTCTTAACAATTTCGAAGGTCTTATCGGTTGAACCATCATTAATTAAAATCACCTCAAAGTTACGATAGTGTAGATTGAGTAGTGTCTTCACACTGTTTATAATACTCGCACTCTCGTTATATGCAGGGACAAGAATTGATACCGATGGTGAGAGCGGAGAGTCCGCAATATACCCATAATTGGTATAGGTGTTTTTCTTGTTATAGATTCTCAACTTCTTTATTGAAAAGTACCCCAATCCGAAATACCATATGAAAAGAAGTAAGGTGAAGAAAAATACAAAATTTATAAAAAACCACATAATTTCTATTTTTTTAGTTAATACGATTATCTAATACGTGTTTGATAAGGATTTTATAATCCCTATAATCCGAATCCAACATCTTCTGTAAGGCAATGACACCCACATCATCACAATTACGAATAGCTTTCACGCCTTCAATTTGTAACTGTGTATCTTCTTCCCCATCAACCACGTGTTGTAGGAATTGGATTGTTTTGGGATTATTCATCTTCCCTAAAGACTTCACGACTTCCAATTTATTATAATATGGTTCGTCTTTATATATTTTCTTCAGGTCAGTACTAAGAGCAGATAGTTTCAAGTCACCAACAACTTCAATGGCAAACCTTGCCACTTCTTCATTGGGGTGATAGAGCATATTCCGAAGGTTCTCCACGTCCTCCACTTGGTTGTATTCTCTTGTCATTCTGAGACAAAACATCCCAACATCATGGTTATCAGAAACCAACCATTTTGAGAAGTCAGGAACCTCCATGTTAGATTCCATCATGAGTTCATGTAATGTGATTTGTTCCCACGTAGAAAACTCGTGGTCGAGATGCTCAAGGAACTCAAATGGATTTTTATTGTCACTCAGCCTCACCATAGCGATTTGAGCCTCCATTCTCAATGTATCATTCTTAGCATTGATGTTCTTCAGAATGAGATTATTGAAATGTTTTATTTCAAGATGTGAAAGTTCTTTCATCGCCTTGATTTTATTATGCCATTTCCGACTCTTCAATTTCCTCTCGGTTTCAAATAGAAGACCCATGCTCAGATAAAACTCCCTGAGTAATCCCAACTTGTCCTTCGGTAACATCAATGCGACATCAATTATTTGATTGGTGAGGATGGCTTTTTTAAATTCACTATTACAGATTTTCTTAAATTCCTCGGCTTCATCGAAAGTCATCCCATTTCCTTCAAGAGCATCAAGAATCTTACTCTGATACACTTCAGTAAGTTCTGACTTGAGCTTTGCACGTTTTTCCATCTTTCTCCTGTTCACCAAAACGAAAACCAAGATGACGAATATCACAACAAAGCACGTAACGATTGAGCCAATCAAGACGTTGATGAATGCGAAACCGCTTCCAAAAATAATGAATTGTTTCGAGATGATACCCTCAACATTTCCACCGTTCACATTTTCTAAAATGAGTGAACTGTATTTGGATTGTAACATAAAACTGACAACGAAGAGTATTGTCATTATTACTATCGGAACTATTAGCTTAAATTTTCTCATGACTACCTGATGTTAAAAATTAGACCCAAACCAAAACTATATCGGTTTCTCCATTGGTCTTCGAGATATTCTTCGTAGCTGTAAGTGAAACCTGCTCTAATTTGCATTTTTTGTTTAAAAATACTCTGCACATATCCCACCTTAACAGTTCGTGCGTCTAATGTTGTAAGGTCAGCAGGTAACAGAAATGGTGCGTCTTGTGCCGAACCAATACCGAAACCAAGTTGGAAGTAATTGATGTCTTTAAAGAAGACTCTTCCTGTTAGCGTATAAGTCAGTGTTACTTTGGGGTCTGTTAGATAGAAATAGGTTTTGAACTCAAGCCAATACCTACTGAAATAGTTTTCCAATCCCAAATTTAAAATAGTTGCTGTCTCATCAAAGAAGTAGTGGCTACCACCACCTGAAATCAAGAAGTTTGCAGGTAGTTTCTGCCATAACTCATACATTAATCTATGATTCGGAAATACCTCGTCTTGACTATAAGCGTAGTTCAACCACATCGTGGTAGATTTATTCTTTGTTAGACTCTGATAATAATCGATTTCGAATTGTTTACATCCACCGACATTGGTTTCACCACTCAAATAACCCAAATTGAACTTACCATATATTGCAGTAAGGTCTCCTTTATACCCGAACCCAACATTATAAATATTGAAGTTACGTTGGTATGGTTCTGAGTATGTATCACCCTCATATCCAACTAGGATTTGGTAATGCCCCTTTTCTTGTGCGCTCACCCCTATCAGAAGTAATAAGAACACACTCATCATTAGTAATTTTTTCATCGAAATTAATTTAAAGTTAAAATTTTATGGTTTATATTTCAATTATAATTCTGTCTCAATCACTTTCGAATTCATCATAATATCATTAAAAACATCAGCGAGTTTCTGATTTATTTCTTCTGTTGTTTCGGTTTGAATCACAACGGCAGGGAAATCTGCATGATATGCAGTATATCCCCCGTCTTTCGGGTCTTTAATTGCTATTATTTTCATTTTTCAATTCGTTTTTAACTATTTTTTGTTGCGTCCAGTGTCCGTGATTATTCTGTACGTGATTTTTCCGTACATATTTTCCACAAACATCTCGGAATTCGCTGTAATGATATTCTCTAGCAAGTCTAATCACATATCCCTCAATGGTATTAGGACTGTCTTCCATTTTCTGATTGAGTTCTTGGATATATTCGATGTCATAGAGTCCATCGTAGATGACAGGGATGGGTTCAACACCTAAGAGTTCAAACCATTCCATAGTGGTGTCCCAATCCAAACACATATTTCTTTCATCCCAAATGCTGAATGCATAGAAGTAAGACTTCAATGCGTTACCAAGTTCTTTGGTGTAATGAATAGCGTGTTTGGCGTACATGTTCTCACCGCATAACCTCCAACCATCAGGTAGTTCATATGCATGCATTGCCCATAGGTTCTTCACCCAATCCCTTGAGGGATGACTACTAGTTTCTAAACTTCTTGCAGTCATGCGGTCCCGATACCAAGTCGTGTTTTCTCCATCGAGTTTCTCACATATCATAATGCGTTGACCCCTGAAGACGTTGGTATCTGTCATCATGCGGTCATCTCGGTTCATTCCTGGCGACCAAGGCAGGTGATAAGTCCTTGGGTATTTGACGTAATGCGTGAACTCACTCAGTACATTTCCTGCTTTCAATATCTTCTGCACACTGTCATCATCGAAGAGTTCACCCTTGAGTCTTGTGCCGTTTTTCATGATTTGATTGCCCCACTTATCATATTCGACATCCTCGTAGAAATGAGGCGGTATAACGACACTTTTAATACCAACAGCATCTCTGATATCATCACAAGTTAAAGTCGTCATTTCGGCTTCTAAATGATGTTTCTCGCAGAGACTTGCACCATTATCAAGATAGTAACCACCATCAGGAAACAACCTGCGTTCCAATATGTGGTGTGCATCCTTTGCAGGTGCACCACATATAACGCAAAGATGTCCGTCTCTTTCGAAGACCGACTCACGGAAGGTGTCTCTATCTAATAGTTGTTCCATTATCGTTTAATACACTTTAATGCATTCATATTTAACAGTATCACATTCTATTGGTAATTCAACATATTCAACATACCCCTTAGAAACCCATGTAGAGTCTAACCAAATAGTGTCAACCTTTTCGCCAGGAAGGGGAGGATATGGTGTCAATATATAATCTTCTTTCAAGATAAATTTCTCACAACGATAAAAATAATTTTCATTATCTTCATTTTCACACCCAATAAAACCCAAAAACAATAACAATAAAATTATTTTTCTCATAATCATTTATTTTTTTCGTCCTGTTCCTTTACAACCAAAACATGGTCGGTGCATAGTTGCACCACCAAATGAACCACCATACACGGTTTCACCTGCTCCCAAGCAATCGGGACAGACCTCTCCTTCCCTTTCGTCATTGATAATCTGACAAAACAACTTCTGTTCCTCTTTCTGGTTTTCAGTTAAATCCCACAAATCGCTTTTAATTAAAAATGTATCGAGAAACCACTGTAATGGTTTATAACACAAACAACTTGGGTCTTGGGCAATCAAACCAACTAATATTGTTTCATCGAGTCTCCCACCACTCTCATCATCGAGGTCTGTGGGTTCAACATGAAATAGTTGTTGAGGTATAATCTCGTTTACAAATTCGTCAAATTGTTCTTTTGTCATAACTAAAATATTAAACTACCGTTATCATCCCAAGAAGAATATAGCTTGCAGTTGGGTCTTAAAATAAGATATTTATATGTATCGGGTTCAACACGCTCACGGGGTTTATCCATGCAATTGTTGTCAACAACCGTGGTAATCTTATTAATTGAGTACTTCTCAGCACCAAAAGGCAGTACACCTAAGAACGTTCCTTCCTTCACCACACCCTCTTGAATCACATCTAAGAGTTTATCATCAAATCCATTTGCCTCAATCCAAGCATTCTGCTCACTGATGGTGTCTTCCGACACATATAGTTTCCTGAACGTAACTTGGTCAGCACCTAATTGCTTTAACTTAAAAAAGATATCAGATGGGGAATATTTCTCATAAACATTGGTCATGTTCATTGAAATACGAAGGTTGAAATGATTCATCTTAATCATCCCACATAATTGCTGAAGTGGAACACGATGTCTCTCAGGTGTATTCTGAACCGCCCAGTTGTTTTCATCATCAAATATGTTGGAAACCGAAAGCGAGATAGTGGAAACACCAACAAATCTCTTTAAGAAATGGAGATTGCTCATGTCATATTCTTTATTACCTTCCTTAACGAGCATATTGCCAGAGGTCTGTAATTCCAACCACTCAAAACCAATCTTTTCATTCTCACTAGCAAACCATTTTAAGAACTCCCTGTTCTGCATGGGTTCACCATCCCCTGTGAAAATCACGGTGTTCACCCCATTATTTTTACAAAATCGCAACCTGCGAAGATAGTCTTCATGTGCGATTTCTGCTTCAAGGGGAAATTGATTATCAGGGTCTGGATATAATACATCCATCCTGTTCTCAAATGGTGATTCATGCATCCTCGACACACAAAACTTACAATTATTTACACACCCTTTAGTGGGCACATGAATTGATAAAGATTGAATTTTCATGTCTACTTATACGAAGTTAAATTGGATATGTTACAAAAATAAGTCACTTAGTGATAGATTTATATAGTCGAAGTCAAAAACTATGTCAAGGTCAAAGACCTTCCTCTGCGACAAAGGCAAGGGCAAAATCCAAGTCTAGGGGTGTGGTCTAATTATCTACCCGAAGGTGTAACTTAGTGCCACGTTATGGTCTTCTTTAATAGGAAGCCAAAAAGACTATTTGGATTTGCAGAAGAAGCGGTTTACCATGAGTCGTCATACCCCGAAGGATACAACAACGAACGTTAGTTTGCATAACTTTTTCTATATGTAAAAGAACCCATCACTAAGTGCAAAAAGGGATAGACTCGGCTTGTGCTCTATCTATCCCTTACCTTAGTTTTTATTCCTGTTCAGGAAGTTTTGTTAGAAATTCATCCACGATTGCCTGGAAGCGTGGGTCAACACTGATACGCATTGCAGCAACTTCAGCGATGCGTGCCTGACGAGCTTTCTCAAACTCAACACGGATGTCATTGGCTTGCTCATTCGCCCTCTTCTGAGCGGTTTCAAAAGTAATCTGCAAGTCGTTGTTGGTCTTTGCAGCAGCGTTCTGAAGGTCAGCATTATGCTTGGCGATGCGTGCGTTTTCAGCAGTGGTGAGGTTCTTCACCTTCGCCTTAAAGTAATTCACACGTTGCTCGTACTCACGGTGAGCAGCAGCAAGTTCGTTATGAATTTTCAGCAGGTCTTCTGCTTTATGATGAACTGTGATGTCAATAGGTGACTTCACACCGTCTTTAATAACCATCCACTCGATAGCGGGGATGTTTGGGAGTTCATTCCTCAGACCTGTGAGGATTCCATCTTGATGGATGAACTGACCAATATGTGAAGCAAATGCCTCGGCTTCATAATACTCATTGAGTTCAGCAGTACTAAGCTGTTCCCAACCAAATTCCTCATAGACTTCTGCGAATGAACCATCGGCAGGATTAACGAAATCAGGTTTCACGGGGTACTGAACCTCGGATAAGTCAGGACTTGCAACACGTGCAGCTTTCAACATCCCGTCCTTCGCCCTGATGTTCTCCATCAAGAAGGCTTGGCAGGCGTGAAGGCTTGCTTTCCTCTTCAGCAAGTCACCCACGTTCTTAGGAAGCGGTTTTGCTGTCACCAAATCTTTTCTCTCACCCTCAACCTTAACGGTCTTCTTGAGGTTGTTCACAGCGATAAGCTGAGAACCAATCTCAGTTGCGCTCTGATGACAGAGGTTAGAAATGGAAGTTGCTTGTGAAAGGCTAAGACCTTTATTCGGTACTAAAGAATATTTTCTCATATCAAAAGAATTAAATTAAAATTATTAGTTAAACATTCGAGACTGCAAATATATATTAAAACTTTTTATTCTGCAAGTCTTTTTATTATTTAGAATCATTATAATTACTAGCAGACTTATATATCAACTCAAAATGTTGATATTCTTTGGGGCAAATCGTTTCAAAAATCTCATAAAACCTGGCATCATGATAGCATCGCACTCCGTGTTTTTTAAATGCAATCATATGTGAGAGTTCATGTGCCACATAGTAAATGAAATACCCACCTTTGGAATTAATATTCTTTGGATGGTTGGGGTTGAATGCCCAATAGGGCACAAAGAATGCGTTGTATAGATAGTGCGCTTCACCTCTCTGAAGGTCGGCAATATAACCACGCACGTCTTTACGAAACCTACGATAAGGACTGCGTTTCAACATTTTGATGATTAGTCTATCAATTTGTTTCTGTAACTCAGGTCGTATGTAAGGTAAGTTAACCATTATACTTGTTGTCCCTTTTCCCTTTTTTCAATTCTAGGTGTGATTTTTTTGAGGTCCCTGATTAAAATTCTCATACCTCTTTCAAACTCATATCTTAATCTAATGTTTTCAAGATTTTTATTCAAGGTTTCAATATCCTCGGTGTATTCCTCAAAACCATTCTGAGTTCTCACAAAAATAACCCATGTCCGATTTAATTCAATAAGTGTAACAATTAGACTATCAGCGATAAGATTTACCACACTATCGTTCAGTAAGGGCATTGAAAGTGAGAGTGCCTTGGCTTCTTGATAATAGTCTTCAGCAGCTTCAATTTTACTTTCAAATACTTTTTGAGGTTGAGGTTTGGTAAATGGATGGGTACGATACCCCAAACCAAAAATAACCAAGATGATAAACCCAATTATGCTTATTTCATATTTATTCAGTTTCATCTAATTCCTCCAATTTAGTCATTTGTTCTTCAAGACGCTTGCGTTGTTCCTCAAGTTCCTTCTCATCGTGTTGAAGTTTGATTGTGTTGTGTATGACCGACCTTTCCAATTCTTTTCGTTTACGCTCTTTCACAACTTCTTCATCCATGAGTTCAAGTTTCACTCCCGTGAAGTAGTAGCTTTCATGGTCGCCATGAGGATAAATTTGCACGTGAGTAGCACCCATTGCTTTCATTTCATCCACGACTTTTTGAAGACCTTCGACTGAGATATGTTCGTTCTCCTTCCAATATATTCGATGTTGTTCGTAATCTCGAACCCAATCATAATCGGGATGGTCGTCATCGGGTATGCCAAAGAAGCCACACAATATCTCTTCATAAAGATTGTCTTTCTCGACCTGACCGACTACGGTTTCTCTAATTGTTGGTAGTATTTTCATATCACGTTATAATTTTTGAGTTCAATGAGTTCTCCGACTTCGTTCTGCCAATAAATAGTTACACCCTGCATTGAAGGTGGAAACCATTTATCGTCAAAATCTTCAACACTTGGAGTTCCAAAATCAAAACTCTTACCTGTAAGAATCATGACCTTTGTTTCTCGGTTGAACCGCCAGGACCCGCCTGAGAGTGGTTTCTCTTCCACGTCCTTCAGCTTCAACTGACCATGTAGTTCAACATGACCAAAGACCACGTATTCACCATGTATGAGAAATTTTGGAAATTCCATTGGTCTACAAACTTTTCATGTTGGTGAACTGAACGGGTTTAAGTCCTTCGAACTTGAATGAATATTTAAACCACTTTGGATGTTTTTTAGGATTCTCCTTATACTCTTCCTCAGTACTTGCCTTCTTCCAAATCGGAGACGTACTGATATTGGTTCTGATGCTTTTGTCTTCTACTGGTGAGTAGACTGTTACGTTTTCCAAAGCTATTTTTTCCATAGTTATATTTATTTGAAACAAATATAGTGAAGATAATTTTAAATCACAATTGTTATACGAAAGATATTAAAATATGTTACAAAAAAAAGGGGGAATCTCTTCCCCCTTTTCTTTTTAACCCAATGGTTGCCCACTCACGGCTAAGACGATTTCAACAACCATCTTAAAGAATGCGACTACAATCCTTGTCGTCATTGCTAGAGCGAACAGTCCCATTATTCCTATCCCTAAAGCAGCAGCGTTGGGTTCGACCTGCTTAACTTTTTCCATCAGGATTAGCCAGAGTTGCCTCATAACTACTTCTTAGCGGGTTTATCTAGTTTGCTCATGATGTCAAGCAACATGTTAACCCCAATGGCATCCATCGGACTAACGTTACCTTTACCACCATCACCACCACTAACTAAAATTGAAGGAACATTAACTTTGGCAAGTTCAGCAGCAACTCCAACGGCAGTTTTGTATTCCCACTCAACTTTTTCCTGTGGAGTAAGACCCGCAGATACTTTTAAACGAGCAGCCTCGGCTTCACCCTGTCCTT
>Ga0307377_10008736_pt1 | contig 10233 bp, 9 predicted proteins | sample TR3MG_FD_202535 | JGI IMG/M metagenome (GOLD analysis project Ga0307377, IMG submission 202535) | Soil microbial communities from Risofladan, Vaasa, Finland - TR-3 | ecosystem: Environmental > Terrestrial > Soil > Coastal area > Acid sulfate soil | place: Finland: Risofladan, Vaasa | collected... | reverse complement strand
CGGACTCGACGACTTCACGGATCTGCGGGAGGAGTTCCCTGAGGGGTCCGGGCTCGATGATGGGCTGGGGCGGGGGCGTGCCGTCCTCGGTGGGCCGCCAGTGTGCCGGGGGACGGTCCGCCGCCCCCCCGATCTGGGCCAGCCGGTAGAGGATCTCCTCGAAGGCCTGCTGCTGCTGGTCCGTCCCCACCTCGACGGTCCTCATGTGACCCCGGAGGTAGTTGACGGAGACGGCCAGGTCCTTGATCTGTCCGGCGCTCATCTTCTTCTCGGCCAGGGCCTTCTCGAGCCGGTCGATGCGTGCGAGGGTCCGGTGCTTCAGCTCCTTGACACTGCTCACCGGGGGGGGTGTCACGTCGATGCCGCATCCGGCGAGCACGACCGTCGCACCCGCCGTCAGAAGCCACCGTGTTGTCCGTCGCGAAAGGTCCATGGGTTTGGGTCTTTCAGAAATCAGAAGGTTGACGCTGTCCACACCCTCGGGTCACCGGTGTCGGATCCGCACAGCCACTTGGGCTGGTTGCTGGCGTTGATGAAGAACGCCTCCGACTTCCACTCGACGTGACCGTCGATGAACACCATGTTCCCCCCGTCCAGGTGACGGTTGGGGACCATGTCGTAGTAGTTGCTGCTGGCGTTGAAGTGCCAGGAGTAGTAGCTCTGGGAACCGACGGGATGACCGTAGTCCTCGTCGTTGGAGTCCATGAAGCACGCCACACGGGGCGGGTCGGTGACGAGGTCGAGCCGGTAAGGCTGGAACGAGGCCCACCAGGCGTTGGGTCTGGCGGGGTCGAGGTGAGGCCAGATGTTCTCGTTGGAGGGAAAGCTGCCGCGTCCCACGCGCGTGGTGTAGTCCTGCCACTCGACGTCGTCCCGGTGGACCTTGCTGTCGAGGTGCCAGTTCATGGCGTAGTGTCGGCAGACGTGGTCTTCACCGTAGGCCCGGGTGATCTCGCAGGACGGACACAGCACCACTCTCGGGGCCTGTCCGCCGGCGGAGAACGGCTCGTCGATGAGCTGCATCACCCGGCACACGTACTCCATCGGGTATTCCCGGTAGCCGTAGTAGGGTCCCTCGAAGATGTCGGGGAAGTAGTCGCCGTTGAACATGCAGTATTTCCTGAGGGCGAGGGCCAGGTTCTTGAGGTTGTTCTGACAGAAGATCATCTTCCCACGGTCCTTCACCTTGAGGAGTGCCGGGAGAAGCAGTGATGCCAGGACGCCGATGATGGCGATGACGACGAGCATCTCGATAAGGGTGAAGCCGAGACGTCCGTGACGGCGGTGCCGGGTCAGGCCGGTCATTGTCGGGGTCCTCCCTTGGATTCAGTGTTACCGGACGGCTTCGAGCGCTTTGCGCAGGTCCGGGAGCAGGTCCTTCAACGGCTGTGTGTCGAGCTTGGGCGTGGTGGGGGTCTGTCCCGTGTCGGGACGCCAGTCGCGCGGGGGCAGTGCCGGGGCGGCGCCGCCCTGCATCAGCCGGGCGTTCAGCGCCGTCAGTGTCTCCACCTGCTCCGTCGTGCCCACCTTCTCCTTCTGCATGTGCCCGATCAGGTACTTCAGCGACACGGCGAGCTCCCGGACGTCCTTCGCCTTCACGTCGTCCTTCGCCGCCTGCTCTTCGAGGGCCTTCACCCGCTTGAGTGTGCGGGCCCGGATGTCCGCCGTCGTCGCGACTTCCGGTGACGCCACGTCCCCCCCGCAGCCCGCCATCGCCAGCACCACGCACACTGCCAGAAGCCTGTGCATCGGTCCCTCCGGAGCGTTAGACCGTCTTTGAGTATTCCCCGCGGGCCGCGCACCGCGGACCCGCCCGAATGGCCTTCCACCCCCTATTATACGACATCCGGGATTTCCGTCCAGAGAGAATCGTCTGGGGGTTGGGGATAGTCCCCATTTGTGCTTGCACGCGCCGGTTGGCCCGCTATAATCAGCGTTTCCTTCCCGAGACCGGAACACGGGGCAAACCGTTGAACCGACGCGCCGTCATGATCATCCTGGACGGACTGGGTGACCGTCCCATTGCCGAACTGGACGGGAAGACCCCGCTCGAGGCCGCGTGCACCCCTCACTTCGACCGACTGGCCGCCGGGGGAATCTGCGGCATCATGGACCCGCTGTCGGCGGGCATCCGTGTGGGCACCGACGTCGGACACCTGGCACTCTTCGGCTACAATCCCCTCAGGGTTTACTGGGGTCGCGGACCCATCGAGGCCGTGGGGGTGGACCTCCGGCTCGAGCCCGGAGACGTGGCCTTCCGGTGCAACTTCGCGACGGTGGACGACGACTGGCGCATCGTGGACCGTCGGGCCGGACGCATCCGTGAGGGGACGGCCGAACTGGCCCGGGCACTCGACGGGATGACACTGGACGACGACGTCCAGGTGCTCTTCCGTGCGGCCACCGAACACCGGGCGGTGCTCGTGCTCAGGGGGAAGAACCTCTCGCCCGAGGTCACTCGCACCGACCCGGGTCCGGAGGGGGTGGGAACGACGTTCGAGTGGTCGAAGCCCCGGGAGCCCAACTTCCGTCTGGCGGCACGGACGGCGGAGCTCCTGAACTGCTTCACCCGACGCGCACACGAGGTCCTCAGTGCCCACCCGGTCAACCGGAAACGCATCGAAGAAGGGAAACCCCCGGCCAACATCATCATCACCCGTGGGGCCGGCATGCACACCCGCATGAGGAGTCTGACGGAGCGGTTCCACATCCACGGGGCGTGCGTCGCCGGGGAATCCACCATCCTCGGCATCGCACGGATGGCCGGCTTCGATACCTTCACCAACGAGAAGATGACCGCCAACCTCGACACCGACATCGGGGAGAAGTTCCGTCTGGCGGACGAGCTGCTGGACCGCTACGATTTCGTGGTGCTGCACCTGAAGGCCCCCGACATCGCCTCCCACGACCATGACCCGCACGCCAAGCGCACGTTCATCGAGGGCGTGGACACAGTGCTGGGACGCACCTTCGACAAATGGTGCCGGGCCGATTCACTGCTCGTTGCCGTCACCAGTGACCATTCCACCCCCTGTGCCCTCGGGGAGCACTCGGCCGACCCCGTGCCGGTCCTCATCCACGGGGAGGGGGTGCTCACCGACGCCGTGACCGCCTACGGGGAGCGGGCGTGTGCCCGGGGCGGGCTCTGCCGGTTGACGGCCAACGGGTTCCTCCTGACGCTTTTCGACCTGATGGGCGTGAGCTACCGTTTCGGGGTCTGAGGGGCCTCCGGGGGGGCGGGGGCCGGAATTATCTGAAAATTTTGCTTTTCAACCCCGAGGGGGGCGATATAATCTTGGGACGGCGATGGGAAGTGGGTTTCGGGTCCGAAAGGAAAAGGAGACGATAGTGAAGAGGCTCGCCATACTGTTGGCTCTGCTGATGCTTGTGGCGGCCGTCGCGGGCTGCAGTGCCACGGCGGAACGCTCGACGAAGCTCAATATGACCTACATGCGGGACGACGCCCACCGGTTTGCGGGCCTGGACCAGCCGAGCGGCCTGCACGCCCGTGACAACGAGCCGTGGGATGCCTACGAGCCCTACCGCGCGCCCGAGTGACCCGGGGCGAGGCGGGTCTATCGGCCCGGGTGAGGTCTGGACGACCGGTGATTGTTCTGCGCTCCCTGTCTGGATGTGGGGAGCGCTTTTTTTGGCTCAGGTTCCACGCGTCGCGAGACGAGGTCCACGTTGAACCACAGAGGGCACAGAGGCCACAGAGAAAAACGGCAAGACAGAGGGTTGGAAGAGGAGACATGAACAGCCGCTGTTGCGGTTGTTTCTTCTCCGTGCGAGCCCTTCTGTTTTTTCTTCTTCTCTCTGTGTCCTCTGTGATCTCTGTGGTTCCATGAAGTTCAGTGCGGCGGATGGCATCGGGACAGGGCCGTTCTTCGTGAAGGGGCGGGAGAGACCGGTGTGAGTGACCCGGGTGACGTGCGGGTGTCCGAGCTCATGACGCGTGAGGTGGAGGCGGTCTCTCCGGACACCACCCTCGCCGAGTTCTGTCGCCTGAGTGCCGCCGGGGGGTTCTCGGGGGCCCCCGTCCTGGACGTCGACGGACGTCTCGTCGGCATCGTCAGTCGGAGCGACGTCGTCCGTGCCACGGTCCTGAGCGGCGCCGATGACGCCTCCGGCGACCACGACGACATCGTCGAGATGCTTTCCAGTCGCTTCATCGACCTCGACGAGCCCCGACGTCCCCACGGACTCACCTACGTCGAGGAGATCATGGTCCGTGACGTGGTGACCGTCACACCCGACGCCACCGTCAGGGAAGCCGCACGGGTCATGGTGGAACACCATGTCCACCGACTCCCCGTCCTGCGTGAGGGACGACTCGTCGGCATCCTGTCGTCCCTCGACCTCATGAGACATCTCGCCGGCGACGTGCCGACGTGTGAGCGGAAGGAAAAGTGACCCGGTCCCGAAAGCCCCCGGCCTGGGCACAGCCCGGTCGTCTGTTCTCCGAAGGTCTGGTGCCCCTCACCGCCCGACCCACCTTCTTCTACGACGTCCGCTCCGCACCCCTCAACGGACTCTACCTCGGCGTGCTCGCCCTTCTCCCCTGGGTGCTCAAGCACACCTTCGGGGGCTCCGACTGGGAGGTGGCCGTGCTCTCCGCTGCGCCCCCCCTCTCACACCTCTTCGACATCTACTACGCCCACCTCTGTGCGAACCGACGCAAGATGCCGTTCGTGCTGTGGCCGGGACTCGTCTCCCGTCTGATGATCGTCACGGCGGGCCTGGCGGTCAACTCCACGATGCTGGTGGTCTTCGGGGCGCTCTGCTACGTGGTCGGCAGTGTCGCCACACCCGCGGTCAACAGCATCTGGCGCACCAACTACCCCGGCACTCACCGCTACCGCGTCGTCGGGACCGTCATGGCCGTCATGAACCTGTGCATGGCCTTCACGGCACTGGCCGCCGGGGTGCTGCTTCAGGTGTTCGAGAACGGGTGGCTGTTCCGTGTCGTGTTCGCCGTGGGCGGCGTCGCAGGCGTGCTCGGGGTCGTCGTCTTCAGCCGCATCCGGGTCCTGGGTGAGGAGTCCGTGAAGCGTGCCGTCCCGAGGGGGCGGTTCCGACTGCTGCGGGACATCGGGCTTTTGTGGCGTGACCGGAAGTTCGGCAAGTACCAGTTCATCCAGTTCTTCAGCGGCTTCGCCAACATCATGACGCTCCCGGTGCTGATTGCCCTGTTGAAGGACCAGGGGGTGAACTGGGTGGCGGCGGCCCTGGTCCTCGGGTTCGCCGAGAACATCGCCAAGGCCCTCACCATGCCCTTCTGGGGTCGACTGCTCCAGCGCTTCAACCCCATGCTGGCCCGGGCGTTCTTCAGCGTCGTCTGGGCCGCCGGGTACGTCCTCATCGCCTTCTCCGGCTCCGAACCGACCTGGGTCTTCCTCGCCAAAGTCATCATGGGCGTCGCCCAGGGGGCCACCATGCTCCTCTGGTCCCTCCAGCAGATGTACTTCGCCCGGAAGGACGACGTGCCCAAGTACATGGGCGTCCACTGCACCCTCACCGGCGTCCGTGGACTCCTCGCTCCCTTCGTGGGGGTCTTCCTGATGAAGTGGCTCTTCCACGGCGACCCCCACTGGGTGTTTCTCGTCTCCGCCGTCATGGCGGTGGGCGTGGGGGCACTGTCGCTCCGCATGGGCCTGCGCGAAAATCGGCAGGGAGGTCGTCGCGGCCACGTTGACGGCGGCGCCCTGGAAGATTACACTGGCAGCGAACCGTAGGGGCAGACCCGTGTGTCTGCTCTCGGGAGTCCCTCCCCCTTTCAGGGGAGGGGGATCTTGCCCTTTTGAGGAGGAGTTGTCGATGCCCGACGTCATCCGTGTCACCGTGTGGAACGAGTTCCGTCACGAGAAGACCAACGACAAGATCCGGAAGATCTACCCGAAGGGGATGCACCACGCCATCGCGTCGCACCTGAAAAAGGTGCCCGGGATGAAGGTGCGCACGGCGACCCTCGACGAGCCCGAGCACGGACTCACCGTGAAGGTGCTCGCCGCCACCGACGTCCTCACCTGGTGGGGACACACCGCCCACGGCGAGGTCACCGACGAGGTCGTGGAGCGCGTGCACGCCCGCGTCCTCGACGGCATGGGACTCGTCGTCCTCCATTCCGGACACTTCAGCCGGATCTTCAAACGACTCACGGGAACCAACTGCAACCTGAAGTGGCGCGAGATCGGCGAGAAGCAGCGGCTGTGGGTGGTGGACCATGCCCACCCCATCGCCGAGGGCCTCGGCGACTATATCGAGATCCCGCACTGCGAGATGTACGGCGAGCCGTTCGGCATCCCGCAGCCCGACGAGCTGGTCTTCATCAGCTGGTTTGCGGGCGGCGAGGTCTTCCGCTCGGGCTGCACCTGGCACCGCGGCCGCGGCAAGGTCTTCTACTTCCAGCCCGGTCACGAGACCTACCCCATCTACCACCAGCCGGAGGTGCTGAAGGTCATCACGAACGCCGTCCGCTGGGCTGCAACACCCCGCGGCGCCGAACTCGTCCAGGGAAACGTCAAACCGCTCGAGGACGTCAAGCCGGCGGAATAGAAAAAGGGGAGGCTCCCCTTTTTTAAGTGCCGAATTCGCTCGCAATTCGCCGAATGGGGGCGGTTGTAAAATCGCAACCAGAAAAAGGGGGACGGTCCCCTTTCGAGGCGCGTAGGGGGACGTGAGGTGAATCGATCGCTCAAGTCCGTCGTGGCGCTGCTAGTTCTGGTCTGTCTCATCGGAGCGGTTTTCGCGTGGTGGGGCTCCTTCGGCGCATCTCCGAAGCGATGGCTCTGGAGGGCGATCTTCACCCTGGGAGCGCTCGGCACCATCACGCTTCTTGTCTGGGCCGAATGCCGCAGAGACGCGGCGCCCGATTTCCTCCTGAAAGTGGCGCCATCGTACTTCGAGAGGACAGGCTTCTGCTTCTCGGTGGGGACCGTCGTCCGCGACGGCGCGTGCTATCTGCAGATCCCATTCCAGAATCGCTACGAGCGTCCCTGTGAAGCTCAGTTGGTTCTGAAGGCGGGGCTCGACTTCTTCCTCACAAGAAAGAAGATGCAGAGCATGGCCCTGCGGATCGACTGCGGACCGGGGGCTTTCGGCATTGCGCAGGTCCCGCTTCCTGTCCCGGAGAAATACCAGGGAAAGGCGGCCGCTCTCGACGTCGGCGCGGCGGTCAAGTATCCAAAGGGCAAGGGAAAGATGCTCCGATACCGTGACGGCCTCGAGGTTGGTCCGGTGAAGTTCAATTCGACGCTCGGCCAGGTTGCGACCCTAGCCGGGCTGTTTGTTGGCATGGCGATCACCTCGCATCCGGCACGGGCGAAGGTCACGCTTCCGGAGAATGTTGCCGAGCACCTTCCCGACGACACGCCGGTGGAGATCGCAACCCTCTGGGAAGTTGGTGATCCCCAAGAGTTCGACTTCACCTTCTGACAGTCAAGAAAGCGCCGGGCGGGGAGTGCTCTCCAGGAGGGAACCGCGATGAGGCCAACGGTCTTTCCGTGTGTTGTCGTGGCGGTGCTGCTCGTTTCCGCTTTCGGCGCGCCTCGGGTTGGTACCGCCGAGGTGAAGCTCGACGCGACGGTCAGGCACCAGACCCTCCTCGGGTGGAGCGTGAACCCGTGGCAGCCGTGGATGACCCCATGGCAGCGGGACCGGCTGCTGGACGAAGCGGTGAACGAACTCGGTCTCACGCGCATCCGCTACGGGCCTCAGAACGGCAGCCGGCACGGCGTCGTGTGCTGGGAACCCGTCAACGACGACGACGACCCCGAACACATCAATTGGGCCGCCTTCGGCACGTCTGAAGTCGACAAGTACGTCGAGACGTGGATCAAGCCGTTCAAGCAGCGTGTCGAGGCCCTCGGCGACCCGTTCACCCTGTGGATCAGTCCGTCGTTTTTCAACGGCGGCTCCACCGGACGCGTCCCCGAATGGCTCGTCCGGAGTCCCGGGGAGTACGTCGAGTACGCCACCGCGTTCCTGCTGCATCTCAAGAACAGGCACGGGATCGAGGCCGACCACTACGTCATCTGCAACGAACCCGCCAACGGGAACCTCTTTCAGCCGCAGGTGGTCGGTCGCATGATCCGCACCCTCGGGCCGCGGCTCAAGGCCCTCGGACTCAAGACACGCGTCCAGTTCCCCGACGGCGTCAACACCCGTGTGTCGTGGAACTTCATCCAGGCCCTCAAGGACGATGCCGAGGTCTGGCCCTGGGTCACGCACCTGTCGTATCACCTCTACGGCTCGAAGGACGAGCGGACGCTCATCCGCGACTTCGCGAAAGCGCGCGGCATCCCCACCGGCCAGACCGAGTACATGTCCCAGACCACCGAGGTCCTCTACGACGACCTGACGCTCGCCGACGCGAGCTACTGGTCCATCTACGGGTGGGGGAGGGTGCTCACCGTCAACCACGACGGCGCGTCCGTCAGGCGCGAGAGCGAATACTGGAACTTCCGTCAGGTGATGCACTACGTGAGACCGGGCGCCGTGCGCATCGAGGCGGCGTCCGACGACGCGTCCCTCCGCTCACTCGCGTTCGTGCACAAGGGAAAAACCACCGTTGTGCTCTTGAACGACCTGAAGGACTCGCGGAAGCAGGACGTCACCGTGAAGGGTCTTCCGGCCGGGCGGTACGGCGTCTGCCGGACGGTCAACCGGCGGGCGTATGAGGAACTCGGCGTCCAGACCGTGGCCGCCGACGGCACGCTCACGCTTCCGGTCGTAAAAGCTTCTGTCGTAACGGTTTACGCACACCCGGGCGGGAACCTGCCGCCCACCGTCACCGGCTTCGATGCGAGTCCGACGTTCCTGGTCGCCCCCGCGAGCCGCGTCGTCCTCGCCGCCTCCGGGACCGACCCCGAACAGGACCCGGTCACCTTCAAGTGGACCGTCGCGTCTCAGCCCGCCGGGGCGAAGGTTCAGCTCGCCAAACCGGACGCCGACACCACCCCGGCCACGGGACTCACCGTGCCGGGGGACTACGTCTTCACCGTGACCGTGAGTGATCCAACGCATGTCGTCACGCGTCAGGTGAAGGAGATCGTTTTCGCCAAGAACAACCCGCCCGAGATCCTCGACCTCCACAACCGCATCCCCATCACCGTCACGCTCCCGGAATCGAAGACGCTCCTGCGTGCGTGGCCCAACGATCTCGAAAAGGACAAGTGGACGTTTGACTGGAAGGTCATGAAGCAGCCGGCGGGCGCGAACGTCGTGCTCGACTTGCCCCCACGGGCGAAGCCCGACGCCACTGCACGCGTCGCGACGGGTATGACCGTCGCCGGGGACTACGTCTTCCGCTTCGAGGTCACCGACGGACACAATACCGTTCACAAGGACCACACGGTGACGGTGCATCCGGAGAACCATCCCCCGGTCATCGCCGATGCGACGGCCCGCATCGACGCTCCGGGAAGCGCCGCCCTCTCGGCGAAAGCGGCCGACCCCGACGGCGACACCCTCACCCACTGGTGGTGGACGAAGAAGGCCCCGGCCGGCGTGAAGCCCGTCTTCGACCATCCCGGTCACGCCTCGACCCGCGTCACGGGGCTCACCGCGGCGGGCGAGTACGTCTTCACCGTGACGGTGGTGGACCGGACGAAGGCCGCCGAACGCGACGTGAAGCTCACCGTCTTCAGCCGCCGCGGCCGGTAGATCGCCGCGGTCTCAGCGGGACCCGGTCACCTTCGCCTGCGGACGAACCCGACCAGTGCCGTGAGGCCCGTTGCCACCAGTGCGAGCGTCGCGGGTTCGGGAATCGGCGTGAAGATATACGCCGACCCGGAACTGGTTCCGAGGTCATCGTTGTAGAATGCCCCGACGATGGCCGTCGGGCCGCTGACGGAAACGCAGCGGCCGAACCAGTCGTCTGCCGCGCCGTCGGAGGGGAGGAGTTTGGCGACCTGGACCCAGGCGGTGCCGTTGTCCTCGAAGACGTAGGCCGACCCGGAGGCGCTTCCGCAGTCGTCGTCCCACTGTGCGCCGACGACGGCCGTCGTGCCGCTCACGGAAACGGAGAAGCCGAAAGCGTCGCCCGCCGTGATGTCGGAGGGCAAGAGCTTGGCGACCTGGACCCAGGCGGTCCCGTTGTCCTCGAAGACGTAGGCCGACCCGGAGTTGCTACCGCAGTCGTCGTCGGCGTAGGCCCCGACGACGGCCGTCGTGCCGCTGACGGCAACGGAGACGCCGAAAGCGTCGAACGCCTCGCCGTCGGAGGGCAAGAGC
>Ga0307377_10008735_pt1 | contig 10233 bp, 22 predicted proteins | sample TR3MG_FD_202535 | JGI IMG/M metagenome (GOLD analysis project Ga0307377, IMG submission 202535) | Soil microbial communities from Risofladan, Vaasa, Finland - TR-3 | ecosystem: Environmental > Terrestrial > Soil > Coastal area > Acid sulfate soil | place: Finland: Risofladan, Vaasa | collected... | reverse complement strand
GGTAAGGGTACCAGGGGAGCTGCATATATTGGTCGGTTGGAGGCTGGTTGTCGGTAGATGGGACACTTAATAAGCTAAACCGGTTAAGGGGTGAGGGTTAAAATGCCTGCTGTTAGAAGCTCCCTATTATGATGTACTAGGAAGCAACGATTGATATGCTATATACTATATCATAACGATAAGAGGAGTGTCGGTTAGTGAGAAAGGCGAAGATATTAGGGAAGCGGGAAACAAGGTTGGTTGAGATTGTCCGTTTGTATGAGAATGTTGACAATACGCCGCCTACTGCTGTTGAATTAGGTAAGAAGTACAACGTTACTGCTCAAGTAATTCGTGCTGACCTTCGATTCTTGCGGGATGAGGGTTATTTACCTTCGGCTAGGTTAGCCGAATTAAAGCGTCGCTATAAACCAAAGTTTATCAAAGGGGGAGGTGTAATGTAAAAATGCCTAAAATTGATTTTGCTGCTGAGTGGTTAAGTCGTAGGTCAGACTTTCTGAATTGGCAGAGTAGGTTTAGTGCAGAGACTCTGTCTGAGTGGTTTGAGTCCAGAGATAGGCACTTACGGAAGCAGCGTCTCTTTGCTCCTGAAGAGTTTGAGACTTTACATTTCTGGTCAAGGCATGCACCCGAGTATAGAGCTATAGTTGCTTTGCAGAGAGAGAAGATACGGGTGTTAAAGGAAGACTATTTCGTGCCACGAAAGAGTACTTTAATCAAAGCGCGAGATGCGGTACTCAGGGCTCGTAAGCTAGAACTAAGAGATGTTAGAGGGAGTAGTGGGGGTGAGAGGGCAACTAAGGTAAGGCAGCGGGCTGCGATAATGGATAGCTTCGCCGAGAGGATGATAAACCTTGAGGGACAAATACAAGAAGACATTGTAAATGCAATTTATGATGGTCGAAGGACAAGTGCACTGTATGGTATTCGGGTAGAGGATTATTACAGTGAGGTCTATCCTTATCTGCGCAATGAGATTTCAATTGAGGAGCTGGCCATTGAATTCTTGGGGAGCGCGAGAGTTAAGAGAGTAGTTGAGAGGGTTCTGAGTTGATAGTTGAAGATGCACCCTTTGTATTACCTGAGAAAATACTTCTTCCCCACTGGCGCGATGAGAGGCCTCAGTATCGAGTCGTTTCGTGGCATCTGAACGAAGACTTTTATCCAGAATACATGTTGGATGAGAGTGGTAAGGTTTTTGTAAAGAGCTGGGAAGCGTTACTGGAGTACGTACTATCGGCGCAGTTCTGTTACTCTCCTGCATTACCCTGGCACTATCATTGCCTATTGAAGATTTTGCCAAATGCTATTAAGCTTGCAAGGGCGGGGAGTTTGACGTTATGGAGTCCTAATGATGGCCCTTACTATTTAACTTATAAGGATTCTCGAACGTCCGCGAAGTTAAATGTAAGTTGCGGTTCTCGTCATGGGTGCATTGGAAGCATAGAGTGGATTCTACCGGCAGACAAATCTAAGTGGTATGGGTCTGTTATGGACATGCCAGATGAGATGGATTTGGGGAGGGTACATCGACTGATTAAGAAGGTACTAAGTACTTTATGTCCTGACTTGGGTTTGAGGAGTCCTGATCTTTCATACTCTGGTGCTTTAATTAGTGAGGCGATGAGGTTACACGCTCCTGATGCGTTTAGTGGTGATAACTACAAGATGCAGAATGAGTTTAACAAGTTGATAGCCAGTGGTGATGCGGAGACAATTGTTTTTGGAGGCGACGGTGTAAGTAAGAGAGCGCATGATAAGGTAAGGGCTGTTGGTTCGGAGATACTGAAGTTTCCAAAGCGTGTAAAGTTTATAGAGTCAAGAGATATACCAAATGGGGCCTTTCATGGTAAGGTTCGTACTCATTTTACTATTGCCGAAGACCTTCCCCGTTCTCCAAACTTAACGAGACTGTCTGTCTATGCACGTAAAATGCTTTTTGGCTTGGTAGGAGATTATGAGAAGACTGCCTCACTTGACGACATAAGAGTAATGCAGAGACATCCAGAGTATGGAAAGTATGAACTTTTAGAAGATGGTATTTGGGTCGTTCCCGTCGGAAGTGGAAGGGCGTTTGAGGACATTGAGGATACGTTGTTTGATTATGGTCAGGATCCAGAATTGACTAGAATGACGAAAGAGCTAGGGTTTAGTAGTTATGGCGTTCTACAAGCTAAGTTAATTATAGAACGTCGGGGAGAGTTGCCTACACTTCCTGTACGGCCTGGTGATGTTCTTAAGGATCCAAAACTATACCAAGAGTGGTCGAAGTATTTTACACGGGTGCCTAGATATGATTATGCAAGAGCTCCTTCCTGTGATTTGGTCTTGGCAACCAAGGTTACAAGTGCTATTACTTCTGAAATAAGAGAGTTCGCACTAATGTCGAACGCGAATGGTACCTTATGGGATTGCGTAAAGGGCTGCGAAGGTGATTTTCCTGGAGTGGCAGGTAACGAGATGGGTCAGTACAAGGACGAAGTGGATGAGGGTTTTTATATTAACGACGGTGAAAGGGGGCCCAAGTTTAGGGATGCAGCACTCTCTCAGAAGCCTGGTGATACTAAGTTAACTATCCAGGAAGACTATCGAGTTTTACTTACAATGGTAGATAATAAACGTTATTTCGTAAAGGACGTAGGGAGATTGATTCGGGGAGTAGTGGAGTGTAGTTTTGGTTCTCCAAAGCGATTTGATAATCCTAGAGACATCGACGAGCTTCTAGGTGGTAAGAGAACTAGACCGCCAAATGCTAACAAAGACGACCTTAGTAAGTTAGAACGCACAAGGGGGGTAACACTGTTCCGATGATTGGCTGGTTAGAAGATGGAAAGATTGATTTGTTAAACTTTGGCCTTAATCTCATTTCGGGTAAGTTAGGGCGGAAAGCGAAAGAGCGTGACCTTTCTTTGCTGAAGGACGAGATCAAGGCAATACCAATAATCAAACATTACATGGAAGAACTTAAGAGTTCTTGGCTTAGGGAACCTGAAGATTTACAAGAGACAGATGCGTGGCTTATGTCGGGTGGTTATGAACGCATTACTGAGAGGTATAGACCCGATGTACTCCAGTGGCTAGTAGGCTTTCATCATTTTTTCATAGAGGTTTGGAACGATATTCCTGACTATCTACCAAAATTCATAGACCTTGCAATATACCATCAGCTAAGGGGAAAGAGCCAGGGAGATTGTCCTAACTTTTGTATCGCAACTGAGAGGGCGCTTAAGATTCTCGACATAAGACTAGAAGAGCCACTAACGAGAGAAGCCGAGTTAAAACGGTTTGGTTCTTCTTTAGAGGAATATAATGAAATCACTAGATGATGATCAGAAGAAAGTGTTAAGACATGGTAGGTTTTCCGTTTTAGGCCCGCCAGGGTCAGGAAAATCAAATGCTGCCGAAGGATACGTTGCTTGGCAGGATACACCTTGCGATGTCTTAGTAAGAAAGAGGATGGAAGCAAAGGTCTTGGTAGACAGAGGGATAAAAGGTGCTAAAACACTACAGAAGCATAGGTATATTGCGTTAGGCCGTCCAGAAATAACAGGTAAAGAAGATCTAAAGTTGTTATTGGCAGGTCTACAAGAGGGTGAAGAGAGTGGTAGGCCTCTGGTAATTGACGAAGGTCACAACTATAGTGCTGAGTTCTTTGCGGTCATAGAAGACGTATGGGCTGGCAAGGATATGGTAGTTTTTCATGATAAGTATCAATGCTGTATGCATGATTGGGCTAACGCAGTTGATGACATAAACGATGAGCTGAATTGGAGATTCGGCATAACTAAAGAGATACCCCTAATTATAAACTACCGCTCCGTTCCTAAGATTGTTAAGGTGCTAAATACTATAGTACCTAGGAAGATGACTGCTTTTAGTAAAGACGAAGGTGGTTACGTTCATATAGAACAGTGTTCTACGGCTAAAGATGAACTCCACTTTATCTATAATGCATTGTTAGAAGGCTTTGAGGATGTGCAGATTTTGGCTAGGAACAGTAATAGATGTAAGCAGATATCGGCATTCTTAAAAGAACATGACGTTCCCCACTTACTTTATTTGTCAGGTATGAGAGAAGTATTTAGTAATGGGATAATCGTCCAAACCTATCATACATCTCAGGCTACTGAGCACCTAACAGTGTTTCCTACAGGCGTTACGCAAGGTATTTTACCTGATTGGAGGGGTGGTAGAGATGAGCATAATCTTTTCTATGTTGGGTGTAGTAGGGCAATGAAAAACTTACTAGTATCCTACTATGACGTTCCTTCGAAGTTTATTACGAACGAGCTGAGGGGGTTAAGTGAGCGTTAAAGACGAAGTGAGGGCTATACGTGAAAGGCAGTATCCAGAGGTTGTACCTTTGACTAGAACTCAAAAGTTGAGAAAGAGTTATAGAAAGGAAGCTAATAAGCGCTACAGAGATTCGGCTATAGGTAGAGAACGTAGAAGGATTAAAGACAAGCGTAACAGGATTGAGCACACCCTAGTTTCGGATGCTATGAAGAAGAACCCTGAGTTAGTCGAAGAACTAAAGAAGAAATACTTTACGGAGAGGGAAGATGGTCTCGGAAGCACAGAAGAGATATAGAAAGTCTTTCCTTGGTAGGGAAGCTCAGAGGCGCTACCGAAGAAAGCGAATGGCTAAGATAAAACTGGTTAGGAAGGTGATACATGAAGGCATACTTCGCACACCCAATGAAAATGTACAACACGGGGGAAGGTAAATGAAGGGGAACAAAATTATGAAAATCCCTGATGCTAAGGTGGCCAAAGATGCTATTACTGGAGTTGGATTTGTCTTAAACAAAAAGACTGGACTTGTAGTACACTCTAGTGGCTTAACAACAATGACAAAAATAGGTGAGGGAGAGGATGCACGAAGGTTTTTTAGGCGTAAACAGATAGTCTCTGAGTTAAGTATACCACCCAAGCCGGTGGCTTTTGCCTGTGTAGGATTTATATGGCATTGGCCTTTTCCTTTTCCAAAGACCCTGAGGGATAGAGTGGCAGATTTTGTAGATGTTGCTATAGAAGTGATTATAGAAGAAGTTCATAGAACAAATGGTGAGGCAACTGCGGCAGTGGAGGGGGCCGGCGATTTGTATGCAACTCTCATAGTACATGCGTTTGAGTTCTATGACTTAATTACAGTTGATCCCAATCGGTCTTGGGAGGAGTTTGCTTGGGAGCGTAAGTGGTTGAAGGCGTTTGGTAACTAGCCCGCAAAAGGAATTGTTGGAGGTAACATAAATGGAAGAGCATAAAGAGGATTGGTATTTTGTTACGGGTGAGGTAATGAACGAAGTGGAGTTTCTCCAAGACCTGGCTGATGATGGCCTATTTCAAAGACCAACAAGCTATCTACCCAAGAATTACCTAGAGACAAATACGCCGGAACGGGAAGGAAAACCCAAACCTTTTGGGTATGGCACAACTGCTGAAGGCCCTGATTTGGTGAACTTATGATTGGGACTTGTGAGGGTTGCGTAGGGTACGAAGGTTCAGATTGGGTTAAGTTAGTAGAGCACCACTGGCCTCAGTCTATTAGCAAAGTAGAGGCTCGGAAACTTGGCCAAACAAGAATGCTTTGTTACTGGTGCAATAAAAGGTTGAGAGATGTATTTCCTAAAATTGATGATGTTCCTTGGGAAGTTCAGTTTGCTGAGTTACAAAGTTGCGCGTTTGTAGATTGCGTGGGATGATATTGAGTAAATCTTTAGAAAGGGGGTGATAAAAATGGAAGCAAAGCTAGAGGCGTTAATAGAGTCGATGAAGAGGGACGGTCTGGATGGTTTGAACGCTGTAATGTGCGATACGAATAAAATTGCTGTTTGTCCTAGGTGTGATAGCAGTGACTTATTAAGTAATGAGCACGGAATAGAAGAAGTTGATCGGCTCTGGCCTATTCAGTGTTATTGCAAAGAATGCAAGCTTTTGTTCGAAATCAGAACAATGGCTGTCTGGAAAGAGCAGGAAGATACTGTTCTCAAGTAGAGTGTTTGGGGAGGCAACTAATGGCATTAAATAAAGGTGGGTGATAAAATGTTTAGAACGATACGCAGGTTATTGAGAATAAAGCCGAAAGCGTACTTTTTTGTTATGGGTATTATGGGGAAGCAGTTTGAAGTTAGGGGACCCTTCTCAGGTAAGGGTGGACCCCTCTCAGATGAGGGGCAGGAGTTTAGGAGTGGGATGGAGGATCATGTATGGTTTTCCATGGATACGCAGAACTTGTATGGCGTAACTAAAGTAGTGAGGTGTGCTCTTAGTTTGCTTTCAGGACTAGAGTCTCAGTACACAGTACAAGAGGTGGAGAAAGATGAGTGGGCTAAGTACCTTGCTAAAAGGTATTCTACCTTAAAAGATCCTGCAGAAGGGCCAAGTATGGTGAACTTATGAAACCAGAAGAATGTAAAGACTGTCCACTATTTGTAGAAGGCAAAGAGCCTAAACCCATTGAAATAGACTACGAAAAGTGGTCTAAAGACGACGATGGTAATATTGACGTTTTATTTGTCGGAGAGGCTTTCAACGGCCGTGCAAAGGAACCGTTCGAAGGTACTGCTGGCAAACTTCTATATGAGTATATTGACCACCCCTACAAGATTTCCCATTACGGCGTTACTAACATGTATAAATGCAGATACAGTAACTGGTCAATGTTTAACGCCAAATCTCGACCAGGACCTCACTGCAGAGACGCTTTCATTGACGAACTGAAGTATAATCCGAAACTAATAGTATTCTTAGGCACTTTTGCATCAAAGGCGGTGACTAAAAAGAGCGTTGGTGAAATGCCTGACGCTGTAACTACTATTAACCTAAGAGGGCAAGAGTGTCATATAATAACTACTTCTCATCCTACCAGTATAGACCACTGCGACGACAGGGACGAAAACTGGAAGGTATGGAACAGAAGATGGTTGAAAATTGCAGAATATCTAAAGGGGGAGGTGTTAAATGTTATACCTATATAAGGGCAGAGATATAGCTATCGTAATACTCCGAACTGTATATAGCCAGGATTACAGCACGGCTGTTACAAACAGGATAGCTCGTTGCGTGAGATCTGAACTAGTTTACAAGTATCCGGAGTACTTACTAACCGATATGTTTAGTATCTACCTGAGGCTCTTGAACAAAGCAGGCCTATTTAATAACGGCGATTATCGTAAGTATTCTGCACTACAGAGAGAAAGGCTGCATAAAGAGTATGATATCGACAATCTTAGAGACTCCAAGAGTTGGGAAGGCTACCTGAAGATGGTTGAGAGGCGTGTAGTGTTTGAAGCAAGCACAATGCACGAAGCCAAGAGGCGCCGACTAGAGTGCCTTAATGGAGAACCGGAGGAGTTAGTAAGAAGGAGGAAACATAATGAACTCTATAGTAGATGAGGTAAAAACTGAGTTATTTAGAAACAAACTCCAAAATAGATGTCCGAAATGTAGGGGTAAAGTACTAACGGCTGTCTATACTCAATGCTTCAGGGTAGACCTGGTTGCGGAGACATCAGAAGAGGTAGAAGAGAATGGTACTCTTTTAGGTATCCACTGCGAGCAGTGTTCATGGAGTGTAGATGACGTAGTAGAAGAGGAGGAAGAATGACATTATATCCAGATAAGACTGAGAAGGAGAGGGAGGAAGCCAAGGCGAAGAAGATACTAGGGCAAAAGGAGTACTACCGAAGGAAGCGAGAAGAGCACCTTCAAAGGGCGCGGCGGCTAGACCAGACTTTCGGAAATGGGAGGAAAGAATGATACCATCACCAAGCATCCCTACTCCGGAACAGAAAAAGGCTGAGTATCAGCTTAAATACTACCTGGCTAACAGAGAGAAGATACGTGAACAGCATCGCTTGTACTACCAAAGGCTCAAGGCAGGAGGCATACCTGTCAGGCAACTCACGATGAGGGAGAGAGTTTTAGGGAAATGAATGAACTAATGTCACTTAGGTGGGAACCAAATAAGTATAGCTATTAGGAGATAGATGGTAAATGGTTAAGTGTTTAGAATGTAACAAGGAATTTGGCACGATAACTAACACTCACCTTAAATCTGCTCATGGCATGACCATTGGCGAGTATCTAGTGAGACATCCTGGAACTGAACTAATGAGCGAAGAGTCAAAGCAATTGGTGAGTGAAGCACAACTAGGTAATCAGAATTTGCTGGGCTATAGGCACTCCAAACAGGCGAAGCAGGCCATAAGCGAGGCCGCTTTGGGTAATCAGAATTTGCTGGGCTACAAACATACCGAAGAAGCAAAGAAAGCCATAAGAAAGACGATGTTAGACTTTTACGCAAGCGAAGAGGGATATGCAGTTAGGGTGATCATGAGTAAGGCCGCTCAGGGTAATCAGAGTGCTCTAGGCCACAACCATACCGAAGAATCGAAGCAGGCTATAAGTAAGTCGCTAAAGGAAATGTGGAAAGACCCTGAATTCGCACAACGTATGGTTCAAGCACAAAGCCGCAAGCCTAATTACCCCGAACTTCGGCTCCAGTATGTTCTAGATAAGCATTTCCCAGGCGAGTGGAAATATGTAGGCGATGGTGCGTTCTGGATAGAAGGTAAGAACCCCGACTTTATGAACATAAATGGCAAAAAGCAGGTCATCGAGGTATTTGGCGAATATTGGCATAGCGAAGACGAGGTAGAGCCACGCATTGCACACTTCAGGGAGTATGGGTTTGACTGCATAATCTTTTGGGAATATGACGTCTATAGCGAAGAGGAGGTAGTAAAGAGAGTAAGGAATAAAAGATGAAGCACACCTACGCATTTAGTGGAGAGCCGAAGAGATTCAGCCATGAAGTTTTTATTGTATGCTGCAACCGATGCAAAACTTTTGAATCACTACAAGTTCGTATCTATCCAGGTAATGTATACATTGTTGAAGAGTCCGGTCACTATTTTCGAAGAGGCAAAGATATTATACACAGCCCTTGTAATAGAGTATGTACATTCACCGGCAAGAAATTTTTAGCTAAGGTAAGTGGAGGTATGTTATGAGGGAAAGGGAAAGAGAACCTGCTAAGCTTCTAACAGAGAGGGAAATTTATCAAAACCAAATAGATAGGACCCTAAAACCTTTTAAGAATGGTGCAACTAAGGTTGCTAAGGGTGTTGGTAAAGCTGCTGTTAGTGCAGGCAAGGCTTTAGTGGGTGGCCTTCAGAGGCTAGGTGACGAAGGCCAAAAGCCACGCAGATCTCACAAGGAAGCTCCGATAGATTTTGGTTTTGGTCGTAACAAAGCGCAGAGGAAGTATCAAGGTGAGTTAAGTAAGGTAAGCAGGAGGGCTAGGATTAAAAGAGCTAGAGCAGTAATGTTACGTAAGAGAGCACTTAAAAGCCGAAACTACTAGGTTTTTGTTATGATGTCATTGTATTTCAGAACGCTTATGAACTATAATATAGGTAACATTCAAGAAGAGGTAATTTATAATGAGGGATTACATTGTAACAGTTTTAGGTGTGCCCTACTCAGTAAATGCATCCTCCTGGCTCAGGGCTAGATATATAGGATGCACAAGGTATCTAAGGGATCATCCTGCCTCTTCTTATAACATAACGCGACTCATCAATGCCGGCAAAAAGAAAGTACAAGTTAGGGTAGCAGTCGATGAGAGAATAAAATTCGGAGATTTCTTTTAAGGAGGTTTACAATGCCAAAGAATCTAAGTCTAAATGTCGATGCAACAGGGTTAGAGTTTAAGTCTGACTATGACCCAATAATAACTTATTGGACTTTGTCAGATACTGGCAAAGCTCGGGCTGCAATCGGGATATTTCCAGGTATTTCACAACCAGGCCAAACATTACTACATAGACTGAAAGAGTTGGGTGTAATGGAAGAAGACGAACTAGGGAGTCTTGTGAGCCTTACACCAGGTGGCATAAAACAAGAAATGAAGCGGCTCATGGGCTTTGGCCTTGTGAAACAGGTAAGTTAGGAAAGTATGGTTAACGAAGAAAGAACTAAAACAACCGTTAGGGTTGTAGGTAAGGTGTAATATGGTATATAAACCATCGGCCGAAGCAGCAGCTGAAGAAAGAGCTGCAGCAGCATACCAGGCACAAATTGATGCGGCAAGAGAAGCTGCTGCAGATGCTGCTATGCCTGAACCTGAGCCAAAGCCAAAACCTCCTCCACCGCCACCTCCACCTCCACCTTCTATAGTTACTCCTTCAGAGCCTGAGATATTAGGATATGTAGGTGGAGAACCCG
>Ga0307377_10008734_pt1 | contig 10233 bp, 4 predicted proteins | sample TR3MG_FD_202535 | JGI IMG/M metagenome (GOLD analysis project Ga0307377, IMG submission 202535) | Soil microbial communities from Risofladan, Vaasa, Finland - TR-3 | ecosystem: Environmental > Terrestrial > Soil > Coastal area > Acid sulfate soil | place: Finland: Risofladan, Vaasa | collected... | reverse complement strand
AGACTCGTATAGCCCTTCATGATCTGGGGACCTCTGGCGTAGATGACCCCCTGTGTTCCCGGTTCCACGGGATTGAGGTACTTGTCGAGGATCTGAATCTCTGTGCCAGGGATGGGCTTGCCGGCCGTATAGAGAGTTCCGCCGAAGAGCCTGACGGTGAGAACTGGGGACGCTTCGGTCATTCCGTAGGCCTCCAAGACCTCCAGCCCGGCCGCGTCCAGGAAATCCTCTATGTGCTCCGGCAAGTGAGCTCCGCCGAAGACGGCCCCTCTCAGTTCGCCTCCCAGCATCTTCCGCAGCCTGGAGAAGACGAGGAGGTCGGCCAGCCTGTAGGCTACGAAGTTGGAGGCACTCTCTCTCAGGGCCTTGACTCTGTCCCCCGCGTTCTCTGTCGGATACGGATATCTACCGTTTCTCCTGTTGACGGCCTTCTTGTAGATGATCGCTTTGTCAACCAGGCTGGGTAGAAAACGGTTGAGTGGGGGTCTCTGCCTCTTCATCTCCTTGACCGCTCGCTCGTACAGCGCGGTCCAGACTCTGGGTACAGAGGCGAAGAAGGTCGGCTTCTCCAGCGCAAGGTCTCTTAGGACATCCTTCGGTGTGGTGTAGGACATCGAGGCTCCCAAGGAGAAGACAATGTAGTCTATGGCCCTTTCGAAGAGATGCCAGGGAGGGAGGAAGCTGAGCACGCGGTCGTTCTCGGTCAGCTCGAGGAGCGGAGGCACGACCTCGAACAGGTATGCGAAGTTCGAGTGAGTGAGAACAGTCCCCTTGGGGATGCCCTGCGTGCCGGAGGTATAGACTATGGTGGACACATCATCAGGCGCTACCTTGTTTGCTGCCTCCAGGAAAGCGTTGTCACCCTGGCCGACCTGAGTTCTCCCTTCGGTGAGAACATCGTCAAGCGAGAAGATGTTCTCCTTGCCTCTGGGATTCCCTTCGATGAGGAATAATGCCGCCACGAAGGGGAAGTGATCCAGTATGGGGTGAATCCGATAGAGGACTTCTTCGTTCTCGACGATGAGGAACCTGGATTTGGAATCGTCGAGAATGCTCTTGAGTTCGGACAACGGTACTGCTGAGTCGCGAGGCACGTCGGGCGCGCCTATGCCCTGGAGGGCAAGATTGATGAGGATCCATTCTGGACGGTTATCGCAGATCACTGCGACCTTGTCGCCTCTGCCGATACCCAAGTTGATCAGACCGGTGCCGATCTCCAGCACGGTCTCGTACGCCTCGCGGTACGTCACTCCGCGGAAGGAGCCGCCTTTCTTGACGCGCTGGAAGTCCTTGTCGGGGAACCTCTCTGCGGATTTGTGGAAGTAGCCGAACATGGTGCGTTCCATGGCTCTTGCCCTGTGGTGCTCTCTGTTTTGCGACTAGCCTGTCGGCAGCTTGCCTGTCAACGTCCTTGGGGTGGCTCGTGACGCTGTCCCCGCAGGTGAGCCGGGTGTACTCGCAGCTGCGAGGTGGCCGCGAGTTTTGCTGGCGTTGTGGGGAGATTATAGCATGGAAGGGGTGTGGCATCAATACGGGGTGAGGAGTGGATTCCTCATGCCGACGACCTGGATCCCTGTGGCGAAGTCCAGATCAGCCAGACATTCTTGGGATCGACATCGCGCTCCCAGCTGGCCTCCACCAACCCGCGCCACTTCGCCTCGTGTGGCTGCGAGTGCTGGCTGAAAACCAGCATGTAGCGGTGATCCATGAACCGCCAGCCGCTGGCCAGAGCGCCGGAAAGCAGCAACTTGCGATAGTCCTGCCCTATGCGGCTGTAGTCTGCCAGGCGGGGGCGCTTGCGGCGCAGAAGGTGAAAGCCGGTCGTGATTCTAACAGCATGGCTGCGGCTGGCACCGCGTAGGGGCGACGCGCCGCGTCGCCCCTACTGGGTCTCCATTTTCGCGCGCGTGGTCATGCCCTCCGGGTCGTATTAGTCAGGCGCTCCCCATCGAACGAGTGCCTCACGGGCCATCGTAGTTCCTGAGGACCAGCGGCACGTAGGTGCTGTTGGGCAGCTGCCCAATGATCGCCACGAAGGCGTCGCGCTCGCCGCCTGCGTAGGTCGGCTGGACCGCCTTGTGGATGGGAAAGTCGTCCGAGCTGGTTGTGCCGACCACGTAGGCGTTGCCCTCTTCGTCCACGGCGATACCATAGCCCGCGTCATAGTAGTTCCCCCCCAGGTAGGTGGAGTAGCCGTAGGTGTAGACCCCGCTGGCGTTGATGATCTGGCTCACGAAGGCATCACGGTTGCCGCCGTAGGTAGGCTGGATCGCATTGCGGGTGGGGAAGTTCAGGGACGACGTCCTCCCCGTCACGTAGGCGTTGCCGGCCCCGTCGACGGCGATATCGTTGCCGTAGTCCCAGGCGCTTCCGCCCAGGAAGGTGGAGTAACCGTAGGTGTAGACCCCGCTGGCGTTGATGATCTGGGTCACGAAGGCGTCGGACGGGCCGCCTAGGGCGGTGTCTATCGCGTTGTGGGTGGGAAAGTTCCACGACGGGGTCTCTCCCGTCACGTAGGCGTTGCCCTCTTCGTCCACGGCGATACCATTGCCCCAGTCATCGCCCGCGCCGCCCAGGAAGGTGGAGTAACCGTAGGTGTAGACCCCGCTGGCGCTGATGATCTGGGTCACGAACGCGTCATCCCCCCAGTCCGTACCGCCTGCATGGGTGGGCTGGATCGCGTTGTGGGTGGGAAAGTCGCTGGACAAGGTATCGCCCGTCACGTAGGCGTTGCCCTCTTCGTCCACGGCGATACCATAGCCCGCGTCATAGTAGTTCCCCCCCAGGTAGGTGGAGTAGCCGTAGGTGTAGACCCCGCTGGCGCTGATGATCTGGGTCACGAAGGCGTCCGTCCACGAGCCGCCCCCGGGGGAAGGCTGGACGGGGTTGTGGGTGGGGAAGTCCGACGAGTCGGTGTGCCCCGTCAGGTAGACGTTGCCGGCGCCGTCCACGGCGATACCATAGCCCGCGTCATAGTAGTTCCCCCCCAGGTAGGTGGAGTAGCCGTAGGTGTAGACCCCGCTGGCGTTGATGATCTGGCTCACGAAGGCATCACGGTCGCCGCCGCCGTAGGTAGGCTGGATCGCGTTGTGGGTGGGGAAGTCCGACGAGTCGGTCTCCCCCGTCAGGTAGACGTTCCCCGCTTCGTCCACGGCGATACCAGAGCCCACGTCGAAGTTTGTCCCGCCCAGGTAGGTGGAGAATCCGTAGGTGTAGACCCCGTCGGCGTTGACAATCTGGGTCACGAAGGCGTCGCAGACACCCCCGTGGTTGGGCTGGATCGCGTTGTGGGTGGGAAAGTCCCAGGACAAGGTATCGCCCGTCACATAGACGTTGCCCTCTTCGTCCACGGCGATACCAGAGCCGAAGTCCCAGTCTTCCCCGCCCAGGTAGGTGGAGAAGGCCAGCACCGGGTCGATCACCAGCGGCAAGCCCTGGTCGTAGGCGGAGACGCGGAAGGTGACGCGCTGCACCTGACCGGGCTGGCCTCCACCACCCACGGGCAGGGGGGGCAAGATAGTATAGCGGCCCTGGACCTCCCGTCGCTGGCCGTCAACCTGCTGATAGATCAAGGGCGCTTCTTCGATCAGTTCGCCCAGTGGTGTCTCCAGGATCAGGGCCCCGTCGGCTCTCAGGCGCAGCGAGTGGAGGCCCGTATAGCCCATCAGGATGGCCCCTGGGTCGGCGCCCGGGGCGAGGTGGAACTCGCTCTTTAGGCTTCCTTCGGTGCCCCGATAGACCAGGTCAACGCCGGGGTACAGGCCCTGGTAGCTGAGGGCGGCATAGGTGGGCACGTTGGACCGCCATCGCGCCGGGTCGTTCCCTAGGAAGTAGTTGACCACCCCCGCCAGGGGTTCGACCCCCTCGAGGTGGGGGTTGGGGTTGGCGCCGAGGAAGCGTAGACGGACCAGATCGAAGGGGCGCTCCAGGTCAGCTTCATCACCCGTGTCTCGCTGAGGGTCAGGGGGGCGATAGGGAAGGCCTTGATCTGGCCTTGGGTGGGAGGCCACCGCGGTGAACACGATCTCCTGCGGCGTAAAGAAGAAAGTGTGGCCGGCCCCCTGTACGGTGAAGCGGACGGAGGGGTCTGTCTGCCCGGCGTTGGGGACGAAGCGCAGTGGCAGGGCGAGGAGCGCCTGGCGGGTCGCGTGCGACGCGTCGTCATCCTCTGCAGTCGCTGGCATAAGCGGTCCCTCTTCTCCAGGCGCCGCAATCGCCTGCGCTTGCGCCTTCTTCTGGGCGCTGGGGAGCCCCTGGTGCCCGGGTGGGATCCTGCTGTGGGCCTCCAACCCGGGCGGCGCGGCCGTGAGGGCCAGCGCCAGAGCGGTGATGATGAGCGCTAGCGGCAGGGCGAGCGCCAGCAACAGCGCTGCGCCCCTGGACCTGACTCTGCTTTGCCATACCATCTCCGCGACGGCCCGAGTGGTATAAGCTATCAGCAACGGGCTCCCCTCGGGGCCGGCCGCTACTGGAAGGGGGAAAAGTCCTGCGCTAGGCATCTTGAGCCTCCTCTGCATCGTGATGGACCGCTGAGCCATGTGGCGCGGCGGCCTGACTTCTCACCGCGAGATTCTACGGGACCGCCTCAGGCCCCCATCCTTGGGCAGACGATGCGCTACCTGCTGGCGTCTCGGCGCGAGGCTGTCGGCTAGTACTGCCTCATCGTCAGGGGCACGTAGGTGTCAAAGCTGTAGTCCACCCGAAAGCCCATGATCTTGAGCTCGCTGTCCTCGGTCGCCACCGGCAGGTGGGCTATCACCAGGTATTGGTAGATGCTGTTGTCTATGACGTCCTCACCCTCGTTGGCTTCAGCGTAGTCCACAAAGGCGCCAACGCTAGTATCTGAGTATGTCACGTCGGTCACCTCTTGGAGTAGAACGGCATCGCCGTCCAGGGTTTCGCCAGCGGCGCGGTACCAGAAGTCCTGGCTCGGGTCGTCGTCATAGCCGTACACGACCAACCTGGTCACGCGCGCGCCCTGGGGCAGGTGCAGGCCTGCGGCGTACAATGTCGAGTCCCTCAGCGTGGATTCCACCGTGGTGGAAATCCAGCCCTGTGCCGCCTGGTACTCGATGGTGTAGTCAGTGGGCACCATATCTCCCGGGCTGATGGAATAGTAGCCTGGACCTCCGGGCACCGGTGTGGGCGCAGCCTGGAGCGGGCTAGGGTGACCGGTGCTGGCCTGCGCCGACGGCGCGGGGGTCGCCGCCGCGGAGGAAGCCGCCCACAAGGCAGTAAGCAGAGCCAAGGCCATGGCCACGTTCGTGGCCAGGACGATACCCACCACTTTTCTCGTCGTCATTTGCACTTGATCCTCCTTTTGCTGTGAGTGGAGTAGACACGCGGCAGCGCGTCACCACCGTCTGCCGCTATGTGAAAGGCCGCGGAACCATGTACTCTGCATACGCAACCTCCTTTCCTGCCCGCGGGTTTGCCACTCCTCGCACCGGGTGGGTGCGGTTTCGCCTTCCACGCCTGCGCCGTGGTGCCCCCACCGCTCTAGAAGTTCTTCATCACCAGGGGTACGTACACCATTCGCTGCTCTGTCCAGATCTCTCCTCCCTGGGCGTGGTTGATGCTGCTCACATAGAGCTGGTCGCTGACAACCGCTACGGCGTTGTCCCAGTAGGACCCGACATTGTTGCTGTCCCCAAAGCCGGCAAACCCGACCTGTTCCCAATCGGTTCCGTTTTCCGTGCGCCAGACCTCCAGCCCACTACTGCCGTTGCCGACGACGAAGTATAGGAGGTCTCTGAACACCTCCAGCGCACTGGAGTAGTCTGTATCGCTGTTTCCGAAGCCGTTGTCCACCACCTGGGTCCAATCGGTCCCGTCGCAAGACTGGCACCGCCACACCTGGGCTCCCTCAAAAGCGGTTGTTGTGCTGGCGTAGAGATAGCCTTCGAAGGCAGCCAGAGCGCTTACGGTCCCGTTCCAATCGCTGAAGCCGTTGTCCATCACCTGGGTCCAATCGGTCCCGTCGCAAGACTGGCACCGCCACATCTCGCAGCCGGTTGTGACGTTATAGGTTCCAGCGTACAGGTAGCCCTCGAACACGTCGAAGGAGACCACGCCCTCGTTGCTGGCGTCACCATCGAACCCATCGCTCGCCACCTGCGTCCACATACCGCTGTCGCCGCTGCCGCTCCTCCAGACTTCCGCCCCATGTGTGTCGGTGTAGCTCCACGTACTGGCGTAGAGTTGATCGCCGAACACGGCGAAGCGCATGACTTCCGCGTTGGTGGGGTCACCAAAACCGCTGGACACAACGCGATCCCACGATGTGCCGTTACTTGAGCGCCATACCTCGCCACCATTGACCTCATCAGCCCAGGTGCCAGCGTACAGTTGGCCCTTGAACTCGATCAGATGGTCCACGCCCAGGTTGTCACTGTCGCCGAAACCGTTGCTGTTGACCTGCTCCCACTCGCTCCCGCTACGCCACACCTGTGCGCCCAGGTCCCAGTTGTACGTGCCTGCATAGAGGGTGCCGCCGAATGAGGCGAGGGACAGTAGTAGCTCATTCCGGCGATCGCCGAAGCCGTTGATGTTGACCTGTGTCCAGCCCGGGACGCCGGGCGCGGACTTCTGGATGCGGTGGTTCTGTTCATCCGTCACGTATACGTTGCCCTGCGCATCAAGGGCCACGCCTGCCGTGCCCCGCATCTGGCCGGTGCCGGAGCCCCATCTTCCCCCGATGCTGGCCAGGTACGCGCCGCTGGAATCAAAGACCTGCACACGGCTCTGCCACTTGTCGGCCACGTAGACGCGACCGAGCGCGTCCACGGCGACGGAATGGGGCTCCACATGGGCATGGTCGTTGCCCCACTCCCCGGTGACGCCAGCGAACGTGGAGCACGTTCCGGTGCTGCCGGCAAGCACGCACTTCTGAACCCGGTAGTTGCCCGTATCCGCCACGTATATGTTGCCGCTGGTATCCACCGCCACGCCCCACGGCCAGTCGAAGTGGGAGTTGTCAGAGCCGGTCTGGCCGGTCTGCCCCAGTCTGGCTTTCCACACCCGGTTGCTGTCATAGACTTGCACGCGCTGATTGCAGCGATCAACCACGAAGATGTTGCCGTTCACCGGGCTGATGGCCACCCCGGCCGGGCAGTTGAACTGATAGTTGCCCGTGCCGTAGCTGCCAAAAGTGGTGTGGTAGCCGCCGTCAGGGTTGAAGATCTGAATGCGGTTGTTCGCGGTGTCGGGGACGTAGATCCGTCCGGTGGCATCGATTGCGAGATCGCCCTCGGGTCCAGCCCAGTAGTCGCCGAGGTGGGCGTTGTCATCTCCGAAGACACCGGGTTCGCCTGCGGTCCACTGCTGAACGCCAGAAGCGTTCAGTTTGGCAAGGCGGTAGCCGCGGTTCTCTGCGACATAGACGCTCCCATCAGGAGCGACATCTATGCCCCACGGTGCATTCAATCTGGCGGTGTCGGCTACATACGGAACCCCACTTACGCCCTCGAAGATACCCAGCGCGTCCCCGGAGGAGTTGTACTTGCGGATGGTGCAGTCCATCCAGTCGCTGACGTACAGCTTTCCGGCCGAGTCCACCGCCACGTCGGTGGGCTCGAGGAGGCTGCTCACCACATTGCTGCAACTCCCGGCGGTGTCGCAGCTCTTCACGCGGCCGTTGCCGACATCGGCGATGTAGATGTTATCACTGGTGTCAATCCCCAGGCCGTAAGGCCAGCTCAGTTCGGTCTCCCCGCTGCCTTCGCTTCCCGTCCCATGAAAGGATTCACAGGTCCAGCCGGTCGAATATGTACACCGCTGGATGCGATGGTTGCTCTGGTCCGCCACATAGAGACGATCGCTGCCGTCGAGCACAATCTGCGCAGGCCTGTTGAAGTGGTCGTTGTCGCCGCCTGAACTGCTCGTGACGCCGATGGTGGTGCTGTACACGGGGGTGCCGCCGGAGAAGCTGAACACCTGCACGCGGTGGTTCCGGCGGTCGGAGACGTACATTCTACCTGCCGTGTCGAAGGCGAGCGCGGTCGGTTCGCAGAAGTGACCGTCGTCGTCGGTACACCACCATGGCTCGTCATCCCAGTCGGGGAACGTCTGGACGAAGGTGCCTCCGGAGTCATACTCTGTGACGCGGTGGTCATCTACTATCCAGATGTGACCACCATTGTCCACGAACACGCTTTTCGGGTCCGCGAAGATGTAGTCATCCATGTAGCTTGCCCCGGCCGTGCCGATGGTCATGAGGTTCTGGCCATCTGAGAGCCGGTACTTGAGCATCCTCTGGCCGAACTCCTCGACCACGTACAGGTTGTCAGCACCGTCAATGAACAAGCCGGTGGGGCGGTTGAGGTGCTGCACATCGGCGGGGTACGCCTGCTCGGTCACGCCGAAGGTGTCCACGTACCGGAAGCTGAGGCCGGGTTGACCCACAGTTACTTGCTGGGGCTCAGCGGAGGCCTCCGCACTCATCTCAAGCCCCGAGCCCCTCTGCCGGCGCAGCAACTCGCTACCTTCCAGCCGACCTCTATATGGCGGGGCCTGAGATGTGTGACTATCCCCAGCATCCGGCGGCTCGGGCAGGTTGGCGAGGGCCGCTGAGGCCAGAAGCACGGCTGCTGTGGCGCCCAATACCAAAGCGAGTACACGGTGTTTCACGATTTCCTCCCCTTTCGTGAAAAAGGAGCCGCGAGCGCTCACAGCTCGAGCGCTGGGCTCCGACACACTACACGTGCTATTCGACTTTCAGACCGACCCTCATGGTCAGCCGCCGGCGTGGGGGACACCCTGCTTCGGGACATGATCGCTCCCAGTCTCTTGGTGAGCAACACACCCGGACCGTCCTTCGCATTATACCACGCTTGAGCAGCCTTGTCAATGTTCCGACAGCAGGTCTTTGAAAGACAGAGCTCTATCTGTCTCGCTCCAATGTAGGCAGAGTTTGGGGCCCTGTTGGTGCCAGTTGCGAGAGCTAGGTGGACTTCTGTGCGCTCCCCTGTTCTCCTCTCCCACCAGGAGAGGAGAGGGGGTTGGGGGGTTGAGGAGAGGGCTACTTACCCCGACGACCTGGACCCCTGCGGCGAAGTCCAGATCAGCCAGACGTTCCTGGGATCGACATCGCGCTCCCAGCTGGCCTCCACCAACCCGCGCCACTTCGCCTCGTGCGGCTGCGAGTGCTGGCTGAAGACGAGCATGTAGCGGTGGTCCATGAACCGCCAGCCGCTGCCCAGAGCGCCGGACAGCAGCAACTTGCGATAGTCCTGACCTATGCGGCTGTAGTCTGCCAGGCGGGGGCGCTCGGTGTGGATCAGATAGATCTCGATGCCCGCCAGACACAAGGGAGGGTCCTGAGGCCCTGCCTTGTCTCTGACATACTTGCGAGAGAGCGCGAAGTTGTCGTTTGTGACCGCCTCGAGCGGGGCCTTGTCGAGCCACCAGGGGCTGAGTACCGCGATGTCGTAGTGGCCTCGCTTGCCTCGTGAGTCGTCCGAGAGCACCTCGAACCTCAGATCGCCCATCTGGCACTTGAACGGCGTGGGATACTCCTGGTGGACCAGGGGCACCGGTCCGTCCGGCGTCTCCAAGGTGAAGGAGGGATGGCTGGCCAGTAGGGCCGATAGCCTGGAGTGAAGTTCTGCCTCCCTGGAGAAAGCACTCGGATCTTGCCTGAACAGTCCAGCCAAGTGTGAGATGATCTTCCTCACGGTCGTCTGTCTCGTCTGCTCCGCTTCCGCGTTGTGTGAGGTCATAGGCACCTTCCGGACTGTGTGGCGTCGGTCTCGCGTCATGCCAATCTGGCTCGGATGAGCGGCTTGGAGCCGCCGTGTCCACCGTGCCGTGCGCCTGGCCGACGGCGCTGTCAATCAGGCGCGATGAAACGCCCGCTTCCCCGCTCTGCCAGGATCTTTCCGTTCCTGTAGACGACTCGCCCTCCCGAGATGGTAGCCGCTACCTCCCCCTGGAGGGGCGTCCCCTCGTAGAGTCTGTCCACGTCTCGTGCCTTGCTGTGCATCTTGTCTCGGGTCATGACGGTCTTTGGGCGTGGATCGTAGATGCAGAGGTCAGCCTCCAGTCCGGGTTCCACGCTGCCTTTCCGTCCGTCTAAACCAAAGAGGCGGGCCGGCTCGGCGCTGATGAGCCGCGACACCTGCTCCACCGAGAGCAGGCCCTGAAGGGCGGCGGTCATCATCATCGGCAGCAGAGTCTGCACGCCAGGACCTCCGGAGGGGATCAACCATGGCTGGTCTCGATGGCGCTCCTTCT
>Ga0307377_10008730_pt1 | contig 10235 bp, 13 predicted proteins | sample TR3MG_FD_202535 | JGI IMG/M metagenome (GOLD analysis project Ga0307377, IMG submission 202535) | Soil microbial communities from Risofladan, Vaasa, Finland - TR-3 | ecosystem: Environmental > Terrestrial > Soil > Coastal area > Acid sulfate soil | place: Finland: Risofladan, Vaasa | collected... | reverse complement strand
TCATTGGAACAATTAAATGTCCTGCATGTAATGGAAAGAAGAAAACACAGAAATGGAAACGTATCAATTTATGGCGTGGACATGATTATTACTATGATGCGGAGGCGATAAAAGAATCGTCAGTTACAGGAGATCCCCGTAAACCGTATGCACCGGGACAGGTTGATGGGCGAGGTAATGGACATGATAGGGGCGGGGGAAACCCGAGAAAAACAATAACTACTTCCCGCAACCGCCGTTCCGTCTGGACTATCGCCACACAGCCGTTTCCTGAAGCGCACTTCGCCTGCGTTGACGAAAAGACGGAATGCTTAACTGTCAATGGATGGAAAACCGTACACGAATTAACGAATAGAGACCAGCTCGCTTGTTATGACTTGCAAAGCAAACGGGCTGCCTGGTCTCCATTATTAGATTTATATAAAAAGCAAGTTCAAGATTTAGAAATGATAAAAATCTTAGGGCGCGGCATAGATCAACTATTAACGAGAGATCATAGATGTGTGATTAAAACAAGGGCCAGAAATGAAAATAAAATAATCGAGGCCGCAAATCTCAAAAGTTGTCAGCGGTGTTTAGTTGTTCCAGAAACCTGGGAAACGAAAAAAATAGATTTTCCGATAAGGCTTGCCAGGTTGATAGGATGGTATTTAACGGAAGGAAGCGAAGGAAAAGACACAGTCACACTATATCAATCTTCTAGTGCAAATCCTGAATATTGCAGTGAAATAGAACAATTATTATTGGACGAAGGTGCGGAATTTACAAAATACATACGACACAGAAAATGGCTTGATAAAAAATATAGCTTAACAACGTGGCGTATAACTGGCGCAGTAGCCAATGTGTTGCTTTCCCTGTGTCCAAATAAAGGGTTTCCACATGATTTTTTACAATGGGAAAACGAAGCTTTGTGGGCATTGTGGGATACCATGATGAAAGGAGATGGAAATTTCAGAGAGGGGGGCAGGCAAACGTTTGTTCAGAAAGATAAAAAGATAATAGATAACATGCAAGCTTTGGCGGTAAGGTTGGGATATGCAACGACCATTAGAAAACGTTCAGCTTTTACATGGGCATTATATAAAACTAATTCAAAAACAAGATGGCTACACAAGGCAACTGGTTCCCTGATAAATACTCAACAATATACAGGAATGATATGGTGCCCGCGAACAGAAAAGGGCACATGGATAGCTCGCCGAAATGGGCGCGTTTTTATAACTGGCAATACATTCCCCGAAAAGCTTGTTATACCGTGTATCATGGCGGGGACGAAGAAGGGAGACATTGCATTTGATCCGTTCGTGGGATCCGGTACGGTCGGTGCGGTGTGCGAGAAATACGGACGCCATTGGATCGGGATAGAGTTATCAAAAGAATACTGTGACATAGCCGTTGAGAGAATCAAGCGAGAAGTATCGCAACTAAAAATGGAGATGCCATGACTGAATCAATCTTTCTCAGTGTTGAAGAGGTGGCTACTAAGTGGAAGGTTAGCGAGCGTACAGTGCGTGGTTATTGTAGCGTGGGAACGCTCACGGCACACCACATCGGTGGCAAGTGGATAATACCGACATACGCTGTCCGGCAGTACGAGGAGCGTACACTCAATAACGGGAGGCGAACATGACTGACGAAGAAATCAAAATGAACTATCCCATACAATATCAGGAAGGATATGAGACTTGCGAGAACCGCAAGGGCAATATTGATTGTTACGTTAATCCCTATAGCCTGGGTAACTATTATCATACTGCCTGGGCTATAGGATGGGGGGAGGCATGGGAGAAACTACGAGAGGAGGGAATCGTACCATGAATGATAGACATATTAAATGCTGGCATTTTCTTCAAGATGATAAACGGCTCCGATGGGGGACGAAGGAAATAGTCGAAGTCGGCAAAACATATACATGCAAGGGCGATTTAGCGATGTGCGAGAACGGCCTGCATGGATCACGCAAGATATTAGACGCCCTAATATACGCGCCCGGCCCTATCTGTTGTCGTGTAGAGATATGGGGAGATGTGATAGAAGACTATGATAAACTTGTGGGTCGCAACCGCATAGTATTATCAATGATAGATGCTATCGATATACTCCGTAAGTTTGCCCGCATGTGTGCCCTTGACGTTATCCATCTATGGGATGCCCCGGATGTGGTTGTGCGATATCTAAAGACAGGTGATGAGTCATTAAGGGAGGCGGCTAGGGAGGCGGCTGGGGCGGCGGCTAGGGAGGCGGCTGGGGAGGCGGCTAGGGCGGCGGCTGGGGCGGCGGCTGGGGAGGCTGGGGCGGCTGGGGAGGCGGCTAGGGAGGCGGCTGGGGCGGCGGCTTGGGAGGCGGCTAGGGAGGCGGCTGGGGCGGCGGCTTGGGAGGCGGCTTGGGAGGCGGCTTGGGAGGCGGCTAAAAACAAACAAAATCGTCGATTGGCCCTGATGATAAAGGAGGCGATAAAACGAGAGGAGGGAATCGTGCCATGAAGAAAACAAACAACATGTTCCGGCTTGTTTCGGACAAGGATTATGACAGGAATATGAATGCGATCATAGCTTATTACAAGATCATATCCTGCAAAGATCATAGGAGCGATCTTCGAGGAAAATCTAAAAGAGAGGAGGTGAGAAGTTAATGGAGAATACTCCGCGTCTCAGAATAAACGCGAAGCAGACCAGCAAGGGCGATTGGTATCTTGATGCTACCGCAGAGACCGACAATGTCGAGATCTCAGCGGATAAGTTGATCGCTGCGGTAAAAGCAACGGAGAAGCGATTCATCGAAGACGGTCGCGTGCTGGCCGGAAGTTCTTAAAGGGGAATAAGCGCTGATCAGCGTAGATTCTCCTTCCTGGAGGCGGTCCTTGTGGCCGCCCTCCAGTAATATCAGACGAAGGAGAAAACAAATGTCAGAGGAGAATCAGAGTAACTTACCGGCGGTTATTCAGGCCGCTGTTACCAACCAAAAGATTGATCTATCAAAAGTAACATTGCTCATGCCGACGCAGACCTTCGGACAAATCATCGGGGAATATGATAAGGTCATTTTGGAGGTTATAAAGATCAACCCTGATCCGGAATCCGGAGATGTCTATGAGGTAGCGAAAGGGAAACTTGCACTTAGTAAAAGGCCGCTCGGTATGATCTCGTCTGCACTCGGTATTATATGGGACCCGGTGACGACAGGGATTGTAGAATCGGTAGATCGGAAATCGAGGGCGAAAGCTACCGGGGCATTGCGTATGCCGAACGGCGAGTGGATACCGACTACAGAAGAGAAGACAGTCGATCTTGATGCTATCGAGGAAGAGCAACGGATTAAACAAGAAGAGTATGCCGATGAGGGATGTATCGTAAAATGGGAGACTAGCAAGAACGGTAAAAAATATCCCATTCATGAACCATGGAGTAATCACGGTGGAGAGGCCGCGAAACAGGCATACATCGACCGCGAGATAAGAAAGGCGGTTTTACCGTACCGAAAATTCAAAGATGAGAGGGCGAATACCGGAGCAAAGGAAAGAGTCATCAAGTGGCTCGTTGATCTGAAAAATACCTACACTTCGGAGGAGCTCTCAAAACCGATAGCCTTCCCCCGAATCGTTACCGATACATCGAAACTGCTTGCCGATCCCGTAACGAGACAGATAGCGATCGACAAAATGACCGGAGCAGTAAGATCGATTTTCGGCAGGGGCGCAGAAGTGGAAATAGTCAAACCGCTTGAACACAAATCCCAATACCAAATCGAATCAAACGGCGAAACCTTGGAAGAAGAAATCCCATTCGATGAACTGCCCGAACCTGAGCCAGAAAAGGACGAGATCGAGAAAGGTATCACGTATCTCCGAGAGCTTGTCAAGATCAAGTATCTACACAAGGAAGCGCGAGCAATCGCCCTCGAGGAAATCAATCGTGGTGAGCATACCCTTGATACTGTTAATGGGCTCATCGAACGTATTGAGAGCTGGCTTTCGAACCCGGAGACCGAGAAGAAGTACGGGAAGTTCGCCAGTATGCGGGGGGTGATCTCATGAAACCGATAAAGATTTTTCATACGGGCGATGGTCATTTCTCCCGCGAGAATCAGGAGCCGTTTTTCAAGAGTGCTGATTTCTTGCTCGAAAGAGCGGAAAAGGAAGAACCGGACTTGATCGTGATTGCCGGGGATCTGTTTGATCGAGCGGTCAACGATACGGCGGGATCAGGATTCCCCGATCTTGTCTCATGGATGTCTCAGCTTATGGAGATAGCTCCCGTGGTGGCCGTGACTGGCACTCCGACTCACGATATCGCCGGGTGCTATGATGTATTCAATTTTGTCGATACTTCTCTGAATTTCAAGTTGCTTGAGGCTGGTAAACCGTGTTTTCTCGAAAACTACGGACTAAGTGAGATATCGAACGATCACACAAAGCTCCTTATTCTCGGCTTACCTGAGCCGTCGAAAGAGTGGTTCAATAGGGATAAACAACTCGGTAAGGCGGAGGGGGACGAACAGATAAACCAGGGGATGAGAGAGATGCTTCTCGGCATGGGAGCCTTACGGAAGCAGTACCCCGACATCCCCTGTCTTTTCGTTGGACATCTCGAGGTAAGAGATACTCCGACATGTACCGGTCATATTATACAGGGTGGGATCAAGATAGGCAAGGATGATCTTGCGCTCGTCGGGGCTGATTACTACGCACTCGGACATATTCACCTTGCACAACAGATCGGGAATTTACCTGCGTGGTATTGTGGGTCGATGTATCCGAATAATTTTGGAGAGACGGATCAAAAAGGATTTAATGTTGTAACGCTTATCAGAGAGTCTGCTGATGTGCGTCCTCAGTTTTTCCCTCACCTGCCCCGGAAGAAGATCATCCTTGAAAAGCCGTGGACATTAGAATGCTACCAGCTTACAGGATTTGATGTGTGGATACAGGCGAAGGCAACGAAAGAGGAAAGACATCTAATTGATATGGATTATATCAATAGAGCATTAGACGAATGTGATGCAGGTCCCCTCTCAAAAGTCGAAATCGTCACCATCCCCACAGAGACCGTCCGATCGGAGCAGATCAGCGAGGCGGTGGGGCTCGTCGACAAGCTCAAGGTGTATGCGGAGATGTCGAACGAAAAGCTTATCGATAGCACAATCGAGAAGGCCGAAAGCCTCGAAGCTCAGGCGAAAGAATCTGGCGAGGTCGGAGAAGGGCTCCATATCCGGATACAGAAACTCATCCTCCGGGGAGCTATCGGTATCGAGAAAGGGCTCGGACTTGATGAGGTGACTATTGATTTCGACGACTATGATCCGGGACTGATTGCTCTCGTTGGAGTCAACGGCGCCGGCAAGAGTACCCTCATCGAAAATATGCACCCATACCCACAGTTGCTCACCAGAAGCGGAATACTCCAGAATCATTTCTGCTTGCGCGATTCCTTCCGGGATCTGTACTTCATCGACAAAAGAACGGGTATCAAGTATCGGGCACTTATGAATATCGACGGTCAAAACAAAAGCGGATCAGTCGAATATTTTCTTTACTGGTGGGACATACAATTTGATGAACCTACATGGTGCCCCGCAACGATAGAAATCAACGGACGTAAAGATCCGTATGTCGAGGAAATCACACGACTATTCGGCAGCATCGAGCTTTTCCTTCGTTCTGCGTTCGTCTCACAGAAGCAGCCGAAAAACCTTCCTGATCTATCAGATGCGACGAAAGGTGAAAAGAAAGCGCTGTTCCGAGAGCTCGGGGGGCTTGACTATCTCCAGACTTACGCAGATTGTGCAAAAGATAACGCAAAATGCGTAGAGGATGAGCTTACCGGGATGAGGGCGAAGCTTGAGCGTAGGGAAGAAGTGATATCAGCCGCCGAGGATGCAAACCTTCGTATAAACGTGCTCTCTGGAGAATGGGGGCATACTTCAGCACAGCTTCAAACAATCAAGAAGAAAGGCGAATCCCTCAAAGCTGATCACGACCGCCTGAAAGTGATTATCGATAAGAACGTGAAGCTCAGGACGGAGTACGAGGGAACATTAAAACAATCACGTGGTGTCGATTATGACATGGTGAGTCTCCAAACATCTCTCGCCGAATATCAATCAGCTCTCAAAGGCAAAGAAGCTACAGAAAAGCTCATCAAGGAATACGAGGATCTCAAAGTAGAGGAGGCGAAACTTAATGAAGAGAAATCAAAATACGAGGGGGCTCGCGCTCGCGGTCTTGCACGTTATAACGAAGAACGGGAAGCCATTGAAAAACGGGAACGTGAGTTGCGTGATAAAAAGAGTGAAGCGGAGAAGGCAGCTCAGGAGGTCGAACGCGGGCGTGATATCAACCTGGCCGATGCGAATAGTATAAACCGGGACATCCTCGAAAACCCGCTCTCTGAAAACTGCCCGACATGTGGACAGGAATGGCCGCCGGACAAGCTCGAAGAATACAAGTATAAGCGGGACCAGAAACAAAAACATCTTGAAGCTTTGCAAGGTCAAGTCTTTGAACTCGACAAGGATCTCGTCGAGAAAAAGAAAGCGGTTGAGGCAATACAGGTCGAGATCAATGCTCTCGAATGGCCGGAGAAGCCGGAAGGCGAGGAGTATGACGATGGAAAACTTACAGGAACTCGCGTCCAAATGAAACTTTTGGATATTGAGAAACTAAAAAGTGATCTCTCCCGTACGCAGGAAGCCGAGGTCCGCATTCAAGAGGGCGAGAAACAGCTCAAGGCGCTTGAAACCACGCTCAATACTCTTAACGAACGTGCTGCGGATCTCCAGCACCAGGTTGACGAGGATAGCGAGGCTGAATACACAGATGTCAGTAAACAGCTCGAAGAGTGTAGAGCACAATATGCCGAGACCGACAAGGAGTTGACGCGGCTCAATACCGAGATTGAGGGACTCTGGAAGCAGATTGAGGATAAGGAGGCTGAGCTCGCGGCACTCGGAAAACTCGACGAGGAACGGAAATCGAAAGAGACCGACCTCACCGAATGGCAGTATCTGCAGCGGGCATGTGGTCCGGACGGTATTCAGGCGCTTGAGCTCGACGCAATGGGCCCGGGGATCGCGGAGGTGGCAAATAGCATCCTTGAGTCGGCCTATGGCGCCCGGTTTCAGATCGAGTTTCGGACTACCCGTATCGGGGGTAGCGGATCAAAGACGAAGCAGATCGAGGACTTTCAAATCGTCGTCCACGATTCGCAATCCGGAGACGAGCAGCTTCTTGAGACGCTATCCGGTGGCGAATCGGTTTGGGTCAAAAGGGCAATATATGATGCGTTCGGGATCATCAGAGCCCGGAAGACCGGAACACAGTTCCTCACGGTTTACCAGGATGAGGCCGACGGCGCGCTGGATCCTGAGGCGAGGTCCGCGTATTTCCGAATGCTCGAAAAAGCACACCATGAGGCCGGAAGATATCACACAATCATCATAACCCACAGCCTGGAAGCTCAGGAAATGATCGGCCAGAAGATCGAGATGAGCAAGCTCCGCGAGGTCTCGCGAGAGGGGGTGGCGGTATGAGGTTATTATTAACAGAACACAAGAAGATTGACATCTTCGAACTTCATATCCCAAACGCTCCTTATGAGCGGAAGATAACAGATTCGACGGTAACGGTGAAATTTGAAGGGGGAAAGTTTACGGGATGTCAATATCATTTCGACGGACCGTACACGTTCGAAATGTGGTTAATTCTAGAGGAGCTCGCGGGATTCATTTCGAGGAAACAGGATGAATTTAAAAATACCTCGCCAATGGCGGGGAAATCTTAAACGAAGGAGGAACCTACTCGTCGTGAAAAGGTAGCATGGTAAAATCTGGGGACCCCGGGCTCTGCGGGAGTCCGGGGAGTATTAAGGGAGGGAATGTGTCTAAACGGCCTACTATTAGCTTTAGTGTACCATCAGAAAAATTATCAGAAATCAAAAAATATGCAGAGATCAAGGGCTTTATCAACCCGGCTGCGCTCGCCAGAAAAGCGCTATATGCATATATGGAAAGGCTTCCGCTGAATGAAAAACAGAGAGAAAAAGCGGGTATTTTATTAAACCCACGAAAAGAGATAGATATCCCCAGAGTCGGTACTGCATTCGCGCCACAGGGCATATCTAAAGATAGTTTGAGACCCGAAAACGGGGAACCGTTGATGATACAGTACGGATAGATCGATATTCGGACCGGTCTGGGTTTACCTCCTTTTCCTGGGCCGGTCGATTTAAGGGGAGGGGAACTGACATAATGGCGAGACCAACAAAGCGTACAGCGGATTATTTCCCGCATTTTGCTCATCATGGAAAGACAATGTTTATTATCGAGGAACGTTTCGGAAACGACGGATATGCCTTTTGGTTCAAGCTTTTGGAGCTTTTATGCTCTACCGAGGGACATTGTTACGATTGCGATTCCGTGGAGAATTGGGCGTTTCTGACGTCGAAAACTCATGTCAGCGAGGTTTCCGCCACGGAAATACTTGATACCCTAGCCAAACTCGGAGCGATTGATAGTAAACTTTGGGCTGAAAATAAGGTCTGGTCGCAAAACTTAGTTGACAATCTTGTACCATTATATAGTAAGCGGATACAGAAACCCCCCGTACGTCCAGTTTCCGGGGAGAAAACCGAGTTTCCGTCATCGGAAAACCACAAAGGAAGTAAAGGAAGTATAGTAGAGGAAGTAAAGGAAGTAAAGAGAGGAAGTATAGATAACTCTTTTTCTTTTCAAAACCCAAAAACCAAACCCGAGATCGATAATGAGCATTTACAACGCAAGCAGCTCATCGCTTCTGCAAAATACTACAAGCAGCACGATGAGAAAGCATACTTGACATTATTGAAACAGCATCCGGAACTCGAAGAGCAGGAGGAGGTCCCGTTTGAATGAAACACGCCTAAAAAGGGTTACTACTTATTTCCGATGTGCCCTGTGCCCGACTGAAACTGACGATGGATACGAGCTGCCCGATGGGCGCAAGGTATGTATGGAGTGTTACAAAAAATATCAGAAACAAAAGGAGAAGAAAAGTGAAAAGTGAATATCATCCCGACTACTGGTGGAAGATGTTACCGTACACCATATATCAATGGATACGGCTCAGGGTGCGGTGGTGGTGGATTAAAAAACGCAAGGGGGATAGTCATGAAGACATGTAAGATTGAGGCTGAGATTATAGAAAAATATGGAGACGGCAAAAGATATGTAGTAGAGATTGAGGGTACATATCAAGGTCGTTTAGCAGAGGATGAATCGAAAATATCAGTGATAGTAAACCAATCCGCCGTCACCGATATCCGCAAGGAAGTGGACTGGAGTAAGGTTAAGATTGGAGATTCGGTTATCGATGTCAAAACCACGGAGAGTTGGTTTTTCGTAAAGCGTGATGGTTGCCGGATAGAAGTAGCGCGGTCTCATAAAGATGCCATAGGGGGAGTGTCACGCATGGCAATACATATAACAAACGCCATGCTCCTCACCGAGTGGCTGGAGAAACACAAGGAGGGCAAAGATGATTAAGAGATATCTTGAAAGTGCGTATATGCTTCTGGGTGAGGATGGAGAACGGGTGCAAGGGAGTCAACTCGTTGATGGTCAATGGTATGCCCCAAGGTGGGGGTGCGATTCTTTACAGCATTTTATTGACGACATCAAAGACTCCCTCATAGAGTGGCACGATCTTCGCGAGAACCCGGAGGATTTGCCGCCCGTAGAAAAGTCATTAGTTGATTGTTTTGCGATATCAAAGATATTTGGTGCCTGTATCGCTTCGGGGATGACTATACGTCGAGACTTGCATTTATATATCAAATGGGCCTATATCCCGACGGGGGAGGTGTGAGATGGGAGTTGCGATTTTAATCGGGATTATTGTTGTATTCATTGTAATAGTTATTTTCTTGGGAGGGGCAAGTAATTGGAGATTTTTCGAATAGAAGGACACCCCAGGGGAATAACATACCAGGAGGCGAGGAATGATTAAGAGATATTGGGTTGAAGAGCATTTTATAAATACAATGAAGCCAACTCGAAAAGGAGAAGGTCGATTTATTAAAATAGCAATGTGGAACGACATCAAAGACTTCCTCATCGAGTGGCACAACCTTGAGGAGAACCCGGAGGATTTGCCAACTGATCTAACAAGTGTACTCGTTATATATTCTCCGGGACCTGAAATATGGCGGGGGCGTGAGTGGTGCGAGGGTTATTACTATCGTGGAGAATGGGCAGCAAAT
>Ga0307377_10008728_pt1 | contig 10236 bp, 18 predicted proteins | sample TR3MG_FD_202535 | JGI IMG/M metagenome (GOLD analysis project Ga0307377, IMG submission 202535) | Soil microbial communities from Risofladan, Vaasa, Finland - TR-3 | ecosystem: Environmental > Terrestrial > Soil > Coastal area > Acid sulfate soil | place: Finland: Risofladan, Vaasa | collected... | reverse complement strand
TCTACTGGGGCGCAGACAACCCCAAACTGTTGAACGACAGAGAAGAATCTGACGAGGATGGCAACCCCATGTATGTGCAAGTCTATGACTCTGCCACACAAGCAATGGTTGATTCATCTGAGCGACTTGTCACCAAAGGATTGAAGTCACAATGGATTGCACAGGTCAAAGACACCGCCAACAAATTGCTGGCTCAGTCTGATTGGATGGTGATTCGCAAGGTTGAGCGTAGCGTGGACATACCCGCTGATACTGCGACATACAGGGCGGCAGTGATTACTGAATGCACAAGGCTTGTGACTGCCATTCAAGGCTGTGCTGATGTACCCGCTTTGATTGCTGTTGTAACTGCACAAGGATGGCCTGTAAATGAGTGATAAACTAATATCTGAAACAGAAGCTAAACTTATGACACACGAAGAAGTTTGTGCTCAACGATATGCTTCTATTAAACAATCATTTGAAGCTGGCGATAAACGCATGACAAAGATTGAATATCTTTTATATGCTGTAATAGCAGCAGTGTTATTTGGGCCGGGTGTAGCAGCAGAGTTTGTTAAAAATATTATAGGAGTATAAAATTGACCCTTTCACAATTGCGTTCACTGCCCTCGCTGCTATTAAACAAGGCGTTGCATTTTATAAAGATGCTAAAGCAGCGGGTAATGATGTTACTAAAATAGCAAGAGAAATATCAAGTTGTATAGGCAACTTCTTTAATGCACAAGAACAAGTTAAACAAGTAATAGAAGAAGAAAAGAAGAAACCTGCAAAGAGTTTAAAAGCACAAGCTTTAGATAATATATTAAACCAGATAGAGCTTGAAAGACAGGCAATAGAACTCAGAGAGTTTCTAATCTACCATGTAGACCCAGAACTAGGTGCAGTGTGGAGTAGGTTTGAAGAAGAATATGCAAGATTAGAGGAAGAACAAACACAAGAAAGGCTTATAGCAGAACAAAAAGCAAGGGAGTCAGCATGGCAACGAAGACAGTTAATAAGCTCCCTGCAAGACAAAGCACTACAGATAGGAGCAGTGAGTCTAGTTACTATATACCTCCTCCTCCTGTTTTGGCTAATAACAATAGACAGGAAGATAAGATGGGGTTTTTAATAGGTCTTATTGCAATGATGGCTGTGTTTGTCATAATGTTACCCGTAATAGGTTTTATGTTAATGGATATTAACACTGCTAGGCAAGAAGTACGTTACGAAGTACAGAAGATTGAAAAACTTCGTAAGGAAATTGAACAAGAAAAGGATAAGAAATGATTCCAATTATAGGTGCATTACTAGGAACACTTGCAGAGAATGGTCTAGGACTATTGTCTAGTGCTATCCAAGCTAAAGGTAAAGAAGTTGTAGAGAAAACTCTTGGGGTAAAGATTGCTGATAATCCAACACCAGCAGATGTAGCAGCCTTACGTCAACTTCAATATGACCATGAAGAACGCCTGTTAGAACTTGGTATTGAGAAGGCCAAGATGGAACTTGCTGAACTTGAAATGTTTGCTAAAGCTGCACAAAACGAAGAAGATAATGTGTCTAATCGTTGGAATGCAGATATGTCATCTGACTCATGGTTATCCAAGAACATACGTCCTATGAGCCTTATAGCCATTTTTACAGGTTACTTCGTGTTTGCTATGATGAGTGCCTATGGTTTGAATGCAAACGAGTCTTATGTGTCTCTGCTTGGTCAGTGGGGAATGCTCATAATGGGAGCATACTTTGGTGGTAGAACAATAGAAAAACTAGCTGATTTAAGGAGTAAGAAATGAGTCTATCAGACCAACAAGCAGCTTTCCTGTTAGATATGTGTAAGCTTATTCAATATGCTACAGAACAAGGCTTTAAAGTGACAGGTGGAGAACTTGCACGTACACCAGAACAACAGGCTATTTATTTTAAGACAGGCCGTAGTAAGACAATGAACTCTATTCACTTAAAACGTTGTGCCATTGATTTATATTTCTTTAAAGATAATAAAATTATTTGGGATAAAGAAATTATTAGACCACTAGGCACATATTGGGAAAGTCTCTACCCTAAAAATCGTTGGGGTGGTAATTTTAAGTCACTTGTAGATTGTCCACACTTTGAAAGGAACTGCTAATGAAACCAACTAAAAAACCTATGAAACCACTGCCTGAGCGTGGTCAACGTACAGCTAAAAATAAAAAGAAAAAATGAAAATGGCATATGTTGAGTGGGAGGATGCATCTGATTTAGATGATACTCCTTGGACAACACATGATGATTTTATATACCAACCTGTAATGGTAAGTCAAATAGGATACGTTTTATATGATGGGCCTGAAGGGTTGGTATTAACATCCTCTTATATTGCTGACGGCACTGTTGGGTGTCGTACACAAATACCTAGAGGTATGGTTCGTAATATAACTATAATTGATGACCATGATTGATAGAACTCAATTTTTAGACGGTAGTGGTAAAAGAGTTATCCTTGGCTTGTTTAAGGAGTTTGCTCGTGTAGACGTAAAGTTTAAACCTGTCTATACGCTGCAAGAATGCAAAGATGTATTCTTAGACTGCCGTGACCCATCTGAGTATTCAGTGGCTATGACATTGTTAGGCGATTGGGAACATTGGCAAGAAGTACGTAATCACCCTATGATTAAGCCACATGTAGATAAATGGCAAGCAGAGTTGGCAGTAAAACTACAGTCTGAAGCAATTGCACAAATGAAACAACATGCACGTCTTCCCGGTGGTACAGCAGCCGCTAAATGGCTTGCTGAGAAGGGTTATGTAGATGGCGGTGTTAAGAAACCTGTAGGTAGACCTAAAGAAATTAAAGAGGTTATAGCACCCTCTACAGGACGTATAGCAGGAGATATGGCTAGGCTTGGTATTGTTGTAGGAGGAAAAAAATAATGCCTTACATGACAAATGGTAAACGTGACTATAAAAAACAACAAGCATATGATGGTAAGCCTACAGTAGTTAAAGATAGAGCTAAACGTAATGGTGCTAGACGTAAACTTATGGACGAAGGTAAAGTGAGTAAAGGTGATGGTAAAGATGTAGACCATAAAAAACCACTTAGTAAAGGTGGTGGTAATAAACGTAGCAATTTGCGTGTTACTAGTAAGACTGCTAATCGTAGTTTTTCTCGCACTAAAACAGGTAAGATGAAATGAAGAAAGCAACTAAATCTAAAGTTAATGCTGCTGGTGTGTACACAAAACCTACAATGCGTAAAGCCTTGTTTGAGCGCATTAAGGCAGGTAGCAAGGGTGGCGACCCCGGTGAATGGAGTGCTCGTAAGGCACAACTCCTTGCTAAAGAATATAAAGCTAAAGGTGGAGGTTATAAATCATGAGTAAAGGTGTTAAACATTATTTACCTAATGGTAAAGAATATACTGGGCCAACACACAAAATGGGTGGTGCGTTACACACTGGTGCAAAACATACAGATAAAAGTCAAAAACTTAGTCATACACCCCCTAAGAAAAAGAAATGAAGAACCCACAACAATCCTTAAAAGATTGGACTGCTCAAAAATGGCGTACCTCAGATGGCAAACCATCTAAAGGTAAGAAACGTTATTTACCAGATTCTGCTTGGAAGGCATTGTCTCCAGCAGAAAAAGCAGCAACAAATAGGGCTAAAGCCAAAGGTAATGCTAAAGGTAAACAGTTTGTTGCACAACCTAAAAATATAGCTAAGAAAACAGCTAGACACCGTTAGTAAAGGCACATTATGTTTGTAATAGAATTTGTGTTATGTTTGTCGTTAAATAACTGTATTGCACCAATTGTGGATAAACCCCGTAGTAGACATGAGACAAAAGAGGCATGTATGCAAGTTGCCTATTACAAAGCATTAGAACTGTATATGATGAATAAGCGTCCTAATCTAACAGTTAGTTATAAATGTATACCAGAACAAATTGGAGATAATGTATGATTAAGAAAGGTTCAGAAACATTTTCTGGATACAACAAACCTAAGCGTACACCAAGCCATCCTACCAAGAGTCACGCAGTGCTGGCTAAGGTAGGGGACAAAGAAAAACTTATTCGCTTTGGTCAAAAGGGTGTATCAGGCAGTCCTAAAAAAGAAGGTGAGTCTGAATCCTATCGTAAGCGTAGAGAAAGTTTTAAAGCTCGACATGCAAGTAACATTGCTAAAGGCAAAATGAGTGCTGCATATTGGGCAGATAAGGTTAAGTGGTGACTGAAAAAGAACTGGTTAAACAGGCAGCAGAAGCTGATCTTTTGACGTTTATTAAACTAATTGCACCTCATCGTATGCTGGGTGCAGTGCATGAGGAATTGTGTTCATGGTGGAGCAGAGAAGACGCTAAGGACAACCAACTTGTCTTGTTGCCACGTGACCATCAAAAGAGTGCAATGATCGCTTATAGGGTTGCTTGGTGGGTTACTAAGCATCCTGAGACAACTGTGCTGTATGTGTCTGCTACAGCTAACTTGGCTGAGAAACAACTTAAAGCTGTCAAAGATATATTCTTATCAGACATATATAGATTCTATTGGCCTGAGATGGTCAATGAGATGGAAGGTAAACGAGAGCGTTGGTCTATGGATGAAATTTCTGTAGATCACCCTAAGCGTAAGGCAGAAGGTGTTCGTGATGCTACAATTAAAGCAGCAGGTATTACAGCTAACGTCACAGGGTTACATTGTAATGTAGCAGTGCTAGATGACGTTGTAGTGCCTGATAATGCCTATACACAGCTAGGTAGAGATCAGGTTAGATCATTCTACTCACAACTATCTTCAATTGAATCTACAGGTGCTAAAGAGTGGGCTGTAGGTACTCGCTACCATCCCGGAGACTTGTACAAAGACATGATGGAAATGACTGAAGTGTACATGTCTGATGACGATGAAACAGAGATTGAGAATGAAGTATATGAAGTATTTGAGCGTGTAGTGGAAACAGGTGGTGAATTCCTTTGGCCTAAACAACGTAGAACAGATGGTAAAACATTTGGCTTTGATGCACGAGAGTTGGCACGTAAGAAGGCTAAGTACTTGGACGTAACACAGTTCTATGCTCAATATTATAACAATCCTAATGCAGTAGAAACACAACTAATTGATCGTAGCAGGTTCAACTATTATGAACGTGATAAGATTGAAAACTTTAGTGGAGCGTGGTATTTTGGAGACAAACTTCTACATATATATTCTGCAATGGATTTTGCTTATTCTATTGGCACAAACTCTGACTACACTGTTATTATGGTGGTTGGAGTAGATGAAGATAATAATTTTTATATCTTAGACATTGACAGATTTAAAACTAATAAAATATCTGTTATGTATGATAAGGCTGAACTTATATATCGTAAGTGGAAATTTAAAAAGATGCGTTGTGAAGTAGTAGCTGCACAGCGTCTTATTGTTGGACAATTTAAAGATTATATGCGTAGTCAAAACATTGTATTTACAATTGACGAATATAATCCTCCTAAGAATATGCGTAAAGCAGAACGCATTGCTACAATCTTAGAGCCACGTTATAGTAATAACCAGATATGGCATTATAAAGGTGGTAATTGTCAGACATTAGAAGAAGAATTAATGATGAATAATCCTGAACATGATGATATTAAGGATGCATTAGCTTCTTGTATTGAGATTTGTAAAGCACCTATGTCGAATCGGACATGGGGAAAGCGCACTAATGTAGTCGCTTTTAATTCTAAATATGGTGGCGTTTCTTATTAAAGGATATAATAAATGAACGAGAATGTACAAGTAAGTTATGATGATGACAGCTTAGCTAATAAGATTGCTGACATGTGGATGCGGTGGGATACAGCACGTAGTGTATGGAAAACTGACCAACAAGAGTTGCGTAATTATATCTTTGCAACAGATACACGTAAAACATCTAATAGTAAACTACCTTGGAAGAACTCCACTGTAACACCTAAATTGACACAGATTAGAGATAATCTACATGCTAATTACATGGCTGCATTGTTTCCATCTGAGAATTGGTTTTTCTTTGAGGCTACTAATAAGGATAAAGATTTAGCAGCTAAGAGACAGGCCATTGTAAACTACCTAAAACAGAAACTAAAAGCATCTAACTTTCAGTTGTTGGTATCACAACTTGTATATGATTATATTGACTTTGGTAATGTAATTGTTACTTATGATTATGTACGAGATGTTATTAGCGATAAAGAAGGTAATGTAGTTAATAGATATATTGGCCCTAAAGCCTATCGTATTAATCCTAATGACATTGTATTTAATCCATTAGCTGAAGACTTTAGTAAGACTCCTGTTGTACGAAGAATGCTAAAATCAATTGGCGATTTGATGACAGACCTAGAAACAAAGCCCAACCTTAACTACAGCAAAGCAGTTGTAGATAAGGCTATTTCTTTCCGTCAAAACTATAGGGATGACCCTGAGTTTAAGAAAGAAGTTAATATGGCTATTGATGGTTTTGGTAGTGCTGATGAATATTTAGAAAGTGACATGGTTGAGTTGTTGGAATTCTGGGGTGACATTTATGACCCAGACACCAAAACACTGTTGCGTAATCAACTCATTACCATTATTGATCGTAAGTGGGTGTTGCGTAAACAACCTAATCCGTTGTGGACAGGCAACAAACCTATGCACCATTGTGGATGGAGATTGCGTACAGATAACCTGTGGGCACAAGGCCCATTAGACCAGTTGGTAGGTATGCAATATCGTATTGACCACCTTGAGAACTTGAAGGCAGACGTGTTTGATCTTATTGCCTATCCTGTCATGGTGATCTATGGCAACACTGTGGAGGAGTTTGAATATGAACCCGGTGCTACAATCTTTGTGGGAGATGAGGGTAAGGTAGACTTCCTTCGTCCTGATGCTACAGCGTTGCAAGCAGACATGCAGATTGCTGAACTGATGGGTCGGATGGAGGAACTAGCAGGTGCTCCTAAGCAAGCTATGGGTATCCGTACTCCCGGTGAGAAGACCAAGTATGAGGTGCAAACCTTGGAGAATGCTGCTGGTCGTATCTTCCAAAGCAAGGTTAGCTGGTTTGAACGTAACATTCTAGAACCCCTGTTGAATGGTATGTTGGCTGAAGCTATTCGTAACTTTGAAGGTGTAGAACGTATTCGTGCTATTGATGAGCAGTATAACACAGAAAGCTTTGTGGAGATCAGTAAAGCAGACTTAATGGCAGAAGGTAAGATATATCCTATTGGAGCACGTCACTTTGCTGACCAAGCTAGATTTGTACAAGAGTTGACACAAACTATTAATGCTGTACAAAGCATCCCCGGTGTGGCTGCACACATGTCTGGTAAGGCTATTGCCAAGGCTCTAGAGGAAAACTTGGGATGGCAGAACTATAAAATTGTACAGGATAATGCTTCTGTATTTGAAGCAGCAGAAACACAACGATTGATGAACCAAGCCTCTGAAGATGTACAAACTGAAGCTGCTGTAGACCCTATGGGTGCTCCACTTGACATGGAAGAAGGAATGTAATATAATGAATAAACTATTACTTAACAATAAACCTATAGATAGTAGTAATGAAGAATTTATTAAATCTTGGAATAATAGTAGTTATGTATTTGAAGCTTTATATAAGACATTAAGTAATATGAGTGAAGATATTAACAATGTTAAGAAGGATGACTTTGACTGTCCTAACCATTATGCTAAGCTTAGCTATCAGATGGGACAGACAAAAATGATTGATTTTGTACTATCTTTGTTACCTGATTCTGCCAAAGGGTAACGTTTTTTAAAAACATGACACTAAGGCAGTCAACTTTTTAGGAGAGATTCCGCATGACCAATGCAACAATTTTCGGTGACTCTGAAGACAACCAGAACACCAATACACCCGCAGCGACAACTGAGGGACAGCTTTTTACCGCACTTGTTGGTGAAACGCAAAAATACAAAACACCAGAAGAATTGGCTAAAGCTTACACAAATGCTGACCAGTTTATTGAAACCTTGAAAGAGGAAAATCGTAAACTACGTGAGCAAACTATGGCAGCTAAAACAATTGATGATGTTTTGGAACGTATGTCGAAACATAGCAATGCACCAGAGAACGACAATCCTCCTGCTCAGGGTTATACCCCTGAAGATGTGCAACAGCTTGTAGAGAAGACGTTAGTAGGTCGAGAAACAGCTAAAGTAAAACAAGATAATCTGATGTTGGCTGACAAACTAATGAAAGAAAAGTTTGGTGAGAAAGCAGAAGAAATCTTTAAGCAACGTGCAACAACACAAGCTAAAGGACAAATCTTGATGGAACTAGCAGCTAATGACCCGCAAGAGTTTGTATCTTTGTTTGTTGGAGTAGTTCCAAACAACTCAAACACTATGGATACAGGCTCAATGAATACAACTTCAGTACCTTCTACTGGTGGCGATAAGACAAATATTGAGGGCACAAAACAATGGGCCGCTAAGATTCGTAAAGAGAATCCTTCTCTATATTGGTCACAAGACTTCCAATATAAGTTACAACAAACTGTTACAAAAAACCCGTCCCTATATTTTGGGCAATAAGGAGATTTAAATGGCTGGTACAGATTTTGCAAAAGTTAATGACCACTTAGTTCGTACAGAACTTTGGTCTGCCGAATTGAAGGATGTGTTGCAAGAACAATTGATGGGTACGAAATATGTTCGTATGCTCAATGGTTTCCCTGATGGCAATACATTTAATATTCCCTCTGTTGGCGAGTTGCCAATGCGTGAGACTGCTGAACTTACCCCTGTTGTGTATGACGCAATGGATACTGGTGAATTCACTTTTACAATTGATCGTTATGTAGAATCCGCTACATACATCACTGATAAAGCTAAACAAGACAGCTATTATGCTGCTCAATTGATTGGTATGTTCCCTACCAAGATGCGTCGTGCTTTGGATGAGAACTTGGAATCTTCCGTGTTCACTCTTGCCAATCAACAAACATCTGGTAATGTTAATTCCATCAATGGTGCTGACCACCGCTTTGTAGCTTCCGGTTCTACTAACACTGTGTTGGCACTTGCTGACTTTGCTAAAGCTAAGTATGCTTTGGATAAAGCACAAGCTGGTGGTTCTCGTGTTGCCATTATCGACCCTTCACAAGAGTATGTGTTTAACACTCTGGTTGGTGCACAAGCTTTCACTAACAACCCTGCCTTTGAAGGTATTGTTCAAGGTGGTTTTGTTAACGAAGTGACAGGTATGCGTTTTATCCGTAACATCTTTGGTTTTGATGTTTACGTGTCTAACTTCCTCCCTGCTGCCTCTGAAGCTGCATCATCTTCTTTGGGTGGTGTTACTGTTCCTGCTACTCCAACTGTGAACTTGTTCATGTCTGTTGGTGGTGACTTGACTCCGTTTGTTGGTGCATATCGCCAAATGCCTCGTGTTGAATATGAGCGTAACAAAGACTTGCGTCGTGACGAATACGTTATGAATGCTCGTTTTGGTCTGAAGCTCTATCGTCCTGAGTGTTTGGTTTCTGTTATCACCAAGAACACCATCTAACATTGAAAGGATTATAAAATGACTCGTGCTAATACATGGACTAATGCCGATGGTTTGGTTGTCGGTTTTGGTAATAACTTTCCAGAACGTAATGTTGCTGGTGTATACGAAGTTGATGGTGCTGCTAAAGAAGCTCATTTAGCAATTACTTATCAATCCTCTGGTGCTGTTATTGACATACCCGCTGGCTCTGTTGTGCTAGATGTGATTATGAAAGTTGGCACTGCATGGGCAGGTGGTACTGATGTACAACTTGGTGATGGTACTGACCCTGATGGCTGGATTTCAGCTACTCAAGGTGGTGTAGCTAACTTAACTGCTGGTGCTACTATTCGTGCTGCTGGTGCATATGCTATTGGTGACGCAGCTACTAACCGTGGTTTAGGTAAAGTATATGCTGCTGACACATTGGATGTTGCATTTACTGGTACTTTCACTGCTGGTACTGCTACTATCGTAGTTCGCTACATTTAATGTAACGTGAAAGGGGGAGTGTAATGCTCCCTCTTTTCTTTTGGAGAAATAATGGCAACAGTACAACATTCTGCTATCACTGACCCTAATATCCATGAACCTAAAGGTGTGGCTGCTGCTACCATTAATAAGGTTTATGTTTCTAATGGTACAGGTAGTGGAACATGGCAAAAGATTAGTCCTCCACAACTTGCTGGTCTTACTACTAATGGTCAAGCAGGTGATACACTCACTGTTAA
>Ga0307377_10008726_pt1 | contig 10237 bp, 11 predicted proteins | sample TR3MG_FD_202535 | JGI IMG/M metagenome (GOLD analysis project Ga0307377, IMG submission 202535) | Soil microbial communities from Risofladan, Vaasa, Finland - TR-3 | ecosystem: Environmental > Terrestrial > Soil > Coastal area > Acid sulfate soil | place: Finland: Risofladan, Vaasa | collected... | reverse complement strand
CATTCTACGGTCGTCAGCTTCAGAAGCTCTGTAGCGGATGTGTAGGAATGGTCGAGAGATGTTCTTTCCGAGTTGCTGATCGTAAACTGTAGAAGTACCAGCAGGAACTAGTACACCTTCAACATCCGCAACTAATCCACGAGTTGTAGCATCGTTTAGATATTTCCAGTCAGTTTTATAGAAATCGTAAGAACCTCTACGGAATCCTGAGAAACCAAGGTTTAGTGCCATATCTTGAGAATTGTCAAATACACCGTAAGATGTACCACCAGCTCCATAAGAATTTTGAGCAGCCAACATATTGTCAATCGCTAGCGAAGTACCACGATCTAAGAAAAGCATGTTTTCTTCAATTGATCCTTGCTTATCTAGCTCAGCCAAAATAGTGTCAAAGTCAGCAAGACCTGCGCCCGAAGCAGCTCCAAAGTCAGCATCAGTATAAACTAATCCTCTATCTTCAAGAGCAGCAAATAGACCTTCAGATCCAGTTACGTTTGTACCACCGCCAAATCCAGCAGCAGCAGTAATATTACGTATATTACCTGTACCATCTGTTGATTTTTCTGCTTCAACCATAGCCATTTCAAGTTGATCCTCGAAACGAATACGTGCTTCGTGCTCAGACTTTAAGTACCAAAGGTAACCAGAAGTTCCAGCCTCAGTAGTTACTTCTACCCAACCAATTTGAGCAACATCAGAACCATTTACATTATACTTATCTCTAAGAATAATTGGTTTGTTGTTGAAAGTTGTGAAAGAAGCATCAATTGAATTACCAGCTTTTTCAGTTCCTTTAGCGTACTCAGAACCGTAAACAAATACCTTAACGCCACTACCAACAATAGTTAATCCTGATGCGTCGCCATAAGTATCTACGGTTACAGCTTGTCCGACTACGTCTTGTACATATGCTTTTTGAGTTGTGAAGCCTTTAGATACAACAAGTGTCATTCCTTTTCCGATCAAGTGATTTGCAGGGAATGTCAAAGTTGCAGCGTCAGCTACAGCAACATCATCATAAGCAATATGTAAACGTCCTTGCTCTGACCAAGTAATTACGTCAGAAGCCATAGGCATTTCAGCGCCTACCATACGTAAAAATCCAGAAATAGTACGATTTCCATATCGTTCTACTTCTTTCTCATATACCTCAGGCAAAAATTGTTGCGTGAAGTCTAAGTCCGCGACAGAAAGGTAGTTGTCTCCAAACAATCCCTTAATAGGTCGTGGGGTTAAATGTGCGAGAGCCGTTGGGCTCCCAGTAAAAGATCCAGCCATTTTATTAATTTTTAATGGTTAATTATTTTCGTTTTTTAACTCTAAAACTACTCGTGCTTACCGCATCGCTTTCAACTGCGCGTATCGTCCAACCATTTTGCGTTGTTACTTTTTCGTGTCCCCGTCTCGGGTCCATATCAACATTTTTGGTTCGAGCCATACTATCTTTCACCGCATCGGCTTTGCCTTGCTCGTAAAAGTGGTTTGCGATTGCATCAGCATTCATAGCTGTAAATAGCGACTTATGATAACCCTTGGCATCTGACATTTGATTTTTATCGTTCAAAAACTTTTTGACGAAATTATTAATGTCGCTTTGGGTTGTCTTTATGTCATTAGTATTTTTAATTTTAAACCTATACTTCTTGTCTCCAACAGAATAATCAAAACCTTTGAAATCCTCATTAAAAACGTTTTCGGTTTCAGTTAAAAATATTTTCTTTTGCGATTCTACCATTTGAGTAGCTTCCTCGTTTTCTTTATTATAGCGATTGAAAAATTCAACTGCTTTTTGCTGATCCTGTGTTAAATTAGATACAGCTTTAATATTTTCGTAATACTTAGATTTTAAACCTTCAAGATGCTTTTTAGCTTTAGCGGCTTCTTCTTTAAAGGCTATTTTAGCTTTTCTAATATCCTTGGGCTCATCTAGATCTTCGTCATATGAAAAGTCTTCCATAAGGATGTCAATATCTTCTTTATCTAAATGAGGCTTTGTCGTTTCATAAAATTCACGAATTAATTGCTCTTGATTTAATTTAGAATAATCAGTATTTAATTTTACGTAATCATCAAGGCTACCTCCTGTTTCATTCATAAAGTCTACAACTTTTTGAATATTTTCTGGCAACTCGACGCCTGTCTTTTTTGATTCAGCTACAGCTTCTTCAACAATTTCTTTCGCTTCTTTAACTGTAGGCGTAGGTTCGTCTTCTTCTCTTACTTCTTCAAGTGCACTTACTTCTTCAAGTGTACTTACTTCTTCGCTGTCATCTGAGCTTTGCTCTTGAACAGCGTCTTCTTGTGATTTATTTAAATCTGATAAGTTAACTTTTATTGTACCTTCTTCATCCTGTGTTACAGGACCTGTGGGTTTTTCCTCAACAACTTCTTTTCTAGCTGTTGCCTGATCTTGGGTATCTTCTTGTACCTCAAGAACTTCTTCTTGGTTTTCTGACATGATAAAATATTATATAATTATACATTACTATTATTACTTAGGTTCGAAGGTTCCTAAGTCAAACCCTCCGCCAATTATATCGTTTCCGCTGGATTCGAAGTTTTTTGGTGGTGTATTGTTTTTTCTTTGCTCAATTAATTCACTTTGTTGAGAAGCTTCCATTTTTGAACGGCCGTCTTTTCGATCTTCTTTTTGAGATTCTCTCTGCTTTAATATATCGGTCTCCATACCTTTTAACTGTAGGTTATACTCAAACTCTTGCGCCATTAATTCTTTTTTGGCTGCTACCTCAGCTTGTAGTTTTTGTATCTCTAATTGACCTTTAAGTTGTTCTAGCTCTGCTTTCTGAGCGGTTAAAGCTTGATTCTTTTGAATCTCGGCTTGCGCGGCAACTTGTTGTGCTTGGGCGTTTGCTTGTGCCTGCGCTTGTATATTCTGTTGTTGCATCGCTTGGTCACGCTCTTGCTTTTTCTTACGTTTTATTTTAAGAAGCTGATTTGCTAGTTTTAAATTTTGCACTTCTCTAATATCAATTGCATCATCTAAATCAATCAGCCCTGCCGATAACGCGGTTTGTATATTATTCTCGAGCATTTGTTTTTCTTCTTCATCTGGCATAAGTGTTAAGAATATGCCAAAATCGTATAAATGCAAATTACTCATTTCCGATAGGGTAGCTACATTGTGAGCTCCTATTTTTTGTATGAACGCTTCTCTAGCTGGAGAATATTCTATTATATCGGATACTCTTAATGATAAGCATTCAGCTAAATGAGCTGTTATATATAACCCAGCCTGCATTATATGTCTTGTTGCTGTGTTACTGTTAGCCGCTGCTATTTTTTGTATACCCACTAAAGCTTTACTATCAGGCATACTGCCGTCTCTCGCCTCATTTAACCCGGTTACGTCGCGGATCATTTGCAAATAATAGTTGTAGGTATTTATTAAAGCACCCAGCTTATTACCGCCGCTACCACTTGTAATTTCCTGAATAGGTATTTTACCTGGATTCATGTCGCCGTCTTGCGTAAACGATCTACCAATTACGGAACCTGTTTGGAAAAACATATTTAATGCTTCCTGCGGATTGTAATTTGTTCCATTACCCAAATCTATTTCAGCTAACCCGTCGGCATCAAGATAAACGCCGTCTGGCACGATACGAGACATTATTTGCTGTAACTTTAAATGCGTTAATTGAATCATATCAGCAAAACCAGTAATACGGCTCACTAAAGATTCAATCTTACCTTTATACATTCTAGGTGCGTTAATACTATAATTTAAAAGTACTTTAGAGCTATCGCTTTTAGGGCGCATCATATTTTTTGCTAGTTCCCATTGCAATAAATAATCAGTGCCTAATACTAATACACCTTCGTATAATACCTCAATAGACCTAGATAATTTGCCAAACTGTTGTTCTAATACTTCAACAGGCGGGTCAAACGTGTCGTCCCGTAACAAAACCTTAGAAGCGCCAGTTGCGCTTTCTTTAATTTTGTAAACCTCATTCATGTATGTTTTATAATTAAAATACAACACTTGAACTGTGTTTGAATCGGTTTCGTTGTAGTTTGATAGCGTTCTATCGTAAAATCCATTGTTCTGATAACCTTGTTCTGATATTCTTTTTAAAGCTTCATCGGTTAAATCTGGGAATTGTTTTTTAATTTCATTAATTGGTACATTTCTAACTTCACCACAATAATATATATCATCAAAATATGGTGAATCAGTATATGACCAAACTAAATTAGCAGGGTCAACATAGTCAATAACGACTCCCTCAGATTTACTAAATCTATTTTTAACAGCGCCAATACCTATTGTGGTTAAATCGTATATAACACGCTTTTTAGTTAAATCATAATTATTGCCCTCTAACAAAACGTTTATAGCTTGCTCCTCTGCAATCTCAACAGCTTGCTTATAATTAAGCTGCATATGTACGTCTAATTCTTCTTGCGAATCCGGTAGCATTTCCGGAGGGTTTTCATATAAGTTAACGCCAAAGTTTTCTTTTGCAAAATCATTTATTTCTTTAGTTTGTAAATCTCTAATTATACTATTTAAATAATCTGTACGTTTTGAAACACCGTATGGATCTTGCGAATATGCTTTTATATCAAATGCTCTTTCAGATATACCATTGACAACTATGTCGACAAACTTTGGTATAATAGGCACAGGTTTCCAATCTATATTTAAATAAGATAAATCACCGTTAATAGATAATTCGTCTTTATATTTTTGTATTGATTGTTCTCCTCTAGCGTATAGTCTTAATTGATGAAATGTATTTTGATTACTTCTATATCTATTAGTACCAGAATCTGATTTGAACCATTCGTTTTGAATCGCTCTACCAACTCTTAAGCCGTATTCAGGCGAAAGCTTTTCAGCATCACTAGCAACTTGGCTTGGAAAAAAACTATTTATAACTGACTCAGCCATACTTTATTTTATTATTTCCGATATTGAACCGGCGTTTTTATATTTTGCAATATTTAAATTTAACTTTGGTTTTTGTGCATTTGGGTTTGGTCTGTATAAATGCCTATTACAAGCCATTATCGCCAACCCAGAGCTAATAGCCGCATCAAATTTTGTTCTTTTGTTTATATCAAATTTAGCCCAATCATTCAGTGTATTGTTAAAATACATTGATCCGTATTGGCCGTCAGCTTTTACACCAACATGATTTTGAATATAAGTTTCAATAGCAGCTGCGTGAGCTTGCTTTATGTCTTCTGACGAGTTTGGTATCCCGCCAATTTCTTTTTCAGCTACAGACAGCTTATTGTATATTTTATCAGGTCTATTCATAGAGTAACCTCTATATCCCCTGCGTTTTAAATAATATAACAATCTTGGCTTGTTATTTTCTGCAAGTATTGGCATACCATAAAATACTAACGCCATAAGAACGTCTTCAAAAAACATCTCCGCTGTTTGCGGTCTCGCAATGTATTCTAAAAAAAACGAGTTAGGTGGAGCATCTTCCATGCTAAACGTTGTAAGCCCATGCAGAGAACCCTTAGAACCTCTGCCGTCTGTAGTTCCAGATATATCGTAGCTATCACACCCAAAGGCACCAATATGCTCATTACCTGGATACCTTATGCCATTTTTAATCACCTGTTTATTTTGCAAAGCAACTTTAGGAACCCAAGAAACTTTAAATCTACCATTTGGGTTTGGCGAAAACATAACTTTACTATCTTTAACACCGTGCTCCCAATTAAAACTACCAGTTGTGATTATGCCAGTACTTTTTAAATCTTCGTTATAATCTATTTGTTCGTATATTTTTACTAAATTAAATATACTGTTTTTTGTTTCATCACGGAAAGCGTGTTCTTCTGTTCGCGGAAACTGCCTGTAAAACTCATTTAAAGCGTCCTGGTCGCCTTTTAATCCTTCTACTTCATTATCCCAGTGTTCAATAACCCCGACCTCGATAGCATCTCCGTATGGGCCAACGCAATCTTCTGATGGGGTTTCGAATGCAGGCATCCCATAAGAATCAATGAATCCTTCGTAGTTCCATTCCATAGGTACGAACAAAGAATATAATCCTGACTTAGTTTGCCCATTACGGTTTCTTTTTGTAACGTCTGAATCATTATAAAGCTTTTTAAAGTTTTCACCACCTTTATCTAAGGCATTAGATGTTGAACCCATCATACACTTCCCAATAACTCTACTACCTAATCTTAATGTAGTTTTCGTTACACGCCAGTTGTTCAATATATTATCTGGCTTTTCCCATTTACCACTTTCGTCGTGCACTAACAGTTTTAGTTTTTCACCATCGTAACTGTTGTCGCCTGTGTTTTTCCAGTCAATAGTTGTATCTAATCCCTCTAACAGCTCTTGATCTTGTTTATTTTGAATAGACTTTCTTGTAAGCCTTGAAGCTGGTATTCTATATGCCAATTCTGTTTTTGGCCGATCCATACCATCTTGTATTGGTTTAAAGAAAAACGGATAGTTTACAGATATTGGTACTACCTTGTCGGTAAACATTTTTTTAGCGTCAGCACCTGATTTTGATAATATTCCGAATCGTGCATCACTTGATATTGTAGCCATGTTAACGGTCTCGCCACTTGCCATGAACGAAAATCCTGAACGTCTATTCTTGAGGTAACACATACCGTAGCATCTTTGGTCTGCTTTGCAAGCTTCCCAAAAGATGAAGAATAATCTGTTTGCTTCCCTAAATTCTGGGTACCCAACGTCAATTTTAGACCATTGCAAGTACATAAAGTGAGTGCCAGTAATGTAAGTGCCCACGCCTTTATTATTGAACCAATGGCCTTCTTCGCGGCGTCTGAACTGTTCATCTATATATGATTCCCATTTTTCTTTGAAGTCATCGGAGTAATCCCGCCAATCAAAAACACTTTGTATGCGTTTTAATTCCTTTGGCAACTCCTCAACAACCCATTTGTTATTTGATTTATCTATTTTAGTGGGAGTTTTAGGCAATGCTATTTTTAAATTTTGTATTTGATATATATCACCTATTTGACCGGTTTTACTTATAACAATAATATCATGCTCTTTGTTATAACCGTACTTCCACTTTTTTGATTTATTTAATCTAGCTATTGTATTAGCTTTTATAGGAGTCTCTACTCTATATAAATTTTGCTCGTACATTATTTAGATCTTCTTTCTGCAAATCCTGAAAAAGTTTTTACTTCCTCAGTTACAGGTTTATTTTCAAGTATAGCCTCCTCGTGCTGAATGCGTGTCAATATTTCAAACGCATCAAATATAGCTAATTTTTTTGTGGCTGCCGCATTTTTTAAACGATCAGCTGAAATGTCATCATCAGAATCAATAATAGGCTCTTTAGCTACTTTTATTAATTCCTCAACTGCTCGCTGCCCAGCTTGGATTATATTCTTCTTCGTTTCCTTGATATTCATATTTAATTGTAATTAGATTTGTTGGAACACGATATAATTTTTCTTTATCAATTAAAAACTCATACTCAGCACCCGGCTTAAAACCAACTAGATCACCTTCTGTAACTTCTTTTAAGCTTGGATCTTTATATTTAAGTATACCAACCAAAGGTTTTTCAAAGTTTATAGAAAACATTTTGTCTTCTTTGATTGGCTTAACAAAGTTAAATCCATTAAGTGGAATCCACTTTATTGTTCGTTTATACGCAAATATTTGATCTGGTGAAACAAAATACATATTATTTTTATAATAGCTTCTGCTATTTTTTTCTTCACCTCTAATATCCCTAAATCTACGAAATACATTGTGGTGTAATATAACTTCATCGCCTTCGCATATGCCGGTTGGATTTGGATTTGGCGTAGCTATAACAACACCTATTCTTGAAACAAAATTATGGTTTTGTAACTCTGTGTTTAATATTAACTCTTTATCACCAACCGCTTTTGTATTGTTATATCTATCCTCTTTCGGCATAATAACAAAATCAAAAACGCCTTTCATTAGTAATCGATATTATATTCAATGGCTATTGCCATATTTTTATTAAAATCTTTCCAAGGTATAACGTCTTTATCTTTTTGAATATAGATAGAGTACTTTTCTTCTTCTTCTATAATATTAACTATAGTATGACCGCCATACACTTCCTGACCAACAGAATAGTGCATGGCATCATTTTTATAGTCTTTCCCAATACTAATCTTCCTTAGCAGGTTCACGTAATTCGCCGGTATTAATATCAATCACTTTGTCACCATACTTTTCCTGCAACTCTTTTTGCTGCTCGTCAAGCTTTGTTTTTACTTGTGCAAATGTATGTAGCAAATCATGCTTTTGTAGTTCTAATCCACCGATCTGTGATTGAACACTATTTAATTGTTTAATAATGTTTATTAGAACTTCTAGTTCTTCTGCTGTTAACTTTTCTGTTTTTGCCATTTGATTTAATTTAATTGTTATTGTTGGATTTTTTTGCTTTTTCCCAGGTACGACCAACAAAATACGCTCCGTAGACTGTTATTAATAAAGATTGAAAAATTGGTATATACTCTTCAGCTATTTTAAATTCGCCAATATTGCCATCAAAAAAGCACAGCACTGTAAATATAACAGTTAAATATATAAGCACTAGCGGTCGTATATTCTTTGATAAAAAAGAATCTGATTGCATATCTGCTTGCCATCTTGCTGTTACTTGTTCTTGCGCTTCTTTATCTGCTTTTTCTAGTATCTCAGTTATTAATCGCTGAGCTTCTAATTTTTCTTCTTTAGTTGTAGTTAATTTATCAATGACATCGCCGACTTCTTTAATAACTCCACCGCCAAGCCATTCCCATATTTTTTTCATTATTTTCCGTAATAACCTTTTTTGTAATTTTTACCAACCCCTTTTGGTCCAAGTTTTTTCCCTGGAACTTCTGGAGCCTCTTTTTCTTTTTTAGGCTTTGACGCTGGTTTAACTTCATCCATGCCCTTACCAACTTCCTTAGCTATATCTACTGGCTGACTAGCTGCTCCTAAGTCGGCTGCGCCGGATATTAAGCCTGTATCTGCGCCGTAATTTAATTCTGTTTTCTTATTTACAGATCCTAAATCTAGTAAAGGATCTTGTACTTTCATTCCCTTATTTGTGGAATGTTGAATTCTTGCTGTAATTGGTTTGTTATATCCCATTGTTTTATTTTTTATAAGGAAACATTTTGTTTAACTTTTCTTTACGATGCTGACACCCACAGGGAATGTTTAAACCCTCAGATACTTTGTCAACTACGGCTTTAATACCTGTAGCTTTAGTAATTTTTTCAACTGTATCGCCTAGACCTTGTGATTTCATAATATTAGCATTTCCACCTACGTCTTGCAGCGCAGATTCTTTTCTCTGGAGTTTGTGAGCAGTTTATTCCATGCTGCTCCATTTGACCTTTTGATCTTGCACAATATGATGTACGTCTTTTACCACCACCTGGTTGAGGTGCTTTAAGATTACCTCCGGTTTGTTTATTATATGCTTTTCTTCCAGCTTCAGTCATGCCAGCGCCTTCTTTTGCCGTTAAGAAATGTCTACCTTTTCCTTTCGTTGTCTTACGGAGCTTTTTTACCACAGAACTTACTTCTGGTTGTACATATCCTGACATAACTTATTTATTAAAATAGTTTTTCTTTAGTTTGGCTGCCGAGTTTCCAACTCTATTAATAACACCGTCTTTAGTTTCCACAACTTCTCCAACGCCGTACTTTCCAGCACCAAAACTACCTTGATCTCTTTGCAAGTCTCTTAAAGCTCTACGATCAGCAATAAGATTTTGAACATTTTTCTGTCTCTGTATATTGCTTTTTGCTTTATCAGCTCTTTGCTTTTTTTGCATTTCTCTTCTGTCCGCTCCAGTTCGCTTGGTTCCGTCTGAATTATATTTTCTGTCAAAACGGTCTTCTCTACGCTCAGCCTGTCTGTCTAATCTATTTAATATTTTTTCTTGGCGTATATCTGCGCGCAAGTCAAGATTTTCCATACCTTTAACATTTTCTTGATCCATTTCAAAATCAGAAGTAGTCTCAGACGATCCAGAGGTACCTGGGGTTTCTATTTGACGTGCCTCGCCTTTTCCAGGATCACCATATTTTTTATGATATGCATCAATGCCCCCTAGGTTCTTAATTTCGTTTTCACGCCAAGCTAATTGGTCCGACGTTAAACCTTTAAGGCTTTTACCGGTATCGTAAATAGTTTCATTTCCACCTTTTGAGCCTGGTGTAGTTATTGTAGTATTAGTTTGATCACCTAATATACCT
>Ga0307377_10008725_pt1 | contig 10237 bp, 6 predicted proteins | sample TR3MG_FD_202535 | JGI IMG/M metagenome (GOLD analysis project Ga0307377, IMG submission 202535) | Soil microbial communities from Risofladan, Vaasa, Finland - TR-3 | ecosystem: Environmental > Terrestrial > Soil > Coastal area > Acid sulfate soil | place: Finland: Risofladan, Vaasa | collected... | reverse complement strand
CGTAGATTAAATTGATCTCTGTCTTCTTAAACGGTGGAGCCAGTTTGTTCTTAACAATCTCAAACAGCGTAGTGTGTCCTATAATCTCTCCGGTCATTGGGTCTGGGATACGTCTCGCCTTAGCTTCGGGTCCCCTAATGGAAATCCGGCCAGTGGTGTAAAATGCGAGAGCTTCACCACCTGTAGTGGTCTCTGGATTACCATAACCACCCACCTTCATTCGTAATTGATTGATGAAAATGATTAAACAGCCAGCCCTGTTTGCGAGAGGTGTCAGTCGTCTGGTTGCCTTACTCATAAGACGTGCCAGTAGAGCTATGTGGTCATCACCTATCTCAGAGGCTGCCTCATTACTGGGAATCAGTGAGCTGACACTATCAACTACGGCTATTTTATAGGCGCCAGAAGACACCAGCATCTCTAAGATATCCAGGTTCTCTTCACCATTAAATCCCTGTATAAGGTCGAGCTCTTTGATATTTACCCCGTAATTCTTAAACAGTAGTGGGTCTACAGCGTGTTCTGCATCCACATAACAACACTTCATACCTCTCAGCTGGCCTTGTATAACGACGTTAGCGGCTAGCGTAGACTTTCCGCCACTGTTGGGACCAAAGATCTCGTAGAGCCTGCCAAAAGCCATACCACCGCGTCCCAGGGCCACATCTAAACTAATAGACCCAGTCGATACTGTAGGTATGATCATATCCTCATGATCACTGAGCTTACTAAGAACCTCGCCATATTTCTTAGTGATTGCTTTCTTAATTATATCTAAATTATCTGTTTGTAATTCAACTTTCTTTTTTGCCATATTGATCCTCCAATTTATCCCTGAACGATAGCAGTTCCTCTAGTGAATACCCCATAGTGGGATATTTCTCTGATATTTCCTTAGACATCTTATTGACTGCCCGCTCAGTAGCGGATGCCACATCCTTAGCTATTTCTTTATTTATTAACTGAACAGCACGATCAGTCACCCACCCCATCTCAGCCTGGCCAAATATACCAAACGTCGGGGGTGTCTCAAACTTAAATATCTCTGGGTGGTCAAACATAGTTTTAATTATTAAACCACACTGTTGCAACGCATTACTACGGTCAATTCCATCTTGCTCTATGCGATTCTCCACAAACTGCTTGGCAATCGCACGATCTTTCTTCATATTATAATAAGGTGTGATGTTTGAAGTGTATGTGTCTCTTACAATTGCATAAAACATAGTGAGTAAATCATCTAACTTGGTGATTTTTGTAGGATATGGCACAGGTTTACGAACACTAAAGCCTTGTCCTCTTAAAAATTCAACACACACCTCAGCTGATTTATCGGCCACCGACTGCCGGTCTCCGAACAAATCTCCCTGCTGAGATGCTGTTATTAATTTCTGCATCTCACCTAAAAACTCATCCAAACTCATTACCTTCTCCGTATAGGTGTAACCAACGCTTTTTGATCTTCAAAATTACCAGAATCAAAGATTAGAACACCATCATCATCAGAAAATCTAATGATAATTTTGTCATCTTTAATAACTTCTACGGTCTGAATCACGTACTGACCATTGATATCAATGATAAAAGTGTCTGAGTAGCCTATATCACCGTCATAAATAAACTCAGCGACATCACAGCTCAGTTTCATCTCGCCGCCGGTCAATGAAAATGTCAGGCGATAATTGTCATCTGGATTTAATATGTCAGCAAACGGCAGCAACACACTCATTAGAACTTCTTTGTCCAGCAGAATGGAATTGTTTCCTGACCCCAGGATTTGCTTGTAATCCGGGAAATCATTACCTATAATAGTACTGCCCCAAAATGTGACATTCTCGAACATGGCCTTGACCTGACGATCTTCGAACTCAAACGCTACCTGTGTCTCAGAATCAACAACCCTGCGCAAACCCATGATGAAATCATACCTCATGAGGAACATACCATCACTCAAGTCACTAATATTCTTGACTTGATACTCCGAGAGACGCTGGCCGTCTGTACCAACAAAAACTATCTCATCCTTTGAAAATACCACACTCATTCCTTGTAAGAACGAGCGTCTGTCAGATGGATTGATGGCGTACAGCACCTTACTGGTAGCTGATCTGAAGATGTTTGAATTTAATACGAAATTTGGCTTACCAAACTTTTTCGGCTCACGCACCTGGTACACATCAAAAATTCTAAGCTTGAGATTTCCTTTGGAAACCACGCCGTTTTCATGTGTATTCACAACAGAAACGTTGAGGAATTTGTCGGTAAGGTCAAAATGGAAGTCCTTCACACCGTGCTCACCGTTCCAATTACGGAGAGAGGCTATGAAGGATTTAATTTTACCGTATTCTATTACGGCTACGCCGGGGACTCTAACCTCTGCTTTATTAGAGGTAAAAGACAGCGCTGTGGAATTGTTATTAGATAAAAACGTTATTGTTCCGTCCTCATCTGCTGTGATGAGGATCATACCGGTTGAATCTAACACATTCACCTTAGCAGTGACGCTAAGTAACTTGAAGGCCTTCTGTAGGTCTCCTGTCTCGATAGAAAAATCCATATCATAAATCCTTTCTATAAATTCTACAAATTTTTAAGGGTCGTGTAGTTCGGCCTAATGATAATATAATACACAAATTGTATTTGTCAAGGGAAAAATCTTCTTTTTCTTAATTTTTCTTATATACAATATAATACATCTTTTGTATTTGTCAAGTTAAAATTCTAAATAATCGACTCCGTCGTCTATATATCCTAATATAACATCGTATGGATGTGTTGGTATTCCTGTAACAGTAGTGGGTAGATCATTATTGGTTGAATAATTTACTGTAGCTCCAATTCTAGCTGATAAATTGCTTGAACCATTTGGTACTATTGAATTTATTGATGCTCCTAAATCTCTTGTAGGATATGTAGTTACATACCATATAGCATAGCGTATAGCTTCGTCTATCGTAGCAAAATGACGCAAATCGTATAAATTTTTAATCTTATGCAGTCTGCCAACCAGACCTCGTGCAGCTGCTGGTGAATAATATGATGCAACCTTGGTTACAAAATGGTCATCTCTGTTAGCTCTTGCGACAACATCACTGCCTGAGCTATAAAAATAGTCCTTGACCATGGTTTTAAATGATATATCAACATCCTCATAGTCGTACACGGCCTGTGTATATGTGGTGAGAAATACACGTTCACGACCCTTCCAGCTTTCAAAATTATAAGGAACAATTTGTTGTGGGTATATAGAAGCAGAAAGATTTGCCGGAGGTCGTGTTGCCGTAATGCTTGCGCCCAAACTCAAACCACTTCGGAAAATTGACAGATTAATAGTGTATTTATCCTCAGTTCTAAAACCTAATGGAGTTATATTTATATTAACTGTTAATTTATCTTGTACAACTGAATCCGGCGCGTACCCAAATGAGGCGCCAAGATCTCTATGTGCGAACACATAGCCTTTGGGATAAATGACCGCGCCTAAATCAGCCTTGAATACTGGTCTTATATATGCCGACAAATCCCTGAGATCAGAATAAAAACAAGGTATACTAATGGTGGCTGACATATCACTATGTTCCATAGTAACCATTGAAAGGACACCTGTCAAGCGTATTCTTTTTGGGAGAATCTCGGCTGTAAGATTTTTAATATCTTTGCCGGGGTCTATAGAAGCAGTCAAATTTCTTGCCTGTTGTGCCCATGTTGAAGCCGTTAAATTACTGCGCCCCTGAGTAACAAGGATATAAGCACTTAAATCTGTAGGTATTGCCACATTTTCCTTACCATGTATATGTGCTGGTAAACCCATGTACGAACCAGAAACAACTATAGAGGCTGTTAAATTCCATGGGTATGCCGCAACAGTTATTATTCCACCCAAATCACTGATTGCCCAGCCCATTATTGTTGCCTGTAAATTTTTTGGCAGAACCGGAAATAAATATGCTGGTAGCTGAGCCATCTCCGATGAACGAATAAAAGCACCGAGATCTCCAGCATCATATGAATGAATTGACGCACCTAAATCATAGGTGGCTTCACGGACCCATCCTTTAATTAGTGCACTTAAATTCTTGGGCCTATGTCCAGCAACTATAGCACCTAAATTAACAGATCCGACCGTGTTTAAATAAGCGCCAAGATCTTTGGTATCCCAACCATATATAGAACCCGGCAGCTGTCTCATTGGCCATACTTTTAGGTAAGCTGACAGGTCTTCTGGTGGAACACTGTATATTTCTGCAGGAAGACCTTGATATTGTAGAGCAGTGATTGATGCAAATAAGTCTCTCTTATCAAAACCGCGAATATAGGCCAAGAGATTTTCTGGATCATGTGCACCAATTAGTGCGCCAAGATCTACAGGTAGATGTCCGCCTATGACACCACCAAGATCACCTTCACCGGCTGGTTGAAGGCCGATAATTTCACCGGCCAAATCAGCAGTAAATACACCAGTGATCCAAGCTGGCAAATCACCTGGGTAATGACCACCAATGTCGGCACCTATATCTCTGATACCACCATAATGACACTTGCCCTTAATTATCTGAACACCGTGGCTACTGTAACCAACTATATAATGTTCACAATATTTAGTGAAGGTAAATGTTTCATATTGGTATGTCTGAACGGCATTTATTTGTGCCTGTATGTCAGCAGACCATGATGGCATATTATCTCCTTATGCTGTATCTACGTTTAAATCTATTGTGTCAGTGTTAGTTAACGTCTCATCCACACGACCACTATATGTCTGAGTGTAGCTATCAAAAAGATCTTTCTGTGCTAAATTCACAACAGATAGTGCTACACCAGGGCCATAAGACAGTGTGTACATCTTACCACTTTCAAGTGAGGCATCGGCATCAGCCCATATGGCAGTGAATATATTAGAATAACCGGCAAGTATGCGATAGATGGCCAAAGCAAAATCAAAATCAGCTGCCAAAGGTGGTAGAGGTATATACCCTCCGGTATCAAAATTAAAGTTGGCATTGTCTGCTACTGGTGGTACATAACTATTAGCCATATATAATCTCTCCTCCTGAGAACGTTGGTAGTGGGTAGGGCTCCATGTCACCCCATATTAAATGGTTATAATCTATTGGGGGATCGTCATCCTGACATACTATATAATGTACACCACTATAAGTTGTCTCTAAATGATACAAACCTGTACCACTGGCTGATACAGTCGAGTCCATCATCTCATTAGTATCGGATCTGAAACATGCTACCTGTCTGATTATTGGAACATCTCTTTCTGTCACAACCCCTTCAAAATAATGTGTCTTATACGCCGGCCACTGTATTATCTGACCAAAACCATATGTGGCAACGCCATTATTCCATCTCTCATCCGTAAGAGTAGAGGGGTCAGTAAGCTCTAACCTTATAGTTATTCCTCTAGTATCATCACTTCCAGTAGAATCAGATCTATTTGTGCAGTTTACTATGGTCGGAAGCGCCATGGATCTCTCTAGATCTAAGTCATCCACAAAACCAGTTGGTTTTGTTTCAGATGTCTCGCCGGCTGCAAAATCTAAAAAATTACCGCATGTTTTTACACCTATCTTTGGGTTAAACTCCAGAACTTCTAAGTGTCGACTAGTCATATTACCTGTAGTAGTATACCTATTCCACTGATAACCAAATTGTCCTTGTGGGTACAGCCTATAACAACTATAACTACAATAATAATTAGCGTTATCTATGGTGTATGACCCTTGAATCAATCTTAAAGAACTATTATCATACTTCCAATAAACATTGTTGTAAGCATTAGCATCAGCATCATTACCAGTAGTCTGATGTGTACAATACCATTGATCTTGTAGACACTCTATTAAATAAATTGTTAAATAAATTCCATTACTACTAACGTTTCGACTAAAATTTAATTGTGTAGATGAATTAAACTGACCAGTAACCAAGTGGTATCTCCACTGATTGGTGTAGTGATCAGTACAGTATGTAAACCACATAAATGTTTTAGTTAAATCTACTTCTATGGGTATATCTACATCATAACTTGTACCTGTCATTAATTGATATATTTGTTGTACTCTTACCTGAGCCGGATCAAATTCCACCACATGCCACAGTTCTTCTAGATTATCACCTACAGGGCTACCATCCATTTCTGTAGTAAGCCTAGAATTTTTATCAATCCAAGCATGACGGCTTAGTCTGTCCATTTCATTACCACTGGCGCCAGACCTCCAACTACCAAAAGGAACACAGTTCTCTGGTATCTGTCCTTTTGTAAGGTAATATTCTATAATCCTACCAGCACCTTCATAATTAAATGTCTCTATTGACCTCACCAAAGACTTAGTTGGGTAAGCATAGTTTATTTGGAGTTTTTCATCTGCCAATGGGTGTGAATATCCTATCCAATCTATCACACCGCCATATGACGGATAACAAGTCATACCAGCTGCCGAGTCCCTACTTGCTTCTACATCAGCATTACTATTTATTAATCTATATGTAACAAACACACCCCTCATATCATCAGAGCCAGTACCATCTCCTCTACACGTACTACCCATCATAGGGTTATAAGTTGTTAACGATATATCCTTGTGATCTAGATATATAGATCTCACCGGTGTATTTAATGTATTTGTTGATGTGTTCATAGTAGGAGCATAAGGATGGGTATGATCTCTTCCATCTAGAAATCTCACAAATTGTATAGAAACCCACATGGTACCAGTCCCAGTATTTCTTTGGACTATAACACGGCTACCATCCCCTGTTTGATACGCTCTAGCCGTATTTCTATCAGTATAATAATTATCATTGTCTGAGGCAACTGAAGCCAAGGGCAAACACTGGAAATACTGGTGATAAGCATTCGGAGTATAATCCCAATGATTAACAACAGTTCCTGTGGTAGAACCTATACTATGTGATACTCTAAAATTATCCTGGAGATCCTCTACTACAAAGAACGTACCATCAACTCGATTACCAGTATCATTTCGATAGAATTCCACGCCAGAAGTAGTTGTAAACCTACTCCTAATTAAATTCCTACTCCACCAAGTACTGTCATTAGATTCCCATGTAGACAATACAAAAGCTCTATCAAGGCTGGATACAGGCTCAATAACAGCATTTTCAGTGCCCGTACTATTCATTTCCCAAACTCCAGTTTGTACTTTTACCTGATCTGGATAAAATTCAACTACACTCACATCCACTATACCATTACCAGTGGCATCTATTCTTTTAACTACAACAACCCCAGGCTCTCTTAGCAATACGTTATGTAAAAATATTCTTATAGCGGAACCGCCGCTACTGGCTCTTTGAGATGAAAATACAACACAGTTTGATACATCCTGACCTTTACTAAGGTCATGCTGCTCATAGTAAACAGCATTAGTGACTCTAAAATTCTCTACAGATTTAACAAATGAAATATCCGGGTCTATAGGACTGGGATTAGTACCTGTACTTACTACAGCACCGCCCCAATCTATTACTGCATAGGTGGGGTAGGTACTATAACCAGTAGAATTTTTCTGAAGAGTAGCTGACGTACCACCAGTTACTTTCATAGAACAAAATAACTGATCAATTTCAGCCACGGTAGTAGAAGACCCTCTGGATATTCCCATAGGCATCGTAGATACAATAGAAGACATGGGTTGATTACACGTCCTTGACCAAGTCTGATTGAGTACATTAACACCAGAGCTAAAACTTGGATAAGTTTGATATACTATATAAACCCTGTTAGTGTCTTTAAATGTTACATGCTGTACGGCTACCCATACAGTACCTACAGCTTCGCCCCTATCACAGTAAGTATAGGCATTAAAATATGGAATTATTCTTGTAGTCTGTCTACGACTGTAGGCAGAGGTATCACTAGAAGCAAAAGACCCTAGTGGAAATGTTCGTGTGAGATCTCTCTGTGCTTCTGGAATAATAAAATAAATAGTTGAGCCAGTAAATGACCCGTTTTGATGGTCTACTAATAAATGATCATTGCCGGAACTTATATCTTCGAACAAAAAATAATGTCCAGATACTGACCCCGAAGTATGATTCCTATACATATCCACCTGAGTTCCATTCGACAATACCCTACCTCTAACCAAATGCGGTGCCCAATATTGTGCTGAAGAAGTAGATGTCCAATAGTGAACCATAGCAGTCTTAGTCTGATCGAAACCAGAAACTGTAGTATCATAAGCAGTTGTTACTCCGCCAGGCAACGAATTAAACTCTCCGGACTGTACCCTTATTTCCGTTGGTTCAAATTCCACTACATAACATTTAATGTACGTATTAGTGCCATTAGTTACGGCGCGCTCAAAAGTAATAACCCCAGATTCAGTGGTACCTCCGAAATAAATATCTGTACACTTATGATTCATCTGATCGGTGGCTCCATGTAGAGTCATGAACGGTATACAGTTTGCGTAGTCCTGGCCTTGTGTCAAACTTACATCACCACTAGTGGTAGTAAATGTATACTCTATAAACTCAACTGATTTTACCATTGCTGCCATAATCAATACCCCTTATGCTGTGTAGTAAGTTTCACCGTCGTCTAATTCTTCATCTATCACGAAGATACCGCTTGTGGTAGCTACGAATATAGTGTTGTTCACTCCAGTAGACGACGTACCCTCTGTTATAAATATATCTAGTATATCTACACCAGAGTTAATTAGAAAGGTACCTGTTTGATATACTTTATCCGGTACAGTCCAATCCTGGTTGTCTGCGTTCTTAACATTTATACTCCAAGTACTGCCAGACCATGTGGTATAATACATCTTTCCGGTAGAGGTAATAAACACCTTACTAGATTGTGTAACTATTCCTTCCGCGCGCTGATAATAAGGATCTGGCCCTCTATAGTTAATGCCCGAAACCGTGCTAAATACCATGTGACCATTGTTACCATGTAGATACCCTACCTGGTCAGACAATAGATCTGGGTAGCCTAGATAATCTACCAAACAAATCATCAGCTCATAAGGGCTAACTACACTACCACTTATACAAGTTTTGTCTATATACTTTACCCCACTAGCCGGTGTAGCCAGATAGACTTTAGATTCATCTGACCATACAGAATTAAAACCATCCTGATATGTCACATGGGCATAAGCCAATTCAGATGCCAGATCTATTATATTCAGACCATCTGTTGTGGCAGCATAGACATAAGTATCGTCAGTCCATATTTGTTTTAATATATCAAACAAACCTGCCTCCCATTATAATTTAACATTAAAATCAGATACAGCTCCTGATATTGTAGTATAACTAGCTAGCTTTTCATCCACAACAGTATTTAATACATCATTAAAAATATAAATTACTCCACTTCTCAATGTAGTGGTAGGATCAGCCCATATATTACTTATATTGTTGGTGGTTCCATATAAGATTCTTATATTATCGGCTTCATCTGATCTCTCTACCATCTCCCATTCAGCCATCTTTATCTGATCGGTGCCCGCTTCCCAGTTATCATGACATATTAACTTATAGAGATAGTAAGGATTTGTATTATCAAATGAGTATCTACCCCATCTACCATAAGTGAAATCTATAAAAGGTGTATATGTTTCTGTCTCAGGTAGTAATGTTGTCCATGTCAGGCCGTCATTACTAGCATGTAGTTCTATTCGTTTAGGGAGATAATATTCACCACTGGAAAATGTTACTGGCCTCAGTCTCAATTGTGTTATCACTCTCTTACCTAACTCAGGTGTGTACTCATGCATAGTCCACTCTTGTATTGCTATATTTCCACCATGTGTATCTAGAACATCTAGTATGAAGTAGTTGTATAAAGTAGATCCAGTGGAAAAATGAAAAGCTTGTGGCGTCTCTATTGCCGCCGCGGTGCCCTCATATAAGACAACCCTTTTATCATAACCAGGAAATCCATACCTGGGATCTTCCTGTGAAGCAAGAAACCTAAAATTCTTAGCCATCCTACCGGTGTTACCTGGTACTGCTGTTAATGATAGGCTTGATATTTTTATACCGGCCGGAAATTTTATAGCTGCCCAGCCATGTGTCGTGGTACACTGCCAATAATCCCTACCGTGTATATCTACATCGTAGTCTGAAAGTTTAACTGCGTTATAAAAATATACAGCGTTGTTATCCAGATGCAGATAATCATTATCCACTACATTAGTCCTGGTTCTACCAAAGTCTATTGTTATAGAGCCTAATGTGGTACCAA
>Ga0307377_10008723_pt1 | contig 10239 bp, 13 predicted proteins | sample TR3MG_FD_202535 | JGI IMG/M metagenome (GOLD analysis project Ga0307377, IMG submission 202535) | Soil microbial communities from Risofladan, Vaasa, Finland - TR-3 | ecosystem: Environmental > Terrestrial > Soil > Coastal area > Acid sulfate soil | place: Finland: Risofladan, Vaasa | collected... | reverse complement strand
GCCCCTCCATTATCGCAGTTATATGATTATCTTCAATATTTAAATTTTGGGTTGATGATCGCACATTATGATTCATGGTGTTTCGGAAGAAAAATAGGGTTTTGATTGGGTGGCTGAATAGTTACGATATTTTAACCTTAAATAGAACATCCCGCTTTCATCTCATAGGCTTCTAATGACTATTTTGCAGATAAAAAAACAAAAGGAGATTGCCCCATTGGATCTCCCTGATTTAACTGGTTTTACATTGGGCCGAGCGGTGCTACAACTTTCTTGTAGACCTCATTCAGAACCTGGGCCAAGCCGGCGTAAACGGCTGAAAGTCCGCAGATAATTCCCTCATAGCCAGCCAGCGTTCCTATTGTAGCGCTGCCCAGATAGTCTCGGGCGGCAAGCAAGAAGAACAGGATGGTCAGCGAGAGGAAGACGAACTGCAGGGCTCTGTTGAGGCGCAGCGTACCCAGGAACATAACAAAGGTGAAAAGCCCCCACATAAAGAAGTAAGCTGCAAAAGCTATCTTGGAGGTTGCTTCAGCAAGTCCTAGCTTGGGCAGAAATAGCAAGCCCACCAATGAGAGCCAGAAAAGGCCGTAGGACGTGAAGGCTGTAGTTCCAAAGGTGTTGTTCTTCTTCCACTCCATTATCCCTGCAATAATCTGGGCGAGGCCGCCGTAGAATATCCCCATGGCCAAAATCATGGAGCCTAGTTCATAAAATCCTGCATTGTGGAAATTCAGTAGCACAGTGGTCAATCCGAAACCGAGTAGTCCAAGAGGTGCCGGATTGGCAGTAGTATCTTTGAGGACCAGAGTATCCATGGTTTGCTTCCTCACTTCTTGCATAGTCTTATTTCCCTCCTGAATACATGTTGGCCCGTTCTTAATATTAAATTGTTACCCTTAAAATATAAATTAATAATAGTGTTAATTGTGTTGCATTTTTAAGAACAAAAAATCTTTTTGTAAGGTTAATATGTGATAATAAGCAAAAATAGGTTGCACAGGCCCATTATTGTTGAAAGACCGCTTCCACCTTTAGCCTTTTTTCATTTTTCTACTATATCTCTTATAAGACTTGTGATCCTGCAAAATCAAACCCTTCGCGGCATCTTATTGCTTTATAATACAGCAGCAAATGATCTGGGTTTCCTATTCCTAAAATATTAAAATCTATTTCTATCCGCTTTCTATCCTCGATCAGAATCCACGAACCACCTATTTGGACCATTGATCTCGGTAATGATTTGATTATTTTTGAAGGTACTGGCGAAAGCAGGTTAAGCCGGGCGCCTCATTTATGAAATATGAATTATTATGCATGGTAGATCCTCACTTCCTTAGTACCATTTCGTTTTTTCTTCATTGCCAGGCACAAGATCTTCTCCAATGGTTCTGGGGCAATTATTTGAGATCTAATGGATAAAAAATCAAATCTATTTCCCATTTCTCTTAGGAGTCATTTCTAAAAATGTACTTTCTCAAACTTTCTCAATATCGTGAGGATACTTGAGATACTTTGAAATGAAATCGTTGTCTATTTTTACTTCAACGTATTGAGCAAGGATCTAAAAAATATGTTTTTCGGCAGTTTTTGCGTTGCAGCCATTGAAATCCTCTGCCATTAACCATTGTCTGACAAACTATTTCCGTTCAAGAGTCCTGGCAATAAAAGAATGTGGCCTGAAGAACAGACTCGTGGTCGGCTAATGGATGGAATGGATACGGCGATCTTAAAAGGTCCTGTAGTGGTAAGGAGATTTCAGCCGGATGACCTGGAGACAGCATTAGAGATCGACCGGGAGGTCTTCGGCGGATATGATCCGGCCATCTTCTCCGCCTTTTATGAATACTATACAGGCAGCACTCTTGTTGCAGAGGTGGGTGGAATTGTGGCCGGCTTCATCCTGGGATTCAAGCATACTCCTTTCGAGGGCAGAGTCTTCTGGCTGGCTGTAAGACCGGGCTTTCAGAGTCGCGGCATAGGCATGAGGCTTATGCTGGAGGTTTTAAGAACCTTCAGGCAGATGGGAGCTCTCAGCACCACCCTGGAGGTCCGGGTGAGCAATAAAAAGGCTCAATCGCTCTATTCCATGATGGGCTTTCGTATGATCGGCGTCTGTCCTGCTTACTATAGCGACGGTGAGGCAGCCATTATCATGAAGCTGCGCCTGTAAGCTGCGGCCTTAGTCTGTGGTTCTTACTTGACCTGTAGTTCTTGTTACTCCACGCCCCGAGCAGTCAGGCGGAAATCTGCCGCTGCCCCCTCCGGCAAAGAGCGGTGCTTCATGAGCCGGGCGCGGCGCAAACCCTCTCCTTTTTTCTCCAAAAAGACAATAGCCTTGCACATGTGCTCCAGGCCCGTGCCGCCCAATGGGCGCAGCGTGTTGTTCTCAATGTCTGTGTAGACCTGATTGGTAATCACTACGGCAATTCTGTGCTTGCGAGCAATTTCCTGAAGCTCGGAGAGCTGGACCGTTAAAGTCCGGCGAATAGAGCGGTTATCTTCCGCTTCCAGAAGCACGCGGTAAAGGGATGTTGCCGAATCGAGAATTACCAGACCTAAATCCCGGCCGGCGATCTTAGAGGCCTCGCGAATGGCTATTGCCTGCTGCTCCAGGCTCATGGGCTCAAATATCATGATCTTCGCGGCCATCTCTTCCGCGCCGGGGCCGGCGATCTGTTTGAACCTCTCCGCGGAAAAGCCCTCTGTATCTATGAATATGACGCGCAGGCCGCGAGATACTGCCTGCACCGCCAGTTGCATGACAATGTTGCTTTTTCCCGTGCCTGACTCTCCGTAAAGCTGAGTTATTATGCCCGATTCAAATCCTCCGCCTAAGAGAAGATCCAGGCTCAGGCAGCCGGAAGGCAAGCGTTCAAGTATGAGAGATCACATCCGTCGTCCCATTGTTGTCAAAATCACCTTGCAATGAATAGCATCACGAATATCATCATATTGTGCATTAGAAATATCGTGGATCACTTACCGTTTGTGAGTAAAGCTATCGATCCTTTCCATGAGCCGGTCCATGGCTTCTCGCTCCCTGGGACCGCCACAACGGTTGATGATCCTTTGCATCTTCATCAGCTCCATGAAATAGGAATCCGTGCGAAGAGCCAGATACCTGGTGGCTGCCACTGCCGCTTCGATCACAAGATTTGCCCCCCGATTGCAGGCGCGAAAGTCTTTTCTCAAAACCTCGCCTTTGACCAGCTCCACCTTGGCAATGATGATATCAGTGGCAAAGGCCTCACATTTGAAGAGCCCCCAGGCCTCAGCGTCTTTTAGCACGGGCAGGTCTTCTCGGCGCGTGAAATATTCTGGGGGAAGGTCCTCTAGAGCCGTCTCTGCGAAGAGCCAGGCGTCATGAGTGATGTTGGCCACGAACCACCCTTTCGTCAGGACGTTTTCATAGGTATGTGTTCCCAGGAAAAGCCGCACATAGAGGCTGCCCTCATCTCTGATGATGCCTAGAGGCGCGGCATTGATCCTACCGGCCCTCTCCGTAGTTGCGATTATCTCGTTTATGCCGTCTTGTATTCCCAGCTCATCTAAAGCCTCATTTCCATAAAGCATTATTAAAACCTCAAGCCCCTCAGAAGGGAGATAAATAAAGATGCTGCAATCAGGTCTGCCGTGGACCCGGGATTGATGTCCTGCGCCAGGAGCTCGCGGTCCAGCTCATGAGCCTTGCTAAGGGTTGCATCAAGGAGCGCTTCACCAGCCCGCTCTGATACCTGATGTGCCTTCTCCTTCCCAAATTTGGCGCAAATCAGGCTGTCGGGCACCTGTGCCAGCGCCTCCAGGAAGGTTCTGACCACGCCGTCGTTCAGCCCCCATCTGTCGATTTTCTCGGCAATTCTTTTTGCGAGCAGAAATGAGCGCTCATAATTGGTGGACCATTCGCGAGCTACAATATCATGCTCGGAAGAGAGCCTCATCAGCTCCTGCAGAGTTTTGCCGCTATCGTGAAGAGCATTTTGCCAGTTTTTGTCATTCAAACTAAAACTGTCCACCTCGGCAACTCTGGCTTTGGCCTGGTCGAAGGCATAATAAAAATCGATGGCGTCGATTACGGTGGTCTTCTCTAGGACATCTGCTAGCTCTGCCTGCAACTCTCCAGGCCTTCCAGCAGCGATAGCTATGGGGACCATGAGGACCAGAGAGCCGAAGTGAGTGTTGCTGCTCAAATTCCAGGTCTGCCAGGCTAGGACTCCTTCTCGAATAAGCGAGCCCGTGCTTCCTTTGCCCTGGGCGGCTTTGCAAAAGACGGGATAAGCAGAGACTGCGCTGGCCAAGAAGTGATGAAATCCGATATCGGAAAAGTCGTGGCAGCGATCCACATTGCCTGGCTTGGGACTGGAGGAAAGCTCAAAGAGCATCGCCAGCACTGCGCACTGGGCCACGCGGTCAGGACTCATGACTTCTCATGAGGATTTGGAAAGAAGCTCTTCGGCCAGCTTCTTTTTCAGCTCCATATACTCCTTTGCCGAAAGCCCGATTTTAGCCAATGCTGCATCTCGCAGATAGCATAGCTTGCTTATTTTGCAGCACCACACAAGGCTTCCAAAGCAAGTTCCATCGCCCTTCTCCAGTGGGGTGCCCCTGGCAAAGGAGAGCTTCTTATGCACAAACTCTTCAGGCGTTATGCCTGCCTTTTTAAGAGCGCCGAGGACGGGGCATTGCTTGACAGGGGGGCAGCAGAAGGCCAGACCGCGCAGGTCGCCGCCTGCGCAGATATGTTTGGGTGCATTGCACCAGCCGCTCAAGGAGTCATACTCCTGCATGGCCCCGGAGAGCCACTCTGCAAACTCTGGATCCGCTCCGCGCAAAGATACAACGTCCGCACCCATGGCCAGCAGATTCTTGGCGTCTTCAAACTCGCCAATGTCGGCCAGGGCCATTATGACAGAACCTCTGCTGTCTTTTGCCTTCTTGACAATTTTTGGTCCGGCTCCGTTTAGGCCACGCAGGTCGAGGTGAATTATGTCCAGCTCGCTCTCGTTTAGCTTTTCCAAAAGGGCATTGGACAGGTCTTCCGGTCGTATCCTCAGAGAGAGGGTGACGCCGCAGCGCTTTAGGCGCGGAATGAGTTCTAGAAGGCGAATAGGATCGCGAATCTTGGAAAGCCTCAGATCTAGCAGGCAGAGATTTCGGCTCGCGAGCCGGGCCGCCTCCAGGAGGGGCTCATCCCTGGAACAGGTGACAGACAGTCCAAAGGCTCCGGTTCCTTTCCTGGCTTTCTGGCTGATCCTTTCTAAACTGGACTGCATCTCCTCAAGAGGGACCTCATCCAGATCGAAGCCATCCAGCAAGAGCAAGCCGACAGCATTGTTAAAGTCCGGCTGGTTATGTGAAGAAATAACGGCAATGGGATTATCAATATGCAGATATCCTACTTCAAGCATCGATGCACATTTTGCTCCTTAAAGATATCAGCCTTTCGCTACCAATATTTTCGATTATATCTTTTTATTAATCATGTTAACTCAGGTTAACAATTGTAGTCTCGTCCATGCCTCTGCCATCTTTATATCCAAGAAAATCCTAAGGCTTTGTGGTGATATGATGGTGACCTTTAAAGTAGATGCAGACGCTAGGGCAACAGTCCAGGGATCAGAGGACCAGGAGAAGCACCCAATAGTGGCCAAGGTTAAGGGAACGGGAAAGGATGGGGCTTTGAGCGTCCAGGTCTCTGGGGAAGATAGCAGTCCCATATCTGCACGGATATCCGGTGATTCCAAGAGTCCCATCGCCGTGGGGCCCATAGAGGTTGCACCCATCACCATAATCCCGAATTTAGAATCGGTAGCAGAGACCATTGATTTCAGTGCTCTTATCGGCGCGTTCACAAAATTGTCCCAAGGAGTCAAGGTGGAGGTCGCTAATTCTGATGCACCCCTGTCCATAGCTCTTGGGAAAATTCCCGTGGATTTGACCATCTCCGTCTCTTCTCCATCTCAGGAAACTGTCTTTAAGGTGGAGATCAAAGGAACTGTAGGTGAGTAAGAATTATTTTTGTTTGTGATCACACAGCAGCCATCATGAGGTGGTCGTGAGGTGGTCTTTATTCTCCCGGCGTGGCTGATAACGTTGGTAGCGGCAACCCTTCCCATCTCTGAGGTCCGGGGCGCCATACCGCTGGCCATAGGTGTCTACGGATACCCGCCCTGGCAGGCCTATCTCCTATCCGTCTTTGGCAACCTCTTGCCCGTGATCCCTTTGCTCCTCTTTCTGGGTCCGGTCTCAGATTACCTGAGGCGTTTTAGCTGGGGTGAATGGTTCTTTTCCTGGCTGTTTGCCCGCACCCGCAAGAAGTACATTCAGGAGCATGAGAACTTTGGGCTGACAGCTCTGGCCTTCTTCGTGGCCATACCGCTACCTGTGACGGGGGCCTGGACGGGCTGCGCCGTTGCCTTCCTGCTGGGCTTTCGTTTCTGGCCGGCCTTTGCGGCCATTGCGACCGGTGTTATCGCATCTGGGCTTATAGTTACGGCCACGGTACTGGGCGTGCAGTGGCTGGTATTCTGATGTGGTGCTCTCTGGGATATGGACCCTGAGGACAATCTCTAATAATATTTTTTAAGAGTACAATCTAAATTTATGAATCTAGCTATCTTGAGAATTAGGGATGGACAAGGCAAAGCTCCTGCGCGATGGATTGATTGGCAAAGCTTTGTTAGAATAGTATTAACTCCTATTATATTTATGAGTTTTAGACTATGGGCGACACAGCGACCCATGTATATATTGCTCCTGTAAACAACCCATCATCTCTAAGAAGACCCGCATGATTTCGTTTCACGGCTGTTCTTCGGTTTCTAGCAGGCTTAACGTTCCTGGAATGCTCTGTGGCAACAAAGATGAAAGCGCTCTTTTTTTATCTTAGGTAGTGATATGGCGAAATCTATCCGGGCCCCCTAGTTGTATTGATTGGCGAGAGGATCTTTTAGGCTATCAATACCACAAATCAGAAATTACCAGGAATAGAGATAGCTATATCTAGGAGAAAATGAATAGGAATTTGCACAGTTCGCTGAGAATTCTAAAAAAAAATGCTATTCTCTTATGAAATATATTCAAGAAACTTATTCCGCATTAAGCATAGCTTAGCTAGTATGCACTACCAAAAAATATAAATAGTATCTATGTCAACATCCGTCTATATTAAAGGATGTATGGGGTGAGATTATAAAAAAAATAGTCGTTATATTGTTGTTGGCTATGGCCATGCTCTCGGTTCCAGTACTGGCGCAGGGCATAGCTGGCAATGGAGGTGTGGATATCCTTGGAGATAATGGAGGAATATTTGAGACAGAAGGATCTGCCTTCAGGTTCCCGGAAATGCAGGATACAAACATCGATAGTCTGACTGTGGGAAATGATAGGGCACGGGCTTTTGGGAATTTCTGGCAAAGGACTCCCGTCGCCACTGCTACCAACGACCTAGAGATCAAGAAGAATCAATATTCAGGAAATTGCAGTCCCTGTAGCGTAACCGAATATGATAGTACCACGGACTACGAAGGCTGTATGGATCCTTGCACCAAAGTCAATATAGAACAGATCAAGGTAGGCAATAGGGATGCCATGGCTTTTGGACCAGCTTCCGCTGCCAACTACATCAAGATAGTAACCAATCAGCAATAGCTATGATGTGAGACGGCTGATAAGCTATTTCACACATTTAATTTTTTTTTCAAAATTTTTTAATGAGAATTGTTCAATTATCAGATCTTACGTGCGCCATGACCGGAGCTTTAACTGGCGGAGCTATCGCATTTCTGCTGGGCTTTCGTTTCTGGCCAGCTTCGCGGCCATTGTGGCTGGTCCTTCAGAACGGTTTCATGAGTCCCTGAATCAAGTTGAAATCAATCTGCTAAATACGGATCTATCCGCTGGACCTTAGCCTCTTGATTTCGCGGGCGATTCGCATCTCTTCCTCAGTTAGATCCGGCTGTTCCAGGGCGTCCACAGCCTTTCGGATAACTACGCCCATCAATATGCCCTTCAGGAAAGCGTCTCGATCTTCTTCTTCGATGGTGTTGATGACACGGTTCATGTACCGCCCAATGGTGGTGCCTGGAATCATCCTGAAGGAATTGAGTTCGTCTGAAACAGCATTCAGTTCTTCCTCTTCGAAGCCGAAGCTTTGCAGGAATTTTGATAGATTCTCGTCATCGTCGCCCATGGATAAGGTATATTGCGCTTAAAGTAGTTCTCTCTTTCGAATTTCGAGATCAGAGTGTTTGATCCTCTTACTTGTATGCATTGGGAAATTGTATATATCTATTGGGGATAAATAAAAAAACAATAGACTGCGAAAACCAATGAAACCAGCATCTTCGGATAAGAAAACGTGCGGCTGCCGGGATTCGAACCCGGGTTACAGGCTTGGGAAGCCTATGTCATAACCACTGGACCACAGCCGCTCTATGTCCTTGATATTGTGATGTGCCTTTAGCAGAAGATAGTGATTTCATGCTTTTTCCAATTCACTGCCTTTTAAGCCGATACAGCTTCTCGTATTTAAATGTTTTAGCTACTAGATTTAAAAGCTTTATCACATTGCTCTTAATTTTTGCACATCTCTGAGCCTTTGTGGATGCATCAAGAGGTACTGCAAAACTGTTGCATCACCTTAATATCTGGTAGCGTACGTGAGCTGCTGAAAAGCGCTAGCAAGAAATGCAATGGATGTCTTCTGCCAAAACGGATCTCATGCATTCGATTCTCGTAATGATTTTCAGTAAGCTTCACCCACGACCTAATATCTTGGTTCTAAAAATTGGGTTCTGCCACCTTTAACACCTGTAGGATCGCCCCATTTCCGGGCCATCTCCATCATTATGGTAATACTTCAGGCCCGCCCACCATACGAACCTCACCTTGGACTCTTCCACCCCATAGCCTCCCGCCCCTGGAGAATGACTGCTCCATTGAAACTCCTTACTCATGGGTCCTCCCCTGCAGGGGTCCTCCCATTCGTATCTTTTTCGATTTTATATGATAGTCTAACAAAAATTTAAGATTCATAGTAATATCTTGGCTTTCTCATCATCGCCTGCCCATAGGCCAATCCAACTAATAGCCCCACGATATGGGCCATGTGGGCGATGTTATCCCCCGCACCCATGGTCAGGAAATCAATCAGAGCGAATAGCACGACTGCACTTCGAATGCTTAATGGTATCACGAAAAAGAGCAGCACGCGAATCTCTGGAGCAATTATGGCCAGACAGCCCATCACACCGTAGAGCGCACCGCTCGCCCCTACCAGTGATCCACCAGAGATCATCATCTGGCCTAAGGCAGCCACTACTCCGGAGAGGATGTAAATCTGCAGGAATTTTTTATCACCCACGCGCCTTTCCAGCTCCATGCCAAAGAAGAAGAGGAAGAGCATATTCCAGAAGAGGTGGTCGAAATTGGCATGCACGAACATATGCGTTATGAGTGTCCAGGGCCTCTGCATTACAAAGTCCGGATTTAAAGCCAGATAGTTGTACACAAAGCCGGGAGCGATTATGCTCAAGAAAAATACTACTATGCATATTAATAATATTAGGGCCGAGTAGGATACGGGAATGCTTGATGGTATGCGGTCACGCCAGCCATAGCCTGGAATTTTCGGCTCTCCCCATTCATCCCGGCGTCTAAAGTCCTCCCTTCGACCGGTCATGGCCTGAAATGGTCCGAGCCTTTGGCTATTTTGGCTATTTCCTTCAACAAATTCTCTCCCGTCGCATTTGCCCGAAAAACATCGGTCTGGCTGCAAATTCAATTTTAACTCCCTTGTAACTGTATCACTTTTCTTACCATAAAAACCATTATTTTCTTACCATAAAAGCCATTCGGCTAAGATGAATCCAGCTATCTGATTTTTAAGACCCACCAGAGAATCATTCACCAAAAAATCATTCCGGAACATACTGACCGTCGCGGAGCACTATGACATAATCGGCTGAGTTTCGCAGGGCCACTGAGAATCCCGGCTCTGCCCCGAAGATGATGGTCTCCTTGCCGTGTTCCATGGCCTTCATGAGCACTGGCTTCAAATCTGCATCGCGAGTGACCAGTGCCAGGGTGTCGATGACTGGATTGTAGATCATATCCACGCCCTCCACGGCCATTCTCACATCCACATCACTGGTGCATATCACCGGCTCAAAGCCCTGATTTTCCACCGCTTCGACTAACTTCTCCGAAGCGTACTGATTTAAGAAAACCTTACCCATC
>Ga0307377_10008722_pt1 | contig 10241 bp, 16 predicted proteins | sample TR3MG_FD_202535 | JGI IMG/M metagenome (GOLD analysis project Ga0307377, IMG submission 202535) | Soil microbial communities from Risofladan, Vaasa, Finland - TR-3 | ecosystem: Environmental > Terrestrial > Soil > Coastal area > Acid sulfate soil | place: Finland: Risofladan, Vaasa | collected... | reverse complement strand
CACAATGAGCTGCTGTTATGATGACTCTAGGACCGATCAGTGTGGCAGTACATAGCGCATTACCAGTTCGAATCTGAACGATCTCTGGATATTCTCCAGCCAATGCTGGCCGACCATTGATAAGAGTTGGAGTGTACTCATTATAGATTTGTTTTTGAACTATCTGATAACCCTTTGGGATATCATACTGCTCTTGTGAGGAACCCAATAACAGGAGAGAGAAGAGAACGAAAAACGAATTAAAATATCTCATATAATGAATCTCCATGATAAATTAAGATCACGAAACCCATTATACATGAAAAAGATATCAGAATAATTTTCCCAAATAGGAAAACCTATCCCCATTATCCTCGCCACACCTGATATTTAGCTGATTGGATAAATTGAGTATTTAGGAATTTGGCCGAATGGTCAACATCAAAATATTCTTTTCCCATAAACACTTAACAAATAAACACAATTCCCATCAAACAGCCTGTATTTCCCATAGTTAAGATAGCCAACTTCTACCAACGGAGAAGTGATGACAGACACAACACTTTGATGTTCGAAGTGGAAGAAATGAAAACTCTCCCTGACAAAAGGATCTTCAAAAAACCAACCATTGTAAGTTGAAAAATAAGCTCCAGTCTTAGGATGGATATTGTGAAATTTTGAAAATATTCTCTCATCTGGAACAGGAGGAACCCTGCTCACTCTTTCATCCACAACCCATACCTCCCATCACCGATACCAACAGGGCTACCTTTTCGACGACAATCAATAATATTGACACCCACATCACATATTTCTATAACCCCTGGACCATTCATTTTTATCATCTCATCGACGACATCAGGGGAGACTTTCTCCGCATTTAAAATAAAATATACCGAAGGCATCGCAACTAGAAACCCACCAACAACCAACCAAGATACAAACTTCATATGAACTCCCTTATCTCCCCGATAGCCTTTACCAAAAATGCAACGTAACGATCTTCATCTTCAAAAAATGCCTTACTCTCGGCAGTTTCAAAATTTCCAAACACAGGCTCAAAAAGTAACACAAATGGGACGTTACAATCGTCGTGCATAGTTTTTAAATTATAGACACCCCTACCTTCGGTCATAAATTTCACACCGTCAATCATCGAAACTGAGTTTCTATCAAGCCGACGAGTGTGCCTCTCCTTGACTCCATACTCTTTTGCGAACAAATCAGTAAAAATATCACCGATCATGGCGTTGTCATACGCTCTAGGACCATCCTTATAGACAAGCATCTCGACTCCATAGGCTCTGACAGAAGCAGCGTTGAAATGAAGCTCCAGCGTGGCATTTGGCTTATAAAGTCTGATATCAGGGCATAGATCCCTGTACGGACCACCGAATCTCTTAAAAAGCTTAACCTCAAGCAATGACTGATATTGTTTATTGCAGATTTCTACAACCCTGGCACCAATTCTAGCGTTAAACTTGTATTCTGATTCACCTAAATAGTTATTTGCTCCACGAGATTTAGACGAGTGACCTACGATTAAAGACAGCCGCTTCAACGGTTCCTCCTTTTCAGAAATACCTACCAATAGTTTCAACCACTTATACACGTTCTGAAAGAAATCTCTCAAGAAATCACCCAATCTGCCGAAAAGAGTATTGAGAGCCTTATCGGAAAGACTCTTTTTTAGAAATTATAACAGACAGGGAGTGCTTAAGATGGCTACCGGAATAAATGCTAACCCATGGAACATTTCTATGGATAAGGATTTCAATGAGCGTTTTGAAACCTACCGACAACAATTTATCAAAGTCCACGGCATAAGCTTAACAAAATCTGAGTTCGGTCGTTTCATTTTCGAAACGTGGGAAAAAAGATATCTCGACCTCATTGTTGAGATCGAGAAGAAAACTGATGAATTAAATGCCCTAATCGAGAAAGACACTAAAGAGTTAAACTCTTTAACACCTGGATTGAGTAAAGTCGGCTAAGGGGTTCGACTATTAAATATATCTTTGATGGTATTGTTTAGATTTATGTTTGCAGCAGTATGACTCTCAAGCACAGAGAACATTTTCTCAGTCAAGTTTTTGATCTCATCCTTATGTGCTGTCAACTGAGCTTCATATTTCTCGTAGCATTTTTTATTTTCATTGAGAAGATACTTAACAGCAAGAAATACGATAGTCATCAACAGACCACCGTATCCCAGTTCTCGGTATGTTGATAATATCTCTACCAGCGGCAATTCCATATCAAGTAACCCCACCTGGAGAAGATATTATATTGGTCTGGCATGTTGAGTTGTGGGTTAAACCACTAGATATTATTTTAACCGAAAACTGATTCCAATTTCTCAATTATTTTGATTCGGAGGGATCTTCTTCTGCACCACCTTGCATTTGGACTAAAAGACGATCATTCTCTTGACGTTTTTTCTCCAGAATATGCCGCTTCTTCATCTCGATGATCGACTTATATTTTTCATCATAAACTTCCCTGTGCATGAGACCGACCTTATGCTGCCTACCATCCTTGAGAAATAGCTTCTCTTGAACGAGACCAGACTTAGCCATTTTCAACCCACGATTGGTGACGACAAAAAGCATTTGAACTTCTTTTGCTTCATCGAGAATGATTACCTCAAGCGGTAACTCAGCTGGCTCACCACCCTTGTAAGATCGATTTGGTTGTCTTTTTTTCTTCTTCACCACCTTGCTCATTTATTTCCCTTTTCTTTTTCAAATAGAACGCATCAGCTTTTGACCTATTCTCAGAACCGATACCATATTTATTACAATATGATGCTAAAACATCCTTATCCTTGGCACCGATGACAATATCTGGCCTCTCAATCTTCATCAGCGATACCAATTGATATTTCAAACGGAGATCTCCTGCACTCTCCTTGATAGCAATCTTCCACCTCTCTGGGATATCATTCAGGATAGCCCTATCGTAGAAAAATCCCTCAACAGTGGTAGTTCGACCTGCAAGTGTTTTGGCTAGGAGCTTCGGAAACATATGGATGCCTTTGATGTTATCCGATTTGTCACCAGTCAAAGCCTTATAAACTCGGATTCCTTCTGGGGGGAAACCATATTGTTTTTTAAATGCCCTAGTGTCGTAGATCAGATTCCGTTTCCCAGCGTTGATCCACTTGACACGATCCATTATCAACTGAGCCCAGTCAAGATCACCAGTCCAGAGAAGTATTTCTTTATTATCATCAGCACAAAGACGCTCGACCATATACCTAGCAACATCATCAGCCTCATAACCATCGGCACTAATCTGATGAATACCATCCAATGTGAGCATGGTTTTCAACTCTGGTAGCTGGTCATACAGCTTGACTCTAGTATTTTTACTGGCTTCTATTTCCTTCTTGCTTTTTGATCTCTTCTTATATTCAGGCATCATCGTAGAACGCCTTCGATTTTCAGAATCCCAAAGGAAATAGATATCGTGTCGAGGATAATTCTTTCGCATGAACCTGATAGATTTGAAAACACCTTGGAAAAAACCGACAAAGAGATCATCTTTGAATGAGTCCTCACGAGCCTTCATCACATGATAATGCCGATAACATAGGTGCATAGCATCTACAAGAATAGCTCTAGGTTTTCTTCGATAGTTATCACTCATAGACCTTCTTTTCTCTGTTCTTTCTTCATCAGTTCAATAATATCTTCTCGAACAGCGTTGACATTTTCCATTTTTCGATCTTTAGCATCTTTGGGGAGATGTCTAAAATAATACCAATCCATCATAAAATCACATAGTAATCGCATAAATCTTAATTGGAGGAACTTCATTTCATATCCTTATGAGCTAGTATCAAACCAATAGCATCAGCAATATCATTTTCCTCGTAGGTGTATTCAGTCTTGAGACGAGCATTGACGTATGCAATCACCCGATGCTTGATATCACATAGATATTTATGGTCAGTTTTATTCCTAGCTTCTGACAATAGGGCATCCCTCTCTGCTTTATTAAGGCGTTTGATACCGAGTGCTTTTCTCCAGGTGCCTTGATGATACGCAATAGCTTCAAGTTTCAATTTCCTGTAGACAATATCTTTGACAACACCATGAATCTGAAATAGAGATTTCCCGACTTGAACAAACTTAATAAACAGATCCTCAATGATAACATTGTCGATATTATAATTCGAAATGAGGTATCCTATATGGTCTGAAATCCTTGTTAGATGAGAACCAGTAGCCTGATCTTCAGGATTTTTAATCAGACCAGTCTTGACAATTGTCTCGTCATCACCATCAAGAGAAATGATAGCCCAGCCTATGCTCTTCAGGGAAATATCAATACCTAGATAGATCATGACATCATTGCAGCTCTTACAGCAGCATCCTTGGCCTCTAATAATTTCCGAATAGCAACATCTGACTCTGTGTTGTCAAACTTATCCACATACTCAGCCAGCTCCTTAAACTTTTTGGAGACATCTTGCATCTTCTGTGACTTCAAATGGTGATAGGCAAAAAATTGCATTATCTGGGCATTTCTCATGGTGTTTGTTGCTCCTGTGGTTCCATCCGATCTTTTCTGAATGGACTCTCGTGAGTGATAGCTTTAGAAACGTGCATTGCAGCGTTCTCAATGTCGGTCATTGCCATTGCTGCATATCGTCCACCGAAAGATGTCAGGTGTGATATCTTGACAGCGAACTCAGCAAATATTTTCCTACTCTCCACAAGTCGATCAAATCCTTCCTTAGTCACTGTTTGGCTAAAGAATTTCTCTCTAGTTGCAGCATCCTTGGCATCACCTTCACTCCATTCTTCTAACTTAAAATCCTCTACCATCTCATTCTCCTTTAGGTTGGCAACTTACCGCCACTTTTCAACTGATCGAGGGCATACTCTATGACCTGTAAGTATGTCGCCTCATTCTCTGAAACCTTGATACGAGCCATCATATATAACGACTCGACATGCTTCTCATTCATTGGAAAACCTGCCTGTTTGAACGTGGCATAGATCCATTTATAAGCTCTAAAACGATTATGATTTCCGAACTCGTCATAATGGTTCCCACATTGGGGACACATCATACCTTTAAGCTTCTCTTTCCCACCTACAATCTCTCTCGGTCTACAGGTAGCACATACTCGCTTCAATCCAAGCTGCTCTACCAATTTCGGAGTCATTATCTTATTCAAAACATTTTCTCCCAAAGTTCCCAACTCCAAGCTTCATGCTCAAGGTCAACCAACATGTCATCAGCATCCACTAGATTCCTAGCCCTTGACTCAACCTCGACTACATAACTTGAGTCTTTGACATCGACAATCACAGCACCAAAAAAACCACCATGATGTTTATGTCTCAATAATATCTTCTTACCTATATCATCTAGGTGACACACACCTGACTCCCCTCACTAGTTTTCTTAACCGTGAGAACACAATCAAATAATTTGTTGAATTTTTCATCTTGCGAAATCACGAATATTTTCTTGAAACCAATCTCATTAACAAGTCTCTTAAGCAAATTGAGCAATGCTTTTTTACCAGTAGTGTCCAATGCCATGCTGACTTCATCAAGAAATAGTGACCTAATCTTGGCACCAGATCTATTGAGCATGAATGTCGCATAGGCAAAATGGATGGAGAGATCCCCCCTAGTCTGCTCACCACCACTACAGAGACCATATTTCTTAACGACACCATCACACTCAAGATCCATATTGATCTCATCTCTTAGGATATTTTCCTTAGTGTCCTTATCTTTCTTCTTAGTTTCCTTTTGAGTATTAAGCTCAATATTCATTCGTCCGAGGGAAAGGTCTTTGATGTAATCCTGAGACAACATTTCGATCTCTGGTAGTGCTGCCTCAATAAGCTGATGAGGTATCTCCTTGGAGAGAACCTTAATGCTATAAGCTAGAACCTGCTTACGATCACAGAGCGTATTGAAAGACTTCTCAAGAACCTCGATGTCACCTACCTTTTCTTCCAATGATATGATTCTCTCAGATGTCCTTATAATATCGGACTCACACTTCGTCAGAAAACCTTTAGCCTTGGTGAGACTACGATTGACTTCACCGAGGTTTGATTTCAGCTCAGACAGATCCAGACTATCAAGCTTGTCGTACTGAGCTTTTAAGTTCTCATATTCTAGTTCGGACTCATGGATCTTAATGTCATGGTTCTCAAGCTCAATCCTTGCGACCTCTGCTTCAGACTCTGATAACTTGAGAGATTTACCGTTATCCTTAATCACTCCATTGAGACGATCTATAGATGCCTCACAAGAATCAATAGATCGCCTCAAGCGATCATGATGCTGCCCAGTTCTCTTCTGTTCAAGGATCGACTTTTGAAGCTTCTTTTGAGCTTTTTCAATAATCGCAATAGACCTTGCAATCTTAAACAGTTTACCATTTATCATTGTCAGCTTAGTCTTGTGAGCCTCTTCAGAGCCTCTGGAACACGAGGAACTTTTAAGAGGACAGTCACCCTGAAATGTATCTCTCTGGCCGATGACAGCCTTCTTCTCACCCTTAAGGGTAGCAACCTGTGTCAGCTGCTTGGTACTGGCTTCAGAGTAATCATTTTCGTCTAACTCGATATCCTCGATCTCTTCAGACAGAGCAGAAATCTGAACCTTTTGACCATCGATCTCCTCGTTAGCAACGATGATCCCACCTTCATATCTCTCGATCCGAGTCTCCCAACTCCTGACCTTCTTCTTCAACACAGCACGTTCAGAATTGAGAGCTGTTAGTCTAGCTGATGCTGCCGTGTAGTTGCTTTTGATAGCCTTCTGGGTTTCTTCCCTCGATTGAGCTGTAGCAAGTTCCTTGAGTGCTGTGTCTCGTTCGATCTCTACATCTTCAACAATTGATACTAAGTTGTAAAGACCATGCTCAAGATCCTTTTTCTGCCTATCCAAGTCACCCAACTGAGTTTCGATAGAATCCTTCGATTCACCACGCAACTGACTCTCAATAGATCGGATTTCGGATTCAACATCGGAGATCTTGAGCTTCTGGACAGCAGAATAATCTGTCCATTTGTCAAGGTATAAAGCCAAGCGAAGGAGATTTGTTTTATCCCCAGCAGTCGATGTGGCGAAGGTGTTGGTATTCTTCTGCTCGAAAAATGCACTGTTTATAAACAGGTCACAATTAGCATTGAGGATATCCTCGATCTTTTGCTGAGTTCGCTTTAAACTTGTCTCTCGTTTTTTCGTTCTCTTGTTGACACCAGCAGCAAGAGTGTAGTTATCCCAGGTTTTCCGATCCTTCGAGAAATGGACCTCAAGCGAAGATGGACCTTCTAAAGCTTTTTCCCGAACAATACGGTAGAAGCCCTCGTCCATTTCAAAAATGTACCCAACCCGAACCTTACGAGCTTGACTGCCATCTTCGTAAAGATGAATGATGTCATCCTTCACAAGATCCTTGTTAAAGACTCCCCTGACTCGACCGTAGAGGCACCACTCCATAGCATCGAGAATCCCTGACTTACCAGAGTTATGAGTTATCATGCCATTTGCTAACAGATAAAGATTAGTCTCATTATCCACATGGATATCATAAGTCTCCACCTCACCTATATATTCTCTGGATCTATATTTTGTGAAATTAGAGCAAGTGTCTTTTTTAGCTTGGACGTTGGCAAGACGCTCTTTTTTCGGACCATACAATACAAGATTATTTTTCAATATCTCCAAACTACGATGACAACTATAGACCAGAGAATATTCAATACCTTTTTCACCACGATCATTAATATTTACTGATTCATAAAGACCAAACCGATCCCTCAATATATACTCGACACCATAAGCAAGATCTATCGATGATGTGCTGAAATTGATACGCCACTTATCATCACAAAAATAAACACTACCATCTGTATCAAAAAGACCAGAAACCAATTTTAGAACACTCTCATTATCCCAAAAGATAAAACCATCAGGTAATTTCTTCTCACTCGAATACAAACCATCTAAATATTGATACTCACCTAATAAGTGCTTTTCCCCACCATATAACGTCCACGAGTAATTACCGCCTTTTTGCTTCTTATAATATGTACCAAGATCTTTGGCAGTTTTAGCAACGATTATTTCATCGTCTGATGATATTACCAAACTACCTTTTTCTCTCATACAACCATCACCAAGAAGCACACCTAGAGCATAAGCCAATGGTTCGTTCTTCTGATCCTCGTATTCCTTACCGAAGTTTCGACACACACCATAGTAGTCACCCTTGAATTGACCAATTGCACGTTCCATGATTTTCTTTTTGGCCAGGTTCTCACTCAAAAACACATGATCTAAGGTCGAATCAACATAGAGATCTTCATAACCATGTTTGCCAAAATGACTCCGATATACCGACTTGACACCATTTTTAAAAACCTTCTTCACAGAACAAAGTCTCGATTTGAAATCCTTATCAACACCCCATACTCGATCTCCCACCCTCAAGAGACTAATTGCCGTTGGTCCATATTCGGTATCAACCAAAGCATCACCTGACAGACAACCATTATTATCTTCATCCCCTGTTGAGGCTTCAGAGTTAATCCCACGAATCAAGACAATGGAATCGAGCTTAGTGAAGTCGATCTTCTCTTTAACGTAGGATAAAAAACCTAGCAGCTCTAACTCAATTGGAACCATAGTTTTCCACTACCCTCTTTTTAAACACCAACAAAACATTAAGCTTATTTTATAACGCCCATACCAGGATCAGAATCAGGATCTTTATTATCAATGATCCTCAAAGCCTCTACTAAAATTGACTTTGACAAATTTTTCATCTCGTCACTATTAGGATCAGGCATTTTATTATTCTTCCTATAAAACATACTGCCTGTAATGTTATTGGCTACTGCTGAGAGACTGGCGGCAAAAAATCCGTAAACATACTCATTCGCATCATATTCAAAATCAAGCTTATTTATCGCATCTGTAACTATATCAAATAAACATTTTACATATTGATGTGCAGCTATTGTTGCTGCTCTTTCAACATCATCCATTTCGCCAATCCCTATAGTTAGAACATCAAGCCCTACGTTTCATTCCAAACCCAAGTTCAGCATCAGCCATCTCTTTTCGTTTCTCAGCTTTGTGAATCAACCGGATATAAAGAGCTGTGACAAGACACAACCCCCACTCCCACGGTCCAAAATACATTCGGCCTGTCACAACCCAATAAAGGAGACCGTAAAGGCTGTAAATGATGACACCGACCAATGAGATGCTGAGAAATCTACCTACCGTGTAACCCCAGCTACTACGACTCCCCATTTCACTTCACCCTTCGATCTTCTGGTCTCATCTTTTTAGCCGCTTTTCTATTCTTTTTAATAAGGCGTAGCTTGTGACCAGCTTTTGTCAAATACTTAGACCATGTAAGACGCACTCTTTTACTTGCTCTAAATGTATCTTTTCGAACCCGAAAGAATTCCTGATCGACTAGATACTCAGAAGTGAACTGGTAATTACCCTTAGTCTCTTTTTGAAATTCAATAGAATCCTGAACTTTACGAATATGGATATCTAGGCCATCTATTTTGAGAGCCTCAAAACCATATGTCCCATCGTCTGTGCAAAGCTTGACTGATTCGGTCTCAGCACCAGCAACACGAAGCATATTCCCCACCACATTCTCATTAATGCCTGGAAAGTAAGCACTCTGGACATCTTTATTTCTAGCGTAATCGTTTTGAGCATTCCATCGACTAAGAACGATCTCTTTTTTTCGATCCTCTTCGATGTCGGTGACTCGATGGTTGATCGGTTCAATCTTTTGGTCAATAACCATCACACGTTCAGTTAGAGGTTTAATCTTCTGATCGAGTTCATTCTGCCTATGACCAAACATAAGCATAATCTGACTCATATTAGCCAATGTTTGTTCCATGAGAGGACTAACTTGTGGATTGGGGTTTGCTGAATATGAACCTGTATCCAACACAGATGGGATGACCTCATCAAGAACCCAATCTTGAAACCGCATAGCTTCTGGTTTATTTGATCGCATTATCAACCGAAGCAAACCACCTCGATCCAAACAGGTAAATTCTCTATCTCGGTCCTGGGTGTTAAACTTTAACATCCTGATGTTTTGTTTAGGGATACCCCCCAATGTAGCACCACTCCATGTTATTTCCAAAACACTGGCAACGTCTTTGGCAATGAAATAAACCTTATGTTCTTGCTTTGTTACTCTTATTTCCCGACCACAAAAATCAAAAACCCTAT
>Ga0307377_10008720_pt1 | contig 10241 bp, 5 predicted proteins | sample TR3MG_FD_202535 | JGI IMG/M metagenome (GOLD analysis project Ga0307377, IMG submission 202535) | Soil microbial communities from Risofladan, Vaasa, Finland - TR-3 | ecosystem: Environmental > Terrestrial > Soil > Coastal area > Acid sulfate soil | place: Finland: Risofladan, Vaasa | collected... | reverse complement strand
TCTGCCGAAATTCTTGCCACGACGACGCAGGTTGCCTCCGGTGCGGCCGAGACGGCGGCTTCGGTGAGCGAGACCACGGCGACGGTGGAAGAAGTGAAGCAGACCGCGCAGGTGGCGAGCCAGAAGGCGCGCTCTGTTTCAGACAGCGCGCAGAAGGCATCGCAGGTATCGCAGAGCGGGCGCAAATCGGTAGAGGAGGCGATGCAGGGCATGCAGCGCATCCAGGAGCAGATGGAATCCATTGCGGAGAGCATCGTGCGGCTGTCCGAGCAGAGCCAGTCGATCGGCGAGATCATCGCTACGGTCAACGACCTGGCCGAACAATCCAACCTGCTCGCGGTGAATGCCGCGATCGAAGCGGCGAAGGCGGGCGAGCAGGGCAAGGGTTTCGCGGTTGTGGCGCAGGAGGTCAAGAGCCTGGCCGAACAATCCAAGCAGGCAACCGCCCAGGTGCGCACGATACTTGGCGACATCCAGAAAGCAACCGGCACCGCGGTGCTGGCCACCGAACAGGGAAACAAAGCGGTGCAGGCAGGGGTAAAGCAAACCGGCGAGACCGGCGAAGCGATCCGGCTGCTGGCGGACAGCGTTGCGGAAGCGGCACAGGCGGCGACCCAGATCGCGGCCTCGAGCCAGCAGCAGATGGTGGGGATGGACCAGGTGGCGCAGGCGATGGAGAACATCAAGCAGGCCAGCGTGCAGAACGTGTCCGGCACCAAGCAGGCCGAGGTTGCAGCACAGAGCCTGCATGAACTCGGGCTTAGGCTGAGCGGCATGATCGGGGGCAGGGCGGCATGATTAATCAAGCGCGCAGGGTGGGCACGTTGTGTGTGCCCACCGTTCATCCGCGTGGGCACACACAACGTGCCCACCCTACATGATTTTTGGCATATCCGACCATGGCCAGCAAGAACGATGATTTCCTGAAAAGACTGCTCGCGACCTTCCGTGTCGAGGCGGACGAACATCTCAAGGCGATGTCGGCGGGGCTGATCGAACTGGAGAAAAATCCGGCGGCAGACCGCTATGCGGAAATTGTCGAGATTGTGTTTCGCGAGGCGCACAGTCTGAAAGGCGCTGCGCGTTCAGTGAACCTCAAGGAGATCGCATCGGTCTGCCAGCCGCTGGAAAGTGTGCTGGCGGCATTGAAGAACAACCAGCTCGCTGTTTCAACGCCATTGCTCGATCTTCTCTATCAGACTATCGATGCCCTCGGCGGTCTGCTTGCGCCAGGTGGCACGGGTACGACGGGGTCACAGCAGGCAAAGCCCGGGCTGCTGGCCAGACGGCTCGATGATGCCCTGCACGGGAAGTTTTCCCCATCTGAAATGGCGCAACCCGTGTCGTCGCAGCAGGCGTCAACCGAAGCAGTTCCTGAAAAGACACTGGCTGAATCGCCGGAGCCGGTAACCAATGATGCGCCGCCTGTTGCTTCCAGCCTGGCATCCGAAACAGTCAGGGTTTCAACACAGAAACTGGATGCGGTGATGCGGCAGGTCGAGGAACTGCTGTCGCCGAGGCTGGCATCGGCGCAACGCGCCAGGGAACTGCGCGAAGTTGCCGCTTCTTTCTCAACCTGGAAAAAACAGCGCGGACGCATGCGGCCAGTGCTGCGGCAGATCGAGCGCTACGTCGAAAAAGCAGCCAGGACGAATGGCAGCGGCAAACATGATGGCAATGGCGCCGTACCGCCAAAATTCATGGCTCAGGAAATCCAGACGCCGGAATTGCAGGCAAAAATACTGCCGAAGCTGCTGGAACATCTGGAGTCCGATCATCTGTTCATGAAAACGCTGGAAGAACGGTTGCTGCGATTGAGCAAGTTCGCCGCGCATGACCGGCGCGCATTGGCAGGCATGAGCGACAGCCTGCTGCATGACGTGAAGGAAATGCACCTGTTACCGTTTTCCTCGCTGCTCGAAATTTATCCGCGCTTCACCCGCGATCTTACCCGCGACCAGGGCAAACAGGTGGAACTGTTGATCCAGGGCGACGAAATTGAAATCGACAGGCACATTCTGGAAGAAATGAAGGATCCGCTGATGCACCTGCTGCGGAATTGTATCGATCACGGTATCGAGCAGCCGGACGTGAGACTGAGCAAGGGCAAACCGGCTTGCGGGACCATAACGGTCGATATCGCGCAAAAGGACAGCGGAAAAATCGAGATCATGGTTGCCGATGACGGAGCTGGCATCGATGCTGACAAGGTGAAAGCGGCATCACTCAGGCTGAATCTTGTTTCTGCCGAAGAGGCTGAAAAACTGAATGAGCAGGAGGCGCAGGCACTGATTTTTCTGTCAGGCATATCCACCAGCCCTATCATCACCGACATTTCGGGACGCGGGCTCGGACTTGCCATCGTGCGGGAAAAAATCGAGCGGCTGGGCGGCGTCATCGCGCTTGAGTCCCGTCAGGATGACGGGACCACTTTCCGTATCACGCTGCCGCTGACGCTGGCCACATTTCGCGGTGTGCTGGTCCGAGCCGGTGAACATTGTTTTGTCATCCCCGCGCTCAGTGTCGAGCGGGTGGTGCGGGTGAAACAGCAAGACATCAGGTCGGTGGAAAACCGCGCAACGATTTCGCTCGACGGTCAGATCGTTGCGCATGCCAGTCTCGGCGATGTGCTGGAACTGCCGCGTCAAAGCTCAACCACGGACACTTTGACGCAGGTCGCGCTGGTTGTTCTCGGCACAGGCCGCCAGCGTGTGGCATTTCAGGTGGAAGAAATTCTCGGCGAACAGGAAGTACTGGTCAAAACGCTGGGCCGGCAGCTCGCGCGCGTGCGCAACATCGCCGGCGCGAGCGTGCTGGGAACCGGCCAGGTAGTCGCTGTGCTTAATGTGCCCGATCTGCTGAAATCTGCGGTGAAGCGGGTGTCGGCACCACCCGCATCCGTTGCCGCAGAAAAACCCGTGGAAGCAACACGGCGGTCGATCATGGTGGTGGAAGACTCGATCACCTCGAGGGCGCTGCTCAAGAACATACTGGAATCGGCAGGCTACCGGGTCACTACCGCGGTGGATGGGGTGGATGCCTACACCACGCTCAAAACCGGGACGTTCGACCTGATTGTGTCGGATGTGGAAATGCCGCGCATGGACGGTTTTGACCTGACCGCCAAAGTGCGCGCGGATAAACAGGTCAGCGAGCTGCCGGTAGTGCTGGTGACATCGCTGGAATCACGCGAACATCGCGAGCGCGGCATCGATGTCGGGGCCAATGCCTATATCGTAAAAAGCAGCTTCGATCAGAGTAATCTGCTGGAAGTTGTTCGGAGGCTGATTTGAGCAGCAGACCAAGTTGCCGAAAGCACGTGAACCAGGGAGCATCATTAATGGCACAGGATAGTACCGGGAAGAACGAAAGCACGACGATACTCGTGCGCTTTTCGGCGCTTGTGGCGATTAGCACGACCACGCGTCTGCAGCTTGCATTCCCCGTGCCGTCCGCCGGCGCGGTCGCCGCTTTCTGCGGTATCGGGATAGCAGCGCTGCACATGCACGAACGCAACATAGTCGAAGGCGATGCCAGCCGGGCGCAGATGCTCGTGGAGGGAATGTATCGCGATGATGTCGTTCACAATGCGCAATCGCTCGAAGTAGCCAAGCAGGTTGTTGGCCACGATGCGGCGTTGCATGAGGCCAAGGCAGGTGGCAGAAACCGGCCAAGCCGCTATGAACTTGCACTCGGACAAGCGGAAGTACAGGGGTGAATATGGACACGAGAACGTACGTCAATCCCGTCCCGGAATTGCACAAAGAGGGAGCCAAGTTGATCAAAGTTCTGGTAGTCGAAGACTCTCTCGTGGTGCGCGAGTTTCTGGTTTACCTACTTTGCACAGACCCCGATATACGAGTGGTTGGCACTGCAAATAACGGCGAGGAGGCAATTGAGGCCGTGAAGCGCTATCACCCCGATGTGATCACGATGGACATTCATATGCCGAAAATGGATGGGCTGGAAGCGACGCGCCGTATCATGGAAACGCAACCGGTACCCATTGTTATCGTGAGCGGGAGTGATGATCCGAACGAGAATACCAAGACGTTCAGAGCGATGGAAGCAGGGGCTTTGGCCGTGCTGCGCCGGCCTGCCGGCATCGGCCACCCGGATCATGAGGCAACTGCAAGGGAACTGTTGCAAACAGTGAAGGCGATGTCTGAAGTGAAAGTAGTGCGGCGCTGGTCACAAAAACGTGGCGGGCCAACCTTGCCATTAGTGGCGAAGCCGCAGGTGATAAATGTGGCGAAAGTCAAAGTGATAGCCTTAGGTGCCTCGACCGGTGGGCCTCCCGTGTTGCAGACGATACTTGCGATGCTGCCCAAGGATTTTCCGCTTCCGGTCTTGATCGTTCAGCACATGGCGACCGGTTTTATCGCCTCCTTTGCCGATTGGTTGACACAGACGTCCTCCCTGCCTGTTCATGTGGCCCGGCAGGGAGAACTTATGCTGCCCGGCCACGCCTACATTGCGCCCGACGAATGCCAGATGAAAGTGGATCACGGGGGGAAAATCATCCTGACCCAGGATGCGCCGGAAAACGGGCTGCGCCCCGCGGTCTCCTATCTATTCCGCTCGCTTGCAACATTGTATGGTGGTGACGTTATTGCCGGCCTGCTCACGGGCATGGGGCGCGACGGCGCCGAAGAACTGCGGTTGTTGAAGGAAAAAGGGGCGGTTACCATTGCTCAGGACAAGGATAGTTCAGTTGTGCACGGCATGCCTGGCGAAGCGATCAAACTTGAGGCGGCGACGTTTGTTCTGGCGCCGAACAAGATTGCCGCAGTGCTCGTGTCTTTGGTGAACAACAAAAGCAAGAAAGAGAGTCAGTGATGAAATCCAAAAATAAAAAGAATAGCAGTATCAATATTCTCATCGCCGAGGACAGCCGCACCCAGGCCGACCAACTCGGATTTCTGCTCGAAGAAAACGGCTTTCAGGTGACCATTTCGGCCAACGGCAAGCAGGCTTTACGGGCGGCGCAGGCGAACAAGCCTCACCTGATCATCAGCGACATCATGATGCCGGAAATGGACGGCTACGAACTGTGCAGGGCGATCAAATCCGACGAAAAATTGCAGGATATTCCGGTCATCCTGGTCACCACGCTTTCCGATTCTCAGGACGTGATTCGCGGGCTGGAATGCGGCGCGGACAATTTCATCCGCAAACCCTATGACGAGCGCTATCTGCTATCCCGCATCAACTATCTCTTGATGAACCTTGATATGCGCAAGGAACACAAGATGCAGCTGGGAGTGCAAATCAATCTTGGCGGCAAGAAATATTTCATCAATTCGGAGCGTCAACAAATCCTGGACCTGCTGATTTCGACTTATGAGCAGGCGGTTCAAATCAACAATGAGCTCAAACAACGCGAAACCGAACTGGAAGTTTCCAACCAGGCGCTGAACGGCTTCGGCAAAATCGTGGCGGGTCTTAATCATGCGGTGACCGAAAATGAAGTGGCGGAAGCGGCGCTGGAACGCGCGCTGGAATTGCCCGGAATCCAGGCGGGCTGGATATCCCTGTGGGATGAAAAGTCCGGCTTCCGGCTCGCCGCCGCACGCAACCTGCCGCCGGCCCTGCTTCGTGAAGGAGCGATGGACGGTTTGTGCGATTGCCGGCGCCGCTTTCTCGCGGGAGAACTGGATCACGTCAGCAACATACTGGAATGCGAGCGGTTGAAGGCTGCCAAGGGCGACACGCTGGGCTTGCGCTACCATGCCAGCGTGCCGTTGTGGTCCGGCGACCGCGGCATCGGAATCATGAACCTGGTCGGGGCGGAGCAGGGTCTGTTCGACGAAGCGGAGCTGAAGATGCTGTACGTCGTCGGCAATCAGGTGGCGGTAGCGCTGGAACGAGCCAGATTGCACGAACATCTCGAGCATTTGGTCGAGGAACGGACCGCCGCGCTGAATGCAGAAATCGTCGAGCACATGCAGGCCGAGGATAAGTTGAGGCTGTTCCGCACCTTGCTCGACAATTCCAACGACGCCATCGAGGTGATCGATCCTGCCACACTGAAATTCCTGGATATCAACGAGACAGGATGCCGCACCTTAGGCTACAGCCGGGAAGAGCTCCTGTCCATGAGCGCTCCCGACATAGACGCAGGTGTCAACGCGGATGCCGGGGAAGCGATCATGAAACAGTTGCAGGAATCGGGACGCGCGCGGTTCGAGACTATGCATCGTCGCAAGAATGGCACCACGTTCCCGGTGGAAGTCAGTGCGACACTCATCGATATCGACAAGCCCTACATTTTGAGCATCGCGCGCGATATTACCCATCGCAAGGAAAACGAAGCCAGGATCGCGCGCCTTAACCAGCTTTACACTGTGCTCAGCGGGATTAATACCACGATCGTGCGTGTCCGTGAGGAGGAAGAACTATTCAGGGAGGCATGCCGCATCGCAGTCGAACATGGCAGGTTTGTATTTGCGTGGATCGGCAAGTTCGATGCAGAAAGCCAGCAGGTGACGCCGGTCGCCCAAACAGGGCGCGACGACGGCTATCTGGCGCAAATCAATTTGACCGCACGTGCAGATGCCCTGAACAGTTGTGCATTAACCGCACAGGCACTGACCGAGACAAAGCCGGTGATCTGCAACGACATCGCCAGAGACGAACGTATGGCGGACTGGCGCAGCGAGGCACTGAGCCGTGGCTACCGTTCAGTGGTCGTGCTTCCCCTTACGATAGGGCAGAAACCGGTCGGCGTGTTCGTGCTTTACGCTTCGGAGCCGGATGTGTTCGACGATGAGGAGATGGCATTGTTGATCGAAATTGCCGGCGATATTTCATTTGCCATCGACAACATCAAGAAAGAGGAGAAACTTAATTATCTCGCTTACTATGACGCCATTACCGGCCTGCCGAACCGTTCATTGTTTTACGACCGTCTGAATCAGTACATATATGACGCGAAAAGCGGCCAAAAAATGGCTGTGCTGGCGATCGACCTGGAGCGCTTCAGGACCATCAACGAGACGTTCGGGCGGCACCTCGGCGATATGCTGCTGAAAATGGTGGCTGAACGCCTGATATCCATGGGAATGGATGGGGTTCATCTGGCGCGTGTCAGTGCGGACTGCTTCGTCAAAGTATTGCCCGATATAAAAGAAGAGGCAGATATTGTGCATTTCCTGGAGAATCAGGTTACCGCAGCCCTGAATGAACCATTCAAGCTGGAAGGCAAGGAACTGCGCCTGTCGGCCAGAGTGGGCATCGCCATTTTCCCGAATGACGGCAAAGATGCCGATATCCTGTTCCGCAACGCCGAAGCCGCACTGAAAAAAGCCAAATTTTCTGTCGATCATTATTCGTTCTATACCCCGGAACTCAATGCACGGGTTGCCGAAAAACTGACGCTGGAGAACAAGCTGCGCAGGGCGCTGGAGCAGGAGCAACTGGTGCTGCATTACCAGCCCAAGGTCGATCTCAAAAGCAACCTGATCGACGGGCTGGAAGCACTGATACGCTGGAACGATCCGGAGACAGGACTCCTGGTGCCGCCAGGCGAATTCATTCCGCTGCTCGAAGAAACCGGAATGATCATTGAAGCGGGTGCATGGGCTTTGATGAAAGCGATGTCGGACTACCGGGACCTGCAAAAAAATAATTTTTCCCCGCCCAGGATCGCCGTCAACGTCTCTCAGGTTCAACTACAGAGAAATGATTTTGTTAGCACTATCGAGCGTGTGTTGAACGATGCAGGGGGTGTGCCAGACGGGTTGGAGATTGAGATTACCGAGAGCCTGATCATGCGGGACGTAGAGGGTAATATCCAAAAGCTTCGCGCCATCCGTGAAATGGGGGTGGAAGTGACGATTGACGATTTTGGTACCGGATATTCCTCGCTCAGCTATATCGCCAAGTTGCCGATCAGTGCGTTGAAAATCGACCGGGCTTTCATCATCAACATGGCCAGCAACGCCGACGATCTGAGCATCGTCTCCGCGATCATCTCGCTGGCGCATTCCCTGAACTTGCGGGTCGTTGCTGAAGGCGTTGAAACGGACGAACAGGCGAAACTGCTGCGCTTGCTCAAATGCGATGAAATACAGGGCTTCCTGTTCAGTCCCGGGGTGCCGATTGCTCATATCGAGGAGTTTTTACGCGATAAAAAATCGTTGTGAGCATTACCGACAATCGAAATTGGCTGTTCTTCATAGCACTCGGCTGCAGTTGGTGTCTAGTCAAGGTGCAGGTCGGAGATTGCCCTGATTGAATGCAACATGTGTCGTACTTTCGCACGATCAACGGCGTCGGCTCGGCCTTCGGGATGGCTCTGGTTAATCCATGATGCAGAATATATTTTCAACAAATAAGAATGGCGTTTCGATTATGTCCAGGTTGCTAAAGACACAGCGTTGCTGGGTCACTTCAATTATTGACTTGATTGCAAAGCTCCAATGAGCAGTAACAAGACCTGCGGGACATGGGCTGCTATCTCGATTCGAGTTACGCTCTTGTTAATAAAATAGCTTTATCCTAATTTGTGATTGTTCGGTATAGATTTGTGGTGACAGGTTGTTTTCGAACATTGCCGGCTATCAAACAAATATCAAGATTATTGACTAGCAATAATAAGCGTTATCGCTAGGTGGCGTTTTGTTAGATTTCGTTCGGCAGAATATTTCACTTCACCCTCTTTGTGAGCGTAAGCTGTAGGTTAGCGTAAAATTAAGATTGCTAAGCAATCTATGTGCCTGTCAAAGACAGTCAACGCCACTACAAGGGACGACTTTTTCTCGGCCTAACCAGAAACTGACGATTTTATGAAAATGCTGTCGGCTTGGCCTTCTGGAAGGTCTGCTTCTGGATTTTTCGAACAGTCACTCCCGACACTAACCAGAACTTCGATTTTCCAGAAAGACCTTCACCGTAAAAGTAAGGGGCTGTGCGCCCTTTGCGCAGTCCCGCTTGGGCATAAGGTTGGACGTTGGAAGATCGCCAATGTGAACGAGCAAAAAAACAGATGGCTAAAATCCACACGCCAAGCTAGCATCATCGATATACAGATTTTCACGCCTGCGAATTTAATTATACTGACCGGCGGGTCGGTCTAATAACTGTTAGATTACTTCAATCCATGGGCCGCACACGAGACATCATTCAAGAGATTGCAGACATCCGTCAGCGACGACGGTTCGGCTCGGCAATGTCAGAACTAATGTTGCGGCTCTTTGCACTTGAGCAAGCCTTCAAGAAGCATGACAAGGCCCAAGGTGAACTGACTCGGTACTTCCCTGTTGCACTCATTGCCTGTGTCGAAGGCTACTTTCGCATGGCGATGAAGGACCTGGTAGATGCCGGCGAGCCGTATCTGACCAACGCAGAGAAGCCTGCATCGTCGATAAAACTTGATTTCTCAGTACTTAGGGCGGTGCACGGTAAGACAATAACAGTAGGTGAATTGGTGGCCCACGGTGTACAGATAAGTCGTCTTGATCACATCGAACTTGTGCTATCCACCTTGCTTGGTACAGGGTTTCTCCAGGCACTTCGCACAACTACAGATCGTTGGGCACACGAAGTAATGGATGAGCCAGCCACGCCGATTCTGACAAAGCCAGATGAAGTGTTCGCCGACGTGGCACGAACCTTTGAGCTACGACACATCATCTGTCACGAGATTGCTTCTGCGTACGAGATCAAGTCTGAAGAAGTTGCGCAGTTCTTTGAGAGCTGTGTAGCTTTCTTAAGAGCGGCTGATGAGTTCATTTCTGAAACCCTTCACCCCGGTGCACCACTGACCCAAACAGACATGAACATCGCCGCAGGGAAGTCGCTCACCGAAAGGCAGGAGCGACTTAGGCAGGCAGTATCAGCTCTTAAGGCGCGGCTTGATGGAGCGGAACTTACCGCGTTTAATGAGTCGCAGGCGAATTGGCAGCTCTATTGCGACGCATGGGCTAATTTCGTTGCGGGAGAGAGGGCTGGCGGCGGTACTATCTGGCCTCTAATCTATGCTGGCGCAACGAAAGCCACCGTCGAGCGACGCCTAGAAGAAGTCAGTGGCTACAAACGTCTCGGCGATGGCGAATAGAAATCTAAACCTGCGTTCAATCGGGACGTCGCAGATGCGCATCGCCCCTTAACTTGGGGGTGTCCGGGATTTTGTGTAAACGGGGTTTCGATTAACTCGTTAAAATCCGTTCTTCAAACTGGATGGAGAAACGGTTCAGAGCGGCCTTCCAGTCCCGGATTGGCATTGTCCACTTCTTGCT
>Ga0307377_10008719_pt1 | contig 10242 bp, 5 predicted proteins | sample TR3MG_FD_202535 | JGI IMG/M metagenome (GOLD analysis project Ga0307377, IMG submission 202535) | Soil microbial communities from Risofladan, Vaasa, Finland - TR-3 | ecosystem: Environmental > Terrestrial > Soil > Coastal area > Acid sulfate soil | place: Finland: Risofladan, Vaasa | collected... | reverse complement strand
ATGGCAGTCTGGACTCCGGCGGTCATATCTGCGGCATTCGCACCCCCCGACATTCTTCGCGTGCCTAGTTGCATACTGGGATCGGCGGCGCTGCTGACGACATCGATGTCAAATGTGACGTTCAGAAACGCCCCTGATGAATCGAAGTTAATCACCATCGACCGCATTCCTGCTACCGTTGGCTCTGTATAAGTAACTGCTTTGTCTGCCATTTAGATCTCCTAGATTTCAATTCTGTTCATGACTATCGAGGCCGTGGTGATCGTGACGGTCTCTGTGCCAGTTGTGACACGAAGCCGTAGATCTACATCATCACCGACTGCGAGGGCAGCTATCATGTCTATTTCGATTGTGATGATTGATGTACCTTGCGTACCCGAAGCGCCCTGTGCTCCTGCGATGAGAACTCCGTTTTTGAACAGCTCGCCGATGTAAGCTTCCCCTACGCCCATCACACTCGCTCCCATCGTGATAATTCCACGGATCTTGTACACACCCGCGCCGCCTGCACCAACCGTTAGCTGCAAGTCAGGAGGCGTGCCAGTCACTGTGATCAAGCCGTTACTGTCGACCAAGCCCGCTGTCCAATCCAAGAGCGTTGCATCAGCTACTGTGTCGACCGTCTGCCCTGCGGGCGCTGTGGTGAAGTTAGAGATCCGGCCGAAAGCTGCGAGGCCTTCAGTTCCCGGCGACGCTGCCACGGCATTCCAACAAGCCGTTGTTCCCGTACTGTCACATGCCTCGAGGCGCTGAGTGTCGGTGTTCCAGACTAAAAGCCCTTCATCCGGTGTGACTGAAATGTTATTGCGCCCGGCAGTCGTGAGACTCGGCATCCCAAGGGCTTTCGTCGTGCTCTGCAAGTCGAGGACCGTTTGGGCATTAGCTGCAACAACTGTCGCGTCCGAAATAGCCGACCCAGTGGGTGTGAACTTAAGCCGCTCGCCACCGCCCAGTGTCACGGTAATCGTGTTCACCGAGTGATCGTAAGCCAGGCGCCCAACCGTGGCCGAATTTGTGTCCCCGAAGTAGATAGCATTTGTGCCCGTGTTACCGCTTAATAAACCGATAGCCACACTGTCCGCTGCAAGGGCCGAGTTCTGAAAGATAGCTACGGAGTTGGCGCCTTCCAGGGCCTGCGCACCCGAATTCTTCACTTGTAGCATCGATGTCGGATTAGTCTCCCCGATGCCTAGGTTGCCGGTGTTGGTGAAGCGCATCCCCTCGGTGAGCCCGCCCGCGGAAAATATAAGGTCTCGGTCTGCATTGTCATATACAACCGACCCATCCGCTCCGCCGTTATCTCCAAAATACCAACCCGCAACCCCGAGGCCGCCCGAGGCAATCAGCGCGAAGTTGTCCGTTGTGATAACGGAACTGGCTTGGAGATATACGTTGACGTCTGTTGTCGGCGTTGTAGGGCTTCCGCTGGACAGCACATGCAGCTGAGTCCGAGGGTCTGTTGTCCCTAAACCGATTTGGTCTGAGTCGGATTCCAGGACAAAAGTGTCTGTATCTATGATGAAGTCATCACCTGTGCCTTCTTCCAGCGACATTACTAGAGCGCCGGCGCCTCCTAGGGTCATAGCTCCTGTGGCGTTGTTGTAGGCTAGTATGCCTTCCGACACGGACAGAGTGTCACCGAAATTAATCGTGGCACTACCCGTGGTACCAGATACCAAAGTCATGTTGACACTGTCGGTTGGCGCCGTCGCATTCTGGACCATGACTGCCGTGTTGGCGCCCGGTGTGGTGCTAGTCCCATCGAGTGAAACATGGAGCTTGGCTTGAGGATTCGTGAGCCCGACGCCTACTTCATTCGAGTCAGATTCTACAACAAGAGTGTACGAATCTACGATAAAGTCATCGCCGGCGGACTCATTCTCAAAGACAACGTACATCGGTGAAGCTGAGACAAATGCATTAGCTCGGATGGCGAAATTAGCAGGTGTAGAGGTCGTCAGCACGTCGCGGTTTACATTCCCAGGGCCCGGTGGAGGGATGGTGATCGGCTGATTCAGCTTGAACGTCAGAATGCTGTTCTGAGCCAGACGACCATTCACGCCATCCCACAGCATCACAGCGTCATCAGTGGACACAGCAGGGTTCGGGCCGTCGATATGGTCATTGTCGGGGTCGCCGATGCACTCCCATTGGACGCCGTCAAACTCGGCCGTGCAGTTTAGCGTCGTGTCGTAGGCCAGAAGACCCGCAACGGGCGCCGGGATATTGGCCCCAGGGTTGGCGTTCCGCGGAGGCAGGAAGCCCTGGTTGCTGGAACGCGCCTCAAGTACAGCGCTCGCAGGTGGTGCAGCGTTTGTGTTAAAGGCCGCCACTGTACCTGTGTTGTGGACAGTGAGCATTGGTCCAACAGCGCCGGCGCCACCGCTAAATGGGACTTCAAAAGACATAGTGTCAGTTACATGGTTAAAGGTGAGGCGCGCTTCAATGAACGTCCCTGTGCTTTTTGAGAACAGCAACCCAGCAGCCTGCGCCAACGGGTCTGAAATAATGGCAATGATCGCGCCTTCGGTAACACCGCCAGAGGCTGAATCCTCAAAGATGAAATCCGAATTACCGGGTGGGACCGTTCCGGCACCTGCTGTCACTACATCGAAGGCCGCTCTGGGGTTGGGCTGCCTGATACCGACCCGGAGGTTGTTTCCTAGAACTGTCAGGCCTTCAATGGCGCCTCCACGGACGATGAAATCATCCCCCGCATCAGTTCCAAGGATCACCTCTATATCCGTGTCGGTCCGGGACTCGATGCTATTGAGCTCAACATTGGCCGCTTCGTTGATCCTTACCGAATTGCCGGGGAGACCGTTCGTGAATATGTCGAACTGACCATCCCCCGTAAAGGCGGTGTGGTCGTATTGGATGATGCCTTCTAGGATGTCATCCGTATCGCCAAACGTGATCTGGCTATTTATAGCAGCATTGCCAGAAACGATAGCGAGCCGGGCTTCCCGCGCAGGGTCTTGTGAGTCTTCAAGGATAAAATCCGCAGGAGTAGCAGCAACAGTACCGGCGCCCGAAGCAACGATGTCTATAGTAGCCCTGGGTGCTGCGGTCCTGATGCCTACCCTGGAGTTTAGGCCGAGGATGGTGAGCGCCGTAGCGGAAGTCACAGAGCCTGGCGTGGCTACTTGAAACTTGTCGTTGCCGGTAGAAGGGGAATTTAACTGAACTACGATGTCTTCTGTGCCGCCGGTGGCTGGCGTGCTGCGTAGCGTGGTTACGTTGTGGAGTTCGTTGGTCCCAAAAGGGATACGAAGGCCGTTGCCAGGTGCCAAGGGGTCTTGGATCTCTACACCGAGGACATCAGCCCAAGTGGGTATGTGATCAATGATGGTCGGTGGGCTGGGGTTCGACACGAATCCATTGGATGGCGGGCCGACCGATGGCTGATAGCGCTCCCAAACACCGTTGACGCGGAACTTGAAGTCACGCGGCGCTGGGTCGTCATTGTAGATTATAGTGCCGTCGGGCACGCCGCCTGCTGTAAAGGCATCCCTATTCGCGGTGCTAAGCCGAGGAAGCGTGACGCCACCGGTAATGCCTTCCACCTCCAACAGTGACCCATGCTCAACGGACTGGGCCCCCTGGCCGATGTATACGCCCCTGGTGAGAATGGCCGTCGAGTCACCAGTATCTAGAGAGATATCGCCGGTTGACCGCAAGGCCGTCCGACCGGCGTTGGCAATGGCGTTGTTGTGCACAAGCTGCGCGAAGTTCGTAAGTGACTCATCCTGGAGATAGAGACTGACGGAACCTGCGCCATTGCCGGCGACAACCACTGTAGCAGAGCTATTGAGGACCGCTGCATTGTCGAAGATGGCGATGTCATTGGCCGCAATGGCTGTCGTGATGGATCCTGGCGGCGCATTGATGCCGACGTGGAGCTGTTTCTGGGGAAAGCAGCGGTTTACCCCCACGAAACCCGTGTCACCCTCTGCTATGATGCTACAGGTCGACGGACGCACGATGAAATCGTCTCCAGCGTCGGGGCCTAGGTTGATGTTGATGGCCTGGTCCGGGTTAACGTCAATGTCCGTGGCGGCTCGCGAGGTGATGCTCACGAGCTCAATATCATTCACCGCAGACATATCGCCGGTAACCACGTCGATGACGATGACGGAGTCTTGGATGTCATTCGGGCCTGGCCCCCAAACAGTCATGTGCCCTGGTGTCCCAGAACCGAACACTACATTTGGAGGCAACGGGCCACCACCACCACCCCCAGTAGGTGTCGAGTCAAAATAAGGTCCAACAAAATAAGGGCCAGCAAGCACCGTTGCGGGCAGGGACAGTAACAGTAGTAGCAATATGCGCCGCATGGTGGGGCTCCTTTAATATGTCGAAAGAATTCCGTGAACGTTCCAAGGGGTCGCAATGAGTGCCCTAAAAGAACACGACAACTGCTCAAGTCCCGTCACGTCTACGCGCCACGTCCATGTCGGTGTGGTCCCTGGGATGAGAACCTTTGTCCAAGCGGTATCTGTCGAGACGCAATTGTTTACGCCACCAGAAAAGTCACAGGTCTGCAGCCGGCCGCTTATGGTCGTGACTGAGTCTATACGATACACGGCGTTGCAGAGCATGACCGGGGTCCTATCGCCAACCGGTACCGCCGGGATCGGGTCCGTCGCTTGCATCACGAATACCGCCAGGTCGTTACCGGCGATCTGTTCTTTCGACAGCGTCCAGGTGCATGGACCGATGCCAAGGCAGTTTTGGGCGCGCAGGATGTACGGCACATAGGCCATCTCTTGCTTACCCCGAGTAGCACCACCCCATGCAAGCGCAGGGACCAATGAGAAAATCAACGCAATCAGTATCACACGCATCGGCTACTCCTTTTCAAGTCTTTGAGATTCGGTCATGCTGCTCTCACCAAGCTTCAGTTTCCCAGCTCTTGATGGCGCAAATTGTGTTCGTGGTGGGCCGCCTTGTTGTTCCTCTGCCGGGCGGTAAATCCCTTGCAGTGAGGCCAATGTGTCCGGTCGCATGGCTGAATCGACGGCAACACCAAACAGACTCGTGAGCAATATACGCTTTTGGTAGGGAATTGCCTCTTTTGAGTCCGCCATTTGGTTCATGATTTCCATCTGGGTGGCCGCGTACATCTCCGGGTAAACGCTCTTAAGGACCTCTACGCCCTCTCTGGATAGCTTACCCGAAGCCAGGTCCTGAATCACTGTAGAGGGATTGTTGATGGCCCTGAGGCGCCTGAAATAGGACGACACCGCAGTTTCGGAGGGTTGCCATTCCCGTTTTGCCGCTACACTGGCGAGGTCCTGAGCGGGTGGTCTAGGCAACGTAGCGGCAAGGTGACCCATCGCCCGATGCATCGTCATGCGCATGGCATTAGACATCTTAGGGGCGACTTGCTCGAATTGAAACAACTGCTCATCAAGCATATCGTCAAAGGCAGTAGGGTCACCAGAGGCACCTTGAACCGCTGCGGCTACCTTTGCAAAGTCGCTCTTGTTGTGGGCGATGGTCGGGGTGAGTTGGATTACTGCGGCTTGTTTTAGGACATTGCCCGCCTCGAAGAATTGCTTAACAGCCTTGGTGGTGGTTTCCTGAGTCTTGTTCAGAGCAACGGCAATGCCGCCCATCTCGTGGATTTTGTTGGCTGCGGCTACCCCGTAGAATGGACCACGGCCTTTCATGACCTTGGATGCCCACTTAAACGCCTTGGCAGCGCCGAATCCGGTTACAAAATCCCCGGTCATCTGTGAAAAGATTGCACCAGATGCACCAAAATTGGCAGCTTCAAACAGCTTCCCAAGACCCGATGACCCCTTTGCCCCCTCGATGGCCTTCCGGGCATTAAAAGAATCTGCGACTAGGCGGCGCATGTCTTTGTAGGAGCTGTCCTTGAACATCGCCTTGGTACCAGGGACGAATTCGGTGAACTTGTTGACCTTGGTCTCGATCAAGTCGTTCAGCCTGTCGGCGGCAATGAACAGCTTCTTTTCATCAGGGGTAAAGGGTCTCCTGACTTCTCTCTGAAATGCTTTTATCTCTTCCTGAATGGCCGTCTTGCGGGCGTTGGCGTCCTTGAATGTGAGCGGGACATCACCAAGCTCCTTAAGTCTGGAAATCTCCGTGCGCAAGATATTGCGGGGTCTGCCTCGCAGCTGATTGCCCTTGATGAATTCTTCAAGATTGCCGGCTATCTCGTTAGACGTGACGAAGAGGTTGTTGCCCGTCGCGTATGAGTCTCCGTAGAACCCATCGAGAGTGTCATTGACCTCATTAAACGCAGCTCGGGCCTTATCGTTTAGGTTGATGACCTTGCGGGTAACGCGGCCTACAGTATCGTTTTTGTCGTTAACGATGCCGTGTTTGCGAAGAAAAGCCCCCATTTCCCGCTTTTGTGCAGTTGTGGCTTTCCCCCCTGAAACCGCACCAGTGTAGGCTAGCTCATCAGCCATCCCCTGGATGAACTCATCGGTGAGGTGGATCTTCGTCTTGTCCGAGGCCCGTTGTAGCAGCCGAGACATTGGCTCTTTGGCCGCCTTGCCGATGATAAACGGGGCAGCAAGGGCACCAGACAACACAGCCCCCGTACCGATATGCGAAAGCAATTGCTGACCACTGAGGTTGGGTTCACCAAGGGCGGCCTCATCAGCAAAGGTAGCAGCTCCGGCAACAGCGCCTTCGGTGAGCTGCTTAGCAAGTGGTATGGCGTATTTCTTGGCTGTAGCTTGTGCGCCCGCTGGCAAGGCATGGGAGATAAGCTTGTCGACGCCTTTACCAACACCCATGGCCGCAGCGTTGGTGAGCGCCCTGGTGTTCATGAACTGGGCAGATTTGGTGAGTGCTGCGGGGGCCACCTTGCCGAATAGCTTAAACCCGCCTTTGGCCGCACCTTGCACGAGTCCCTTTGGCCCAGTGGTGACGAAGCCGCCAACCTCACCAATGCCTGACAACAGCTCACGGCGGCGCTTAATCTCTCTTAGGCTGCGTTTGCTGATGCCTGGAATGCCCGTCAGAGCGAGTTCAGAGCCAGGGAAGATACCTCTCGCGAATCCTGCGGCAAGGGCTGTTACGGCTGAACCTGCACCCTCTCCGAATTCCCTTTGGTCTTTAAGCTCTTGTTCGTCGCGCGGGTTTCTGAGCTTGAATCCACCCTGTGACAACGCAGCATCGATAGCCCCACGTGGGATAGTGCCTACTCGCCCTTGGGCGTCGATGACCTCTACTTTTTCGGGAAGCCCTGGATGCTCAAGAACCCCTGGATCACGCGATTCACCGTTATTCGCATAAGCAGCCCGATCAGCGGCTTCAAGGATTCTTGCGCCTAGCGCCATATGGCGAGACAACTCGGACTCTTGAACCGTCTTTAGTTCATCATCCCGAGTGAGTATCTCCACCATTTTGGCCATGGCTACCTAGACCTTTGTGAGGAATTTGGAGAGATTTCGAACCCATACAAGAGCTGTTGCTTACGCCCCTCGGAGATTTCACCGCCGGAGTTGTACACAATCTTGTTAACCCTATCAAAAGTGATCTGCTTATTGCGTTGCATGACCTCACGGGCACGAGATCTGAATACGAGGTTGCCGAACCTTGTCGCATCTCTCGCACCTTCTTTGATGAAGTCGACATCGGCGGGTTGGAGTGTCCCAAACTCGAATTCTTTTGCCTTCAGAGCGATGATCTCTTGTTCAATTTTCTTGGCGATTTCACTTGCGGCCGTCATGTCACCGGGCATGAATGCAGATGCGTCCTTGGTTGTGATTTCTTCTAGGTCACGGTAGAGCCCAAGCAATCTGTCGGCGCCGATCATATTATTACGGATCAAAGTGCGCGCTTCTTTATCCACCATTTTACCAGCCTGCACGCTAACACCAGGCGGCAAGCTTTGTTCGGCCTCTCTACGCTTGGCCTCGAAGTCTGCGATGGGCTTTAACTTCTCTTGTTCGGCTTTAATCGTGCCCTCGGTGATTTTCTCATCGGCAATTTGGTTGAGGTTTATCCCCATAGCTTCCATGCGACTAATGGCCTCTGCATTCTTGACGCCGGCTTTGAGCTGATCGATTTTCGCCGCGACTTGCTTATATCTGATCCCCTCCGCGATCTGGATGGCGCCCTCTTCGGTCCCGATTTGCTGTATCACTCGGCTAAGGATCCCCTGCTTTTGGCTGATTAAGCGGTCCTTGCTAGCCATGTTGGCCTTTTGGGCGTCGATGTCTTGCTCAATGCGCTTATGCAGCATCAAGATTGCCTGGTTGGGCGCACCACCTTGCAGACCGGCGCCAAGACCACCCAGCATAAGGCTCAGCGTCGCTAACAGCTTCCCACTGAAACCAAGGTTTTCTTGGAACCGATTAGGGTTCACCACCATCTCTTGCGCGCTCTGGATTTCCCGATCGATGGATTTGGTCAGATCATCGGAAATTTTCTTGGCGGCGTCACGTCGAGCAATCATCCCCTTCTCTTCGTCAGTCGGGGGGGCCACCATCACATCGTCGATTTGCTTCTGAAATGCCTTAACATCGGCGGCACCTCGGGATATCTCATGAGCACGGCCGGCGGTGCGCTTACGGAATCCCTCAAGAAGATCATCGGTCGCAGCTTTCGAATCCTCTGGTGTGGGGATGAATTCTTGGAATATCGCGGGTGCTTGCTCATTTGGGATATCACCCGTCTCTTCGCGCTGTTTTGCGAATTCCACACGCTGCATGCTTTCACCCAGAGCGCCTTGTGTCGCGAGCCTGCGGAGTTCTTCCGGCGTCTTACCCGCATTAAACATAGCTTCCGCTTTAGCTACGTCCCTGTCGTCCACACTGTTTTGCGCAATTTCTAATTCACTAGGGGCAGGTGCCTTCACAAATCCCGTGTTGGGTGTCGCCAAAAGCCCATGACTGCGTTGGAAATCCGTATATCCAGGGCTATCTGTTAGGTCATTCATCCTTTGTGTAAGTAGCGCCTGAAATGCTGGCTCAAGCCCCGACATTGCGACTTGCTGGGGTTTGCCACCCATAAGCAGTGTTGGCGCGTTGGCGTCTGGCGTTATGATTACGGGATCGCTTGGCATGGTGTCCCCTTAGATTTCGTTTTCTTTTGCGACTTGTGCCCCAACTTGGCCACCTTTTGCCGCCCCCGCTGGTCCACCATACATCGCCCCAACAGCCGTGCCTCCCGCTTGGAACATGCTCCCCATAAGCTGGTTGTTCGCTTGCCGTTCTGCCGCTGAGGCACCTAAGAAACCAAGCTGCTTTTGCGCGAAGAGACTCTCAAGGGCTTGCTGGCTTCCAAGGGCAGCTTGTTCGGCTCCAAGGGCTTGCCCGAGATATCCCTGCTCAAGACCACCACGAATGCGCTCAGCTTCCAGATTCGCCCCCGTGCGTGCTTGTTCAGCCCCGATATCTTGGGTCCTCTGACCGCTTAGCAAGCCACCTAAGGTCTGTTCGGCCTGTGTTTGTTCCGCTGCTCTTAACGCCGCCGCTTGTCCCGCTGCCCCTAATTGCGACTCTGCTAGGGCATTCCCGAGAGACCGCTGTTGGAGAGCAACATTGCCGCCCCCTCGTTGTGCCGCTGCTGCTGCTAGGGCTTGCCGGAGATTCGATTGCTGGGATTGCTGAAACTGGGTCTCGGCTACAGATGGGCCGCCGGTTCCCTGGGTTCGTGCTTGTAGTGCCGACGCTAGCTGCTGTTGTTGCTCACGTGACCGTTGTTGGGCGCCCTGTTGAAACCCGGCAAGTGTACCGCGATCGGCAACGGCGCCGGCTCTTGCTTGTGCTGTAGAACCAACATCCCGCAGCTTGGACGGGTCAAATGCCTCTTCATTCACCAGGCGCTCAGCCGCTTGTTTCTTTACGGCGGCTTCTCCGGGTGTGTCTCCACCAATAACGCCGGTAGCTTTAAGTAAGTCTACTAACATAAATACCCCTAAATCGTTTTCTGCGGCGGCATCTTGAAGAGGCCCGTTTTGACACCCACTTCGAGTGCTATGTTTGTGAGTATATACGCCTCGCCTGGTGTTACCGAGACATCTTCAAATCCAAACTTAACAGATTCACATTTCTGTCGACAAAGTTTTGAGCGAAATTGATACACTGCGTCATTTGTCGACCCGTAAACTGGATCGGCTCCGTAGGATGAAGTGGTCCCATAAAAGAATTGCGGTAGGCCCGTCAACGTATCCCAAATCAACTCTTGGTCAATGTACGGCTGATAATCGAAAGCAACCTTGAACCGGAGCTTGTGGGGTGTCCGGAAGTCACC
>Ga0307377_10008718_pt1 | contig 10242 bp, 9 predicted proteins | sample TR3MG_FD_202535 | JGI IMG/M metagenome (GOLD analysis project Ga0307377, IMG submission 202535) | Soil microbial communities from Risofladan, Vaasa, Finland - TR-3 | ecosystem: Environmental > Terrestrial > Soil > Coastal area > Acid sulfate soil | place: Finland: Risofladan, Vaasa | collected... | reverse complement strand
AAATGAAAATAAACACACTGTTTTAACGGAGAAACCTAAATCTTTTTGGTATAATAAGATATGGCAATTCCGTGTGGTTAATCGAGTAATCGAGAAAGCCACCTACAGACTTATAGGCTTTCCAGTGTTTTTTAGAAATATTGGAAGTACTAAGAGTTCACTTATTCTTAATTTACAAGTGGGCTAAATACAGTGCATCCTGATATTAGGATGAAGAAATAGTCGATTTCCTAAGGAAACTTAGGGTTATATTTATCAAACGATAAATTTTTTAGATACATATAGATACGACGAGACATAGTTTGCTGATATAATTTGATACTACAAATTATGGATTAAACTTTATATGGGGTTAATATCATAATGTTATATAAAGGATGTTTTGTGAATTTTAATACTATAGAATTCTTTTATGCATAGATTGATACAACAATCTATGCATTAATGTTTTATAAGGGATTGATAATATGGCTAAATATAATATGGATACTATGCAGAAATTAGCTTCTGAAAGAGGTGGGGAATGTCTTTCTAAAAAATATGTTAATATGACAGCTAAGCTTATGTGGAAGTGTAAAGAGGGGCATATTTGGGAAACAACACCTAGTAATATAAAACATGCTAAATCTTGGTGTCCTATTTGTGCTAAAGAGGTTATTCGTAATTCTAAAATTAAATATTCTATTGATACATTAAAAAGTTATGCTTCTTCTAAAGATGGTGTGTGTTTGTCTGAAAAATATATGGGTTATCATCAAAATCATGTTTGGCAATGTCAATATGGACATATTTGGGAGGCTGCTCCAGCAAATATTTTAAGAAATATTTCTTGGTGTCCTATTTGTGGGCAAAAAAGAGTAGCTAAAAAATTAAGAAAATATACCATTGAGGATGTAAAAAAGTTAGCTCTAAAAAATAATGGGGAATGTTTATCTGAGGAATTCATTTCTATTAATCATAAGCTGGAATGGAAATGTGATAAAGAGCATGTATGGTTTACTTCTTTTTATAGTATACAGAAGAAAAAAACTTGGTGTCCTTATTGTGTAGGTAAACATAAAACAATTAAAGATATGCAAAAATTGGCAGAGGCAAGAGGTGGTCAATGTTTAAGTGGTAAATACATCAATAATGAAACTAAATTAAAATGGCAATGCAAACATGGTCATATATGGGAAGCTAAATATGGCAAAATACAACAGGGGCAATGGTGTCCACATTGTTTTTATAAAACAGAGCAGAAATTTCGTGAGGTTTTAGAAAAAATATTTAATATTCAATTTCCTCAAAAATATCCTAAGTGGTTAGTTAATGATAATGGTAATAGATTGCAGTTAGATGGTTATAATGAAAAGTTAGGCATAGCGTTTGAATATCAGGGAATTCAACATTTTAAGGTAAAAGATATATGGGGAGGAGAAAAGGCACTTATTAAGACACAAAAACATGACCAAATCAAAAAAGAATTATGTAAAAGACATAACATTATTCTTTTATGTCCTACCTATGAGTTAGATCTATCAGATTTTGAAGAATTTGTTAAAGAACACCTTGATTTATGATTTTAGTATATTTTTATTTTCTGCAAACACACAGGGTTGTAGTATCAATCCTGTGTTTTTTATTGTAGTCATAAATAAAGGAAATTTGTTTATTTGGAGGGAAATTTAAAGAAGAGTTTTTGGGGAAGATTTTTATGAATTGGTATAAACATGCACAACAGTCAGCTTTAAAGCCTCCTATTTCTTCTGATTTGGTGACATCTTGGATTGATCCTTTGGGGGTTATATATTCTTGTGAAAGGTATTCACATTTAGAATGGATTAGAAAATATGCAGATTTTTTGATGGATAATTATGATTTATATTCTGAATTTACAAATGCTGGGCATATTATGGGTCTTATGTTAAATCAGGGGTGGGTAAGATTTATGGAGCTTACTTTTTATTATTTTGAGATACAGGGCTTAAAATATTTTATTCTAAGAAATTTGGAGAAGATTTTATATCAAACACTATCTCCTTCTTCCCATAAAAAAATAGATATAGATTTTATAGAGAGTAATTATATTGCTTTTAAGTGGGTTGATTTTATATCTAGCGGGCAATCTTTTGTGGATTTTGTTAAAGATCAAGCTAGGAGTCAAGCATGAATTGGTATAGAATAGCATTTAAAAAGCAGGCAATAACTCAGCAGGATTTTTTTAAATTCTATGCCTTATCAGCCATACCAAATGAGGTATTTGAGAAAAATCCAGTATTTCTTTTTGAGTTTATAGAGCATTTGAATAATATAAGGGTATATTATTTAAATTATTTATTGCGGGATCTTGGTAATGAATTGGCTCATTGGAATGAGTTTGATGTTAATTTAGCTATTCCTGAAGACATAAGAAAATTCATGGAAAAAGAAACCCTAGAATATTCATACAAATTCCATAATGCTTCAGCTTTTTCTCCAGAAGATTTTTATATGGCTAAAAAATTATTTACTATGGTAAAATGGCCTAAAAATTATGGTGGTCCATTATGGCGAGAGGTTGTTGAATGGATACAGAAATTATATAATATTGGAGAAATAGAGCCGCTTGAGTATGATCCATTTACTATGGTTTATAATTTAGGCAGAATAGAGCAAGCCTCATATAGTGTTGGTTTGATGGCACAGATTAAAAAAGTTACATTTATTATAGATATGATACATGCTTTGGAGCATAATAGTAATTTAGTTTTGGTAGGTTTGCCCCAACAAGAATTCACATGGTTGGCTTCTGCATTGGAGGCAGTTAAAAATGTGGCTCATCCCGTATTGCTTGCCGATTTTATTCAGGATGGAAAAATTTCTGAATTATATAAAAGACAGGTTTTAATGGGGGAACAGGTTGCAGATGAAAAGGGGGTTATGCAAAAATATCAAAATGAAATTGATGAAAGAAAAGATGTCAGGGACAAATGCCATTATTTAAATACTAAAATGCCACAAGAGGTATATAATCTCTTGACATTAACAAAAGACCCCAATTTAATGAAGGCCGCTCTGAGTTTTTATATAACAGCTATAGATTATTTGGAGAATAATACTGTTTTTCTTGCTTCCATAAATGAAATCATAGGTTATTTTGGTAGGGTAAGAAATTTTATGGCTATAGAAAATATTGTTAGGCGTTTTCCTAAGCTTGTAGATATGGGGTTAATTGTTAATGTTTATAAAAAAGCTCCTGATTTAGATTGGATAAGAGATTTATATCATCTTTTTCAGGATAGTGAAGATAGAAAATATTTATTGCAAGAGTTGGGAGATACTATAACAAGACTTGAGAGTAACCATGATGAATTTGCTGAATTTTTCTAATGGAAATCAAAAATGAATTGGTATAAAACAGCATTAACCAAATTAGCTATGACACATAAGGAATTTTTTGAATTCTATGCCTTACAGGGCTTAAGCAATGAAGCTCTAAAAGAAAACCCTGTTATGTTATTTAGGTTGATAGAAATAGTTAATGAAATTAGAGAATATTATTTGGATTATTTATTAAAAACTATAGCTAAAGAATTAAGGCATGCAAAACCATTAATTTCCAATCTTGGGTCTAGACATTTCTTAAGTAATCAAACAGAGGAGCATGAACTTGATTATCTTGAAAGAGTAAGGACTATTTTAGAAAAATCTCCTTTACAGGTTAATAAGGAAATGCAAGATTATGTTTTACGTGTTTATAATCTTCCTGTTTGGGAGGGGGGTTATGGTGGGGTACTTTGGTTTAGAATTTCGAGTTGGACTTTTAAGCTTCTTAATATTGGTGTTATAGAGCAAGGCTATTATAATGAGGTTTTGTTACAAAAATTAAGAGAAGCCATACATATTATAGATGTTATTAATTCTTTGGAACACAATACTACGTTAGTTTTAGTAGATCTTCCCCAAAAAGAGCATCAATGGTTGGGGGTTGCTTTAGATACTGTGTTTAAATCTCCTGATCCAGTTTATTTGGCAGATTTGTCTGGGAATGCTGGGTTGTCTGAATTATATCGCACAGAGATTTTGTCTTTGGAGCAAAAAAGAGAATTTGCAACTGATATTCAGGGCACAGAAGATATTTTAAAGTTTTTTTCTTATTATTTTAGTGTGTCAAAAAGTGATGATAAATATAAGACAGAAATTCTTAATGTGATAAATAAAATTCAGAATACATTTGCTTTATACTACATTCTTTTTAAGGGGGGATTCATTAGTAACTTCATAGCTTTTGATTTGTCTAGCTTAAATGTTGGGCATCAATTTTTAAAGCATTTATTTGCTCATTCTGGGGCAATAGTAAATTATATATTGAAGTATCAAGATGTTTTTGCTGCTTGTAAATTTTTAGGCTTAAAAAATACTTTAATTTTTCCTATCCCCAAAGAAGAAGAACTTAAAAAAATGGTTTTGAGCAAAGGCAGTATATCAAATATTCTTGATTTAAAGAAAGATATTTATCCAGACATAGAAATAGGTCATGATATATTAAGCAGAGCTTCAGCGCAATTTTTACTTGATGCATTATCAATATGTAAAGATATTCAAGAACGTGGTATTTCACATAGTGTTGCTTATAATGAGGAACTTTGTGCAGATGTTAGAAAAATGTTAGAAAGGGGAGAAATAGAAAGAAAAATACTTGATGAGGATGCCCTTTTTCTTATTGAATATTTACTAAATTTTACTTCAGATCTGTATTATATTAGAGAAATCCAAAGTAGAATTATTGCTCTACAAAATCCTGAATTAGCTTTTCTTTTAGCCAAAACTCATTATGATAATAGATGTATAGATATATCTGCTTTACAACAGATAGTGCAGAAGTTTGGAACTATAGAACAATTAAATGGATTTTATAACATTCCTGGAGCAAACAGAGTTGCTTTACAGGGAGCCATAAAGGATTTAAATAGAGATTCTCTAAAAAGGTCGGAATAATATTTTATAGAGAGGAAATTATGCAGTGGTATAGGTTGGCATTGAAAAAATATGCTATTAGTTATAAGGATTTTTTTAAATTCTATGCTTTATCAGCCATTCCAAATGAGGTGTTTGAGAAAAATCCGGTTTTTCTTTTTGAATTTATAGAGCATTTGAATATTATAAGAAATTATTATTTACAATATTTATTAAAAGAAATAGGTCAAGAATTAGATCATGCTTCTGAAAGAATAGATAAAATTAATTTAGGTAAATCAGGTTTAATAAAATTGGTAGAGGTTTTTGGGAGAAAGCTTCCTTCAGATCAGGATTTTTATAAAGCAAAACAAATTTTTAATGATAAGGCTTTATGGGATAATAGTGGTGTTTTTGGTGGTAAAGTTTGGGCGGACATTGCAGAGTGGACTCAAAAATTGTATAACATGGGTATTTTGCCCCAAAAAGATTATACTCCTCAGGTTATAGCAAAGACTAGATATCTTGCTTTTATTTTAGATGTTATTCATTCTCTGGAACATAACACCTCAAGTGTTTTAGTTGCTTTGCCCCAAGAAGAAAAAAATTGGCTAAATTATGCATTAGATGCAATAAAGAATATTGTTCATCCCTATTATGTAGCTAGAATATCTGGAGATTCGAGTTTAGCTAATTTATATTGGAGAGAGATTAATCCAGAATATATGCCATTAAATGATGATGTGGTAAATCAGTCTCAAGAATCTTATCAAGAATTTTATAGAGCCATGGATGAGAGAGGTAAGGTGGAAAAAGAATTACAAAAACTAAAACACCAAAAGATTGGTGGAGAAATAGATAGTGAAGTTATTGAAACTGAAAACCCAGACTTAATGAAAGCAGCCCTATTTACTCGATTTAGATATTTATTGGATCAAAACAAAAATTTTATATCTAATTTGCCTGAAATTCTAAATTTTATTTTGAAATATAGTTCTTCAGAGAAGTTTTTATTATCTACTATTGTTACACTTATTCTTTCTACAGCTAAAAAGCAAAACTTAAGTATTAATGAAATTTTAGCAACTATAGATTTAAATGCATTTTCTGCTTTTGATCTTATGGATTTTGCTATTAATTCTCCTGATTTGGATTTAAATAAATTAAATGCAGCTTTGACAAAATATAATTATACAGGAGCACTTGATTATTTGCGAAAAAATAGTATTACAGATGAGAATTTTTATCACAATATTAAAATTTTAGTTTTTAAAAATAATTTTGTTTTGCTTCAAGCATGGTTGGATTATATGTATGACAACAGTGAAGAAGAAAGGCTTAACCTAGCTCTTAGATATATTTTGAGCCTAATTGACACACATCCTCAGTCTGGTCTGATAAATGTTGTTTTATATGTTTTGGATAATTTAAATTACTATCTCCATTATAGTGAGCAAGAATTAATAAACATAAAAAAAGATTTACTCAATAAAAATATTATATAAATATTTTACAAATTTGGGGTGTAGATTTTTTTAGTATTTTTTTTCAGGATTGGTGATTTTATTAATGAGAAAAATTATAATGATTATTTTAATACTTGTCTGCACCCTGTTTTCTGCGATGGCACAAAATGAATTTGGTTTAGGATTTATTCCCACCCCTAGAGATGAAGCTCTATTATATCCTGCTTATATTTCTTCAGAAATGAGACCTGCAAGTTTGCCTTTAGCATTAGATTATTCTAACCAAATGCCCCCAGTACGTAACCAAGGAAGTTCAGGCTCATGTGCAAGTTGGGCTACCGGCTATTATTATAAGGCATTCCAAGAGGGGAGAGAAAAGGGGTGGACTTTTAGTTCAAATGATGAAATTCGTAGTCCAGCATTTGTTTACAACCAGATTAATGGTGGGCGTAATGTGGGAACTTCTTTTGGTGCTAATTTTTCTATATTAATGCGTCATGGAGATTGCTCTTGGGCAAATATGCCCTATTCTTCTAGTAATTTAACAAGTTGGCCCTCTATGACGGCCTGGCGAGAAGGGATGGATTGTAGGATTGCCTCTTATACTCTTTTGTATCATTCTTACATGGGTGATGCTGCAGATTATTTTGATGATATGAAGGCACATTTGGCAACTGGAGATGTTTTTGTTATAGGATTTCCAGTTTATTCTGATTTTTATAGTATTAACTCTTTCCCACAAAGTGTTTATGATGGCCCAAGGTCTGGAACTAGTTATGTTGGTGGGCATGGTGTTTGCATTGTCGGCTATGATGATAATCGTGAGGGAGGGGCTTTTAAGTTTATTAATTCTTGGGGTACTAGTTGGGGACTTAGTGGTTATGGATGGCTTTCCTATAATTTTATGAGTGAATATTTAATAGAGGCTTGGGCAATGACAGATAGAATAGGGTATGAGCCAACAGCAATTGCTGAGGTTCATATTGCTCATCCCCTGAGATATCAATTGAGAGTGGCTCTTAAATGTGATGATTATTCTGAGACAGTTTTTTGGAATAGAGGAGGTTCAGTCCCTAATATAGATGCCTACATAGACATTACTGAACAAATGAGTAAGCTTCCCCCAAATTCAAATAATGTTTGGCAACTAGAGGTTAAGGATACATATGAGGGAAGCTCAGGACAGATTGGTGGTTTTTCTATAGATTATAATAATACAATCTACACAAGTGAAGATCCCCCAATTGTTGTTCCTGACATGGGGGTTGGCAGTGCTTTTATAGGAGAGCCATTTATCGCAACCTTAACCTTAGCTAAAATTACACCTAGTGTTTCTACTAATACAGTAACCTATAGTTACGAATTAGTTCTTAGTGATATTAGTTCAAGAGTGCCAAATGAAACTTTTTTGCATATGACTGATATGTATGGTATTTTATCCCAAGGTTCTGCTTTGTATTGGAGTAATGATGGAATTACCAATACTTCAGCAAGTTGGGTCTTTGTACAGGATAACCCATTTTTAATTACTCGTTATTTTGACATTGCAGTTCAAGCTGATGAAACCACTTTGGGCACAGTTAGTTTTATCTATGATAGTAATGGACAGGATTTTTCAGGACAAGTTGCAGGGCCAATTGTTGTTAGTTCAGATGCACCGATTGAGGAGCAGACTATTACTATTGATTTCCCTGTTGATGGTGCTATTGTTAATAATAGAAGAATTACCTTAAAGGGGCATATAAATGAAAGTTTTATAGGATTAAAAAATATATGGTTAAGCTTAAATGGTGGTAAGTGGAAGAAAATACCTACTTTTTATTCTTGGTCTATAAATATCAACTTAAATGTTGGGCTTAATAATATAGAAATGAAAGCCTTTAATGGTGAGGAATGGAGTTCAATAACAACAACTACGATTACTTATGAACAGAGAACATCTTCTGTTTTTATTGATAGATTTTTTGCTACACCCCATAGGGATTTTATAGATTTAATTTTTAGTCTTTCTTCTGATAGTAATGTTTCTGTTGAAGTTTATAATATTTCAGGTATATTAATTAAATCCATAATGCAAGACAGAATGATGAACAGTGGAATGAATACAATTGCTTGGGATCAAAGAAATAACATGGGACTTAAAGTTCCCAATGGAATGTATTTAATTAAAATTGTGGCACATGATGCTGGGGGAAGTTCAGCAAGATTTATTTATCCACTGAGTATACAACAATAAGAAAGAGTGCATAAAGGAAAAGAAAAAAGGTTATACTTAAATAAATATAACTTTTTTGTTGGAATTATAAATAAAGCAGGAGAAATAAGTGTTTTTGTTGAAATATAATATGCAGAACTGATCATTCTGTAGGATAAAAGTGAAGTGGGATACAGATGTTTAACCCTGTTTATGTTGTATTCCACTTCACAAAAAACATAAACAGGAGATGGTTTTGATGGGCAGAAGAAAATATGATATGGAGTTTGTAAGAGAGTATTGTCAAAAGAAAGATATTGAATTTTTGGATGATGAATATATGAAATTATATAAATTGATATATTTTTATATATTTTATGTAACTATGAGTGGGAAACTGATTTTCGTGTAATTAAAAATAATGGTAGCGGTTGTCCAAAATGTGCTATAGAAAAAAATAAAAAATACACCATAGAAGACCTTAAAAAACAAGCAGAAAAATATAATGGCAAATGTCTAAGCAGCAAATACATTTCTTATCACACTAAATATATTTGGTATTGTAATATTCATCAGCATCAATGGGAAGCTGCTTGGTCATGGATTTTGGGCAGTAAAAAAAGACATGGTAGTTGGTGTCCGATATGTGGTGAAGAAAAAAGAATATTTAATAAATCATCTTCAGATAAGTATACCATTTATACCATAGATGATTTGAGAGAATACGCTAAAAATAAAAATGGGGAATGTTTGGGTAAAGAATATAAAAATCCTCGAGAAACAATAGAATGGTATTGTAATGCCCATAAAAAAGCTTTTATAATAGTTGGGGTAATATCCTATATTTAGGTAATTGGTGCTCATATTGCAGCAATAATGTGAGTGATAGTGAAGAAAAATTTAGGGGAATAATAGAAAATGTTTTAAATACTGATTTCCCTAAAAAAAGACCCAAGTGGTTAATAAATGAACAGGGCAATAGATTGGAATTAGATGGATATAACGAAGAATTAAAAATAGCTTTTGAATATCAGGGAAGAGGTCATTTTGAAAAAGTATCCGATTTTGGTGGAGAAAAAGCACTAATTAAAAATCAGTTACATGATGAAATAAAGAGAAAGACCTGTAAAGAGATGAGCATTTTATTGTTAGAGCCTGATTATAAAATGTGTGAAGGTGATTTTTATAAAATGATAAAAAATATTGAGAGGTGATAAAATGAGTGAAGAAGATATAAGTATGGAAAATATTGATTTTAGTTGTCATGATTTAAATGGACAGCAGGAATGGGATGATAGTGGAGATGTAGCTATTGCAGCCACGAGCACAATTGACCCCATATATGATAAGCAAGGTGTTATTTCATGGCTATCTAATTCTAAGCCAATTAGAGGAATTATAATTCATCATACGTATTCACCGAGTTCATCACAATATACTGGAAGAAATACTATTTTAGCTATAAAAAATTATCACATGAGTCACGGTTGGTCTGATATTGCAGCTAATTTTTATACAACTCCGACAACAAATGGTTTAATTGGATATACTGCCAGATCATTGACTGTCCAAAATGGGGCACATGCATATGTTGAGCGTTCTTGGTCAGAAGTCCCTGCTGATTTTAGAATACTTGCCAATGGAGATAAGCAGCATGCAAATACA
>Ga0307377_10008717_pt1 | contig 10243 bp, 7 predicted proteins | sample TR3MG_FD_202535 | JGI IMG/M metagenome (GOLD analysis project Ga0307377, IMG submission 202535) | Soil microbial communities from Risofladan, Vaasa, Finland - TR-3 | ecosystem: Environmental > Terrestrial > Soil > Coastal area > Acid sulfate soil | place: Finland: Risofladan, Vaasa | collected... | reverse complement strand
CCGGAAAGATCGGAGAGAAGAGAGGTGTTTAAAAAATGTGCTAAAGCGGGGAGATATTATGAACAAAGAACAGATCATAGCGATATTGAAGGAGAACCGCGACAGGCTCCGCAGTTTCCACGTGAGGGCCTTCTATCTTTTCGGTTCTGTTGTGCGTGGCGATGAAAAGAAAACAAGCGATATCGATCTTCTTGTGGAATTCGAACCTGATGCACGGATTGGGCTGTTTGAATTCTCTCATCTCCGGAGGATGTTGACGGAAATGCTTGGATGTGAAGTTGACTTAGCAACTCCGGAAGCCCTTCACAAGGCGGTAAAAGGACGAATCATGGAGGAAGCGATACGTGCCGTTTAGGGAATGGCTTTTTCGTATCAATGATATTCTTGATGCCGTCTCAGCCATCAATCAATATGTCGCGGGCATGACATATAAGGATTTTTTAGCCGACAGAAAGACAATTGATGCAGTAATCAGGAATTTGATCATCATTGGCGAAGCCGCCTCTCACATTCCTGAAGAAATTGCGCGAACACATCCCGAAGTTCCCTGGATTGATATGAAAGCGATGCGTAATTTTGTTATTCACGAGTATTTCGGCGTCAGCGACAAGATTCTCTGGGATACCGTTCAGATCGATCTGCCCCCTCTTGTTTCAGTTCTCAAGGAAATTGCCGGAAAATATTCAGAAGAGAATAAAGGGCCTACGTCAACGTGAAAAATAACAAACCAAAGCGATCTTTGTTCCCTCGAAAATGATTCTCTTCAGAGAAGAAGATGTCTCAGTATCTCCTCAAGATTCATAAAGAGTTTATAGCCATTATTTTTGAAGTTCTTATTCCAGGGGAATAGCAACCCCGCTGCGGTTATACCCCGCTCTGTTGCCTTTTCTAAGATATGCCGTGCATCATCAACAACAGCAGCAGCAGCATCAGCAGCATGACAATCATTATCGATTAAGACGGTCTTGTCATAAGAAAGATGTATCTCATCGAATAGAAGTTTATGTTTTCTCTTAATGAAACATCAAAGACTTATAATCTCAAACTGCTTCGAGTGCACGAAATACAGGCCAGCCTTTGCGACTTTCTCCCCTGACATCTCTTCCCAGAATTGGGAATAAGCTTTCACTTGCGGTGTATAAAATTTCACAAAGTCTTCCATTTTTTCTCCAACATCATCAGTTTTGTAATCAACGACCGTCCATCCGTCATGATTCTTATAAACCAGATCGATGGTTCCGGAGAGGATCGCCCATTCGCCTGATGTTGGCGGGAGTCCGAGATCAGATGGCTTCAGCCTGAGAGAAAAAGGCACCTCAAAATATTTTTCTTTAGCGTTCTGTAGCTCTTGCCAGAATTCAGATGCTTTGATTCCAGTGATCAGCATTTTGACGGTCGTCATTTCTTCAGGAGACCTGCCCTCTTCTTTCAACACATTTGATATGAGTAAATCGAGTTCATTGCCTTTCATGCCCCTTCCAACCGCTTCGAGAACCCGGTGCATCACGCTTCCCCATTTCAGTCCCCGTCCTGTTCTCTTCCATACCGGAAGATCACCTGTAGTTTTTGTTAAAGACGTTACATTTTCGAGGGCATAGGTCTGCTCAGCGAGTTTGTCGAGATTCTGTCCGAGTATTTTGTGAACCTTATCAAATTCTTTCTTCTTTACAACAAGCTCCTCCTGAATCTTAACTTCAGGAATTGCAGGTCTCTCGAGTTCCTGAACTGCGTCAAGATGCTGATCGAATGGTGACCAGTAATTTTTTTCTTGATTGTCAGGGTATGTGCTGATAACAAGGAGGTTTTTTGCCCTGGTACTCGCAACATAGACAAGTCTATCTTCTTCAGCCCTATCGTAATTGCTTTCCTCTGTTTCGAATGTATCCCACCCAGGGGGGATAGCAACTATGTTGGTCTTATAAGTACTTGTTGTATGGGTGATTACATAATACCCTACTGCATCCGTACCCTGCCTTTGTATGTGTAACGTAATCATGTGGTCAGACTTCCCTGTAGGATTTGCAAGAAATACGACCGGTGCTTCGAGGCCCTTCGCCTTATGGAGGTTCATTATTCTGACAGCCTTCAGGCTTCCGTGGGAGATGTCAATCTCATCCATCTCTCCTTCTGCGAGGAATGAATCCAGTTCCTCCACTACCGATATAAAATCTGCTGTTCTTTCGATATCCGAATGCTGAAGAAACTCGATCACCTTCATAATGTTGCCTGTCTGACTTGCTCCCATTTCATCAGAGAGCAGATAAGGAATTAAGCCAACATCTTCGATGATCTTTTCGATGGCAACAGAAGGGGGTAATAATTGTGACCAATCTCTGTATTGTGTGAGTTTATCAAAGGCGTTTTGAAAAGCAGTTTTTACATCGCTTTCCATACCTTCATGAACAGATGAGTAAAAGGTAAACCTGCCGCCGCCTCGTTTAAACCGGTAGAGCATATCATCGCTGACACCGAAAAATAATCCTCTGAGTGCCGACACAAGATCAACTGTGGAATCAGGTTCAGCGACAGCTTTCAATATCTTGATAATCTCCCGCAGACCAGAAGCGCTCTTGAGTGCATTGCCGCCTGATACCTCGAAGGGAATCCCATATTCTTCGAGTTTCTTTGCATACTCAGGTATCATTTTTTTGTTGCGGAGGAGAATCAGGAAGTCCGAGGGAACCGGTCTTTCATCAAGCCCTGTTTTTATCTCATCATCAGTCCTTGCCAGTCGTATTTTCCCGTCTAAGGCTGCCCGTATCCACGTCGCTATCCTCACCTCATCTTCTTCCACAATCTCTTCAGCCTTGTTCCACTTTTTCTTGGAAATGGTAATTTTCCTTACTCCATATACAGTTTTTGGTTCGTCCTTGCGGACTGTCTGAAGATCGCCGAATGATGCCTGATATCGTGATCCCTCTTCTAAAAATTTTTCCCTGAATATGGGATTTAACCATGAACCGATAGACTTCATCGATCTAAAGTTGCTTTTCAGTTCTATGAGCATGCCACCTGATTTCTTGATAAGCTCCTTTACAAGATTGTACGTATCAATATCAGCCCTCCTGAAACGGTAGATCGACTGCTTTGGATCACCGACAACAAAGAGCGAGCCTTGTTCAGGTTTTAGTTTGTGCCAGTCTCTTTCTTCCAAATCCGTACCAGTAAGGTAGAGCATTACTTCTGCCTGTATTGGGTCCGTATCCTGGAATTCATCGATGAGGATATGGGTAAATCTCTTCCTGAAATAGTTCCTTACCTCAGGATTATCTCTGAGCATCTGGGATGCATTCATCAACAGATCCTGGAAATTCAGAGTCGACTTCTCCCTTCGCCTTTGCCTGCAGAGGTCAGCAGCGGGTTTGACTGCTTTCATGAGATGAAAATGCCGGTATTCCCTCCACTGCCTTAGGGATGGTGCCACGACATCTTCCTGAAACGTTTCAAAATGGACTTGAACATCCTTGGCGATGTCTTTCGACGGCCACCTGTTCTGGGTGACCTTCATCTTTTTCTCAAAGATGCCCATGATTCGAAAAAAATCCCGCATATCTTCGAGGCTGAGTGCTTCGATCATACGTTCAGCATCCAGAATAGCGTCCTGAACAGGGTCCCATCCCTTCTCCGGCATTGCTCCCTTGGGGATTTTCTTGGAAGCGTAGGATATAAATGCCCTCAGCTCTTTACGGGCATTGGTAATATCCGGAGCAGAAACTTCTTTTGTGAATACGGTAACCTCAGGATACAAGACTAACGTGTGGTATATTTCCCTGAGCTCCCTGGAGGTAACGTCAACGTTGTGAAGGGTCTCCAGCACGTTTCCATCTTCATAGAGAAGTCTGATGAGATACTCTTCCCACACTTCATCCTGGTGAATTCTGTCTTCGAGTTCATCCATCTCGATGAAGGCAGGGTCAATTCCCGCTTCAACAGGTCTCTCTCTCAGAAGCCGTGCGCAGAATGAATGAATAGTCCCGGTAAAAACCTGTTCAAGGTCAGCGAGCGCTCTTCCATACAGTTCCCTTTGTTCGCTGACTGATTCTTTGAACTTTCTTTCAAGTGCTATCTGGAATTTCTGGCGTAATTCAGCAGCAGCCTTCCTGGTGAATGTGACGGCAGAAATTTTTGGTATCGTCGCTTTCCCTTCCCCGATCAGTGCAACCATGCGGTTTACGAGACTTGTCGTTTTTCCAGAACCGGCACCGGCTTCGACCATCATGGTTCTGTCAAGCTCTGTGACGATGGCATCCCGGGCAGCCTTGTCGATCAGGTGAATGTCATTTTCGTGCTTTTTATGCATAGTCTTCAAGCTTTTTCAAGATTACGATTTCGCTGTTATCCATGTTCTCAAATTTCAGCCTGGTTCTCTCTTTTACCGACTCCCCGCAAATATTCGTGTAGTCACAATACGTGCATGAGTCTTTTTCATTTGAAGGTATGAAAATCCCTGTTCTGATGATGTCAAAAAGCAGTTCAAGTAATTGCTTCAGTTGAGTGTCGTTTCTCCCGTATATCAGAAGCCTTCCGGTTTCTTTTTCCGTGGGGAATAGATACCCTGATAATGTCACAGATAGCTTATCATCCTTCTCCATTTTTCGGAGAAGTGTTTCAGCAGCGATGGCGTACACAGCATGCTGGATGTTCTTCCCTTTATTGAAATAGACATTGTTCTTGTAGTTGTATGCACTTCCTGTTTTATAATCGATGACTGCGCATTCATGTTCCGTTATCTTATCGATCCTGTCTATCCTCCCGGCCAGGTTGAATGACTTTCCCGACTCCAGGGGAATCTTTACCGGTTCTTTGAGATCGGAGTCTGCGTCTTCTGAGCCGAAGGCAAACTCAAAGAAGGCAGGGGAGTATCTTTCGCATCGGTTCTCTTCCGTCTTTAAAAAAATGTCAGATGCCTTGTGCAGTATCTTGCTCTCTTGTGCAAAGATTGCCTCGCTCGGCGGTGGAATCTTCTCCCTGAATTCCTGAATGACCTCTTCAAGAAGAGTTTTAATAAGAGTGGTATGTTTTGCAACAGACGGCTTCTCCTTTTTGGCGGTTATCTCTCTCATGAATCTTTCGAAGAGCTTATGGAGGAGGGATCCCCGCTGCATTTCGTCCAGCCAGGTATCCTCGGTAAGGGTAATCTCCTCTAATGGCCTCACTCTTAACACATGATAGAGAAAGTATGCGTAAGGGCATTTTGCAAGCTTCTCCAGCATGGATGCGGACATGACGAGTCCTGCATTTTCCCGTGGGTCGAGTTCTTTCCCCGGTGAAAGCAGCTTTCCGTCAAACTCGGTCACTGTATCCGTCTCTCTCGCTTGTTGCGCCCTTTCCCCCTGTGCAAGTCCCGGATAGCATTGGAAGACAGAAGTGTCTGGTCTTCGTAAGCCGTGTTCTCCTATAAAGGATGTTATCCAGAAATCCGACATATCCAGATGTACTCCCGGAGGGATGTAGCCTGATGGACGACCAAGATCTTTCATGAAATCGGTATAGCTGGCATGAGGGTTTCCTGATATCAGCCTGTATACCTGAAGAAGTATCGAAGAAGGGAATGATTCCCTGTTTTCGATGACGTCAAAAGATGAAAAACTGAGAGTAATGTTTCCTCTCAGAGATGAGAGGAGTGAAGCTGCCCTGTAAAGTTTCTCCTTCAGGAATTCGGATGACGTGAGAAGACTGTTACTGATTTTCTCGAGTTCTTCATCAAGCAACACGGGATTCTGAATCGCTGTCCCCGGGAACGTCTGAGCATCGCAGCCTATGATAAAGGTATGCTGACGTCCTGACCTTCCTCCGTTCAAGTACGATGATATGTGCAAGCAGCCAGGGGCCGGGCCGGATTGCCCGACTTTTATGTCTCTGAGGGTCAGATCTATCTGGTTAAGGGCATCATTGAAAGACATGGTTTTCGTCGTCATGGCCTGGATTTCGTCAAGGCTTTCCCTAATTGCTACCTTTGCTTCTCTATCAAGTTCATCTGAAACACGGGTATACTGCGAGACAAAATCGCGCACACAATTGCACAGATCCTTCAGTCCAATTGTCTTGTGTGCATCGACCGCAGGTATTGAATCGAGCATGGGGTTCAGAACGGTTATGAGAAATCGAGCATTTGTTTCTCTCTGTTGATAAAAGTCTTTTTTATCACTTTTATTATCATTATATATCAAATACTTAGACTTGTAATATTCAACCATTTTATTAAGTATAGGAAGGTATCGTTCTTTGCCCCATCCGATAGGTGATTCCCTCAGGATTCGGGTCATAATGGCAGGTGAAATCAGGTCACTGGATTCTTCATGAGTTTTTAAGTCTACATTTCCGCTGGCGATCAGCTGCCTGAATTTTATGGCCTGATAGTTTGATTCAATCCATAAGAGAAAGCCGAGTGCAGCCTTCCCAGGACGGGTGAATGTTATGGGAAGTCCTTCTTCGAAAGTCATAGGAATGCCGAACTTGCATGATAGGTCGTAGATCATAGGTACGTAGTCATCATAGGAGGTATGGATAATCTCAACTTCATCGTTCTTTTTTCCTGAAGATATGATGCGCCGCACAACCTCCCTTATCTCGTTTCTCCGTCCGACAGCATGAAATATCTCTATGGTTGAGTCTTTAAGTACACCGGGCACTTCCTCAGGCTTGAAAAGATAGGGTAGTTTTTCTCTATTCGATGTGATCTCTGTGACCTTTTTTTCGATGGGAGGCTGAAGAAATCTTTGCGGGTAGGTAATGCCATGGACACCGTCATGAGGGAGGACGATCTTTTCACCGGGAAGAGCATCGATAAATAATTTCTCCAAAGGTGAATAAGGGACGTCGGAAAGGAAGATATAAAGTTTATTATCTGGGCCATCTTTATCAACCTTCAATTTTGCTATAGCTCTTCTGAGTATCTCAGGCTTGTCCGCATAATGGTTTTCCTGTAAATACAACTCATAATTCCTGAAAAGCTCTATGATCTCTGTTCCCTTTTTCTCATTGATAAAATGTTTTGGAGTGAGGCTATCAGCATTTATTCCGCACATCCTCAGTTCTCTAATCGCCTCTCCGAGAGCCGCCACCATACCTTCCTTCGGTTCCATGTTGTAGAAATAGGAAGCCTTCTTCTGTCTGATCTGATTGAAAAGGTCTTCGATGATTATAAGCGTTGAGGTTTCTGATAAATACTTAATTGACGCCCTGGCAAGATCGAGATCGATGATTTCATGAGCCAAAGACGTGAGGGTTTTGATTCTGAGGTTTATATATGGGATTCCATTTTTGACTAATGATTCGGTGATTTGATGGCCTTGGGAGAAGGAAGGAACGATGAAGATTTTTTCTTTTAGTTTATGGATATGACATATTTCTGTTAGTGATTTTTGGAGTTCATTCAAAGTTTATTTCTCTTTATAGACTTATAGGCCCTCTCACATTCATTCTTCTCTATAGCAAATGGTGTGTTTTTCAGAGCAGATCATCAAGCAACTGATTCATCCGATCCAATAAATAGAATGGGAGAGACAATAAATTAAATTGTTTTCTATTCGGAGTCTGTATCTTTTCAATGCCCATTATTCCCGAATATATTCTCACCGCAAAAGTATTCCTGCTTTCATCAATAAATGTGTGAAGGGATTTTAGAGTCCCTGCCTTGCCTGACTTGACCTCAATAGGAATCAGCCTGTCATGGGAACTTATCAGAAAGTCTATTTCTGAAATAGAGCCTTTTTTCTCTCTGTACCAATAGGTCAGGGCTACTTTTTTGCTTATTGACTGCGACAGTAAACTCTGCCCAACAATCTGTTCACTGATCTGGCCATGATAGAGGGCATTAATATCCCGCATATTCATTATCTCGGTTCTTAGCCCAACCTGATAGTTGACAAGCCCTGTATCCAGATACAAAAGCTTTGGCATTTTTTTCACATTGGGTACGATCGGAAGTTGTTGAGAAGCAGCGGCATAAACCCTGCTTATTACCATGGCCTTTTCAAGGACGTCAAATGCCTCACTCATCTCCCTGCTTCTGAACCCGGAGCCACCGAATTTTTCATATTTAACGGGGAGTCCTATATATTTAGACGCATGTTCCACGAGATAGTGAATATATTTTGCCTTCGTTATACTGGCGTATTTCAATACATCATCCTTAAATCCTGTCACTATGGATTCATAAACAGGATCCGCATCAATCAGGGATTTTGTTTCTGCATACCGTGCGACAGCCTCAGGCATTCCGCCCACTAACAGATATCCATGGAATTTCTTCATCAGCATATCGTGGATTTCAACCGGCATCTTTTTCCCAGACTTTACGGACTTTAGGTAATGCAGTGTCTCTGTTTCTCTGAGAGCAGACAGGTACTCTTCAAAGGTAACCGGATACATATAACAATACTCAACTCTTCCTACGGGGAATGAAAATCCTTCCGATTTCATTTTTACCTCGAGAAGTGAACCTGCCGCAACAACATGCAAATCAGGCAACTCTTCATGAAAATAGCGAAGCTGGCTCATGGCTATACTCGAGTTTTGCACCTCGTCAAGAAAGACGAGTGTGGTTCCGGGGATTACCTTCTTGTTGAACTTTAATTGGATTGCCTGAACCAGTTCATGTACCGGACTCATTCTTGTAAATAGCGCACGATTGTCTTCCTGCTCCAGGTTTATGTAAATGTACGTTTCAAAAGAGTCCTGTGCAAAGAGATTCACTGCTGAGGTCTTGCCTACCTGCCGTGCACCCCTTACAACAAGAGGCTTCCTCTTCGTTCGGTTCTTCCACTCCAGAAATAATTTGTTTATCGCACGCTGAAACATAATGTAATATTCTATAAGTTCTTTTTGACTAAGAATGTAACATTTTATAACCTGTTACTCAAAGTCATTGTAACAAAATATAAGGTATAAAGAAAGGTCTTGGGTCATTCCATGATTCAGTTAAATTGTACAAGCGCAAGCATGATCCCAACCATTGAAAGACCAGATCAGCATAAACGTTTCGAGAAAACAGAACCGCCCCTTATTTCTCTACTTATCTGATTCACCGGTTCGGTTGCTTGTTGCTTAAGGAGATTGGGTGGAGATTCAGCAGCAGGGAATCAGCAGTGTCACTGGCGAGTCGCCAGTTTAAAAAAACGCCTTCGAAGAAACCGGGGGTGAGTGAGAGTGAAAAAGGTCAATTTGTGTAATATGTAGACCTGACCCTCATGCACTTCTCCAGGCATAACAATCCTTAGTTGCTTTCAAAAAGATCTTTTATCAGGGTGTCTCTTCCAATTTTCAAATAGTTAGCAATGTCTTTAAGAATTCCGTTTAATGTACCGACTTTCAGGGGATCGTGTGCTGGTATGGTAATATGGTGTTCAAAGCCCATGAAAACGCTGGTTAGTCTCAGATGGCTACCCGTCTGCCTTGTTATGCGGTAGCCGAATTTATTGAGATGAACTGATAGGTCTTTGCCTGAAAGATCGCGGGGGAAGCTTAGGCATACGTAAAGACTTCTTCTTTTACCTGATGAAGTCTTATGACCTTTGGAATATCTTCTTCCTTCTCGAAGTGGCACCTTATGGCGTCCCTGATTCTTTCCTTAATTTCTTCGATAGTCCGGCCTTGCGTAAATATGGAAAAGCTGAGTGACTGTGCAGTAAAACCGCCTTCGGGATCTTCTTCCAATATAAAAATGATCTCTTTCACTTCTACTCCTTTCATACAAAGATTCTATCAGATTTTATCAAAATCAATGTATTTCTGCTATATTGTGTATACTTCACAAAAAACCATACGTTGAGATATGGGCGCTAAAAACATATATGAACGCTTTATCTGGTTTGATGACCGGGTCAGGCAAAAGAAATACCCTAACACGACAAGCCTTGCCAAACAATTCGAAATCTCAGTAAAGACCGCCCAGCGTGATATAGAGTTCATGCGGGACAGGCTCAACTGTCCCCTTCAATATGATTCAAGCCTGAAAGGATACTTCTACGAGGACGAGACATTCTCTCTCCCCCTCATATACCTCTCATCCGGCGAGCTGCTCTCCCTCATGGTTGCGAAAAAGCTCCTCGAAGACATGAGCGGAAGCTTCATGGCTGATGAGATTACCTCGGTTGTCGAGAAGATTACCTCTATCATCCAAAAGCATAGCAGTGGAACCGGAACAATGGATGAAATCTTATCCTTCCACCTCATAGAGTATTCCCCTACCCCTGAAGAGATCTTCAGTACCATCCTTGAAGCCTGTATCAAGAAAAGGGCT
>Ga0307377_10008715_pt1 | contig 10245 bp, 10 predicted proteins | sample TR3MG_FD_202535 | JGI IMG/M metagenome (GOLD analysis project Ga0307377, IMG submission 202535) | Soil microbial communities from Risofladan, Vaasa, Finland - TR-3 | ecosystem: Environmental > Terrestrial > Soil > Coastal area > Acid sulfate soil | place: Finland: Risofladan, Vaasa | collected... | reverse complement strand
GTCGCTGGAGTCTTCGTTAGAGTCGTGGGATGGATGAGTTGCCAGCCTGCCCGCAATGTCACTGTGTCAATACCTACCCAATGGGTACCTTGCTGGTATGCCCGGAGTGCGCTCACGAGTGGGTCCCCGGCCAACTCTCGGAGTCCGCCGACGAGGATTCCGTGATCCGAGATTCAGTGGGCAACATCCTGACCGACGGTGACACGGTCACAATCGTCAAGGACATGAAGGTCAAGGGCAGTTCCAATACCCTGAAGGTCGGCACGCGAGTCCGCAATATTCGACTGGTGCCCGGCCCCGGTGGTCACGACGTCGAGGCCAAGGTCGACGGCTTCGGTCCGATGTACCTGAAGTCGAGCATCATGAAGAAGGCGTGAACTGTTCTACTTCACGTGGCCCACGTGCCACTTGGCGCACGTGTCGCACCGATAGACGTTCATGGGAGCGCCGTCTCGCCGGGATAACAGTTGAGCGCGAGCTTCAGCCTCTTCACGCTTGGCGTAGGCCATCTTGGGTCGGCCTCGCGACGTCACGTGAGCCCGCGGTCCGCGGTGAAGCGAAGTGCCGGTTGTTCTGCTTCGACCGCCGTATCGACCCGACCAGTAGAAGACCAGGATCAGTAGCGCCACGGCGAAGAGCAACACAACAATGGTCATCACAACCACGCTCCGAGGGCACGCTCACCAAAATTCGACGAGGCAGCGCACCGGTTCGTCCCTGCCAATAATTGGTTCACGCCGCGCCCCTTGACCATTTCCACGCTACCGGTTGGGATTTCCATCGGTTAGTCTCCACTGCTTCGCTGGCATTTACGACGTGTGCGGCCCCGACTTGCCGAGCGAGCGGGTAAGGGCGAAGGGGTGTCCCGTCCGTCCACGAGCCCGCTCGCCCCCAGCTGCTGCTCACCTACTCGTGTGTGTAAAGTACCTGTTAACGTCCGTTAAGTCGATGTAAACATCAACTCGACGGAACCCAAGTCAGTGCACCCGCAAGACGTTGTTCAACCAACTACAGCAAGGGGATCAAATGAACCAGACTGCCAACAAGATCATCGCCGTGACCGGTGCGACCGGTGCCCAAGGCGGTGGCGTCATCCGCGCCATTCTCGCCCATCCAGATGGTGGCTTCAGCGCTCGCGCGATCACTCGAAATCCCGACTCCGACCAGGCCAAGGCGCTCGCCGCCCTCGGGGTCGACGTGGTGAAGGCGGACCTCGATGATGAGGCGAGTCTGGCCGCGGCCTTCGCCGGCGCCTACGGAGCCTTTTGTATCACCAACTTCTGGGAACACTTCTCGCCGGACAAGGAAATCGAACAGGCCGGCAATCTCGCCCGAGCGGCGAAGAGCGCCGGAGTGTCCCACGTCATCTGGTCGACGCTCGAGGACGTCCGTGACTTCGTGCCACTCAGCGACGACCGCATGCCCACGATCATGGACAAGTACAAGGTTCCCCACTTCGATGCGAAGGGCGAGGCCAATCACCTCTTCACCGACGCTGGAGTGCCCACGACATTCCTCAACACGTCCTTCTACTGGGACAACCTGATCTATTTCGGGATGGGCCCCAAGCCGGGCGACGATGGAACGTTGGCCATCACCTTCCCGCTCGGTGATGCGAAGCTTGCCGGAATTGCCGGCGGTGACATCGGTGGTTGCGCGTACGGCGTGTTCGCGGCCGGAAGCGAGTTCATCGGCAAGACGGTCAGCATCGCCGGTGGCCATCTGAGCGGCCAGGAGATGGCTGACAGCCTCAGCAAGGCACTTGGCAAAGAGGTGCGCTACAACGCGGTCAGCCCCGACGTCTACCGATCATTCGGATTTCCCGCAGCGGAGGAACTCGGCAACATGTTCCAGTTCAATGCGGAATTCTCCGACCAGTACTGTGCGGCGCGCAATCTTGACGCCGCACGCAAGCTCAACCCGGATCTGCGGACGTTTGACCAGTGGCTCGAAGAGAACGCGTCCAAGATTCCGCTCGATTAGGTTGCTCGGCCGGCAACTCTTCGTTGTCAGCCGTGACCTTGACCGGTTGAATGTTCGGGCCGCCGCTGGGGATCCCAGACCCAGCGGCGGGCCAATATTGCCTCGTGCGACTGGGAGTCCAACTTGGCAGCGTCTGGAATCACGTCGGCATGGTGCTCGAGGTGGTCGGAATCGCCGGACTTGTGGTTCTGTACCGACGCTACAGAAGCTGACCGGTACGCGGTCGCATTGCCCTTGGACCCGTAGGGGTCGCTACGGCGTTCGCCTGCGTTGTCAAAATTTCATCGACGATCAGTGTGTTTGGGCCGAGGTGGCGGCCGGTGGCGGGCGACGAGGCCGTTCGCGACGTCGGGCTACCCGGAGGAGCGCCAGCGTGAGGATGATCAGCACGATGGTGAGCAGGCCCGAGGGGAGGTAGGCCCGAGGCGAGGCCACCGATGTCCTGAGCGCGGACGCGAGAACTACCGTGCTGTTGCGCGAAGGGTCGGCCACGCCTCTGACAACCGTGCCCGGAGCGGAGAAGGCGATCTTCGAACCAATGAGTTCGCGGTACGAGGTGCTACCCACGGTGTAGCGACCGTGGCAGGTGTACCCCGCACTGTTGCTGCCGCTGCCGCCGATGTTCCCAATACACTCGATGACGGTCACAGCAACGGGCACCCCGTGGGCTTTCATTCGCCCGATGCGGGCGTTGTCATTGCTGGCGGACAGAACACTGACCACTATGGCCACCGCAAAAGCGAGCAAACCAATGGCCCCGAGCGACAGCCACAATTTGCGTCCAAGTCGGACCGTTGTCGGACCGCGCAGCGTTATGACATGGTCATCGACTGGTGCGCGTGGAACATCCGCACCTGCGACACCGTCACCGTATTCCCTCGTGGTGGTGTCGGGTTCCGCGTCTGTCATGCACCTTCCTCGTCGTGGCGTGAGAGTGAATCACGGCAGTACGTCGAGCTCTGACCGGCCACGCTCCACCACTCTACGTTCATGGTATTCGAGTTGCTCTCGACGTGGTCGTGAGCTTGAGGTTCGGCCATCGCGGCACCTTGCGTCGCGTGTCCTCGCGCTGTGGACAACATCGGCCAATGACGTGGTTGCGGTGTTTGGCCGATACGCCAGCACCCGGCGTCCGTAGTGACCTTCTTGAATTGCCTACTGCCACCACGATTGACACGGACATGATGGCAAGGTAGTGGGGTGACCTTCATTCGAGCGCACAACTGGATGAAGCGACCAGCACTCATGGTGGGAATCCTGATTTCTAGCGTGGTACTCACCGCGGGATCGCTCTCCGCTGGTGATGTCGTGGGATCAGCGCTAGCCCCTCAATTGCTCGACCGGGTGAGCAGTTCGTCAACCGTGGCCGTCGTCAGCACCAGCGTCAAGTTCGAGAGCAGCAATCCGGCGGCGTGCCACTACCAGTCGTGCTTCACTCTGCAGCGCACCAGCGATAATGGGGCGACCTTTACGACAGGTAGCCTGCCTGCCGTTGCCGTTGCCGTTGTCAACGGATCACTTCTGGGCGACATACGCGACGTGATCTTCGCTAGCCAGGACGATGGCTTCATCCTGCAAGGGAGTGGTCCCGTAACGACGCTCAAGGTCACCGTTGACGGTGCGAAGACCTGGCACAGCGAGCGCATTGCGCCCAATGTTTCCATCGTCGACTTCACCACGACACACCATGAGCTCTATGCGGTCATCGCCCACTGTGCGGCGAACGGACGGTGCACTGATTACCGAATCGCCCGATCGCCGCTGACGGCCAACCATTGGACCTTCACCCCATTGGCGACGTGGCCATCGGGAATGGGTGTTGGTCTGGGTGCCTATGGCTCACACGTTTGGCTCACCCAGCAGACGCATGCGACCGTCCTGGTGTACGCCTCTGACGATCAGGGTCGAACGTTTACCCGCTCGTCCGCCCCGATGCTAGGGAGCGTCTACGCCTGCTCCATTACGGCGAAATCGACCATCGTTTTGTGGGCCGAGTGCCCGACCGGAATGTCCGTTTCCTTCTTCTATTCGCGCGACGGTGGCGTCCGTTGGAATCGAATTCCGGTGACCCAGTTCGCGGGTACCGGCGGGGGTGCTTTCGACCCGGTGTCGAGCACCATCGGGTACCTCGAGTACGGTCCGAGCGACACACCGGGCACCAAGAATCTTTACCGAATCACCGATGACGGGCGCACGATGACTCCCGTCGGAACGCTCGCCTGCAACATTGTCAACGGATTGGTCTTCACCGATGAGATGCACGGTCTCGCGGCCTGCGACCGTAGCAACACGCAGGCGACCACCTATCTGCTGCGAACCTCTGACGGCGGAGCAACGTGGAAACGGGTGAATTTGACGTAAGTGTTGCCGGTGCACCGTAGCGAATGACATGAGCTCATCCATCGCAATGTCCAGGAGCCGTGCTACATCCTGCGAACGTCGACCATTGTGCTCGGCGTAGGTTGGGGAACGGTATGGGCACGGATCCTTGCGCGGGAGTATTGCCTACGTAGCTCAGGGTTGGAACATCGACTCCCTAGTCGACAGTTAGACAGGGGAAACGATTGAACCGGGTTGGAAAAGGCCGTTACTTACTGGGTCAGCCACGCTGGTGTCGTCCTCCTCGCAGGAGGCATCTCACTCAAGAGGTTGCAAGCGCAGGTCGCCGTCGAGCTGTTCCTCGCACATAATGGGATCATGGCGAAATCTGTCCACATGGCACCGAACGCAACCGATTCACGTCGCGCCCATCTCGAGGATCCAGGCAAATGACGATGTTCATTGCCCCCGATGGTCAGGCGCGTTGCAGCTGGGCAGGGGCGGCACCGGAGTTCCTCAGTTACCACGACACTGAGTGGGGCTTCCCGGTCGCGGATGACCTACAGCTGTTCGAAAAGATCTGTCTCGAGAGTTTTCAATCCGGGCTGAGCTGGCGCACGATTCTGGCCAAGCGGGAGAACTTCCGGCACGCGTTCGCCGGATTCGACTTCCGTGTCGTTGCCGAGTTTGGCGAGGCGGAGGTCACGCGTCTGCTCGGCGACAGCGGGATCGTACGTCATCGGGGGAAGATTGAGGCCGTCATCAACAACGCCTGCAGGGCCGTCGAGCTCGTGGACGAGGATCATTCCCTGGCGAAGTACTTCTGGAGCTACGAACCAGTCGCTGACGAGGCTGCGCCACCTCACGCGGTATCAATCTCATCGGCATCAGTTGCGCTGTCCCGGGACCTCAAGGCCCGCGGCTGGAAGTTCGTAGGTCCGACCACCGTCTTGGCGTTTATGCAGGCGATGGGACTGGTTAACGATCACGCCGCTGATTGCGCCACGCGTCCGTTTGCCAGCGCCCAGCGTCTCAGTTTTGCGCCACCTCGGTAGGCCGCCCGACCTACTTATTGTGGTGTCGTGCGGGACGGTGCAACGGCGCCAACGCGAGACACGGGCCCCGCACCAGGCCCGAGTTGACACCGACCTCGACCAGGGCCGAGTAGTGCACGCCGTAGCCGAAATGGTGGACGAAAGGCACGGTGATGACGCCGTGCTGGACCCCGTGGGTGATCTGCTGGACGGGGCCGATCGACGTGTGACAGCCCAGGCCCATCGAGGGGATGACCACGGTGACGAAGGTGGCGCCCGAGGAGAGCGCCCAGGCGATGGTAAGTCCGTGCGTGTTCCAACTGACCACGTGTCCGGTGACCTTTCCGATCGGGGCGGGACCACCGTGGGGGTCGATCGTTGGGGTGGCCGGGGTCGGCATGCTGGGGAAGAACGTCAATTCCTGGGCCCAGGTGAAGGACATGGCGACGGGGCTGGTGGCGGGAAGTTCGATCAGATCGACCAAGGACCCGGTGGCTCCAGTGCCCGAGGCGGCGCCCATGACGCAGGTGGTGCACCCGAGACCCACTCCCGAGTGGGGGTCGGTCGACGAGCCGAGTAGTTCGTCGCGGTGACCCCAGCAGCCAAAGGCATCGGGGCCAGTGCAGGCAATGTTAGACGTGGTCGTGGTGCTACCACCCCAGCCGTCGTCGTACATCCATAAGTAGTCGGCCATGAGGACGTTGTCGGTGCCGGCCCAAGCGCCATCGAACCCCGTGGCACTCCATGGATTGTTCCCGACGTCAAAACCGGGCGCGAGCCCGGGATCGGCGTTGTTGTTGGCGGCCGTCTGGGCTTCGGCGGAGAGGGCATCGTTGAGCCCGAGGTAGGGCGGATAGCCGGCAACGACGCGCTCCATGTCGGCTATGACGAAGAGCCGCTGGGGCGAGGTGAGACTGATCCAGTTACTCGGTAGGGTCAACGCGGTCTCGCCGAGAGAGGCACGAGCGTTGTTGATCGATTGGAGCACGTAATTGCTGCACGCGAGATTGTCGTTGCTGCCGGCCCAAGTGAGTTGTGCGTTCACACACGGGTTCGAGCAGGTGACGCTCCCCACAGATCCGGTGCAGGATCCACCCGAGAGAAAGTTCGGATTAGGCGTGATGTTCGCACTCGGGTTCACCAGAGCGACGTAGATGACCTGTCCGGTTCCGGCGGTCGCGACGGCGGGTGTAGCGACGAGACCGGCCGCTCCCAGCACGAAAATGGCGAGGGCTCGAGTGATGTTCCGACGTCGATGAATGATAAAGAGGGGCGTAGTACGCATTCCCCTTTACCGTACCAAGTGAGCACCTCGACAGTGATAATGCGTAGATGCACTTGGAAACGAGGTGCTTCACCGGCTCCAAATGGGTGATCGAACATTCGTGTTGCGGAGATGTGGAGCAAAAGTGAGCAGTTGTTTCGCTCCTAGCCAGCGCAGAAATCGGGGGCCGCAGCTTCATTCAGACGAATGAAGCGATTCAGTGGCTGGTCGACGCGGGAATTCTCAAACAGGTCACCATTGGTCGGCGCAACCGAGCCTTTGTGGCACCGGAGATCATCACCGCCTTTACTGCCCTGGAGCGTCAACTCGCCAGCCCCGAGGGCGACACGCGGACGAGTGGGCCAGTGCGGACAGTGCCACGCAGGAAATGAGCAGTCCGGAGTCGCCCGTGTGATTCAACCGAGAGTTGATGTGTGCGCGCCGCGAATCCGAGTTTGGTGGCGCCCACCGTAAAGTACGGGTGCGGTTGTTAACAGATATTTGAAGTAGTTGCTTGCTAGCAAGCAACTACTGCTACACTGAGTTCGTGTCTGATACCACGCGAAAGTCGACTGAGATGGAACGAGAGCTGACCGAGCACCTTCGAATCGCCCTCGGGCGACTCAATCGAAGCCTTCGACTGACGCACGCAGAAAGAGACCTCTCGTCCAGTCAGCGCGAGGTGTTGATGGCGATTGTTCGGGCCGGATCCCTTCGCCTTTCTGACCTTGCTCGTGAGGAGGGGCTCAACTCGACCATGTTGTCGCGAATCGTCGCCAAGCTCGAAGCGGCCGGCATGGTCGCTCGCACGTGCGACCCCGATGACGCTCGGGTCATCCACTTGACCGCCACTCCCGAGGGCGTGGCACTACGTGAGAGGATTCGAAGTGAGCGCACCGACGCGTTACTGTTCGCACTCGGCCGTCTTTCGAACGAAGAGAAACGAGAACTCAGCGCGGCAATGCCCGCGATAGAGTCCATCGTCGCCACACTTCGGGACCGCGCCGAGTGAACGTCAAAGTATCGGCACGCCGAACCTTCTCGTCGCTCTCGAACCACAACTACCGCAAGTACTTCTTCGGACAGATGACCTCGTTAGTTGGCACGTGGATGCAGATGACGGCCCAGTCGTGGTTGGTCTTCACGTTGACCCACTCGGCAACGGCTATCGGTCTGGTCGTTGCCCTCCAGACGCTGCCCGTCCTTCTGCTCGGCCCCTACGGGGGAGTGGTCGCCGACCGCGTCGACAAGCGCAAACTCATGATCATCTTGCAGGCCGCTATGGGCGTCCAAGCGGGAATTCTGGCTGTGTTGGCACTGACTCACGTCGTCACGTATCTGGCCGTCTGCATCCTGGCGCTTGTGTTGGGACTGAATAATGCCTTCGAGAATCCGTCACGCCAGTCCTTTGTCTTGGAGATGGTGGGCCCGAGGGACCTTCGAAACGCCGTTAGCTTGAATTCGACCATGAACAACGTGGCGCGCGCCGTCGGCCCGGCCGTAGCGGGAATCATCATCGCCTCCTTCGGTGAAGGATGGTGCTTCGCTCTTAACGCCGTGAGCTTCGGCGCGGTCGTGTTTTCGCTCATGATCATGGACCGGACGACGCTGAGTCCGAGCGTACCGACAGAACGGGCGAGGGGACAGTTGCGTGAGGGCTTCCGCTACATCGCCGCGACACCGAAGCTGCTGTACCCACTGATCATGATGGCGCTTGTCGGCATGCTGGCGTACGAATTCCAAGTGACGTTGCCGATTGTCGCAGGGAAAATCTTTCACGGTAGCGCCGAGCTCTATGGCGTGATGATGGCATCAATGGGTGTGGGTGCCGTGATCGGTGGGCTCTGGTCAGCGTCGAAGGGCCGGACCGGCACCCGAGCAATGACTGGTGCCGCGCTGCTGTTCGGAATCTTTATCACCTTTGCGGCGCTTTCACCCAAGATCAGCGTCGAACTCTTCGCATTGGCGCTCGTCGGATTTTCGAGCGTTTCATTCATTTCCATGACGAACTCGACGTTGCAGTTAGAGACCACCCCCCAGATGCGCGGACGAGTAATGGCGCTGTGGGCCGTCGCCTTCATGGGAACGACACCGATAGGTGGACCGTTCATTGGTTGGGTGACCAGTGAGACCAACGCTCGAGTGGGGCTGGGAGTAGGCGCGCTGTCGTGCTTCGTCGCCGCAGCGATCGGTTGGTTGACGATACGCCACTACCGAACACGCGAAGCGAGGGAGATGTCGTTCATCGTCCAGACGGCGATTAATGACACCATCATCGTAGAGTGACCTAGTGGTCCGTCGCCGATTTGGCTGAAGCAAATGTTGCAGCGACCCCGTGAAGCCGCCTACGAAAACGCCACGACATTCAAGTTGTTCCTTCACGACATCGGCCTGCTCGGCGCCCTCTCGGGCCTTGAAACTTCGGCACTGCTCCAGGGCACCGTGTTATTCGAAGAGTTCAAGGGAGCACTGACCGAGCAGTACGTGCCGCAGCAGTTCGTCGCCGCGCGCAACTCGGTGCCGATGTACTGGGCGCCCGAGAACGGCAGGGCCGAGCTCGACTTTGTTGTCGAACACTCCGCCGCCTTGGTGTCAATCGAGGTTAAGGGCGATGAGAATCTACTGTCAAAGAGCTTGCGCAGCTATATTGACCGCTTCCAACCGGCTGAGGCGTGGCGCTTCTCACTGGCCGACTATCGCGAGCAGGAGGAGATGACCAACGTGCCACTTTTCGCAACCTTCCCGCGGCTTTATCTCGATCATTGATCGGCTGGGCGGCAGGGTGAGGCAAGTGGCGCATAACTCCGCCACGTCCGCATTCGGCTCATTGGACGATTTGGCTGATGGTGGCCTTGCGACAATAATTGACGCGACAAGGAGGGCTGGTGATCGCAGTTGAACTCTTCTAATGACTTGCGCGTGGGTAACCCCGCCGCGCCGATGCGCAGCTCGGTGCCCGAGGCCTCGCGCGAGGAGACCTCGGCCGATAGGACCGCGGCCAGGTAGTCCTCGTAGGACCAGGAGTCGTCACGGGCGTTCTGGGCCAGACGCTTGGCGACCTCGCGGATGCGCGGGGCCTTGAGAGCCCTGGAGAGATAGTCGATCTGACCGTTGGTGTCTTTGGTGCTCATAGCGCCACCTGGAAGAACTCGTCGTAGTCGGCGAGGTCGCGGTGCCAGTCGTCGGTGCTCTGCGTCCGCGGCGCTTGAAAGGCGTGACGCAGTTCCTTGGCCGCGGCGACGTGCAGTGGATCGGTGAGCGTCTGGGCGCGCGCCCAACTGCGCCGGTGCGTGCCGACACCACGTCCGAGGGCGTGAAAGCGCACCTCGTAGAGGTCGTAGGCGACGTCGACGAAGCTGGCGATCGCACTCGGGTGGGCCGAGTTGTCATTGGACGCGACGCGTAGGTAGTAGTCACGCGCCAAGCGAACCCGTCCGAGCACACCGAGCACCGGAGCGACCGGTGGCAGCGCGAACATCGACGCGCGGTCGACCTCGACGGCCTCGACGGGGCGCTGACCCGTGCGGCGCACCAGACGAGCGTTGGCCCGCGGTAGCCAGGCACTCAGCTGCTCGTTGAAGTCGTCGGGTGAGGAGAAGCTGCGTCCGGGCATGAAGCTCGTCTCGAAGAAACCGTTCATCCGTT
>Ga0307377_10008713_pt1 | contig 10247 bp, 10 predicted proteins | sample TR3MG_FD_202535 | JGI IMG/M metagenome (GOLD analysis project Ga0307377, IMG submission 202535) | Soil microbial communities from Risofladan, Vaasa, Finland - TR-3 | ecosystem: Environmental > Terrestrial > Soil > Coastal area > Acid sulfate soil | place: Finland: Risofladan, Vaasa | collected... | reverse complement strand
TCCTTTCCGGTTCCTGTCTCGCCGGACAGAAGCACGGTACTGGGACTTGCTCCAATCGCAGGTAGCACTTCGAAGATGCGCTGCATCAGGGGGCTCCTGCTCGTCAGCTCGCCGAGACGGAAGCCGGTGGCGAGCTCCGTGCGCAGCGCCTCCACCTCCGAAAGATCGCGAAAGGTCTCGGCGCCTCCAATCGCTTTGCCGTCTCCATCGCGAAGCAGGGCAGTGGAGGTACTTATGGGGATGCGTCGCCCCTGTGCGTCGATGATGTAGGCAGACTCCCCGATCACGGGCCGGCCGGTCCGAACCGTCACGCGCAGGGCGCAGCCGTCCCCGCACATACTGGAGCGAAACACATCGGCACATCGGCTGCCGATCGCCTCATCCCGCGACACACCGGTGATTTCCTCCGCGGCACGGTTGAAGGACGTAATCCGCCACTCCAGGTCCACGGTGAATACTCCGTCGGAAATACTTTCGAGAATTGCTTCACTGGATTTGTCGATCGGCGTGACTTGATCCATGGGGTGGTTCTCGTTACCATATTATTCGAAGTGTCGAATAAGGTCCATGGCCGTGGAGAAGATCGAGTGAACGTCGAGTCAACCGCAAGTGTTGCGCAGGCGCTTGCGCATCCGATCAGGTTGCGTATCCTGGAACTACTTCGTGATGAAGGCGCCTACGTCATGCACCTGACCAGCATGATTGGCCGGCCGCAGGCGAACATTTCACAGCACCTTTCGGTCCTCAAGGATGCGAGGCTGGTGATCGACCAGCGGGTCGGAATGTCCGTCATCTATCGGGTGCGGGACTCGCGTGTTTTCGAGATCGTAGAACAGCTTGCCATGCTCGTGCCGGATCCGGTGGAAAGAAGTGATCGCTACTGGAGAAGAGACGTTCACGGACACGGACGCGCGGGTGACAGGAGCCAGCACTGCCGCTGCCCTCGATGCGGCGGGCAATAACAGCGCTTCTCATTCCCGCAAATGTCGTTCGAACTGGAGGTAAGGTATGGATGCACCAAACTCCACTCCAGGAGGTCAGAAGATTTCGATTCGGAAGCTTCCGGCTCGCCTTCTATTCGCCATCATCTATCCGGGCGTGCTATGTGCGGTACTGATTCTCGTCTCGGGAAAACCAGATTGGACCGCAGCGTGGCTGTTCTGCGGACTCTATGCCGCCTACATGATCGGTTACGTGATATGGGGTTCGTTTCGGGCTCCGGAGCTCATGGAGGAGCGGGCCCGGCCAGGCCCCAACGCGAAGAGTTGGGACAAAGTCCTTATGCGGGCTGTCTATGTTCCGCTCCTCATCGCTCTCCTTGTAGTCTGTGCACTGGATATTCGTGCGGAATTTTCCTCGGTACCGTTCGCCGTGCAGATTGTTGGGGGCCTGCTTTCGGCCGCCTCAGGTTTGTGGATCATGTGGGTCCTCGATGTGAATCGTTTCGCCTCGGGCGTCGTTCGTATTCAGTCGGACCGGGGTCACTGTGTGATCTCAAGCGGGCCATACCGCCTGGTGCGCCACCCCATGTATCTGGGCAACGTGGTATTTCTCCTTGCGCTGCCCCTGATTCTCGGATCGTGGCTCGGCCTGGCCGTAAGCGTTCTCTTGTTTGCACTGTTTGTCGCGCGTGCCGGGCTTGAGGACCGCGTCCTTCAGGCTGAACTTTCCGGCTATGCGGAATACGCGAAGCGGGTAAGGAAACGGTTGATACCGGGCATTTGGTGAGCGAGGGTATCCCCGACCGAGAAAGAGGTACTCGAGAAGCTTCTCCCGGCGCTGAAAGATACACCGTGGGAGCAGTCGGTGAAGGATCGAGTAGTGTGCCGAAGATTGTGGGGACTGTGAAGCCGCTCTGAAAAGAGGGCGGTACTAGAGGGTATGCGGCAAGAAAAGGAAGCGCTACAGCTCATTTTCGGCGCCCTCCGGCATCGATTTGCGGCGATCTTGACTGAAGGCAGGGACCCCGCGCCGGGCGCTTCCAAAATCTACATCCTGTGGCGCTAATACATTCCCTCCTATGTACATATGCAGGTTCCATCCACAAGCTTCCGCACACTACAAAAGAAATTTATCGGCCGAGTGCCACCTTGGTTCGCTTTACGATCTGCGCAAAGAACAGGAACACAACTATGATCTCCAGACGGCCCAGGAACATTCCGCACGTTTCAACCCAGAGAACTGGCGCCGGTGTGGTGGTGGAGGTCACTCCCACCGAGAGGCCGACGGTGCCGAGGGCGGATGCAAACTCGAACAGCGAATCCTGCAGGCTGTACCCGTAGGCGACCATCACGAACGTGCCGATGAAATAGAGCATGAGGTAGAGAAACACGAAAGTGCCAACCTCACGTATCGTGTCCGGCCGCACGAATATCCGCTCCTCGCCCTGCCAGAGGCTGTTTTCAATCACCGCACCTCGGGGGCGAAGGAGACGCTTGAGCTCCCAGATTACCGACTTGAACATCACGTAGACCCGGAACTGTTTGATGCCGCCGGCGGTGGAGCAGGTTCCTCCGCCGATCAGCATCAGTACGATGAATACCAGATAGCCCGCGGGTGGCCAGTTGTTGTAGCTCTCGGTCGAAAAGCCGGTCGTCGTGATTGCAGAAATTGTATCAAAGAGTGCAACGCGCACGCTTTTCGATAGCGGCGTATAGAGTCCCTTCGTGACGAAAACGAAGACGAGCACCACGCCAACGAGGATCGCGAGGCTGAGCACTTTCATCTCTGCGTTCCGAAAGAAGGCGCCGAACTTTCCACGAAAGAGCACGTAAACGGTCAGAAAGTTCATGTTGCCGAGGATCATCAAGGGAATCGTCACCGCCTCAATTGCGGGCGAGTTCCAGTAGCCGATGCTGTCGGCTTTTGTTGAGAAGCCTCCGGTTGAGACCGCGGCAAAGGAGTGATTGACCGCATCGAAGGGGTCCATGCCGGCAAGAATGTAGGAAACGATGCCTACAGCTGCATAGATCGAATAGAGCAGGACAACAAGTTTCGTCGAGCGGATGACGTTTGGCACCAGTTGATCGCTCCGCCCTTCGGCCCGGTAGATGCCCGCGCCGATCGGGAGCGAGAAGGCGGCGAGCATGATGATGGCAAGCCCTGCGCCGCCTGCAAGCTGCATGATACTGCGCCAGATGAGTAACACTTTCGGGGCCTTCTCGACGTCCACCACAGAGAGGCCGGTCGTTGTCCATCCGCTCACCGACTCGAATACGGCTTGTGTGAACGTGAGATGGGCGAGCTTCGCTATCGGAAAGGCGGAGACCGTGCACACCACGATCCACGAGAGGACCACGACGACCGCACCGTCGACAATTGAGAAATGCGTTTGCCCGCGCGGGAAAATCACCCACAAAGCCAATCCGACGGCAACGAGCGCGAGCGCCGGGAGGAGAAAGTCAGGCCAATACCGGAGCTCAGCGGGGTAGGCGATAAACACCAGCATCGGTGTGAGGTAAACGGCGCCTGCGAGCGCGAGGATCGGTCCGCAGGATCCGGCGATGATTCTCGATCTGCCCGCACCGAAGACGGCGGGGTTCGTGTTCTCCGGGCGCACGATCTACCTCTTTCCCGTAAGCCGCTTCAGCACCAGGGAGTAGCCTGAAGGGTCAGCCACAAAGGTGATTCGATCGCCCTCCGCGAGCGCGGTTGAACCATCGGGCACGATCACCTGCTCGTTCCGTAGAACACTGACGATGAGACATCCTGCAGGAAGCTTCAGCTCCTTGAGCGCATGATCGATTGCCGGTGAATCAGCTTCGATACGCAGCTCCGCGAGCGTGAGGCGTCCATCGACTATCGGCTCGAGATTGGTAATGCCGTCCACCTGTGTCTGCTGTTCGATCAGAGAGGCGATCTTCGAAGTGGTGGAGAACGTGGAACCAATTCCTAAATCGTGAAATACCTTTTCGTTTTCCGGGTCATTGACCACCGCAAACACCGATCGGACCCGAAACTTGCGCTGGGCGATCTGACAGGCGATGAGGTTGTCCTCATCGTTTGGTGTGAGCGCGAGGAGCAGGTCCGCGTCCGCGAGCTCGGCGTTCTCCAGATCGCTCGGAACCGTCCCGTCGCCGAGCACTACAATTGCGTTGAGTCTTCGTGCGAAGTGCCGGCACTCTTCAGGATCTTTGTCGATGACAGTGACCGTATGGCCCTTTGACAGAATGGACCGGGTAACAAAATACGAGCGCTTGCCGCCCCCGATGATGAACACACGCATGCTCGCCCCTATGCCGTCAAAAAGAGTCCGGCCATTATGGTGGTAGGTGATATCACTTCGATTCCGATGTCCACGAACGCATCAACTCGGCTTGGCTCATCGACCCGCGCCAACGCACGCTTTGCGCCCAGAAGACGTCCTGCGATCTGCGCCGCCATCAGGTTCAGATTATCGCTGCCGGTGACTGCAACAAACAGGTCCGCGCGACCGGCCTTCGCCTGCAGCAGCACCCCCATCTCGGAGGCATCCCCCTCGACGGTGAACCCGGAGAACTCTGAAGGAAGAGCCAGAAAAGCGTCCGGATTCGTGTCGACGACGACAACGCTGCTTCCGCGGCCGCTCACCAGCTCCGCCAGATGCGCACCCAACCTCCCGCAACCAACTATCACCACGTAGTTTTCCCGCGCAACTCCGCTCTCTTTCATGTGAGTCGATTACTCCCTTGTCTTTTTCCGACTATCGGCCTCATGTCGGAAGACGGATCTTGCACTCTTCGAACGATGTTTCTTTTCCGGGCGCCCGCCGATATCAAGGGATTGGTCGGTCAACCCCTCGGTAGTGCGCGTGAGGTTGCGGAAGGCCGGTTCGTAGGTCGGATCCAGAGAGAGGGCGGCACGATAGTACTTCTGTGCTTCGAGTGTGTTCCGCTTTATCTCCAGCAGCACGCCGAGTAAGTTGTAGCCTTCCGGGCGCGATGGGTCGACCGAAATCGCTTTCCGTGCCCACGGTATCGCGTTATCGAACTCCCTTCCTTCGACTGCCGCTTTCGCCTGTTCGATGCAGTCATCGAAACTTTCGGCATCCGCTTCAGGCGCCAACCGGGATGACGGCACTGTTGCCATCTCAGGAGTGACTTCCCGCTCAAAAGCGATCCGTTTGAAGAAGCCCATCTTCCGCTTGAGCGCCTTCGCGGTGACTGTCCTGATTTCGTCCGGGGTAAATGGTTTCTGGATAAAATCAACAGCTCCGAGCTTCATTGCCTCGACCGCATTGTCAACTGTTCCATGCGCCGTGATGACGACGACCTTTACGTCGTTTCCCTTCTCACGCAGGGTGCGAAGGACCTCCATCCCATCAATCCCCGGCATCTTCAAATCAAGGAGAACCAGTGAGACCTCCTCCTTTCGGAGCGTCTCAAGTGCCTCCTCTCCGGTGACAGCCTGCAGCACCTCGGCATCGAGCCGTTCCAGCGCTTGCCCGACCGTGAGTCGAATGTTGCGTTCATCGTCGACTATCAATACTCTGTCACTGCTCATGATCCATGCTCCTCTCTCCGGCGATCATGTTCCACAGCCACGGTGAAGGTAAAGGTGCTCCCTTTTCCCGGCTCGGAATCGACCCATATTGTTCCCCCGCCGGCCCTGACTATCTCTTTGCAGATCGCCAGGCCCAGGCCGGTACCCCCTTGCTCGCCCTTCGCCTGGACGAACTTTTCGAAGATTCGCGACTGGTCTTCCGGGGCTATACCCGTGCCGTTGTCGGACACGGCAAAATGCATCCATTCACCCCGGCGGACGGCCGAGCATTTCACCCATCCGCCCTTCGGGGTATGCCGTAGCGCATTCGCGATCAGGTTCGTGACAACCCAGGTTGTCTTCGTCACATCGGCGTGAACCGCAGTCTGATCATCCACCGATTCGAGCTTGATGTCTATCTGCTTCTCTTCCGCCTGCCCGCGAAGGCTGTCACGAGCCTTCTCAAGAATAGCGAGCGGCGGCACGCTCTGAAACTCGAGCGCGATTCGACCTGCCTCGATGCGGGACAACTCGAGCAGGTCATTGACAAGTGATTTCAGCCGGGCAGTCTCGTCCCGAGCCGCGTCAAACAGCTCTCTGTTCTTGGGCGAAAGCGCAGGTTCGAGGTTTTCCCTGAGCAGAGCAATGCTCATGCCGATTCCGGTCAACGGTGTCTTCAGCTCGTGGGAGGCCATCATGACGAACTCCGACTTCATCCGTTCGAGCTCTTTGAGTCGGGTCACATCGCGAAACAGCAGCACGATCCCGGAGGTCAACGCCCCAGGGCCGCGAATGGGGTTGATGCCGATCTGATAGTAGTGGACCTTCCCGTCTTGCTCGATCTCGAGAATCTCGTCTTCTTCGGAACCGGTCGGAGTTACTGTGCCACTCATCGACTCCTTGACCACCTCGTACAGGTCAGGATCGTTGATGATCTCAAGAAAGTGCTGCCCGTCCCGGTAACCCGCACCGATTCCCAGGTACTGTCGGGCTGCGGGGTTCGCGAGCACCACCCTGAGCTCCTCATCGAGGACGACGACACCGTCTTCGATTGAGCCGACAATTGCTTCGCTCTTTTGCTTCTCCGCAACCACATCCGCGATCTTGAGCTCAGAGGATGACTTGATGCGGCGAACCATCGAGTTGAAACTTCGCGTAAGCGTACCGAGTTCATCGGAGGAGGTCGGCTCGAGCTGTAACTCGTAACTGCCGTCCGCCACGTTTGTGGTCGCCTCCGTGAGGCGGATGATGGGGCGTACAATAATACGTGATAGAACGATGCTGAATGTCGTTCCCAGGATAAGGAGGACCATCCCGACAAAACTCACCGAGAAGATCGCCCCCGAGGCTACCTGCTCGGCGTGTCTGCTCGCGGCGTACATCGTCGTCTGGTTCAGCGCCTTGAGTCCCGCAATCCCTTCCGCGACACGGTTGCGAAGAGCGAGCAGGGTGCCGCGGTAGTAGACTCCCGCGGAAACAGGATCCTCGCGCTCCATCGCGACTAAGCGGCTGAATCCCGCGTGGTAAGCGCTGTACGCGCCACCCAGTCGGTCCGCCTGCTCGCCCTCCCCCGGGATGGTGATGTTATCCTTCTCACGCCCATACCATTGATAGAAGATTCCGGTCTGCTGCGAGAACTCCGATTGAGCCTCCTCGACCCGACCGAGCAGCGCCAGCAGGGACGCGCGGTCCTGAAGACCCAGCGCCGCCGACATCTCATCCATCGCCAGGATGCTTCGGTAATTCTCGCGCAGAATCGCACTCGCGGCGCTTCCCAGCCGCTGGAGGTTTGCCACCGACCAGAGAACCGTTGTGACGATGAGCAGAAGCAGTAACCCGTAGCTCGCAAGAACCTTCTGTCTGAGGGACCATCTCATTGAAGCCTTCCGTCACTGTGCACGCTGCCTGCAACGCCAATAGAACGCGACATCACAGGCGGTCACCTGAAATCATAACACTCAAACGACCCGGCCGGAACCCCAGGCAATCTGACAGTAGTGTGCCGAAGATTGTTGGGACTGTGAAGCCGCTCTGAAAAGAGGGCGATAATAGAGGGTATGTGGCAAGAAAAGGAAGCGCTACAGCTCACTTTCGGCGTCCGCGGCGATCGATTTGCGGTGATACTGACTGAAGGCCGGGGCGCTGCGCCCGGCGCTTCCAAAATCTACATCCAGCGGCGCTAATACAATCCCTCATATGCGTTTATCCAGGTTCCATCCACAAGCTTCAGTCCACTACTCATTGAGCCAGCCATCATCCCCTGCGGTATCCGTCTACACAAGTCGCGTCGGAATGACAGCTTGATGAGAACGATAGGTAAGGCGCCCCTTTGCAGCTGCGCCGTGCTTCGTGGCCGGCCGGTGCAATACTAGTCGGTCGGCATCGTCGAAAGCAACGCCCGTGTTTCGGCGACGACCCGCGCGGTGAACTTCGGGTCCTACACCTGGGCCGAGCCCTGCATCGGTAGTCCCTTCTCATTGTAGTAGATACCGGTCTGACCCGATGGATTGATGAGGACTTTTGCCGCCACGTGGCCGGCTTGTTTTGCGGTGCTCCGGTACTTCAGGAACGGCGCAAACAGCGGTAGGATGTAGTTCGCCAGGAATCGCACGAAGACGCTGTAGTCGCGCGCAGGGCCGCTGTTCGGAGTCAAGCCGGGTTCGAGCGCGCTGAATCGGAGCCGCGCGGTTTCCCGAGCGAGCTCCATTGCGGCAGCGAGGGTGCATTGCTTCGACGTGGCGTATGCGTCGCCTGTGGGCGATGTGGAGCCGTCTGGCTCCCACTCCCGACGCAGGTTCGCATCTGCCCGAGACATAACGACCGCCGCGGAAGCCTGCTGCTACAGCGATCCTGCGCCGCGGGTCTTCGACAGCCGAGACGACGTTCGCGCCGTCGGGAAGGTGCGGCACCAGCGTATCGGTTAGCGCGAACGGTCCGGGATGGTTCGTTAGGAAGGTGAGATCCCAGCCCAGCGCGTTCTTCACAGGACGCTTCGGTGATATTCCCTCCTCAAATGTCTGCCCAGTCAGTCATTTATTAGTCTAAAAAGATCTGGTTATCATTCTCCAAAGTGCCATGAATGGTGCTGCGCAATGTTTGTCGGCGTTGACCGGGTCCTGGATCATGAAGTCGATGGTCGTCTCGGCAAGCGCGCTCATCAGAGCCGGAGGTCGCCCCCGGTCGGAACACTCTCCATGGCAATGGCAGCCATCTCCGCCTTGCGCTCTCCCGTGAAGTAGCCGGGGAAAATGGCGGTAGTAGGAGGTATCCCTTGCGTATCGAGAGTGCCTGTGATCATTCCGACCTCTGTTCGAATCCGGAGGACGCGCCGAACCGAGAGGAATCTCTGCCTGTTGATGACCGCGGAGCGACACGGCGGCTATATGCCATTGCCAATCTTCCAGCTTCGCGCCCTTGAACACTCCTCGCTCTTTTGTAAGTATTGACCGTGCGCGAAGGAGGCCACGGGAAGCGGTGAGCTGCGAACTGGTTCTATCACCTGCCGGCCGCCTGCACTTTGATGCAGGCGACGGAGCGGGCGCTGACGCGAGTGATCGATGGTTGAACAAGGTCTCCGCTGAGTTCCGGGTCTCCGGGGCGGCGGGTCTTTTTGCGCTCGCCGCTTCGCGACCGGAGCAGCCGCTCTCGGCGCCACTCTCCTTCTGGCGCGGTTTTGCCTCCACTTACCTGACAGAGCTCTGCCGCACGCCTGAGTCCGCGGCGATCCAGATCGATGAGATTGCCGCTCCGGGGGAGTCTGACCTTGCGAGCATGCTTCTGTCGGCTCCGCCAATGGGCGGCGGGGAGTACCTTTGCCTTGATGTTCTTCGTGCGCTCTGGCGGGAGCTTGACCGGTGGACCCGCGCCGGGATCGCCGGGTCTGAGAGCGGTCTTTCCGAATGGCTGAAAAAGCACGCGCCGCTCTGGCACCAGGTCGGGCGGGTCTGCTTTCACCTCGCCGAAAACCGGGGAGACCCCGAGTTCCCGTTCGCCTTCCTTGCCACCTACTCTCAGGGCCTCTCGGACGCGGGCCGGGTGCAGTACCGGCCGCTTGGAAGGGCGCTTCAGGAGTATTCCGGAGAACGGAACAGGAAGGCGCTCATAAATCTGCTCTCGCCCGTGAACCGCGCCCGGGAGCGGGTCGACTTCGTGCGCGAGCTTCTGGACTCCGGCGAACTTTTCGAGCCGCTGGCCTGGACCTCGGCGGAGGCGTACCGGTTTCTGACGGATGTGGCTGCGCTCGAGGAGAGTGGCATCCTTGTTCGCCTGCCTGATTGGTGGCGTAAGCGGCCGCGGCCCCGCGTATCGGTAACGATAGGCGAACAGCGGCCGGGCAATCTTGGCGCCGAGGCAATGCTCAACTTCAAAGTCGGTGTCGCTCTGGACGACAAGACGCTGACCGAAGAGGAGTGGCAGGCACTTATGGCTTCCGGGGACGGCCTGGTGCGGATTCGGGGGAAGTGGGTGGAGGTCGATCCGGACAGGCTTGCCCGCCTGCTCGACCGCTGGAAGCAGGCCGAGCAGGCGGGTGAGGGAGCAATTTCCTTCATCGAAGGAATGAGGCTCTTGGCCGGGGCGTCCGCGAAGCTCGATGCGGACGGCATCTCGTCGAGCGAGGATCGGCAGTGGGCGTTCATCGACGCGGGAAGCTGGCTTTCGGAGGTTCTTGAAGGTTTACGCAATCCGGAACGGCTTGATTCCGGCTCGGCGGACCTCGGCTTCCGGGGCAAGCTTCGCCCTTACCAGGTGGTCGGGCGGAACTGGCTGCGGCTTCTTTCGAACCTCTG
>Ga0307377_10008711_pt1 | contig 10247 bp, 10 predicted proteins | sample TR3MG_FD_202535 | JGI IMG/M metagenome (GOLD analysis project Ga0307377, IMG submission 202535) | Soil microbial communities from Risofladan, Vaasa, Finland - TR-3 | ecosystem: Environmental > Terrestrial > Soil > Coastal area > Acid sulfate soil | place: Finland: Risofladan, Vaasa | collected... | reverse complement strand
GCGCATGAACTTGCGACCTTTGAAGTCCGACCAAGGGTTGAACGACGCAATCTCATTCGCCTCGCGAATGGCCCGACCGAGGTACGGCGGGAGTTGGTCGTCGCTATCGCCGACCTCACCCTTGACGTACCCGTGGCGATCGTGGATGTCGAAGATGGCCCGTGTCCGGGAGGGCATGTCCCGCCGGATCCGCTCGGCCTGCCGCTCGTTGATCGGCTTGACGATCGAGCCCATGAACGACTCTTCGTCCGGGTCGGCCCTGAACACGCGGATGAAGCCGCGCTCCATCATCCAGTTCATCGCCTCGGAGTCAGTCCCCCGGGAGCGATCAGGGAAGAGCGGCCACGCCTCACGATGATCGACGTTGCGCTGGTAGGCGAGGTAGTCCCGGGGGTTGCGGCGGCTCTCGGGAACGAAGCGGTTCCCCTCCCGCCTGTAGCCGCCGGCCTGGTGCCGACCGCTGAAGTCGAGGTAGCGCCCAGACGGGGTGACGTATCCGGCTTCGGTGATCTCGTCCGTCTCGCCGAACATGCGCAGGGCGCGGGACTCGAGCGAACGGGACGGACGGACACGGCCGCCACCCTGGCGGCGCGAGAACGGTGTACGACGCTTCCGAAGACGCTTGTCCTCCGGGTCGTAGGCTGAGACGAAGTCCATCCCCGTAGGCGATCCCAGGACCACGAACTCGCTCTCGCCCGTCGCCCCGAACCCGCTCTCGGGACCGCTCAGGATCCTCGATGCAGGAACCCTGGCAGAGAAGACGACGGGCTTCTTCCCCTTCGTGCTCCTCGAGTTGGCGAAGTACCGGGCTGTCTTGGCATCGGTCGTCCACGAGGACAGCGGGTTCTGATCCCAGAGCTGGGCCTCGTCCCCGAAGGCGAAGTCCTCCGATACGCGTGCGCCACGGAAGAGGTCAACCTCCTTGATCCTCTGCTCCTGCAGCATTTCCTGGGTCTGGCTATGCGCCTCCCGGAGGATCCGCATCCGGGCTCCCCGGTCGCGATCATGCCTGCTCCGATGTCGGCCCGGGTCGATGCCGAACTCATCGGCAGCCGCGAGCTGGGTGAGGGCACTCGTGTCGTTGCGCGAGGAGCCCGCCCAGGCACCCATCATCTGCTCGGCAAGATCACCGAGGTCAACCTGATGCTGGGACTGGTAGCCGTAGTCGTTCAGCCGCGCCCTGAGCTGCTTGTGCGGGGGGTTGGGGGGGGCGCTTCGGAACCTGTCTCCGCGCAGCCCTGTGTGGCTGCCACCCGGACGCATTGCGAAGACCGGTCCACCGGACATCTGGTACTGCTTGGGCGGCAGCGTGCGCTCGCGGGCGCGCCGCATCCATTCCGGTTCTACCGGGCGAGTGTCAACTGGCTGGGGCCGAGGTCGCTCAAGGGGCGGCAGACCCGCCAGGCGGCGCTGCAGAGGACCCTGGGGCTCCACGGGCCCGCCGGCCATGCGGGCGCGGCCACGCCGGAAGCTGTGCCAGTCGTTGTCGTCGCCCCAGTACTGGAGGCGAGGGCGCGGGACGACGCTCGAGGTTCGCCAGACTGGTGACGGAGATCCGGCGGAGTCGAAGTAGGTGCCTTCGTTCAGGAAGTCCCGTGTCGGGCGTGTGCGAACGGCGGCATGGCCGTACCGGGGCTGGATCCCTCCGCCCCACCACGAGGACGACGGCTCGCCATAGAAGCCACGGGAAAGTGGCCTCACGCCGGGGATGCTCGAACTTCGGATGGGGTTGAGTTCGTCCGTTACATGATGAGCCCACCCCGGTTCTGCGAATGCCGTCCTAGAGGATCCGGGCCTCGCCGACCCGTACTTCCCGCCGTGGCCGCGAACGCCACCACCACGGATGCGCCCGATCTCACGCTCGTGGCGGCGCTGGAGCGGTCCCTGGGGCTCAACGGGGCCACCCGCCATGCGCTGCATGTAGGTGGCGATGTTCCTCTGGTGGTCGACCTGCTTCTGCTGCTCGCGGCGAACGGACTCCATCTCGCGGCGGCGGTACTGGTCAGCGTCGGGGAAGATCACGCCCGAAGTGCTGGGCCTGAAGACCTCGGCCCGCTTCTCGCCCACGAGATAGGGATGTCCGGCGGACACGGGACCACCGAACTCTCGGCGCTGCGGACCCTTGCGTACGGAGCGGGAGACGCGTTCCTCGGACGTTTGCTGGGAGCTGCCGTACATGTCGGCCACGACGGATCCCAGCATGCTCTTGATCGAGGCCAGTCCCTCCTTGGACAGGATGGGATCGATCGTGACTGGGATCGAACCCAGATCGCTCGTGATCTGGGTTCGGAGTTCCTTGATCGCTGCCTTGCTGACGGTAAGCCCGACGGAGACGGTGGTCTGGTCCTGGGCAGCCAGAGACCCGGACGAGGAAGATCCCCGTCCGGCAGTCAACTGGGACGCCGCGGAGCCGGCTGTCTTCGCCTGCTCCTGGAGCGCGTTCATCTTGGACTCGGCCTGGCCGAGTCCTGTCAGGAAATCTCCAGCCTCGAGCGTGAGCTTCACGCCAACGCTGCTGATCTCGCCCGTTTCTCCAGCCATCGGATCTCCCGATCGCTACACCGACTCTCCCCTGAAAGCCTCAGCGTTGAACTCGACCACGTCTTCGGGAGTGGGCCCGACGTTTCCGTCGGGGGTGCCCTGGGCGTGGACCGCGACCCAGTCCTCGCGCAAGGCGAGGTAGAGATGAAAAGGGAGTGCTGCTACCTCGTGAGGCCATTTCCCGTACCAGCGAGCGATACGGAAGATGAGGTCACGAGTGGTCAGGCGTTTCCCTGCTCACCCTCATCGGGAGCAGCATCCGGCTTGCTCTCCGGCTCGTCGCCGTAGTGCATCCGGTTGACCGTCTGGTTGAGCTTGAGGACCACCCTCATCGGCATGGCGGAAAGCGACTCGGCGGTGAGCTTGGGCTCGACCGAGCAGCGAATGACCATCAGCTTGAGCAGGAGGGAGTTGTCGACCGTCTCCTGGTCATCGCCCGTGATCGGGTTTGTGATCGAGTGGGTTGCCTTCTTCACCAGCTCGTCGTAGTCACCGATTGACAATTCGCGGAGGCGGTAGGTCGTCCCGCGGACAGTAACCTCTTCCTCCAGGAAGTCAGGTGCGAGAGTCGTCGTCCGTGCCATTGAGAGTTACTCCTTCGATCAGAAGGCTCCGCCCGGTGAGGACCGTTCGCATCCCCGGGATCTGTTCGAGCCTGTACTGCCTGAATGGACTGATGTTGACGACCACACGCTTGGTGTACTCGTCATCGTTCCAGAGCGCCTCGCTCATGAATGAAAGGACGGCGTGAAGATCGTAAAGGCCCGCATCGGGACCCTCATCTCCACGCCGTTGCAACGTCCAAGTCTTGATTTCGCCGACCTTTGCCCCGAGAAATGGAATGTCGATCATGCCGGCTGGTCGGTATGTACCGGACTTGATCTGCTTGAACAGATATCCCATTCGCCATCCTTTCGATGAAACGGGGCCGGCCAAGGCCGGGAGGGGCTATGTGAAAGCCGACCCCGTCGTCATCGGATGTTACGAGAGGGTTCCCGCTGTTAGAGGGAACCGGTCGAGAACACGGCCCAGGCGCCTGCCGCCCGGAAGTTTCCGCTGGTCTTGATCGCGTCGGTGTTGGACGCGGTGATGGAGGCGTCCATCAGGCCCGGGCCGCTGGCGATCAGCAGCTCGAAGCTGTCACGGTCGTCACCGTAGAGGTAGATGTCGATCGCGTCCGAGTTGGTCGCGTTGACCTGGGCATCGCCTGCGACGTAGAGGAGGCCGGCGAACTGGCCCTGGATGTCCTTGAGGCCGACCAGGTAGGTTTTGTTCGTGTCGCCGAAGACCGTGGAGTCGACGTAGTCCCTCGAGAGGTTCAGCGTCCACTCGGTCTTGTTGACGAGCTTGACACCCCCAGCGCCCTTGGCGCCGTGGAGGTAGATCGCGCCATTCTTGCCGTGTAGGGCGGTTCCTGAAACTGCCACGGGGCATTCCTTTCAGTGAAAGCTAGTAGACGATCCACGTACCTGCGGCGCGGAAGTTCCCCGAACAACGGACTGCGTCCGAGTTCGAGGCGGTGACACTGGCATCAAGGAAGGCTGGTCCCTCGGCGACCAGGATCCCCGGATCCTCCGCGTACAGCTTCACGTTGTAGGCAACGCCATCGCTGTAGAGAAGAGCGAGATCCCCGTCCGTCGAGAACAGGCCCGAGAAAGTCCCCGAGATGTCACGCAACCCTGCGGCGTACACCTTGTTCCTGTCACGGAACGTGGATACGTCCGCGTAATCGCGGGACATGTTGAGGTTCCATTCGGTCTTGTTGGTGACCTTCACCTCGTTGATGTAGATGGCACCGTTCTTGCCGTGGATCGTGGTCACAGCCATGGGCTAGCTCCCTGGCTGTTCGGTCCAGATGGAGTACGAGCCTCCAACCTGGTAGATGCGCTTGCCCTCCGAGTCGATGTCTGGCCCCGTCGGCAGATCAGCCACTCGTCGGCAAAGCATGGTGGACTGCTCTTCAACGTCCAGCACAGCCTCGGCGAGTGCAGAGTTGATGAGCGCGTCGATGTTATTGGCATCGACGGGGTTCTCCGCATAGACCCACACGTCGAACATCGGCGCCAGGATCACGTTCGACCAGGTATACGAATACGAGGCCGTGATGAGCTGGTAGACGATGAACGGGTAGCGGACTTTGCGGGGAGCAATCCCCTCGTGGATACCGCCTGCGATGGCGGACACAAGAGCCGGAGAAGCGCGAAGCTTCTGCACGATTGCTCGCTTGACGGGGGCGGAAGATGTGGTCATCCGTTCCCCTTCACAGTCGCACCTTGATCTCGATGGCTCCCGCCTCGCCGCTGGTGCGAGCAGCGTTGGCGACAGCAGCCCTGACGAGGCTGACGATGGTCTCCCGGCTCTCGTGGAGTGCCGGGCGCAGGAATGGGTGGGCCGCGTTGTGCCGCGTCCCGAACTCCATGTACTTCGCGTACCGCGTGGGCGAGATCACCCATGCCTCGGCACGCTTTCCCTTGGGTACAGCCGGGGTGGAGAAGATCTCCCCCCGCAGGCGACCGCCAATGGTCATCCGCGAGACAGCTCCGACCTTGCTCATGTACGCGGCCCGGCCGCTCTTGACCTCCGCGGCGCCCCTGCGGGACAGGGTGGTCGGCTCGGGCGCCCGATACTGCTTCGCCTTCCTGGCCCCCTTGCGGGCGGCCATCTCGTCCTTGTAGTTGGCAAGCAACCAGTTGGCCCCGCCCGACCTGCTCTCCGGGTTCACTGTCCGCCGGGCCCAGTGGGCAGGAGGCCGGCCACCTGTGATCTGCCAGTACTTGTCGGACGCCTTGGACGGGGAGCTGCGGTCGTAGATGGTCTTGGGCATCTTCGTCGCCAGGTCAGGCCCCAGGCCCAGATGAGTGCGCATGATCCGGTCGTGATCGATCTCGCTGACCCGCTTGAAGCGGATGCCGTACTTCGTGTCGGTGAACAGGTTCCTGACCGGAGCCAACTGCTTGGCACGCGCCTCGACGACCTGTGCCCCCTGGCCCAGGGCGTCGGTTGCTGCCTCGAAGATGGCCTCTCCGACCTGCATGAGAGTGCTCATTCGCGCTTCCTCAGACTGCACGTCAGGAGCGGTAGCCAGGATCCTTCGGCGGTGGTGTCGCTGACCGTGTAGTCCTCTACGCCGACGTGGACGTGGTCGCCCACGAGCACGTCCGTCCCGACCGGCAGGTAGAGGCGGTAGGTGTTGACCGTGACCACCTGGCCGTTGTCGATGTGCTGCTCCGGCGTCGGAGAGGAGTAGAACCAGCCCCGCACCTCGGTCCGGCGGCTCTCCGGCGTGACCGTGTAGGCGAGGAAGTCGTCTCCGTAATCACCACCCACCGGCGGAGCAACCTCTGCCCTGCGCTCGATGGTGATCGGGGTGACCATCCCCAGCAGGGCCATGTCCCGGACCCGATCCATCTGCTTCTCGGTGAGGAAGCGATCCTGCTTGGGCATTGGCCCTACCTCACCGTCAAATTGTCAGCCCGGTACGCGCCCAGGAGCATCGCTGCCTCCGGGATGAGCGTGTCGAGGTTCCGGGCCAGGAGAGCGTTGCCCGCTGGGCTGCGGCGCTCCATGGTCACCTCAGCGACCTTGAGACTGGTCAGGTGCGCCATGCCTCGAGCGTGCAGCTCTGCCTCTCCGTGGAGGTGGGCCACGATGTGTGCGGTCCCGAACTGGATGTCGGACGGAAGCTTGTAGTGGTAGGTCGCGGTCACCTCATCGCTGGCGAGGAGGTTGTCGGTGAAGACGACCGTCCCCTCCTGGGGGTTGACCGTGTAGCCACTGGTGACGACCGCCCCGTTGACCTTGATCACGGGCTCCCGACCGGTATCGGTGTGCCAGAACTGGTTCTGCGCCTGCCAGGTCTGGCCGTCGGTGCAGGTCAGCTCCTCGTCGATCTCGGTGAAGTCCCAGCCGTAGGTGTAGGTGGTCTTCGCAAGAGGAACGGCGAGAGCGACGTTTGGGATGATCAAGGCGTTGAACAGGCCTGCGCCCGTCATCGCCAGGGACACCACCTCGAAGTACCGCTCCGTCTTGTTGATCATCAACTCGGTCGGGGCGATGTTGATGTACTGGGTGTTGGTGACGTAGATGCGGAACTGCTCGATCGCGATGACCGGGTAGTGGAACAGGTACATTCGGCGCCGGCCGATGTCGAACGGCGTCTGGGGATAGCCCCAGGTGTGTGTCTCCTCGACGATCGTGCCGCCGCGAAAGTCATGCTTCTGCGGGATCCGGGGCACGTTGCAGTAGGAGTCGACGATGGCCGACGCCTGCTTGCACAACGAGAGCAGCTCCGTATCGTCCAGCTCGGAGATGTCGATGCCGAAGCCCATCTCCCTGAACCGCTGCGGGGTCAGGTACATGGATGCCCTCCCTGGCGGTGAGGGGGCCGACCGTAGCCGGCCCCCACCACCATCTGGCCTACGCGGAGACCTTGACCCTGATCTTGTTGTTCCAGGGCAGGACCTTCACGGCCAACCCATTCATCAAGAACATGATGTACATGTGGGTGAGCTGGCCCGCGATGCCGATCGGGATCTCGAGGACCGTCGGTCCCGGGGAGCCGAGGTACGGGAGGGTGATCGACGCCTCATCGAGGAGGTACAGGTCACGCCGGAGGGTGCCATCCGTGTCGTCGTTGTAGCTGGCGATCGAGTCGCCCGGGACAACGGCGAAGGGAATCTGGCCCGCGACCGTGTTCACGGCCTGGGCGGTAGCGCCCACGCCGATGTTCACGTACTGCGGACCCACCAGCCGGACGTTCTGGTCCTGCTGCTCGTCGAAGGTGATCTTCTCCTGGGGATGGCCCCACATGATCGTGGGACGGCCCTGGGTCTGGATCACCGGGAGGACGGCCTTGTCCACCGCGTTGCGGAAGGAACCGTCAGCCCAGGTCGAGGAGGTCTCGAACACGAACGTGGACGGATCCATGTCGACCGCGTTGACGGTGTTCAGGGCCGAGCGGAGACCGGTGAAGCCGTTGGCGTCGTAGAGGCCAAGCTCGTTCGCCGCTGTGCCGCCGCTGTCTGCGGCGTTGCCGCCGAAGATCGTCTTCTGCATCTTGTGGCTGATGGCGCGAAGACCACCCTGAAGCTCGATGCTCTCAGGGTTGTAGTTCATGCCGCCGGCCATGACCGCAAACTGCGACTTCAGCGAGATGCCGCGCCGGGTGGCGAGGATCGCGATGTTGGTCGACTTGCGCTCGAAGGTGCTCTGGTCGTCGGTGACGGTGCCCAGCTCTGCCATGAACTGCGCATCGCCATAGGCGGTGATCTGGTTCCAGGCATGCAGGAGGCCGTTGGCCGGTTCCTTGGGGAACCGATCGTAGGCCGGGAACATGCGGATGAAGACCTCATAGAGCATCGGCTCGAGGTCCTGGCGGATCAGCGCGCTGACCTGGCCCGTGTCAAGGGCCTTGGCCACATCCGGGTCCAGCTCTCGACTCAGGCCGCTGAATGCGTTCTGGGCCGCGAAGCCCGCCGTGTTCAGCCACACGTCGAGCGGAATGCCCGTGTCGCGGCGGGACGCCTGGCGGGTGATGAGCTGGGCGATCTCCGGGATGCTCTTCGTGCGAAGCGCGGTGGAGATCTGGTCCCGCTCGTCGGGGGTGATGTACCGGCGCGAGGCCGGCTCTGGGGTGCCCTGGTCCTCGATCCCCTTGGTGATGGGGGTCGCGACGTTCGGGGCGTCGTTGAGATGATCAAGCGGCTCTGCGAGCTGCTCGTGCGTCTCGTTGACGCTCCGAAGGAGGGCAGCCAGCTCAGGGGAAAGTCCCATGTCTGGTATCAGCCTTTCTTCAGGAGGTTGAGGAAGTCCTCGCCGTAGACCGCCTTGAGGCTGGCGAACTCGTCGCTCACCTGGCGGACCGTGGTTCGGCGTCCGATCGGGGTCTTGGACAGGCGATCAAGGAGGACCTGCGTATCGCGGAGGACCTTCTCGGTCGCCGCCATCGCCTGGTCCCTCTCCGAGAGGGCGTCTGCCAGCTCCTTCTTCGTGTCGACCAGCTCGCGGGTGATCGCACTCAGGAGGTCCGCTGCGAGTTGCACGCCCTCACCGACGGCAGGATCCAGTTGGACCTGTAGCTCCGTGGTGACGGGCTCCACCTCGGGATCGTCGCTGAGACCGATAGCCGCCCAGGGGTTGGACAGGCTCTCGGCCTCGGTGTCCGTGTCCTCGGTCTCAGGGTCGCTCGAGGGAGCTTCCTGCGAGGCGCCAGCCGCGGGCTTGCCGCGTCCGGTGTCAACGGTGATGTTCGCGAACGGGGTCTCGATGGACACCGTCGCGTCGGTGATGTCAGGGGTTGTGTCTTTCTCGGAGGAACCCGTCTGGTCCTTGAGTTCCTCCTGGACGATCTCTTCACCTACGATCTGCGCACCCGGCTCGATCGGCCGGCCAGCATCGTTGGTCTCGTCCTCGGCCGGGTCATCGACGTGATCCAGCTCATCGGCGTCGATGGCGGCCATGACGGTGTCGGCAGCCTCTGCCTCGCTCTCGTCCAGCTCCTCGTCCTCTGCGGCAAACTCCTTGCCGTCGATGCTCTTGACGGCGTACTCGACCCAGGAGCGCGGGTTGGCCGGCACGCCGACGAGTGAGGTCTCGAGCAGCTCGACGTGGTTGATCTCCAGCGAGCCGCCCTTCTGGCGCTTGACGCCACCCTCCGGGATCATGGCCCCGATCGAGAGGCCGAGCTGCGTCCCGGACTGGATCGCCTCCCAGGCGCTGACAGCCCGGGGGTTCGACTCGTTGATCGCGATGTCGAGGGTCAGGTCGTGGACGCTGGCGTCCTGGGGATGGGAGCGGAGCACTGCCCGCTCGACCGAGCCAGCCACGTCCTCGGGAACCATGTAGCTGTGGTTGAGGAAGATCGTGAGGTTGTTGTTCGCGCTGCGCTCCATGTCCATGAGCGCGCTCTCGGTCATCGTGTCGCCGTGGCGATCCTTGATGGTGGAGCTGGCGATGCCATGCAGGCGCTTGCGACCATCGCTGTCGAGCGAGGCCTTGAGCATCGGGGCGAAGATCTTGAACTTGTTCATGCGGGAACCTCCGGCGCTTCAGTACTCGCGGGAGGCTGGATTGCTGCCAGCGCCGTGATGTACTCGTCGAACTTCTTGGCCGCGTAGTCCCAGGAGAAGGACTGCGCGTGTGCGGCACCCGCGTTGCCAAGGTCCCTGCGAAGGCCCTTGGACAGGTAGAGGCGCTCGATTGCCTTCGTGAAGGCAGGGATGTCGGGGAGCCAGTTGTCCTCGCCCGAGGGCACCGTGAAGGTGTCCTTGGGATCGACCAGGATCCCGCCCGGGCCGACCACTTCTGGGATGGCCGACACGTTCTGGGCCACGATGGGGATGCCGCACGCGGCAGCCTCCAGGAGCCCGAGTCCAAAGCCTTCCCCGCGTGACGTGCTGACGAAGCAATCGAACGCGGAGTAGAGGAGGTTGAGGTCTGCGAGGGGCCAGCCCTCGAAGCTTGAATGGAGACCGGGGAAGTGGAACCGCGAAGGATCGACCTTCTCGTTCCGGCTCAACAGCGCCTGGAACCTGACGCCACTGCTCGCCCCTTCGTCCTCGCACTGGAAGTGGGCATCGATGTCGGAGTACTTCTCCATCAACGGCCAGAGAGCCTTGACGAGCGCCGGGTAGTCCTTGCGCCCGCTGTTGGTATCCACCCGACCGACCAGGAAGCGACCCGGGTCCAGGCCGAATGCCCGCTTCGCG
>Ga0307377_10008710_pt1 | contig 10248 bp, 11 predicted proteins | sample TR3MG_FD_202535 | JGI IMG/M metagenome (GOLD analysis project Ga0307377, IMG submission 202535) | Soil microbial communities from Risofladan, Vaasa, Finland - TR-3 | ecosystem: Environmental > Terrestrial > Soil > Coastal area > Acid sulfate soil | place: Finland: Risofladan, Vaasa | collected... | reverse complement strand
TATATTGATAATAATGAAATTACCACCGGGGAGATATTAGAGTATGTTAAAGGACCTGATTTCCCCACAGGGGGCATTATATACGGCGGACAAGGCATCATTGATGCCTGCGAAACAGGCAGAGGCCGTATTGTTGTACGGGCTAAGACAGAAATCGAAATTACTCACTCCGGAAGGGAATCAATTATTGTTACTGAGATCCCATATATGGTTAACAAGGCCGAGGCAATAAAAAAGATTGCTGACCTTATTAATGACAAAAAGCTGGAGGGGATATCATATATAAACGACGAGTCGGACCGTAACGGAATGCGCATTGTTATAATTCTTAAAAAAGATGCCATTGCCAATGTAGTTCTTAACCATCTCTATAAGTATTCTGCTCTCCAAACATCATTCAGTGTTAATAATATCGCCCTGGTTAAAGGCCGGCCCAAGACACTGAATACAAAAGACTTAATTCATTATTTTGTTGAACATCGCCATGATGTCATACTGAGAAGAACAAGGTTTGAACTTGACCAGGCTGAAAAACGTGCTCATATACTGGAGGGGATGATCATTGCAAGTGATAATATAGATGAAGTAATTGCAATTATCAAATCATCCCAGACTCCTGAAATAGCCAGAGAGAGTTTGATGGAGCGATTTGCACTCTCAGATATCCAATCGAGGGCGATAGTTGAGATGCGTCTTCGCCAGCTTACCGGACTTGAGCAGGAGAAGCTTAGAGCCGAATTTGAGGAGATTATGAAATTGATAGATCACCTGAAAAATATTCTGTCAGATAGAGATCTTCAAATGAAGATCATTAAAGATGAACTTCTGGAAGTAAAAGAAAAATATGGTGATGAAAGGCGTTCTGAGATCGTTCCAAATGCCGAAGAGTTCAATCCTGAAGATTTTTATGCCGATGATGAAATGGTAATAACAATCTCGCACCTTGGTTATATTAAAAGGACACCATTGACAGAATTCCGGAGACAAAACAGGGGAGGAACAGGAGCAAAAGGCGGTGCAACAAGGGATGAGGATTTCATTGAGTATCTATATATTGCTACAATGCATAATACAATGCTCTTCTTTACAAGGAAGGGTAAGTGCTTCTGGCTCAAGGTATACAGTATTCCTGAAGGTTCAAGGACATCCAAGGGAAGAGCCATGCAGAATATGATAAATATTGAACCCGACGATTCTGTAAGAGCCTTTATTAATGTAAAGAATCTGAATGATGAAGATTATATCAATAATAACTTCATTGTACTGTGTACAACAAAAGGAATTATTAAAAAGACATCTCTCGAAGCATATTCACGACCAAGGGTTAATGGTGTAAATGCTATCACGGTAAGAGATGAAGATGAACTGCTGGAAGCAAAAATGACAAATGGAGAACACCATGTTATGCTGGCAATAAAATCGGGCAGAGCGATCAGGTTCCCGGAAGCCTCGGTGAGACCTATGGGCAGGACAGCTTCTGGAGTGAGGGGGATCAGGCTGGCCAATGAGAAAAATGATTTTGTAGTTGGAATGATAACAATTGAGAATAAAGAGAAAGAGATTCTCGTTGTATCAGAGAAAGGATATGGTAAGAGATCTGATATTGATAATTACAGGATCACCAACAGAGGTGGTAAAGGGGTAAAAACAATTAATGTGACAGAAAAAACAGGTTCGCTTATTGCTTTAAAGGATGTAACCGACAGTCACGATCTTATGATAATTACGCAATTTGGTAATATTCTCAGGAGCCCCGTATCGGCATTAAGGGTAATGGGAAGGGCCACTCAGGGAGTAAGATTGATACATCTCAAAGAAAATGATATAATTGCATCAGTGGCCTGTGTCCTTGTAAATGAGGGAGATGAAGAGAGTGAAACAGGTGAATCTGAAGAAAATAAAATTAATTCTGAGGAAAATGGCAAAGAATTTGATGTTTAATAAGTAATGTTTTAAATTTGGAAAAATTTTATTGACTACTAATATTAAATTTAATACACATGAAAAAGTTTTTTCTGCTGATAGCAGTCGTAAGTATTTCTGTTGGAGCGATGTCCCAAAAGGGAAAAGTTACCAGCGCTCTTGGTTATATTGACCAGGGAGTTCTCGATAAAGCTAAAGAGGCTATTGATCAGGCATTAGTTCATGAAAAATCAATGAACTGGCCCAACACATTTTTTGCAAAAGGTAAACTAGCCCAGGCTTCATTTGAATCCGACAATTCTACATTCAAAGCATATTATACTGATCCTCTGCAAGAGGCTTATGCAGCTTATGAGAAGGCTATTGAGCTGGATGTTAAAGGAGGTATGAAAAAGAAAATCATAACCAGCATGATATATAGTTCACTTGCTGTAGACTTATATGCGCAGGGGAGTGACAGATTTACAGAACAGGATTATGAAGGGGCACTGAAATCTTTCGAGACACAAATTGAGATTACTGAAAGTGATAAATATGCAGGATCTATTGATACCGGGATGTATTATAATGCAGGTTTAGCAGCTATAAACTCAGGTAACCATGAGAAAGCAATCAAGTATTTCAAAACATGTGCCGATATGCAGTATTTAGGTATAACACCATATTTTCAGATATATGAGTGTTATATGGGACTAGGAGACACAGCTACTGCTGAAACTACGCTTATGAGTCTTACTGATATTTTCCCAGATGATAATTCCATCACTCTTCAGTTAATCGATCTTTATATAAAGAGCGGTAAAAACGAAGAGGCTTTAAAGTACATCAAAGTTGCAAAAGAGGCTGACCCGACTAATTATAGTCTTTATTTCGCTGCAGGTATAATGTATTTAAATCAGGAATTATTTGATGAAGCTATTGTTGAGCTAAAGCAATCGATTGAGATTAAATCTGATTATTATGAAACTCAGTATGGACTGGGAGCAGCCTATATCAATAAGGCATCGGGAATGTTTTTGAAAGCCAATGAAATAATGGAAGTTAAAGAATATAGTGATGCTATCGATGAAGCAAATGCAATATACGCTAAAGCACTGCCATATATGGAAAAAGCCATTGAGCTTAATCCTGATGACAGATTTGCGATGGAAAGTCTGAAAGAATTGTACTACAGAATGAAGATGACTGATAAGTATGATGCAATCAAGGCTAAGCTTGATGCAATGAACAACCAATAGATCCTGAAATTACAATATCAATTTAAGAGGGATGTGTTTCACATTCCTCTTTTTTTTATTCCATATTGATGCCCAATGCTCCACAGAATAGGTTAGAGGTATTATATTCAAGTCCCAGATAAATAGTTGTTTTAAAATATTCTATTTTACATAATATTAATTATAGGCTTTTTCTGTCCCTTGTCACTTTTAACTTAGATAGCTATTCACAATAATTGTGAGTAGCTATTTTTTTAATCCTCGTGCTATGAAAGCTTTTATTAAAGTATGTACAGCCTCTAAATCATTTACCCCTGATCAGTTGCAAGTAATGAAGCGCATCTCAATGGTTCTGATTGAACATGATCTCTCAGTCGATCTTAGAATCCAACAGAAAAAGTATAGAAAAATTACTCTTAAAGCAGTTTAATATGCCAACAAACAAACTACGAAAAAGGTGTTCATCCTGCCGGGTCAGACTTACAGTTGATAGAATGGTTAATGATCTGTCTGGGCGTGGTTATAATCGCAATCGTTGGTTTTGTGTCTCATGCTATCAATCAAAACATCCTGATCAGACTGTCGAATTAACAGGAACCAATCATTTACCGGTTGTATCATTCAAAGGTGTCCAGGTTCCAGAAGAAAAGATGACTCTTGAAGAGATGTTAATCGAATGCGGAATTTCTTTAGATGATTAAGCTATGTACTACCCCGGAAATAAAAATATACCAGGTCTCATCCAGAAGATCATAAATCAGATACCTCCATGTACTGATTTTTTCGAGTTATATGCCGGCTCCGCTGCAGTAAGTACGTTTTTGTCTAAAAAAACCAACGGTACCCTACAGTTTTACATTAATGATCTTGATCAGGAAGTTACAGACAACTTTGACTATCCTGCCGGCTGTACAGTTACTAACCTCCCAGCCGTCGATATCATAAAGTCTCTTTCATCTATACCACCTGGTAAAAATAATTTTGTATTTCTAGATCCTCCATACATGTTTGACACAAGGCCCAACAGTCTTAATTTATATGAATGTGAAATGACTACCGCCGATCATGTTCAGTTGCTTTTAGCCATACTTGAGCTAAAATGTAACTGTATGATCATTCATCCACAATGTCAACTATATGACCAGTCACTCGCAGATTGGAGGACCGTACAGATCAAAGTACGTTATCACAACAAAACCAGTATTGAAAAATTATACATGAACTATCCGGATCCCGTACAGCTGCAAACATATGTTGCTGCAGGTACAGATTGCTGGGACCGGCAACGAATCAAACGAAAAGGTGACAGATTAGTCCAAAAGCTTCTGTCCCTGCCGGAAGTAGAACGCAATTACATTCTTAACAGGCTCTCAAATTCTTTTTAATCAATAAAATCGTTAATTATGGCAGACTATCAGATCAACCCACCCCCACCCATCGAAGTAGAAAAAGCTGAATTAGTAACCTTTGTTCTTGATCTTAACAAAGCTTACAAAGCAGTCACAGAGGTACAGCGCTCCTTGCCCTACGGTCCCGGTAACATTGTCATTAAAGACAGGCTTACAGTCGCTCAATCACTTATTAAAGAAATTGTTATCTTCATCAACCAACGCTATTTATGAAAATATTACAGCTCTGTTGCTTCACTAACTTGTGGGGTCCTGATCATACAGTCATATCCATCGATCTAAAGAACGGCAAGAATTTATTTAGATGCCCCAGAGACTACGGCAAACACTTCGATCTCGTTTGTGCCGCACCACCATGTACTCAATTTACAAAAGCAAATTCAGCATGCTGGCTCGGTTACCCCCATAAAGATATTAAACTGGCTCAGCTCTGTCTTGATATCTGTCAATCTACCTCAGGTTTCTGGTTTCTTGAAAATCCTCCAGGAAGGATAGAGCGATTCATCCCGGCACTAACCCAATTCCGGGTACTTACATGGTCCGGCCAGGTCACCAACAAAGAATATATTTTGTATTCTAACTTCCTGATTATGAACCACCCGGTACAGCGTTACGGCAAAGCTCTAATTTCTAGTAACAAAACAGTCCGGGAAGCCTGGCAGCCTGATCTTATTGAAACGGTGAAATCCAGTATCATTCATTGTGCCACATGAAAAAAACCTGTCCCGAAGGGACTTTCTTCCTTGGTTTATCTTATGCATGCAGAACTCAGTATTTTACATTAATATTCACTAACACTATCTCAAAATGAAAATTAAAACACTATTTCGTTGGGTACGCCATTATGATTGGTATGTTTTTCCCTCTATTATGGTTGGCTCCCGTAATTCTTCAGAGTTGACCATTTATAATTCAGCTTTTGGAATTGGTTTTGTGTGGCTGAAAATCAAATGTGAAATACTATTCTATTTCTAAGATGGAAAATACTATCAAACCTCAGTGGCCAGCGCCTGATCAGGCTGTCGACCACAGAATTTCACTCAAAAATGAGTGTAAAAACCATAATTGGGGATGTCCTTATCATGCTTGTATGACAGATCAATGCCAGATGAAAGAAGTTTTATCTAACGGTGTAGTCTTTTCAGAAGTTGAATGTAATCCATCAAACCAAATTTAATTATCGCTATGAAATTATTACAATTCATTCTTTATCTCCACAGAAGCAGGGCATACCTAACATGTCCTGAAACATGCTGGTGTTGGAAACTTGAAGCTTTCTTAATGAAACTTGAAGCTAAACATCATCATGAATGAAATCAACGGTTACTATGCAATGTCGATTCATCCGACCTCTCTAAATGTTTACTATCAATCATTGTCACCCCGGAAGCATCCTCTCGATGATCTTTTTGATCCGGAGGAACTTGAAGCCGGCCGCAAGTTGATGCCTAAACAATTCAAGGATAATCTGCACCACGGTAAAATTTCGAAAGTTGCGAGACGAAAAATCACCAGATCTATTGATTACATGGTAGCCGTTGTTCCTCATAAAAAAAACATACATCCATATTATGATCGCAGCTCCGAATTTCAACTCAATTTTATAACCCTCACTTTATCAAGTGAACAAATCCATTCAGACAATGAAATTAAAACCAATATCTTGGAACCCTTTCTCAATACGTGCAGGCAGAAATGGAAAATCGTTAGTTATCTCTGGCGTGCGGAAAAGCAAGAAAACGGGAATATTCACTTTCATCTTATTACGGATCATTTTATTCCGTGGAACGAGCTACGTAACGTTTGGAACAAACATCAAGAAAGGCACGGGTACATTACTCGTTATCGTGACAATCAAACGGCATGGCACCGTGATGGGTTCCGGTACCGTCCCGATCTTGAAAAATCATGGCCCAAGGCTAAACAATTACAAGCCTACCAAGATGGAATACGTCATGACTGGCACAACCCCAATAGTACAGATGTGCACGCATTGCGCTTCATCAATAACGTCAAGGCCTATGCAGCGAAATATATAATAAAAGATGATCAGTCCTCAGAAGTAAAAGGCCGTTTGTGGGGGTGCAGCTCTAACCTCGTTGACCTTCGTGGCGGCGTCGCTTTCGCCGAAGGTTCAGTCAGTGATGAGCTTAGTAAGCTGATGAATGAATCGGGTACCCGAACCTACAAAGCAGACTATTTCTCTATCATATATTTCGATCTTAAACGCTTATATTCAGGTGAATTCCCGGAATTGCTGTCAATCTATCAGGAATTCATTTTCAAACGGTTCCCGCAATACCGGCAACCCACCCTCATTTGATTAACCTGCTTAGTACAACCATCATAACAGAATAAAAAACAAATCTAAAAGCAACCAACAATACTTACAAATAACACAACAGTATCACATCAATAATACAACAGTATCACATCAATAATACAACAGTATCACATCAATAATACAACTACAGTACACTATACTAGAGTCTAAAACGAGAAAAAAAGGTAAAAATAGGCAGTAAGAGAGAAGAAAGTAAGGATGTATACAGTAAATACTCAGTAAATTGTATGACAGAATTAATGAAGTATCACAATAGTAATAAAATAGTTATAAAGTAGATAATTAAAGCAGTACACAATAAAATCGTTAAATGAATAATCATATAAATAGTAAAGAATCGTAAACTCGTGAACTCAAGTAAAATCAGGCCCGGTACGGAAGCTCGCTTCGCTCGCTTCCTTTAATCTGTTATGTAAAGAATCTTTCCTCGTTCTGTCGGCCCGCTCATTCTTCGCACGGCCTCCCTCACTTCCCGCTCCCCGCTGAAATCCATCCTAAGCTATGTTACATAATACAAATTATAGTCATTTGCTGCGCAAATGCTTCGCCCTCCGGGCCTATAATTGGTACTATGTAAAATAGCCACACTCCCAACGCACGTGTGACGCCGGTAATGGCCGGGCTCACTCGCTTCGCTCCGTTCGCCCCACCATTAACCGTGACGCCGCCCAGCCTCCCGAACGGTCGGCCGGGCTACCGTGACGCCGGACGCTTTAACTATCCGGATAGTATATTTTTTCAACTTGACCGGTATATCAGGCTTGTAGTTTTGTAAGCAAACCCTCAATAAAGTCGATATAAGAACATTTAACCGGTTACCAATGGTGGCCGTGCAGCCACCTCGTCCCGGGTAGCTTTAGCACGGCCAGCGCCTCTAAAATGTGGTCTACGTGCAAAATTGTCAGTATATTATTTGGATTATTCAGACAAAATGTCATATCTTTGATAAACTAATAAATTTAGTGCTATGAAATTTGTCCTTCTTTTAATCGCAATGTTACTTTTATGCAGCTTCGCACCCGATGCAGCGATACCGTTTAAACTCACGTTTTCCAGTATCCTTGCCATCCTTGCCGGCTGTTATGAGGTAATATCCCGGCTGATTCCCACCAGAAAAGTATGGTCGATCATCGGAAAAATTCTTGAAATATTAACCTGGTTGAACAAACTGTTCGACCGTAAAAAGTAATTTATTATGAAAGTAAAATTTGGTGCAATCGTTACCGACGGCCGTGGAAAGATCGGCGGTCATGTAATGTCAAAGAATCGGGCTGGTGCGTATATGCGTACTAAAGTAACCCCGGTTAACCCCTCGTCAACTGCCCAGGTCAATGTACGTCAACGTCTTGCCACAATGGCAATCGCCTGGAGAAGTTTAACCGATGCAGCACGGCTACAGTGGAACGCTGCCGTTGCTTCCTTCTCGAAAACAGACATATTTGGAGATTTGAGAAACCCAACCGGTTTCAATCTCTATTGCCGGCTAAATATCAATTTAGCACAAATCGGCGTTGCCGCAATCGGAGTTCCTCCGCTGCCACTTGCCGTTGAATCGCTGTTAACTCTGGTACCAACCCAGGTTTTGGCAGCTGCAACCAGTATCGGTTATACTGCAACCCCAACCCCTGCCTTGCATGTGTTGGTTGTTGATGCAACCGCCCCGATCAGTCCCGGTAAAAGCTTCGTAAAATCAGAGTATCGTTACATCGGTCAGGTTCCAGCTACAACTGCTTCTCCTTACGTTGCCACTGCTGACTATAATGCAAAATTCGGAGGTCCCGGACTAACTGGCCAAAAAGTATTTTTCCGTGCCAAGTTTATTCATATGACAACCGGCCAAGCCGGTCTGCCATTACAGGCATCCTGCATAGTAACTGCCGTTTAAGCTAAAAATCGGGGGCGTTAAAAACCCCCTTTTTTTTCTTTATCATGTGGAAAACTATCCCTGATAACATTCCTGCTGACGAAGAAACCGTCTGGTGTCGCACAGATCAGTACACCAGTGTACCGTTTCAAGCTGTTTATGATCTGGCCGGTCAGACTTTTACATCTGTCACAAATTCAATAGTATTTCCTGCCTATGTGATCAGTCGCTGGCGGAACCTTTAATAACTTTTTTATACTCATGTTATGGCCCTTCTCAAGTTCGGTGCATTTGTTACAGAAGGTTCCGGCTCCCTCGGCGGACATACGATCCAGCACTCGAAAGGCGGCATGCAGCTTCGCAATAAACCTATACCCAGGTCTGGCCCCTCCGCAGCTCAATATGCAATAAGGTCGATAAATCCGCAATTACAGGCAGGATGGAAGGCCTTAACCGATGCACAACGCAAAATCTGGAACAATTTCGCCCCCCATCCCCTTTCCGGTCATTCCCTCTGGATGAAATACCAGTTTCAACGTAAGATTGAATTACTTCCGTTTCTTTCACATCCTTCATTGCATCTGGCCACTTATCTGGGGCCTGAGTTGATTGCTAACGGTACTTTTGAGTCATCCGCCGGCTGGTATATTAATCCTGAATCTTCTGTTCATGATGGACGTCTTTTTATGGCGACGACTCCCCCAACTAGAAATTATTGTACTACCGCATGTTCTTGGAATATTCCCCATACTGTTTATCGGGTTTTGATTGATACATCAGATACAATTGGTGTCATGACATGGGGGTGTGGTACCGCTCCTTGGCAATCCCTTCTTAATGGTTCTAAAGTTTACTTCATTTCATGGTCTTCTGTTATAAATACTTTTTTCTTTAATATTGCTTCTGGTGCATCTGCAAATGTAGATAACCTCTCAGTTAAAAAAGTTTTCAATTATTAATTTTGTATAACATGGCACGCATCAAATATGCTTCAATAGTCTCAAGCGTTTCCGGATCCGTCGGATCGGCAACCTTTCAGAAATCTTTATATGGCGATATCCTCCGGAACAAACCACGGCCCCGCCGATCCGCTTCCGTGTCTCAGCTTGCCCGGCGTGCCCTCATGATGAGGGTACATGGATACTGGTCTGCTCTTACATCAGCCCAGCGAACCCAATGGAATCAATTCATCGCCTTTGCAAACGCAACAATCCGCCGCGATCGGGCTGTACTCCAGTCCGGACACTCATATTTTCTCAAATATAACTATATGAGACTTCTGACCGGCCAGGCCATCCTATCAGCGCCATTATATACTTTGTTGGCTGTTGACTTTCCTGCTTTTAGCCTTTCATGGTCAGATAATGAGAATGAATGGAATTTAGTCATAAATGCCACGGCTCCCGGTACTGCTCTCTGGTTCATTTTAAAACTATCAAGTAAAATACCAGTTGGCCAATCATTCAAAAAATCAGGTTTAAGATATATGCC
>Ga0307377_10008709_pt1 | contig 10249 bp, 6 predicted proteins | sample TR3MG_FD_202535 | JGI IMG/M metagenome (GOLD analysis project Ga0307377, IMG submission 202535) | Soil microbial communities from Risofladan, Vaasa, Finland - TR-3 | ecosystem: Environmental > Terrestrial > Soil > Coastal area > Acid sulfate soil | place: Finland: Risofladan, Vaasa | collected... | reverse complement strand
CGAGCACTGGATCGGGTGAGATTGCCTCCCAAAGGCGGCTCAAGTAGCTGCAGTCGGCTGCGAATCGATCACGGACGTCGTTGTTCGGCAGACAATCCTGAGCGGCCATCAGCCCCTCGTAACCTCCGACCGTGCGGTCGACCCCAGGGAAGTACTCAAGGCACTTCTGGATAGCCTCTGGCAGCTTGGCAGTCAACTCGCTGATGTTGGTGACGACCCTCGTAATGCCCTCTTCGTCGAACTGGATCGCTCGCGCAACGTCGTCAAAGACACCGAGGTAATCGACGATCAGGCCGTGGGTCTTTGCCTCGCCGTAGGGACGGTTCGTACGGCAGATCGCCTGCAGCAGAGTGTGATCCCGGAGGGGTTTGTCGAGGTACATCGCGTGCAGGATGGGGGCGTCGAAGCCCGTGAGCAGCTTCGACGTGACGACCAAGATCTTCAACGGGTCGCTGGGATCGCGGAACCGATCCAGGAGCTTCTCCTCGGCATCACGATCACGGCGGTAGGGGGCGTAGTCATCCTCGCCTGAGTTGACTGTCATCACGACGTCTGAGAACTCTGGTGGCAGATGTCTGTCGAGTTCCCGTTTGTAGAGCACGCAGCTCTCGCGATCGAAGGCGACAACCTGCGCGCCGAATCCATTCGGAGCAACCTTCTCCTGGAAGTGCTGTGCGATGTCCGCGCAGATCCTCTCGATGCGCTCGGGGGATTTGAGTAGCACGGCCATCTTGGCCGCCGTCTTGGCAAGCGTGTCGCGCTCGAGGTCGCTCAGGCCTCCGGTCAGCTCCTTGAAGGCCTTGTCGATCTCGGCGTGGTCGATGTGTAGATCGATGAGGCGCGGCTCGAAGTGCAGTTCTTTGGTGGCACCGTCCCGGATCGATTCCTCGAAGCCGTAGCGGCTCATGTAGCCGTTGGTGTCCTCCTCGGCCCCGAAGGCGTAGAACGTGTTCTTGTCAGCTCGGTTGATGGGCGTGCCCGTCAGGCCGAAGAGGAAGGCATTGGGCAACGACTCGCGCATCTTCCGGCCGAGGTCGCCCTCCTGGGTGCGGTGCGCCTCGTCGACCAGGGCGATGATGTTGCCGCGGTCGTTGAGCACGCCTTCGGCCTCGCCGAACTTGAAGATCGTGGTGATGATGATCTTGCGTACGTCCTTGCCGAGAAGATCCTGCAGGTCGCTACGACTCTCGGCCTTGACAAGGTTCGGTGTGTCGGCGGCGTAGAAGGTACTCGAGATCTGGGTGTCGAGGTCGATACGGTCGACCACGATCATCACCGTCGGGTTCTTCAGTGCCGGGTGCAGGCGCAGCTTGCGCGCGGCGAAGAGCATGAGCAGTGACTTGCCCGAGCCCTGGAAGTGCCAGAGCAGGCCCTTCTTGGGGTGTCCGGCAACGACGCGTTCGACGATCTTGTTGGCACCCTCGAATTGCTGGTAGCGGGCGATGATCTTGATGCGCTGTTTGCCCTTGTGGGTCGCATAGGACGTGAAGTTCGCGAGCAGGTCGAGGATGACCCGCGGTCGCAGCATCGAGGTGACCGCCTTCTCGACCTGCTGCATCGAGGGCAGGGCGTCGTCGTCTTCGAGCCGCCACGGCCCCCAGAGCTCGACGGGCATGCGGATTGAGGCGTAGCGGTACTCCTTGCCATCGGTGGCTACAGAGAAGACATTCGGCACGAAGAGTTCGGGGACGTTTCGCTCGTAGTCGTCGTGCACCTGGATCGCGCCGTCGAGCCAACTCTCGCTGGAGCGGACGGGTGTCTTCGCTTCGATGAGCACCAGCGGGATGCCGTTGACGAGCAGGACGAGGTCGGCCCGCTTCTCGGTCTTGCCGGCGCGGAAGGCGAATTGCTGAGTGACGACATACTGGTTCTGCTCCAGGTCCTTGAAGTCGATGAGCTTGATGGTGACGTGTTCACCGTTGTCGCCGAAGGGCATCGACCGCTCGCCGGTGAGCCAGGCGGCAAACTCCTCGTTGGCCTTGACCAGGCCGTCGCTGCGGACGCCCATGATGATCGCCCGCAGGCGATGGAGCACGTCGTCGACGCGAGCGGGCTGGGCGGCGATGGTGGGGTTCAGGCGGATGAGGGCTTCGCGGAGGTGGTTCTCAACAAGCGCCTCCTGGGGCTGACGCGGAAGGTTCTCGGGGGAGAGATACTGCCAGCCGAGGTCCGCGATCCCATATCGGGCCGGGGCTTCACTGACCTGATGCGACGCGCTGACGCCGCCGCAGAGCACGTCGCGGACGAATGCCTCGACCGTGTTGGCTTCGCTGAAGGTCATGGTTCCTTGTCTCCACCTGACAGAGAGGCCAACAGCTGTCTTAGGACCGCATACGCACCTTCGACGTGTCTTCTCGCTGCAGCCGCTTGTTGCTCGATTGCCATATATTGCTCTGCGTGGTGGCGCTGTGCACTCGTAGCAAGCTTAGGTATGCGCGCAGAATGCACGACCTTCTGCGTAACAAGCGGCAGATACTCGCCGAGCTTCCCGCGATTCAGGTTCGCGGCCTTGAGACACATTGCCAGGAAGGTCACGTCAACCTGAGGATCCAATGTCTTCGGATACAGAGCGTTGTCAGTGATCCACGCAGCCCCGCCTGTAACCAGGGCTGCTCCGCAGAACTGGCCCACGCGGCCAATAACCACTGTTGGAGCAATGCAATCAGCCAGCGGCTGGTCTGTGTAGCCGGAAACCCCGTTGCCACCGTAGACGGGAATGGCAGCATCGTCGGAGGGCTCTTGGGGCAGGCCGGAAACGCGAATCTGCTTCCCGCTGGTGAACTTCGCGATATCGCCGACCTGAACCCAAGCCTGAGGGTAGCTTCGGAGGACGTGGCACCCGTAGGCTTCGGAGAGTTGTGAGGTGCTTAGCTGCAATCGCCGAAGTGCCTCAATGTTCGAGGCTGTGATCCTAAGCACCTCCGCAATGCGCCGCTGCTCCTCAAGCGGTGGCAAGGCGAACTCAAAGGTCGCGAGGTCTTTCCAGTTCGTCCTCGGCGAAAGCGATCCCGCCGAAGTGCCCACCGCGTGCTCGAAGAAGGCATCGGTCTGGCAGATGAACGGGAGAAGCTCCGGCAGGAGGTCCTCTCCCTTCGGTTCCAGCACATAGATGTCGCTGGAGCACACGCCGCTGAAGTCGGCAACGGCGACCTTCCGCTGGTAGGACCGACGCTTCCCGAACAACACCTGTCCGGGACGGAAGACGGTTGTGAACGTCGTCCCGCCGGCGACGTCACCCCAACTGCGGATCCTAAGGTCGCCCGGCTCGATATGCTCAAGGCCGACGTACCGCTCAATGCCATCCGCTTCCGGGTCCTTCGATCGCTCCTTCGAGAGCTGGACAACGTCGCCGAATGCAACCTTGGTCCATGTCCCCTTGGCGACAGCCTCAGGCATTGTTCGCCTCCTCGGCTACAACGCCATCGAGCATCTCCACGAGCCTGTCCATCTCGGCCCAGAACTGCCTTCCATCTCGCGCGAAGGCTGACCAGGTCGACGCGAGATCCTGTGAATCGCCCTCGTTTGAAGACGCAGTTTCCCTCTTGACGTATCGAGGAATCGAGAGGTTGCCGTCCTTCCCGAGCACATCTTCCGCCGTGGCAACCGCGGCGATTCCGGGTAGGTCAGCGAAGCGGCGGTAGGCGTCGAGGATCTTGGCCTGATGCTCCGCCCTGAGGAAGCTCTGTGCGCGCTCGCGCGCAACCTCGTTCACCGCATCAATGAATAGGACCCTTCCCACCCGGTCGGCTGGCTTCGACGTCCGGCAGACCAGGACGCACGCCTCCATCGGCGAGTTGTAGAAGAGACCGGGGCCGAGGCCAAGGACGCACTCGAGGAGATCCAGTTCGACGAGCTTCCGCCGCATCTCGGCTTCTTCGTTGCGGAAGAGCACGCCATGTGGGAAGAGGATCGCGCAGCGACCCGTCACCGGGTCCATGCTATTGAGGATGTGCTGGAGGAAGGCGTAGTCGGCGCGTCCCTGCGGCGGGATGCCGAGGAAGTTGCGTCCCCACGGATCGCTCTGCCACGCCGCGCGGTTCCATTTCTTGATGGAGTACGGCGGATTGGCGAGGACCACGTCGAAGGTCCTGAGCCGATCGCCCTCGACGAAAGCTGGCGCCTGCAGCGTGTTGCCGCTCACGATTGCGAAGTCGGCTACGCCGTGCAGCACGAGGTTCATGCGGGCGATGGCGGCCGTGATGTTAATGAGCTCCTGCCCGAAGATGCCCACGGTGCGTGTGTCGCCGCCCTGCCGTCCCACTTCGGCGAGACAGGAGATCAGCATACCTCCAGTGCCACAGGTTGGGTCGTAGATGGTCTCTCCGGCCTTGGGCTCAAGCATCTGGGCCATCAGGTGTACGAGAGTTCGGTTGGTGTAGAACTCCTGCGCGGTGTGGCCGCTGTCGTCGGCGAACTGCTTGATGAGGTATTCGTAGCCATTGCCGAGCTCGTCCTCGGGTACGTTGGCGAGACTCAGTGTGTGCTTCGAGAAGTGTTCGATCAGGTTCTTGAGCGTCTCGTCTGGCATCTGGCCTTTGTCAGTCCAGGCTGCATTGCCGAAGACGCCCTGCAGCCGCTCGGGATTCGCTGCTTCAATGGCATGGAAGGCATTGAGCAATGCACGGCCTACGTCGCGAGAGGCGGTGCGCACGTCCTTCCAGTGGGCCCCCTCGGGAATCTCGAAGCGGTCGTTGGCGGTGGCGAGAGCGTAGCCCTCGTCGCTTGTCTCCTCGAATGCTTCGCGGTAGTCCTCCTCCCAGACATCCGAGAGCCGCTTGAAGAAGAGCAAAGGGAAGATGTACTGCTTGTAGTCGCTGGCGTCGATGAGTCCGCGCAAGAGCGTGGCCGCGCCCCAGAGGTGAGACTCGAGTTCTCTCTGTGAGAGGCGATTGCTCACTGGAGCCACCCTCCTTCGGTGAGGACAGCACGGAGGTGGTCTTCGGCAGCACGGGCCTCGGCGAGGGCCTCCTTGAACGCGGCGACGGCTTCGGGCAGCGGAGGGATGTCCTGACCGATGGGTGGCAGGACATAGCGGGAGATGTTGAGCGTCCAGCCCTCTTCCCTGATGTCATCGAGCGCGACGACCTTCGCGCGATTCTCGACGTCCTCAAAGCCCTGGACCCACTTGACGATCTGCTCGCCGTACTCGGGGTCGAGGAAGTTCTGGGCGCGGCCTTTCCGGAACAGGCTCGAGGCGTCAATAATCAGCACCTTGTTCTTGCGCTCGGCTGGCTTCTTGCGGCGAAGGATTACGACGCAGCCTGCGAGACCGGTGCCGTAGAAGAGGTTCGGTGCCAACCCGATGACGGCCTCGATGAGGTCTTCCTCGAGCAGGGCTTCGCGGATCTTCCCTTCGGCGCCCTTGCGGAATAGGGCGCCCTGCGGAAGGACGACGGCCATGCGGCTGTTTCCGCCTTGGGCCATCGACGCGATCATGTGCTGGACGAAGGCGTAGTCGCCGTAGCTCTCAGGCGGCAGGCCGTAGCTCGCGCGACCCCACGGATCATTCTCCCAGATCTCGCGGCCCCATTCCTTCAGCGAGAAGGGCGGGTTGGCGATCACGCAGTCAAAGGTGGCAAGGCCGCCGGCACCGTCGGTGAAGGCGGGAACGCGGAGAGTGTCCTCGCGTGCGATCTGGAAGTCCTCGATACCATGGAGGACGAGATTCATCCGAGCGACTGAGGATGTCGTTAGGTTCTTCTCCTGGCCGTAGATCTTGCCGAAGAAGGTGCGCGGGTCGCCACCGTTGCGCTTCACGTGGTCGATGGCGGCGAGCAGCATTCCGCCGGTGCCGCAGGCAGGGTCGTAGATCGACTCGCCTTCCTGAGGATCGAGGATCTCGACCATCATGCGCACGACGCTACGTGGTGTGTAGAACTCGCCAGCCTTGTTGCGGCGGGTGACATCAGCAAACTTGCCGACGAGGTACTCGTAGGCGTCGCCGAGGATGTCGGTGCTAACTGCAGCGTTCCCGAGCGAGATTGCCGAGAAGCCTTCGATCAGGTCCTTGAGCAGCTCGTCGGTGAACTTCTCGCGGTTGCCCCAGTCGGCGGTCCCGAACACGCGGAAGAGCGTGTCGGGGTTGGCCCGCTCGATCTCCTGCATGGCGTGGGCGAGCGCGGTGCCGACGTTGGCCGGAGTCTCGCGGATGTCGCGCCAGTGGCAGCCTTCGGGCATCTGGAAGCGATGGACTTCGGGGAATAGCGACGGGTCGGCATCGCCGTAGATCTCAGTGGCCTCAGCGGTCTCCTCATCCCAGACGTCGGAGATCCGCTTGAAGAAGAGCAACGGCAGGATGTAGCCCTTCCAGTCTGTGCGATCGACAGCCGAGCCGCGTAGCGTGTTGGCGGCTTCCCAGAGCGTCGATTTTAGGCTGGCGGCATTCTTTGCCATCTAGGCCTAGTTCTACCTCAGTCAGGTCGTTCCAGGTGTCTTCAGTCTTGCGTCAACCTGGCCCGCCGCAAACTGACCTGAGTATTGTGGGGAGACGGAGAGCGAGGTCTGCGATTCCCCCTAGGTTGAGTTCTCCCCACCGCTGCGTGATCCTCCCGGCCCTGCTCTGCCTCACAACGCTGATGCTGTTCTCTCCCCTCTATCCGATGTTCCGGCTGTTGTCCCGCAGCGAACCTGCCCGCCTCGTGCCGGCGCTCCACCACCAAGTGCTGATTCTGCAGCGACAGCTCCCGACACAGCAGCCTGGCCACGGTGGCGACCACCGGCAGGCCCGCCCAGTCCAGTCCTCGTTCGACGGCATTCTCGATCCTCAATACCTCTCAACACAGGGGGTATGCACGAGGGAAGAGAATACCACGAGAGGGGCACCACGAGCGTCCTGCGTCCAGATGAGTTTCTGGACAGCACGGGCACAGAGAGAAGATCGAGAAGACTGTGAGCGCTGCCGGATGATGACCGGGCTGCTGCCAGGCAGAACAGCCGGGATGCCGCAACTGGCGGCCCTACCCCTTGGCGGGAAGTGCCGCGCAGACTGTGGGCTCGCAGAGTTTGTGCCGAGAGAAGCTAGGGGGGTAAGGCTTTGTCAGACCTAAGTCGATTGAGGTCAATGCTCTCACCAGTAGCGTGGGAGGCGTGGGAGGCAGAGGTCGAGATCCAATTGAGCGCAGCAGTTGAGGCCGCGTTGGCAGCTCTCTGGGGTGTGCTTGGCGAAGTGGAACTTGGCCGCGCCTATCGACATAGATTTAGCGAGCGCGAGTCTCGAAACTACCGGAGTCTGGCATATGAGATCATCGCTGGTGGTCGGCTGGCAGCACTCGACCGATCATTGGTGGCGCAAGTTCGTTGGGGCAGTGGACACGGACGAAGCTACGACTGGCAAGTCCATATGGGCAGCACATCGGTGAACTGCGAAGTGCGGCTGATCGAGGATCGCGAGTCTTACGACGAAGGTGCAGCGGGGCCCCAACTCAGGTATGGCGGATACGACCCGCGTAGCATGGACATGAATATCCAGGGACGGATAGCCCTACCGGAGTCGAAGGACATCTATGACAAGCTCAAGGAGAAGATCGGGCAGTTTCCGCCCGACGAGGGCCCGAACGCGTTCATCCTGTTCCATGAATCCGCCGACCCAAGGAACCTCAGATACGTAGGTGCGGCCCTGTTCGGCGGCATGCACTTCGTGGCTCTGTCCCTCGGGCAGTACGATCGGCTGGACAGCGGGGAGATGTCATGCGACGCCGCCTATCTGGATTGCACCTTTGAGCGCGTCAGCGCGGTCGCCGCGTTCAGTCCCTACGTTGACCAGCGGCATGGCGACCTCCGCGTAGACGGGATTGGGCTACTCAACCCTAGGGCGATGTTCCCCATGAGCCGTGAGGTGCTGGCGCAAATTGTGGCCGCGATACGGAGCACACCCAACGGTTCAACTGCGGGTGTCGAGCGCCTGTGAGACCGCTCAGAGGGCACTTGGGGGCAGGCATGAGCTTCCAGACACCGGAGACCACGGGGAGTCTGGGTCTGTTCAGGCAGCCAAAGGATGCCTCCGTTCGCTCTCTGATCCGCGCCGCGTTCTGGCAACCTGCGTAGTCACCAAGCGACGGACGGCGACCTGCAATGCGAAACCTGTTTGACCAGTACGAGACGCCAGAGAACCGACTCACCCACGCTCTGGCGTCGTGTCTGGCTGAGGATCGGAGGTTGCTGCGCCAGTTCGTCCGCTGGTCGACAGGCAATACGCCTCCGAAGAGCGCGCAACTCGAGATCATCGAGCAGAGGCTCCCCGGCGATGCCGAGGTCTCAGAGGAGGTGGCGCAGCGACGGGGCCTCCCGGACTTCTGCATCCACGATGGAGATGAGTGGTGTCTGGCCATCGAGAGCAAGGTCATGGCCTCCCTCTCCGCTGGCCAGCTACGGCGGCATGAAGGCACCATGATCTGGCCCCGAAAAAGTGGACACCCTTAAGCTGCCTCGGCAACGGACTGCCTCTCGAAGTCGGCGGGGGAGAGATACCCCAAGGAGGAGTGCAGCCGCTGCCGATTGTAGAAGACTTCGATGAAGTCGAACACCTCCCTGCGCGCCTGCTGGCGGGAGGGTCGGCCCCAGTGATGGACCAGCTCGCACTTGAGCGTGCCGAAGAGACTCTCGCCAGGAGCGTTGTCCCAGCAGTCACCCTTGCGACTCATGCTGGGCAGCAGACCGCGTCGCTGCAGGGCCTTTTGGTAGTCCCCGCAGGCGTACTGGCTGCCCCGATCGGAGTGATGGATCAGCCCGGGGTCGGGTCGGCGCTGTGTGACCGCCATCTCCAAGGCGCGCAAGGTCAGGCTGCGCTCCAGCGTGGACTGCATCGCCCAGCCCACGATCCGTCGGCTGTACAGGTCCATCACCGTCGCCAGATAGTCCCAGCCCTGCTCGGTCCGCAGGTAGGTGATATCGCTCACCCAGATCTGGTCAGGGGCGATGGCGGTGAAGTCACGGGCCAGCAGATTGGGCGCCACCGGGAAGCTGTGGCGGGAGTCGGTGGTGGCTTTGTACTTGCGCCGGCCGATCCCCTGGAGGCCTTCCTGGCCCATCAGGCGACCCACCCGGTTGGGAGAGCAGTCGATGCCCTCCCGCTGCAACTGGGCGTGAACGCGGCGCCGCCCATAGCGCTTGCGGCTGCGGCTGTGCGCGGCCCTGATCTGCACCGTCAGCGCCCGGTTGGCCCTCCTTCGCGGACTCTCAGGCCGGCTCCGCCAGGCGTAGTAGCCACTGCTGGCCACCTGCATCACTCGGCACAAGACCCCAATGGGGAACTGCTTCTGGTGCTCTCGCACGAAACGGTATCTCACGGCAGTTCTTTCGTGAAGATACCGACCGCTTTTTTTAGGATGTCCCGCTCCATCGTCAGCCGCTTGTTTTCCCGGCGTAGCCGAATCAGCTCCTCATGCTCATCCGGGGTCAACCGCGTGCCGTTGGGTCGCTTCCCATATCGCTGCATCCACCGCCGCAGCACCGTCTCGTGCAAACCGAGGTCGCGCGCCACCTGCGCCACCGGCACATCCCCGCGTTCGGCCAGCTTCACCGCCTCCAACTTGAACTCGTTCGTGAACTCCCGGCGCGTTCGCATCTCTCACCTCGATCCCTATGGTACCATCCCGCCAACGGCGGGCAATCCACACCATCGAGGTGTCCATCAAATCGGGGCCGGCCCACCATCCGCCGGCGTGGTTTCAGCGACGTTGGTCTCCTCGCCATCACCGCAGGCGGCCGGGCTCCTCGCGTAGAGGGTGTCTCGCACAAGAACTGGACTGATGTGTACAAGTGGAGTCGGCGTCAGCAGGCAAGCTCGGACTGGGCCGGTAGACTTGCTGCGTATCTGGAGGTCGCGGAGATGAGAATGGCCGCCTCAGGCTACCTGACAGAGGGAACACTAACTGAATTCGCCGGCGTCCCCTTTGGGCCAAAGCACTCCTATAACTACCCGGAGGCCAAGCGAGCATTAGCCTTGCTCATGCAGGAGCTCCGGAAGCGCAAGGATCTGAAGCGGGAACTCGGGGCTGACCTCTCTTCCAGGGGCCGACCGGCGATTACGGGCCAGGTCGGGAGCTATGTCTGGGACTTCCTTCGACTGGACAACAGCCCGACTGACGACTTCAGGAAGGCTCCTCACCTGACTGCGTGCCTCCACCAAAACGATGTCTGGGTGATGCTGTGCCTCTCCAACGCAATGGATAGCACGTACCGGGCGAGGGTCAAGGCGATCGGAGGTGAGGGATTCTTGGAGCTGACTCGCGAAGTAGCGTTGCTTATGGAG
>Ga0307377_10008708_pt1 | contig 10249 bp, 8 predicted proteins | sample TR3MG_FD_202535 | JGI IMG/M metagenome (GOLD analysis project Ga0307377, IMG submission 202535) | Soil microbial communities from Risofladan, Vaasa, Finland - TR-3 | ecosystem: Environmental > Terrestrial > Soil > Coastal area > Acid sulfate soil | place: Finland: Risofladan, Vaasa | collected... | reverse complement strand
AAGGCCCGCACGGTCTCCGGAGAGAGTTCGGGCCGCTCCGCAAGAATCCGGGCCGCCATGCGGGCGGCGAGCGCCGTCGCACCGCTGGTGTCTCCGGTCACGGTGAAGGGTCGCGATTCCGGCGTGCGGAATGTGGTCAGCAAGGCCAAATCATCGACATGATCGCCCTGGCCGGTTGCCGGGTCGATCCCGAGATTGCCGCCTTCCAGGACAACATCGGGCTTCAACGGCCAATCCCGGTTCCAATTTACCGAGGTCCGGCTGCGCGGCATGAGGTCGCCGACAGGCGCAAAAGCTATCCATCCCCTGAAGGTCGGATCGGCAATGGTGGTCTTCTCGGTATAGGCCCCGACCGTCAGCACATTCCAAGCCTGGGCCGGACTCTCGATCGGGGATGCGTCGTTCCGGGCGGGATATTCCCCCGATCTTACGGCCACACGAATATTGCCCGCCGAAACCACAATCAGCCGGCGGAAGTCGTCCTCGCCGAAAGAGAGCTTGTCCAGCTCGGCGGACCAGGACGACGGCCGGCCCCGCCAATGATCGCTGGGGCTGGTAATCGCGAGACAGACCGCTCGTGGCCGCTGCGGAGCCACGATTTCAGCGGCCGCAATCGCCTGGGCGGTGATGGCACCATAAAGATCGGGGTCATTGGCACCGTGATCAGGAAGGATCTTCACCGATTCCAGGCGATGCCGGAGCGGCACGGGGCCACTGCTGGCCAGAAGATCGGTCAGGTCGCCATGCAGGGCAAGCCCCGATAATTCCGTGCCGTGCCCCCCATGGACCTGACGGCTGATATCCTCAACGGACCATCTCCGATCATAGGCTTGCTGGTCGGCCGGATCGAGGCCGCACTGGATCAGGGGATGACGATAGGTCGTGCCGGAATCGAGAAGGCAAACCGCCGGCGCGTCAGCCGCCGGCGCAATCACGCGCCGCGCTAGGTCATCCGACCATAGCCGCTGCTGGGCTCCTTCCATGGACATGAACAGGCCGGGCGTGTCGCGCGCCAGGCGCAGCTCGGCAACGCTGTCGGTGTTGGCGACGATCCGCCCCAAGGCCTCCGGCGTGCCAGAGGCCAGCACGACTTCGCGGTCGGGGAAGGTGAGGGCATGATCGCGCATCGGCAATTCCAGCCGGCGCGCTGCCGCCTCGAAGTTGGCTCGTGTGCCAGCACGCAGCCACACTTCCCACCAGACGATTTGCAGGGGGTCGGGAAAGAGGTCTGGCGCGTCGGTGTAGAGTGATCGCGCGACAGCCAGACGCGCCGTATCGATCGATGCGACAAGCTTTTCATTCTTCGGGCCTGTCTCGCCGTCCTTGTTTGGCGGCCGATCCTCGTTTCGATAGGCCGCGACCTTTTTTAGATAATAGTCACGCTGCTGCTCCGGGATGAAGACGGTCGCGGCAACCTTCTCCTCGGGCAGAGGGCGCACACTGACCAGCTCGATTGGGAACTTTCCTCCGCGCTTCTCCAGGCTATCAACGATGCCGGCCTGGGCCACAGGCAGCTCGAATTCGAGGTAGAAGCCGGGGATGCCGGCGGCCAAATTGGGGTCACGCTGTGCAAGCAGGCGTTCCCCGGCTCTGACCACGTTGGTCAGGGCCTGCGTGAGGCTGTCTGCATGGGCCTTACGGTCCCGTTCCGGCAGCGTGGCACCGTCGCCACCACCCCCTTGATGGGCCGTGTAGCCCTGGGGCTTGCCGTGCCCTGGCAAGTAGATATGCGGGCGATCCCGCAAAGGTTCATCGGCCATCGGGAAAGAACTTTCAGCGTTTTAGCGCAGCCTTGCGCTCCGCGATGGCACTCGACAAATCCTCGGCGGTGACCGTCTCCCGATCGTCAAGAAGGGCTCGCTTGGCGGCGTCTTCCGCCGCCTGCGCAAACTCCGCCTGGCTCAACCCGGAACCGGCGGCAACAGCGGCCGACCAGTCGATCCCTTTGGTCTTGAAGGTAGAGAGCCGGTTTTCGACGATACGCTTGGCAATCTCGCCGTCGGGCAAGGAATATTCTATTACGTCATCGAACCGTCGGTACAGCGCCGGATCCAGCAACTCAGGATGGTTGGTCGCGGCGATGATCAGGCTGTCGCTGTCATCGCCTTCGAGGAATTGCAGGAAGGAATTGAGGACGCGACGGATTTCGCCAACGTCATTGCGCTCGGTGCGTTTGGCGCCGATGGCGTCGAACTCGTCGAAGAAATAGACGCCCCTGGTCTCCGCGATCGCGTCGAACACCAGGCGCAGCTTGGCGGCGGTCTCGCCCATGAATTTGGTCATGAGGCCATCGAGGACGATGGTGAATAGCGGCATATGGAGCTCGCCGGCCAGCGCCGCCGCCGTCATCGTCTTGCCTGCTCCAGGCGGACCCAGCAGCAGCAGCTTACGGCGTGGGCGCAGCCCATGGCTGTGCAGCCGACGCTGTTGCCGCTGCTCAACCAGAACACGGCGCAGCCGCTGCTCAAGGGCGGGCGACAGCACCATGCTGGACAGCCGCGTTTCGGAATAGCGGGCAGCAATGAGGTTGGCGAGGTCGCCGCGCGGTTGGGCCAACGGCACCGGCTCGCACGGCCGCACGCTGCCGCCGCGCCGCGTGCGCGTCTCGTCCACCAGCTCGCGGAGCTGTTGGGCCAGCTTGCCGTGACCCAGACGGGCTTCATGGGCGGCGGCCTGCATGGCGATGGTGAGGAAATGCTCGTCGTCACCCTCAAGATGACTTTGCAGGAGCGCGACGAGATGGCGTGCGGATGTCATCGGCGTTTCCGCCGGTGTCCGGATCGGCCCCCCTTGGTGCTATCGCACAACCTGGTCTTCACGGCACCCTCTCAAAAACGAACCTCTTTAAGGTACTGGCGGATACCCGCCCCTCGAAGTCCCGTCTAGCGCTGCGCGCCAACAAACGAGCCGGGGCGGACCGCCAGGTTGCCGAGGCGGATGCTCATGGCGTGTGGGCTGACCTTGTAGCGTGCGGCCAGTGCCTTCGTCGTGGCCGCGTCTTCTACGTCGAGATCGGACATCAAGGGATCGGCTTCCAGCAAGCGCCGAGGCATCAAAATGGAGGCTGCAAAAAAGTTCGCCTCCATCTCCTCAACGTCCACGCCAAGCGACGACATCCCGGATCGGAAGTCTACGCGAAAGTCCGTGTCGTAGCGGACCTCTTTCCCCTCGTGCAGCAGAGCATGGGCCAGTTCATGTGCGATCGTGAAGCGTCGGCGCGTCGGCGGGTGCGTCTTGTTCACGCCGATGACAGTGACGCTGCCATCGCGCACGACCAAGCCGGAGACCTCTTTGAGATCTATCATACGGATGGTGATGCCGCGCGCATGCACGATCTCATCGATTGGCACGGGCGCGGCGGTGACTCCCGCGTCACGCAGCAAGCCGTCGGTGATCTGCTCGATGCGGGCGTAGCGAGGGCGGACCGGTGTCATCGCCGGGACGGGGTATGCGTGCCCGCGGATTTCTTGATCATCTTGATGGCATTGAGGACGGATTCGGGAATTTCGGGTTGCTCCCTCGTTGGCGGCGTTTCTGTCTGAGTGGGCAAAAGCTGCTCCGGCGTCTGCTGAAGGGCCGCCGCGATGGCCAGGAACTGGTGCAGGAGGACGGATTGCCGCCCGGCCTCGATGTTGGCAACAGATCCCCGCGTCAATCCGATGCGGGTCGAAAGCTGTAGCTGAGTCAGACCAAGGACCTCACGGCGCTTGCGCACCTGGGCGCCAAACGCCTTGTAGATTTGCTCCGCTGCGCCAACCCCTGCCATGAGCGGACACTGGACTCCGGGCGAGGGAGTGTCAATCAACCAAACGTCCATTGGCGCGTGGGTGGGCGCTGTCGTGTCAGTAATACAATCGCGCCATTGTGGTTGACATACGGCGCTCCGTCTGATCATCATGGGGTCGGCCCCCGAATCGGCAAGGGCCAGGGCACTCGAAAGGAGATGTTCCCGTGGCAGATGTGCGTGTTCGCTGTGTCAGCAAGCAGCCTCGCCAGGACCCCCATCATGGCATCACCCATCTGGGTGGCGAGAACTGGAACTGGACCAGGCAGCAGGTCGTCGCTTCGATCGAAGCGGGGACCAATGCATTCTACACGCTGGTTGGCGGGACCAGGGCCGATGTCGGCGTAGTGAATGGGCCAAATGGCAAGTACGTCCGCACCTATGCGGACGGGAAATGGAACGACAACCTGCTCGCCTTGCCCGAGTGTGTGACGGCGTGACCAAAGCCGGGGCAGGGGGGTTCCCGTCGCCCCTGTGGGTCGGCCCCAATAGCGCGGGACGATCACCGGAGAGGGCAGGCGCATGCAGTTCATGCACAAGCGCGAGTATCTGAACCAGGGCGATATCGTCGTGGTGGATTGCAGCCACCGCTGCAACGTCCGCCTGATGAGCGACTCGGATTTTTCCAACTACCGCCGTGGCGCTGCCCATCGCTATTATGGCGGCCACTACGATCGGCTGCCTGCCCGCATCCCCGTCCCCCAGGACGGCTACTGGAACATCACGCTGGACCTCGGCGGCGGCAGCGCCTCCATACGGCACAGCATCGGAATTCTGAAAGCAGCGTAGAAGTTCAGACCGTAAAGGAGAACATGATGACGAACGGGGTTCACCAGCCTGGACTTGATGGTCGGCATCGAGATGTTGACGGCAGGATCAGGGAGAAGCACGGTAACACGCGGGTTGATACGCTGCGCGAAACGTATGGTGATGGGTTTGCTCCCGACGTGCGGGGCGACATGCAACTTCGCACCCTTCTCGATCGTAATGGCGCCCCATCGCTGAGTCGGTTGGTCAAGAAGCGCTGACGACGGGTGTCAGCAAGATGCTTATGACTCCTTAGACTGAAGGTCCTGGATAAACTCCGAGGTCGGCCGAACCGCTGAAATCAGCAATCTATCTCGCGCCCGCGTGCAGGCGACGTAGAACAGATGGCGCTCGGTCTCATAAACATCGTCGAGTTCCGTCTCGTCGGCGACGGTCTCCAAGCGGGTTTGCAGGGGCAGCACCCCGTCATCGCACGCCATCACGGCGACTGCCTTGAATTCCAGCCCTTTCGCCAGATGCATTGTACCGATCAGAACGTTTCCATTAGCTTCCTGATCGCGCTCCGACAGTTCCAGCCAAGGCAAGCCGGCTGCCTCAACCGCTGCCCGGGCGCGCGGCAACTGGCCCCGTGTGCGAACGAAAAGACCAATCTCAGAGGGAAGTATCCCGTCTGCCATAATCTGCGTGATCCAGGCAGACACAGCGGCAATCTCGTCCTGTTCGGTATCGACCTGCTGGATTTCGGGCGGCGGCCCATTGAATACCGAGACAGTGCGGCCGCGTTCGTCAGCATTGCCGTCCACGTCGCGAACGGCATTCGGCAACAGCCGGTCAGCCGCCCGGCGAATCTGGTGGCTGGTCCGATAGTTGACGGTCAGGGTAGTCGACCGGCCCCGCACATCGACGCCAAGCTCCTTCCAAGAGAAAGGCTGCTGGAAGATGCGTTGCCCAAGGTCCCCTGCGAAAAACAAAGCGTCTGGGGATGAAGGGGCGATCGCCGCGAGGAACCGCAACTCGGCCACACCAAGGTCTTGTGCCTCGTCCACCACGATGTGGGTGAAGGGCTTTGTCTCACGTACCGCGTAATGCGCGGCGGTCCGGCCGAAGATGTCCGGCCAGGTCGCCAGGCCGCGCTTGGCCAAAGAGGCGCGCACCGCGGCGAACACCGGCCATAGCCGTTCCCGCTGCCCTGCACTCATGCGGTTCTTGCGGCCGAGGCGCGGAACCTTCGCGTAGGCTTCGATGTCGGCGATCTGCCAAGCATCGACCACATGCCGCCATTCGGAAAGCAGAAACCGAGGAGTGAAGCCCTTGGCGCCAACTGATTCGACCGCTTTGGTAATGGCGTCCTCGACCTGCTCGTCCGACGCCACGACGGCTCGGCGGCCGAAGGCGAGCTGATAAAGTTCATCGGCAACGCTGCGGTAGGGCGAGATCGTCACACGACGTAGGACTGGCGATGCCTCGCCAACCAGCACGGCGAGCTTGCGCGACAAGGCGTTGGCCAGAGGCTGCGAGAATGTGGTCAGCAGAATCCGGCCATCCGGCGTCTGCCGTGCGAGACGGGCAGCGCGATGCAGTGCCACGACGGTCTTACCTGTGCCTGCCGAACCAGATGTTCGTGCCGGGCCGTTGTAGCTGCGGTCCACCACACCCTGCTGGGCAGGATGCAGGAACACAGCCCACTGCTCCCAGGGGGCATCCAGCGCCACAGCCAGGGCCTCCTGGTTCTCCACAACCCGGAACCGGCGCAGCGCATCCGGATGGGCGAAGGGATCGGCCGGAGTGATCGGAGCGGGCTTGGGAAGGCGCCCGGTGCCGACATATTCCAGAAGGGCCTCTGCCGCCTCGGCCGGCAGATGATCAGCCAAGGCCAGGAATGCGTCCTCGGTTGCCCCCTGAACATCCACGATCCAGTCCGGCGGGACACCGACGGCAAGCAGGTCGTCGGCCGAGAGCGTCTGAAACAGCTTGATCACGGGCGCGGGCTGAGGCTCTACCGAGGCAGGGAGTGCCGCAACTTCCTCGACCCGCTCGCGCACCTCCACGATCTGGATTGCGCCCGTACGTGGGTGGGCTTCGATCCGCCGGCGCTCCGCCCAGCCATAGGCGTCGTCGTGGTGACCGACATAGGCAAGCAGGAAGCTCGCCTCGGTCTTGTGCACGATGATGCGGAGGTCGCCGCTTACCCGCACAGACCAGAAATGCGGATCGCGGGATCGGTCAATGCGATGGAACTGCATTCCCGGCGCAGCCGGGTCCATCTGAAGGTCGAATGCCGTGGTCTTGGCTGCTTTCTGCTCTGCTCCGGCCAGGCGAGCCAGGGCGGCCGTGAACGTCGCGGCAATCCGGAACTCCAGTGTCATAAGGTAAAGACCTTCATCACTTCGTCGCCAAAGTGATTGATGACCTTCACCGCGATCCGGCCCTTCTCGGGGCGGCGGAACGGGCGGGAGACGTCGCGGTAGAGCGTCGCCCAGGCTTCCTCGTCGATCTCGGCGCGAAGGGTGGTTTTCAGCGATTTATAGGGGTCGTTCGCGCCGAGGAAATAGGCGTGGCGGACGAAAAAACTCTCCTCGTTGTAGTCGGTGTCGATGAACCAGGCGGCGATGCTTTTCGTGTCGCCGGAGCGGATGTCGCCGGTCTGCGGATCGAACACATCCACGCCGATGATGCGGATGCGGACCAGGTCCGGTTCACCGGGAACAGGTTCCACCACCAGGTCGGGCTCGCCGAACACCACGAACAGATTGCCGCGACCGGTGTTCTTGAGGTCGTCAGCCATGTGCAGGTCGGGGTTCATGCGCGCCTTCAGGATCGGCATCGGCCCGAGTTTGCTCAGCTCCGAGGCATGGGCGTCGTAGTTGAAGGCGCAGGCGATCAGCACGTCGAACCGCGCCTCGGAGGCTTCGCGGGCGGCGGTGACGAGGTCGGTCCGGGAGAGGGTGCCGAACTCGGGGCCGATCAGGATTCCGGCGCGGCGCTCGGTCTCTCCTTCCAGGAACCGGCCTTCGGCACCGATGTAGTCCCCGGGCCAGGGTTGCAGGCTGGTGAAGCGGATGCTGTCGGCTTTGCGGGTCTGGTGCACGCCAGCGGTACGCAGGTTGTCCAGAACCATGGCGGCAAAATCGACGGGTGGCGTCGCGACCTTCCGGCGTTGACCGGGCGCATGCGGCAGGTCGAGCAACTCGGCCTCATCGGCGGGCACCACGCGATGCGGCGACAGGCTCTCAACGGTGAACGGGCCAGCGACGCGGATGCGCGACTTGTCCTCGTATGGCCGGTCGAACAGGTGTTCGATGTCCGCCTTGCGGGCGATCGAGGCGTCGATGCGCTTCTGCCGCTCGATGCGGGCTGCCCACCAGGCGGCATGCAAGCGGGTTGGCTCGGCAGGCCAAGGATCACGCGGCGCGTCGGGCACTGCTTCCCGCTTGTAGTGGCGGCCGAGAAGTCGGTTGAGTTGGCTCAGCAGGAGTGTCCCGTCTTTCGTCCCCTCCTTAGTCTCGCACAGGGCAGCCCATGTTTCGGCTGCCCGCTTCGACCAGGGGTCTCCGGGTTCACGCGGGATCTCCCACTCCTCCCACTGCCGCGACAGGGCGGCGTTCAACGCCGCGCGGAGCGGTTCCAAAGTCTCCTGCGCCTCGTCCCACAGCACGTCGATTTCGGCGTTGTTGGCGATGGATTTCAGGGTGACGTGCGGTGCGCGCTCATAGACGAAGCCCTGGCGAACGTCATTATGTGTCGACGTATCTGACTGGATTTTGCCTGATATTGACTGCTCTTTAGTGCGGCCTTCGCGGCTATCTGCCAGCAGATAGTATGTATATTTCGAGGCCATGAGGCGCGTGCGGGCAAGGGCCAGGGCGACACGAGAGGTATCGATGGTGATCCACCGGCGACCCCACTGCTCGGCAACTGTAGCCGTTGTGCCAGAGCCGCAAGTGGGATCGAGGACAAGGTCGCCTGGGTCGGTGGCCATCAGAAGGCATCGCTGAATGACCTTGCTCGATGTTTGGACTACATAAGACTTCAGCTCTGCATACCCGGAAATCACCGTGTCTTCCCATGAGTTGTTAAATGTCACGTATGGGAAATCGTCAGCAAAACGACGATATCGTAGGCGCTGCCCTATTCCCATGAGTCGATTTGCTCGATCAAGCCGCGGCATTCCTGCTCGACTTGCTTTCCAGTGCGTGTTGGCTGGAAGGTGGTATTCCATGCCTCGTACTCTGAAAGGATAGGTGCCCGCTTCTGATGAACCCTGCGAGCTCATGTCACCTGGCATAAAACGCGGATCGGCACCCAAGTCCGCCGACCGGCCGTGATCTCTCTGCGTGTATTGCTCGCTTAGGAGGCGTTCTGATTTGGGCTGGAATGTTTGATTGTATTTTAGGCAATCTATATCTTTAGCGTACCATAACAGATAATCGAAGCTGCAATCGATATACCTCGCGCCCGTTCCTGATGTCTTCACGAACGTAATCATCGAAACGAGGTTATCTGCTCCAAAGACTTCATCGAGAACAACTCGCACACGGTGTACGTTTTCGTCGCCGATTTGCACGAAGACGGAGCCGCTTTCCGTCAGCAACTCCCTCATAACCGTCACGCGATCACGTAGATATGTTAGGTACGAATGGATGCCGTCCTTCCACGTGTCCCGGAACGCCTTCACCTGCTCCGGCTCGCGCGAGACATCCTCCCGCTTGCCGTCCTTCACGTCCCGGCTCTGCGTGCTGACCTGCCAGTTGCTGTTGAACTTGATGCCGTAGGGCGGGTCGAAATAGATGCACTGCACCTTGCCGCGCAGCCCCTCGCGCTCCGCGAGGCTCGCCATCACCTGTAAACTGTCGCCCAGGATCATGCGGTTCGACCAGTGCTGGTCGTGCTGGTAGAATTCCAGCCGCGCCTCCGGATCGTCCAGGCCGTTGAAGTCGCCAAACAGATCGGGCGCGTCGGTCGTGGCCTCGGCGCGGGCGCGGGATTCTTTTCGTAGTCCCTCAATGATCGCCTTCGGATGCACCTTTTCCTGGATATAGATCGGTGGTGGATTGACCACGAGGTCGGACCAGTCCTGCGTGTCCTTGCCACGCCAAACCAACTGGGCGTCGCCCAGTTCGACCTCACCGGTTTCCTGCAACTGCTGACGCTGCGCCTGTGTCAGCGTGATCCGCATGCCGCGCCAGACGATCTGCGGGTCGAGATCGGCGTTGCGTTCGCGGGTCTCGCCTGTCGCCAAAGGCGTCGCGCGTTTGTAGTGGGCGGGCTCGAAGGGTGCGCCTTCCTCCATCTGTTGCGCGAGGGACTGGAACTCGGCGGTCGGGATGTTGCGGCGCGTGTCCGCATGGACCAGCGTCTCGACCGGGCGAGGACCCGTGGGCGGTTTTGGGGGGCGTGGCATCTGTGGTCCTCGGTCAGGCGGGTTGGTGGGCGTGGACAAAGCCGTCGATCAGCTTCCCGAACGCAGCCTCGATCTCATAGACGTCGATGAATTCAGCGAAGTCCCAGCGGCCATAGGTGCCGAGATGGTTCACGCCCGGCACCCATAACTTCCGCATCGTCTCGGCCTTGAGCTGCGCGTCGGTGTTGCGGAACCCCTTGATCTCGACCACCAGATTCAGAGGTTCGGGGCCACCATCATCGATACGCACGATGTAGTCGGGCCAGTAGCGGCGATGCTGGGTGCCGTTTCGGTAG
>Ga0307377_10008707_pt1 | contig 10249 bp, 9 predicted proteins | sample TR3MG_FD_202535 | JGI IMG/M metagenome (GOLD analysis project Ga0307377, IMG submission 202535) | Soil microbial communities from Risofladan, Vaasa, Finland - TR-3 | ecosystem: Environmental > Terrestrial > Soil > Coastal area > Acid sulfate soil | place: Finland: Risofladan, Vaasa | collected... | reverse complement strand
TGGTACACTCTGGACCACAGTTCGCTCTCCATGCTTGGTCTCCTGAAAAGGGGTTCAAGACAAGCATAAGGGCGAACTGCTTATTGCGCAAGAACTTACATCAATGGCGCAAAATCCTGGGATGCTACGGGGAGGCATGCTCGAATCCTGCCGCCGCAGGGGCTGGACAACGGGCACAAGCTGCGACAAGGGCCAAGCCTTTTCGTGGCGGGGTTGGCAGTCCCAGAGTTCCTGGCGGGAACGGGGCCAGGGGTGGATGATGGCTGGCCATGGGATTGGACGGGCCGCCCGAAAGCTTGCGCTCGACCTTCACGGCCAGACGAGGGCGCGATCAGAGGACAGCAGGGGCGGCGGCTCGGATGGCGGCGATCTGGGCCTCAACGTCGGCGTCGGTGCGGTCGACGTTGTTGCCGATCATGACCGTGCGATTGAGAATCTCCAGAGACTTGGCGCACATGTCGGGCGAGTAGTTCTTGCGGCAGGGCTTGTTCGCTTCCCACGTGAACGGATTCATGGCGGGGTGATGCCCCGCGCGGTGGTTGAGGATGTAGTCCCACTCCGTGTACGTATGGCGGCCTGTCTTGCCGCACACCGTCCCGCCGGCGCGCGTGGCGAATTCGTCCGCTGCCGCCGGGGTGGGAAGCAGGAAATGCGTATGCGTTCCGCACTCGTCAGCAGCGCTGTGCAGCGGGTTGGGCTGGAGCCCGGGGATGGAAGCGGTTTGGGTGAGGATGCGTTTCTTGTGGCGGCGAAGAAGGGCGATCAAGGGGTCGAGGCGGTCGAGTTGGGCGTTCATCATGGCGCCCTCGATCTCGGAGGCGCGCGCGCCGGAGGCGCTGAACGAATACAGGTCCGCGTCCTCGGGGTTCCAGAAGAACCTGCAGCAATCGATGGAGCACCCGGCCTTCTGGGCCACGCGGTTGTCGTTGGTCGCGACCGCACCGCCTTCGCCGCAGGTCATGTTCTTGAAATAGTTGAAGCTGAATGCGCCGGCGTGGCCGATGCTCCCGAGTTTGCGCCCGTTGTAGGCCCCGCCGACGGCCTGGCAGGCGTCTTCCACGACCAGGAGCTGGTGCTTCTCGGAGATAGACATGATGGCATCCATATTGCAGGGCAGGCCCCACATATGGACCGGGATGACGGCGCGGGTGCACGGGCCGATGGCCTGTTCGAACGCCTCCGGGCAAAGGGTGATGCTCTCGTCGATGTCGACGATGACGGGAATGGCACCCACCGCAAGCACGGCGACGACGGTGGCCATGTACGTGTGGCACGGCACGATGACTTCGTCGCCGGGCCCGACGCCCAGGCCCGCCAGCGCAGCCACCAGCGCGGCCGTGCCGCTGCTGGCCATGGTGACGTGCTTCACCTGCAGATATTCCGCATATCGTTTCTCGAACAAGCCGCACTGGCCTATCCCATTGTCGGGATAGCGGAACAGGCCGCCCTTACGGATGACGCGGGCAATCGCATCGATTTCTTCCTGTCCTACGCGCAACATGATAGCCTCCGGCATTCACCTGTGCTGACGAATGTGATCGGCGACGGCCACGACCGGGGCGACGCAAAGGTCGGCCTGGCGGTTGCGAAGGTACGACCCCAGTTCCCGCAGCACGGGGATCTGCGTGGTTTGTCGGCCGCCTTCGCCGATCTCGTGGCCTGCGGCGGTCGCCCGGCGCCACCCGTCGAGGCGGTCCTCGATGCCGCCCAGGCTCACGTAGAAGGTGACGGGGAGGTCGTATTCCGCAAGGACATCCAACCCCGGGGAGACCTGGCTCGACCGTGCATCGTCGAAGGAGAGACTCAGAGCCGCCTTCCGGCCGCCGGGGAAGAATCCCTTGCTCATGGGGTCATCTCGCAGCCGGTCACCGTGCGCGACCGAGGATATGTCGGCGGCAATATGGCACAGGGATACCTCTCACGTAACGGGAGAAGGCTTCCGCCTTCTTGGGCGCGAGCGCCGGGCGGCCTTACGGGTTATACTTCCCGGTCCGGTCACTGCGTTCCTGGTAATCAGCCGGGGTCTTATCGTCGTAGTCGTGCTTTTCCTGGTAGTCCTGTGGGGATCGGTAGACAGACTCCTGGTCGGTCTTGTCCTTGCCGCCGGAACCGGTGGTTCGACCAGCCTGGCCTTGAGCAGCGTGCTGTTTCACCAGTTCCGCGAGTTTCTCCAGTTCCTCCTTGGCGACCGCGTTCTCGGGGTCGATCTTCAGGGCCTGTTGATAGTATTCAATGACGGCCTTGATGTCGTTCTTGTCCATCGCCTCCTGGGCAAGGGCAAGGTAGATGCCGACCGCCTTGTCGCGCATGGGAACCTCGTACTGCGCGATGACGGCGGCCTGGAGGTCGGCTTCCTTAATCAGGTCCTTTTTCTGGCGAGCCTGTTGCGACGCCGCCAGATACAACTTGGCCGCGCTCAGACGGTAGCCGAGCGCGCGCTTTTCGTTGCGGTCCTTTTGCTCCTTGGCCATTTCCTTGTCGTAGAGGGCGAGCACCTTCTCCGCCTTCTCAATCTGGGTGAGAATGGGCTGGATGGCCCGCTGATAGATCTCCGGGGAGAGGGCTTCCTGCAGGTCCACGCCGCCCTGGTTCTGGGGGGTGGCTTCCTGGTTCTGGTCCGGCGCGGCCGGCTCCTGAGGTTGGCCGGGCTTCCAGGGCAATTCCTCTGCGGCGGCGGCCGAAATCAGCGCGCCCAGGAGGGTCGCGGTCACAAAGAGGCCGAATAACCGGGTCATCGCGGGACTCCTTATCTTAAACAGGTTCGCCCACCGGCGTATTCTATCTATCCTATATTGTAGGCCAAAACACGCCGCCGCATGCAGAAAAAATCCGCCGCGCCGCCCTACCGACCACGGACCTACGTACCATTGGGCTAATTTCTGTGGATGTAGCGGTCCCTGTAGGACTCCGGTGTATAGTAGTCAGGGTTGTAGCGCTCACGGTAGTACTTCGGGTCGCGGTTTGTGGATTCTTCTTCCTTCTTGCTGCTGGAGCGTCGGATGGGGCCGGTGTCGGAAGCGGCCTGTTCCACAGCCGCCGCAATCTGTTCCATCTTCTGCTTGGCCTCAGCATTCTGAGGGTCAATGTTGAGGACCCGCTGGTAGCAGGCCACGGCCGCACGCAGGTCGTGCCGGTCCAGGTAGGCGGCGGCGACCTCCAGGTACAAGGTGACGGCCTTGATGCGCATCGGCACCTCGTACTGGTCTGTGAGGGCCGCTTTGTGGGTTTCCTGGGAAACGTAGTTCCGGGAGAGACGGGCTCGCAGCGATGCGGCCAGATAGAACCGGGCCGCACGCTCCTTGTGCCCCAGGGCCGTGGCCTCGTCGCGTTCCTTATCGGGCTTGGCCATTTCCTCGTCGTAGAGGGCGAGTGCTTTCGCACCGCGCTCCAGGAGCGTCAGGATAGGCTGGACGGCGCGCTGATACTGCTCGGGCGTCAGGGCGGCCTTCAGGTCAACCGGTTTCTGCTCGACCGCGGCGGGAGCGGCGGGGGCTTCCTCGGCCGGCGTGGGTGCTTCGGCGCCTCCGGACGCCGGCGCGCCCGCCCAGACGGCGCCGCACGCAAGGAGCAGGGCGGCAACGAAGGCTGCGGTTCGCAAAGTGTCTTTCATGGTTCCCGCCTACCGGTCACGGTGCGGACCGGCCCATCTTGCCTCAACGGATTGTACGGGTGCGAGCCCCGAAAAGCGAGGCGAAAATAGAGCGTGGGGCCTACGACTGCCCGCGGACGAGGTCGGCCACTTGGCGCACGAGCCCCCGGGCCGTCCGCTCCTCCGACGCCTCAGCGATAATGCGGAGGATCGGCTCGGTGTTCGAGGGGCGGACGTGAAGCCACCCCTTTGCCCAGGCCAGATGCACGCCGTCGCGGTCGTCCACCTTCGCATCGGTGAAATGCTCCCGCACCGCCCGAAGGACGCGGTCCGGCCGGGCCTGGCCCAGCGGCACCTGCTCCTTCACCAAGGTATAAACGGGTAACTCGCCCGGAAATTGCCCGAGGGACTTTCCAGAGGTGGCCATCATCCCCAGGATAAGAGCCGCCCCGGCCAGGCTGTCGCGGACGAGGACTACGCGCGGGTCAATCACCCCGCCGTTGCCCTCGCCTCCGATGAGGCACCCGTGCTTCTGGATGGCTTCGGAAACGTTCACCTCGCCGACCGGCGTGCGGTGGAGCGCCACACCGGCCTCGAGGGCCACGTCGTCCATCATGCGGGAGGTCGAGAGGTTCGCCGCCAGCGGTCCCTGCTGCTGCGTAAGGCGATGGCGGCAGGCAAGGGCCAGCGTGTATTCCTCGCCGATGGCCCGTCCGGTCTCGTCCACAAGGCTCAGACGGTCGGCGTCGGGGTCGAGCGCCAGACCGATGGCGGCCCGCTGGTGCCGGACGGCCTGGCAGAGGTCGCCCAGGTTCTCCGGGACGGGCTCGGGGGCTCGGCCGAAGTCGCCCGTCGGCTCGCCGTGTATCATCGAACACGTGCAGCCGAGACGCTCCAGCAGCAGCCGCATCTCCGCGCCGCCTGCCCCGTTAACGGCATCCACGACGACGCGAAAGCAAGCATTCCGGATGGTGTCGGCATCGGTGACGGTCAGGACGCGTTCTGTGTGGATACGGCCGGCGTCGGCCAGCGATTCGACACGGCCGCCGGGCGCCTGGCGGAAGGTTTGGCGATGGTAAAGGTCGGCTACGGCGAGGCCTTCCCGGCGGCTGAGGCCTTGGCCGACGGCCGAGAGCAGTTTTATGCCGTTGTACGGGGCCGGATTATGGCTTGCCGTGATGACCGCCCCCCCGGACGCCCCGATGTGCTGGACCATCACCGCTGTCCCCGGGGTCGAGAGGATAGCGGCATCGAGGACTCGGCAGCCGGCGGCGACCAGGCCGGAGCAAAAGGCTTCGGCGAGCATCGGTCCGTGGGGTCGGCTGTCGCGGGCCAGAACGACTGTTCCGCCGCCCAGATGGGTTCCGAAGGCCAGGGCGAACCGTTTGGCCTCCTGAGGCCCGAGGCCGTCGCCGACGATGCCGCGAATCCCCGAAATGCTGACGATCAGTTGGGCCATGGGTTCAAGTGCCCCGGTTCGCGGGCATTATGGAGCGACCGGTCCGACGGACAAGGGAAAAGCGTAGCGGCTAGCGGCGGATGCGCTCCCGGAGATGGGCCAGCAGGGCCTCGGCCGACAGGGCCCGCCGGTCGCTCTTGTCGGTCCAGGCGATTTCCGTGCCCTCTTGGAGGAGGCGGCGCCATTTGCGGCAGGCGGCGAGGACCGTGGTGTGGTTCTTGCCGCCCAGCAGGCGCGCGATCTCCGCCAGGCTCAGGTCCGTCATTTCCCGGGCCAGCACCATCGTCACTTGACGGGCCAGGCTTATCAGGCGCGCCTTGCGGCTGCTGTGGATGTCCTCAATGGTGACGCCGAAGAAGTCGGCCACGGTTGTTTCGATCTCGCGGACTCCCGCGCGCGGTCGGCGGGTGACGATGAACCCTTCCACGGCCTGGCGCGCCAGCATCGGCGTGACCGGCTGCTTCAGCAGCGCCGCGTACGCCAGGATGCGCGTCAGCGCTCCCTCCAGGTCGCGGACGCTCCCTTGGACGCGGTCGGCGACGAGATGCACCACGTCGTCGGAAAGGGTTCGGCCCATCTCGCGGGCTTTGGTGTGGAGGATGTGGCGGCGCGTCTGGACGTCGGGGGCCGACAGGTGAACGACCAGGCCGGAAACCCATCGGCTGATGAGGCGGTGCTGGACGGCCTGGATTTCGGTCGGGTGCGCGTCGGAGGCCAGGATGATGAGCCGGCCGCTTCCCTCAAACTCGTCGAACGTGTGGAGGAACTCCTCTTGCGTTGCCGGCTTGCCCCCAAGGAAATGGACGTCGTCAATCGCCAGGACGTCGAGGTGGCGGTAATGGTGGCGGAAGGCGTCGAGGCGCCCCGTGCGAACCCCGGCGAGGTAGCGGTTGGTGAACTGTTCGGCCGAGAGGCACACGACGCGCAGGCGGCTGCGGGTCTCCAGGGCGTGCAGGATGGCGTAGAGCAAGTGCGTCTTGCCCAGGCCGCACCCGCCGTGGATGAACAGGGGGTGAAAGTCCTTGCCGGGGGCGGTGATGGCGGATCGGGCAGCCGCATAAGCCATTTGATTGCAAGGACCTACGACAAAGTTGTCGAGGGTGAACCGCGGCGCCGCCGGCGGCGAAGACGGCGCAGGTTTCGTCTCCTGCCCGGCGGAGTCCGGGAGTTGATCCATCGCCTCGGCCTCGTCGGCGAGGTTGGCGGCGCGGCGTTTCTGAAAGAGGTCCGGTTGGACGTGCCACGTGATGGGCAGGTCGCGCCCGACGCGGGCGCGCACCGCCGCCGCCAGGTGCTTGGTGAAATGGCTCTTGAGGTAATCGCTGATGAACAGGTTGGCCACGCCGACCGTGACGCGGTCGCTCTCGACGCGGATGTCGGTCGAGCCGTCGAACCAGACGCGCCAGCGCTCCGGTCCGACAGCCGCTTGAAGATCCGATGTCACGTGCTCGGTGGCAGTATCGTGAAGCAGCGCCACAGAAAACCCCTGTCGCTGGCGCAGCGTAACGCTCGCGTTGTCCCCACAGCTAGAAAAGCCGGTGGCGAGACGGCAAAGGATTTGCGACCGGCGACCGCAAGACGACCGGCATCCTAGAGGGAAGGGGGAACGCGGCAAAGCAAAAAATTTTGCGTGGCGCCCGCCGGAAATGCGCTTCCGTCGGAAGGCGGTCTGCGGTCCGAGGTTATGGCGCGGACGGAGCAGAACTTTTTTTCAGACGCGCGCCGTAAGGGGTGGTGGAAAGAATGTGGAGAATTCGCGCACGCCGACTGGGGGCGCTGCGGCCCGCTGGCGGCCGACGTCGCCGGCGCAGCGCGTGGCGCACGGCCCCAAGGGCCCCCGTGCCTTTTGCATTGACAGGTTTGTGCGGCGCTGCTACTAGTAACTCGTGTCTTCGTGGCGACGACGGCCCGCACGGGACGGCCGAGCCGGAGTCGGAGAGGATGCTGCTGATGGGAAAACCGATACGGCTGGCGGTTGCGGGTGTCGGCAACTGCGCGTCGAGTCTGCTTCAGGGCATCGCGTACTATCGTCGGCGGCTGAAGGCGGACGGCGTGCGCGAGACGCTCGGCCTGATGCACTACGATCTGGGGGGCTACCTTCCGGGTGACCTCGAGTGCGTCTGCGCGTTCGACATTGACCGGCGCAAGGTCGGTCGGCCCCTGGAAGAGGCCATCTTCGCGCCGCCCAACTGCACCAAGACGATTCTTGCCGACCCGGAGCCCTCGGGCGTGACGGTCCAGATGGGCCCGGTCCTGGACGGATATTCGGACCACATGGCCGAATTCCCCCAGAATCAGCGGTTTATCCCCGCCAAGAAGAAGCCCGTGGACGTGGTGAAAACGCTCAAGGAAAGCGGGGCGGAAATCCTCCTGAACTACCTTCCGGTGGGGTCGCAGAAGGCCGTGGAGTACTATGCACGGGCCTGCCTGGAGGCGGGCGTCGGCCTGGTCAACTGCATCCCGGTCTTCCTTGCAAGCGACCGGGCGTGGGAGAGCCGGTTCCGCAAGGCGGGCATCCCGATCGTCGGCGATGACATCAAGGCCCAGGTCGGCGCCACGATCGTCCACCGGACGCTCACGCGCCTGTTTGAGGACCGCGGCGTTGCGCTCGACGCGACGTACCAGTTGAACGTCGGCGGGAACACCGACTTTCTGAACATGCTGAAGCGGGAGCGGCTGTCGAGCAAGAAGATCTCGAAGACCGAAGCGGTGCGCTCGCAACTTGGGACGCCGCTGCCCGACGACCAGGTGCACATTGGGCCCGCCGACTATGTGCCTTGGTTGAAGGACAACAAGGTCTGCTTTCTGCGGATGGAGGGTCGGGGCTTCGCGGGCGTGCCGCTCCATCTGGAACTTCGGCTGAGCGTCGAGGATTCGCCCAACAGCGCCGGTGTGGCCATTGACGCGGTCCGCTGCTGCCGCCTGGCCCGCGACCGCGGCACGAGCGGCGCCTTGACGAGCGCGTCGGCGTATCTGATGAAGCATCCGCCGGAGCAGTTGAACGACGGTGAGGCCCGCCAGCGGGTCGAGGAGTTCATCGCGGGGAAACGGGAGCGGTAGGCGCCCTTGCGCCGGAGGCCCGGGCGGCAGAGAGCGAAGGCGTTCCCGCAGATTCACTTCATTCATCTGCGGGCGTTAGGCGAAGGCGGATGATTTCCCACTGGATAGACCGTGGCGTTTCCCCCCTGCGCGAAGGCCTGGCGCGCGGACTTTTGCGCATCGGCCTCCGGCCGAACCACATCACCCTGCTTGGAATGGCGCTGACGGTCGGGGCCGGCATCCTGATCGCCGCCGGAAAGCCTTGGTGGCTGTGGGCGGTCGGGCTCATTGTTGCCGCGGGCGCCTGTGACATGCTCGACGGGGCGATGGCCAAGGCGGGTGGGGGAGCGAGCCGCTTCGGCGGTGTCCTGGATTCGGTCTGCGACCGCATCAGCGATGCGGGGCTCTACCTGGGGCCGGCGGCGTACTATATGGCTCGTCCGGTCGGCTTGCCCGGCTCGGAGGCCAACCTGACGCTCGGCCTCCTGGCCGCGATGGGCCTGGTGTGGGCTTATTTGACCAGTTACATCCGCGCGCGGGCCGAGAAGGGCGTAACTTTTTGCGTCGGCGGGTTTTGGCAGCGCGGCGAGCGGGTCGTCACAGTTCTCTTGGGGCTGGCGTTCGGCCACCTGGCGACGGCCGTTTGGATCCTGGGTCTCTGGCCGCTCTCGACCGTCGCCCATCGCCTGTGGTGGGCCCGCCGGGCGTGTGACACGAACGGAGGGGCGAGCCCCGGCGATCCCCGCGGCCTGGCGGCCATCCTGCTCTGGCGGTGGGAGAGGGGCAGCGCTGCTTTTGACCTCCATGCCGGGACGGTCATCGCCCTGCTGATCGTTTTGGAGCGGTTCGTGAATCTGGCGGAGGCGGATCCGCTCCGCCGACTGCTGGCGGCACTTGGCGCTTGACTTGCCTCGGGCGCGCGATAGACTTGGACCTCGTCCACGGACGTGCAAACGAAAGGGGTATCCGATGCGTGCAGCAGCGGTGTGCGTGTTGGTGGCGGGCCTCGCGTTGGCGGTGGGATGCGAGCAGCAGAAGCGCGAGGAGGTGCCGCAGATGAACGCGGCGGAGTTGGAAGCGCCGCCGTCCGAGATGGCGCTCCCGCCGGTGGTGGAAGAAATGACGCCCGTGCCGGTCGAGCCGTCCGGCGGCGCGCAGACGTACACCATGAAGCCGGGCGACACGCTCTACACCCTCGCCCGCCGCTATTACGGCGACGGGAAACTCTGGACCAAAATCTTCGAGGCCAACAAGGACAAGATCCGCGACGTGCACGACATACCGGTCGGCACGATGCTGGTCATCCCACCGAAGTAGCGCTTCGGTGAAGGGCAACAGAAACTCTTGGCGCGCCCGGCGCGGTTTCGTCGGCGCGCCCTTTTATGTTGATTTGGGTCGCGCACGACTTCAGAATGGGGGTTGAGCGCCTGACAGAGGTCGTGTGTCGGCCACGTGGGCGGCCCGGCAACGCTCGAGAGTCATGGGCCTTGCGTCCGGAAGGGGGTGTGCCATGGTGTACCGCGGCAGGTCGCAATGGTGGTTGGGAGTGGCTGTCGTGTCGGGGTTGATCGTCTGCATGGGCGCTTCAGCGCAAGGACCTCTGGAAAAGGCGAGCAAGGAAGCCAAGGCGGCGGAGATCGAGCCGGTTGTCATTCGGATGTACAATGTCCAGGACCTGACGCTCGGCCGCGATTATCCCTACCGTTCGGCGGTGGTCCCTCCGACTGCGCTGGAGCCCTACGGGGGCCTGGGTTCGTTCGGCAGCGAGGTAGGAGCATCGGGGGAGCTTTTCGGCGGCGGCGAGACGACAGTTGGCGAACCGGAAAGCCTCTCCTCGGCCCTGACGCCGGACGTCGTGGCGGAACTGATTCAGCGCACGGTGGATCCGGCTTCCTGGGAGGAGCGGGCCAGTATCGAGCGGGTCGGCGCGCTGCTCGTCATTACCCAGACCGCGGAGAACCACGAGAAAATCGCCGAACTCCTGGCGGAATTTCGCAAGGCCCGCCCGATGGTTACGGTGGAAGCCCGCTGGATTCTCGTGGATGACGCCAAGGCGCCTCTCCTGTTTCCCAAGGAAGGCGCGGGGCGGACCGTTCCCGCCGAAGTCTCTGAAGAGCTGCTCCAGCAGGCCGGCGTGAGCGTTATCTACCGCGGCCAGATCA
>Ga0307377_10008706_pt1 | contig 10249 bp, 8 predicted proteins | sample TR3MG_FD_202535 | JGI IMG/M metagenome (GOLD analysis project Ga0307377, IMG submission 202535) | Soil microbial communities from Risofladan, Vaasa, Finland - TR-3 | ecosystem: Environmental > Terrestrial > Soil > Coastal area > Acid sulfate soil | place: Finland: Risofladan, Vaasa | collected... | reverse complement strand
TCAGAATATGAATAATTTCTTTCCGCTGAGGCTCTGCCCAATGAGTATGCTTAACTAACCAATCTTTTAAGCTTTACCGAAAGGCTGCCGGAATGTAAACAATGCCCTCTATATGGACCCGAGTTTTACAGTTTTAGAAATGCGAAAAAGCCCATAGTTATTGAAACTATGGGCTTTTTCGCGCTTTAATCAAATATAAATTTTGTTATGCTACAGTGATATTCTTCAGGAATTTGTTAAAGACCTCCTGCCTCGGATAAATATTGTAAAAATCTGTACCGAACGTATCCTGTATTGCCTTATAATCCAGCGCTATTTCGTCTTCATCCGAATATGCCAGCGTGTCCACTATCTCGCCTTTTTTATTTCGCACCTTTTGGAACGCAATCGCACCGCCGACATCGTCAAGGTGAATGATACCACCCTTCAAAACCTGACATGTCGCGGCACCCAACGCTCTTGCGATACGTTCGGTTGACAGCGCCTTTTTTCCCATACGGTGCTGAATGATTCGGATGATGAGGAGCGCGACGAAACAGATCAGGAAATGTGCACGGATATGCTCATTCTTCCGGACGAACACGGGTCTAGCATAAAAGTCCGTTTTCATAATTCTAAACGATTCCTCTATCCGCCAAAGGCCGCCGTACACCTGGCGCATTTTGCGCTCATCATAGTCAAGTTCGCTGGTGATGATGCAAAAATAGCCGTCATACATTGCGTCTTTCTCCGCCTTTTCCAAATCCACTCTGCGCAGCTTTTTAGTGCTTTCCAGAACCTCGCCGGTCTTCTTGTCAACGATGTCTTCTTTTGTGTATTCGTCGACGCCTTTTTTAATGCCATAGGCATTGTTCTTGACGGAGCGTGCGGCCTTTTCAAGCTTTTCTTCCCGCTTGTGCCTCGCCATGTTGGCTTGGGCCTTGCTCCAATACAGAAGAACTTTCCTTGTCCGTACTTCTTTTTTTCCGTCCTTGTCCTTACCCTCGTATTCTTCCTTGAACAGCTTGTATTGGTATGTGCCACCCTCGTTCGATGTCCACCCGCTTTTATCAAACAGCTTTTCATGGTACCGCTGCCCTTTTTTCCCTTTTACTATCTGTGAGAAGACGAAACCGTCGCCATTGTTCACGATCACGTCGATATTCTTCGACGAATTAAGCCCCTTGTCGGCGACCACGACCAGCCTTCCAAGCCCGTATGATTCCTTGACGTCCTTCATGGTCGGCTGAAGCGTGAGGGAATCGCTCGTATTACCGGGGAAAATCGACATGCTGACAGGAAGTCCGTTCGAGTCCATGAAAAGGCCCATCGCGACAATCGGGCTGGTGCGGTGCTCCTTCGACACGCCCTTTTTCCGCAGGTCGTCCGCGCCATCGGGGAAGTCTATCTCAAAGAAATAATTGGTCACATCATAAAATGCGTAAGAAAGGTCGCGTCCGATCGTCTCCTTGACACGTTCATTCAAATGCCGCTGCAAATCCACCTCGAAATCCTCGAAGTGGTCAAGCGACCTGTAGATATCCGGCAGCGTGAAGTCCGTGCTCATCCCATAGAAGCCGTCCTTCATCTGGCAGGAGGCGCGCTTCGAATCCGGGCGAATGATTCTTAACAGCACCAGGAATTTGAAAATATCGCTGGTCGAATACTCTCCCCGGAACCTGTGCGATTTTTCATACTCCTTGATGAATGAATTGATTTCGAGCAGGTCAAAGGCGGCTTCCAGGAATTTGTATCCGTAGTTCTGCCGTCGGTTTTCCTCGCAGTACATCAGCGCATTGGACGCAACTTCAATTCGTAAGGGGAAAGTATCTTTGAAATTTGCATTGAATTCCTCCACCATCGCCATGAAAGCCTCAGGATCTTTTTGGTCTTCAAGATAACCAAAACTTTTAATAGTTCGCTGTTTGGTGGGCATCCCTGGTCCGGGGCGATACCCTTCGACAACACGGACATGCGTCTTTACGACGCCACCTCGCTTCTTTGGGTCTTTTCTTATCATGGAATATCACCTCATATCTATTGTCGCATACCTGTCGCATAACATCAATAGAAATGTATAAAAAAATGCGGAAATCCGCATTTTTTAAGGATATTATTCCACATGGTCAGCGTCTTATGCTATGCTAACTGTAAAACTCGGGATAAGATGATTCAATTACATGACATGAAATATAGTTGTCAATAATTCGATATAAACTATTGAGGCATAGAACTCATAAAAATGCTATAATTATGTGCAATTGAATGGTATAAATTCAATTGCACTTTAAACTAAGTAAAATAAGTATAATATAGCATAAATAATCAAGACGAATAACATGGATTCTGATGTAACAAAAATTGTCAAGTATATGGTATTGAGGATAGAACCGTTCGGTTGGAGGTGACGTGCTTGTTTAGAGCATTTAGTGATGTTTGGAAACTGGAAGATGTGATGATCAAACCAGTGACAGCGATTGAAGCCGCTGCAGAATGGCGGGAAATCTATGTCAAAATGGAGCATAAACCAGTCGCGTTACTTCAATCGAACTCTGCGGAAGTCTGGCAGGTAATAGTTCCATCGAAGGGGGGGCAGGAACGGACCTTATTGGGTTTTTCTTTCCCTCTCTCCGGAACATTCCAAGAGTTGATTGACGTTTTCAAGTTACATCCAGGTGAAACAGCGGTCCTCCTGGATTCGGGGAAAGTTCCCCAGGGGGTTATTGATCTGACCATGTTGACCACTCTAATGTGGAAGGAAATCAGGCGGTTGAGCAGTTCCATGTCGATTCTCATGGATACGGTGAATGATGCGGTCACTGTCATCGATCAAAGCAACACGGTTATCGGTTGGAACAAGAAAGCGGAGGATCTTTACGGAATTGCTGGGCAAACCATTATTGGGAAAGATATCCAAAATTTTTTTTCCAGCTTAGTCGTTACCCATGTCATAAATACAGATTTACCGAAAAAGAAAATAATTCGTGAAAATTATCATCAACCTCTCCCCGGAACTCATGTCTTAATCAATGCCTCGTCAATTACCAGCGAGGATGAAATCATTGGTAGTGTCTGCGCGGAAAGAGACATAACAGAAATCGTTCTTTTGCACAATGAACTGTCCAAGGCTAGTTCAGAAGTGCGACAGCTTAAGAAGGAGATCACCAAGATACACCGCCCAGACAACGCATTTAGAAAAATAGCCGGGCATAGCAAAGGACTTCAGAAGACCGTCAGTCTGGCTCGACGGGTGGCTAATACAAATGCAGCCGTGATGATTCGTGGGGAGAGTGGCACAGGAAAAGAGCTGTTTGCGGAGGCGATTCACGAGGAGAGTTCCCGACACAATAACCCCTTTGTGGTTATTAACTGTGGGGCTATTCCTGCTTCGCTTTTTGAAAGCGAGCTATTTGGTTACCAGCCTGGAGCCTTTACTGGGGCCGACCGACAAGGGCGGCAGGGCAAATTCGAAGCCGCCCACAGCGGAACGATTTTTCTGGATGAGATCGGAGAAATGCCGCTAGAAATGCAGGTAAAACTACTTCGGGTTCTCCAGAATAAGTGTTTCTATAGGGTCGGAGGCAATGACCTCGTGGAAGTGGATGTGCGTGTCATTGCGGCTACTCATCGGGACTTAGAACAAATGATTAGCGAAGGTTCTTTCCGGAAAGACCTCTATTACCGGATTAATGTCGTTGGCATAGAAATTCCTCCGTTACGCCAGCGCAAAGAGGATATTCTGGATCTGATTTATCTTTTTATCCGAGAATTCTGTTTGCAACAGGATCGTGATCTTGTTCAGATGGCTCCAGAAGTGATGCCGTCCATGCTCAATTACCCTTGGCCAGGAAATGTACGAGAATTGAGAAATGTGGTGGAACGCATGGTTATCCTCGCTGAGGAGGATTTGATCTTGGAGGATCACCTACCAGAATCTATTCGCATCCAAAAATATACCAAAGCGAGCTCTGAGCCGGATTCTACCCTCACTGATATCACAGGCCGTGCAGAACGAGAAATCATCCTCCAGGCTCTCGAAGGCTGTAGTGGGGATAAATCAAAAGCAGCTAGGAAATTAGGTGTTCCACGCAGCACTTTATATTATAAAATGAAAAAATTGGGTGTCAGTTTTTGAAACAAGTGTCGAATATTTGTACACATTTATCGGGGAAGTTCCTACAGCTTATTCACTGTATGAAAAATCTCAACTCCCTGGGGGGGAGCTTTTTTTTTCAATTAAGACCTATATAATGCGAATTGTTAAGGTTTTTTAATTTCTTTTTACAACTCAAGTTTAATTAAAAATATTGGAACAGAAATTGCAACTATCGTAATTAATATTTACATAACTGGGGGGAGTGAGTTTAATGAGAATCACAGAGCATCCAATTTTAGACTTTCAGCGCGGAGAAGAGATCACCTTTTCCTTCGACGGCCAGGAGCTTAAGGGCTTTGAAGGCGAGACCATTGCAGCTGCCTTGCATGCAGCGGGGGTTAGAGTTTTGGGCCACAGTCAAACAATGCACCGACCACGGGGTCTCTTCTGCGCCATCGGCAATTGTTCGTCTTGTTTGATGGTTGTTGACGGAGAGCCCAATGTCAGAATCTGTGTAGAAAAATTGAAGTCTGGCATGAGGGTAGAAACTCAGCAGGGAAAGGGGTGTCTAAGGTGAAAGAAATAGAGCTTCTCATCATTGGCGGTGGACCAGCTGGCCTAAGTGCTGCAACTGCGGCGGCTGACTTAGGTGCCAGCGTCCTTGTCTTAGAACGGGACGCAAAAACCGGCGGTCAATTGGTCAAACAGACTCATAAATTCTTCGGTTCAAAAAAGCAGTATGCTGGTGACCGTGGTTACCAGATTGGTAATTTTCTGATTGAACAGTGTGAAAAAAATCCCAAGGTTGAAGTGTGGACAGAGACCACCGTTCTTGGGATTTATGAAGACGGTGTGGTCACAGCTGAAGGCCAGGGCAAACACCTTAAAATTAAACCGGAAAAAATTATAGTCGCCACCGGCGCTTCTGAAAAAATGATTGCTTTTCCGAATAACGATATGCCCGGCATCTTTGGGGCTGGTGCTGTACAAACCCTAATGAATGTGCACGGTGTTGTCCCGGGACAACGCGTACTGATGATCGGCGCGGGTAATATTGGCCTGATTGTCTCGTATCAATTGATGCAGGCAGGAGTGGAAGTCGCTGCGATTATTGAAGCGTCGCCGACCATCGGCGGTTATCTGGTGCATGCTTCCAAGATTCGGCGCGCTGGCGTGCCGATTTTAACCTCACATACCATTACAGAAGCCTACGGTCAGGAAAGCGTTGAAGGTGCCATTATCTGCAAACTAGACGAGAAGTGGCAGCCAATTCCTGGGACCGAACAAGATCTTAAAGTAGATGTAATCTGTCTGGCCGTTGGTTTGAGCCCGTTAACAGAGCTCTGCTTCCAAGCGGACTGTCAGATGAAATACGTGCCGGAGCTTTCCGGACATGTGCCCATCAGAAACAAATACCTGGAAACAACTCGCCCGGGACTCTATGTCGCCGGAGACGTTAGTGGGGTTGAAGAAGCCAGCTCTGCCATGGTGGAAGGCCGTTTGGCCGGTGTTTGCGCTGCCTACAGTCTGGGGTATGGAAACGATGTGGCTCCGAAACTTCAAGCGGAAGCCTTGGCTGAGTTAAGTGAACTTCGTGCTGGTCCAGCTGGCCAAAAGACGGTGCAAGGGATTATGAAACTGATGGACAAGGGGGGAGCGGCATGCTGAACAAGACAGGAGTTCCAACAGCAGAGGATGTAATAACGGTTTCTCCTTCCGAGGAAAGACTTAAACAAGGTCCCGTAGCAATTATCGAGTGCTTCCAGGAGATTCCCTGCAATCCTTGCACGGAAGCCTGCAAGCAAGGCGCAATTCAGCCAATGGAAGATATTAATAACCTGCCAAAGCTGGATTTTGATAAATGTAATGGTTGTGGTGTCTGCCTTAGTCGGTGCCCGGGGCTGGCTATCTTCGTGGTCGATGCCTCCTATAGCGATACTGAAGCCATCGTAAGGATTCCATTTGAATATGCTCCAGTCCCTCAAACTGGCGAAAAAGTGGTTGGATTGAATAGGTCCGGAGAAGAACTCGGCACCTTTGAAGTAAAAAAAGTTCAGTCGGGCGGCCAGAAAAATAAGACCTACACAGTATGGTTAGTCGTTCCCAAAGCTCAGGCCATGGACGTGCGCGGTATTCGTTTGGGAGGGATTAGACATGCAAAATAAAGAAACGATCGTCTGCCGATGTGAGGACATCACCCTAGATGAAATTAAATCACTGATCAGCCAAGGTTATCGTACTATTGATGAGATAAAACGTGTTATCCGCGCAGGAATGGGCCCCTGCCAGGGACGTACCTGTCGGATGCTGATTGCTCAGGAGCTAGCAAAGGCTTACGGAATTCCTGTGGGAGACGTTTTGATGCCTACCTTCCGTGCGCCTGTGAAACCAGTGAAACTGGGAACGTTTGCGGGGGGTGAATAAAATGCAAAAACAAGCTAACGTCGTCATTATCGGAGGCGGGATTATTGGCTGCGCCGTGGCCTATGAACTGGCCGTCCGCGGGGTGAAGGATATTATGGTCATTGAAAAACAGTATCTTTCTTCAGGAGCAACGGGTCGGTGCGGTGCCGGAGTTCGCCAACAATGGGGAACGGAAACCAACGCCATTCTTGCCCGGGACAGTGTGAAACGCTTTGAAGGCATGAACGAAGAACTTGACTATAATCGGGATATCGAATTCAAGCAAGGCGGTTACTTGATGGTTTCCTACACACAAAACGAATGGAACCAATACAAAAAAAATGTTGCAGTGCAGCATAGTCTGGGGATTCCAACGAAAATGATTACTCCCCTAGAAGCTCAAGAGATCGTGCCCCATTTGAACATCAATGGTTTGGTCGGTGCCACGTTCTGTCAGACGGACGGACATGCCAACCCGTTTCATGTGGTAGATGCCTACTATAAAGCAGCCAGTCGACTAGGGGTGAGATTCGAGACCTATACCTCCGTCACCGGCATAAAAAGGGAAAAAGGAAACGTTACAGCCGTTCAGACCTCTAAAGGGGATATAGATACCCCTATCGTTATTAATGCCTGCGGTTACGCGGCAGGTACTATCTGCGAAATGGCCGGTTTCGAACTGCCACTCTATCCCCAGCGACACCAGGCTCTGGTTACCGAACCGGTTGAACCTTGCCAGGGGCCGATGGTTATCTCCCTCCACCATCGGTTATACTGTCAGCAGACCCCACATGGCAGTTTCATCATGGGTGTGGGTGACCCCCACGAACCCAAAGATTTCAACATTAATTCCAGCTGGGAGTTTTTAGAGGATGTCGCTCGTCAAGCAACCACAGTATTGCCTCTTTTGAAGAACCTACGAGTCGTCCGCCAGTGGTCAGGTCTTTATGATATGAGCCCGGATGCCAATCCGATTTTGGATGAAATTCCAGAGGTTAAAGGGATGTGGGTGGCTGCAGGCTTCAGTGGACATGGTTTCATGGTTGCTCCCCAGACGGCAGTTCTTTTGGCCCAGAAGATTCTCGGGCAAGAGTGTTTCATGCCGATTGAACGATTTGGCTTAGACCGCTTCCGTAGGGGAGAATTGTTACTTGAACCTGCTGTGGTATAATGATTAATCATGAGCGAAGAGAGTTCGCTAGTTATATGGAGGTGGAATACGTGAAATACTTAGCTAAGGATGAATCCTTATGCACGGGCTGTGGAGAATGTGAAAAAGTATGTTCTGAAACCTATTTTAAGGAAACTAATAGAGAGAAATCATGTATTCAGATTAACGATAAGACGATTAAGGTATGTAGCCAATGTGGTGAATGCATCGATATATGTTCAGTAGGTGCAATTTCTCGGGATAAAAACGGTGTCGTACGAATCAACAAAAAAATCTGCGTAGGATGTTTTATGTGCGTCGGTTTCTGTCCAGAGCTTGCTATGATAATGCACGGGGACATGTTGGAACCTTTCAAATGTGTTGCTTGTGGCCAATGTGCAAAAATCTGTCCGACCCAGGCGATTTATATTTCGGAAGAATCTTAGGGGGAAATGACATGGATTATGAAGACTATCAATTGAAACATAAGTCTCTTAAAGAATGTAACTATGATTTAGGTGTTCTTGACAGAGGGTATACCAACCGCACACTATATATTAATGTCGGTAATAATGAGATCAAGGAAAAGCCCGTTACGCCATTGATGAAAGACAAATTCATTGGTGGAAAAGGATTTGGTCTCTATTACCTGTGGCAGGCAGTGACTGAATCAACTAAGTGGAATGACCCTGAAAATGAAATCATCATTTCAAGTGGACCGATTGGCGGAATTACGCAATATCCTGGTTCTGGAAAATCACTGGTCGTGACGCTATCGCCACTGACCAATATGCCGATTGACAGCAACGCTGGTGGGCATTTTGGCCCCTTCCTCAAATTTGCAGGCTTCGATGCGCTCGAACTTCAAGGCAAAGCAGATAAAGATGTTATTATTTTCATCAATGGTAACAAAGGAACTATTTCTATTGAGGAAGCGCCCGGTGAGGCCATAGACACCCATATTCTAGGAGAGCAACTGACTAAAAAGTATGCAGAAAACGAAGAAGACAAACGGAATATCGCCGTGATTTCTACCGGTTCGGCTGCCGAGCATACGAATATCGGTCTTTTGAACTTCACCTTCTATGATGTACGCCGAAAATGTATTCGTATGAAGCAGGCGGGCAGAGGCGGAATTGGGACAGTTTTTAGAGATAAACATATTAAAGCCGTGGTTATAAAATTTGCAGGGGTTAAGGGCAACCTAAACCATCCTGTTGACCAGCTCACCCTGAACAAAACGGGTATCAAGCTGCATAAAGAGATGCACGATCTGGATAATTCTCAGAACAAAATGCGTAAAATAGGTACAGCCAATATCATTGAAGTCATGGATAAGTATGATCTTTTGCCTACTCACAATTATAAATTTGGTGCCCACAAGGATACCTTTAAAATCGCCTCGGATGTCTTCATATCAAAAGTAACCCAGAATTACCCGGATGGCTGCTGGCATGGTTGCAGTATGGCCTGCGCTAAAGCCGCTGATCACTTTGAATTGAAGACGGGCCCTTACAAAGGTCAAAAGGTTACTATAGACGGTCCCGAGTATGAAAACGCTGCGGGTCTGGGCTCGAACTGTGGTATCTTCGATCCGGATGCGATATTAGAGTTGAACTTTTACTGTGACACCTATGGCATTGATACGATTTCCTATGCTACTCTCACTGCCTTTGTTATGGAATGCTACGAAAACGGTATTCTCAATAAAGAAAGAACCGGGGGTTTGGAACTTAACTTTGGCAATAAAGAGGCATCCTTTGAACTCATCCACCAGATGTCTAAAGGTGTAGGCTTCGGGAAGATTGCTGGCATGGGAATCCGTAAAATGAAGGCTTACTTTGCCAAGGAATATGGCGCTGATCCTCAGTTTCTCTTTGACATAGGTATGGAACAAAAGGGCCTTGAATTTTCCGAGTATTTGCCAAAGGAATCTTTGGCACAACAAGGGGGATATGGCCTCACCAACAAAGGTCCTCAACACGATGAAGCTTGGCTGATCTTTATGGATATGGTGAATAATCAGATTCCAACCTTTGAAGATAAGGCAGAAGCCCTCCATTACTACCCAATGTTTAGAACTTGGTTCGGCCTAAACGGTCTCTGCAAATTGCCTTGGAATGATATCGCCCCTGCGGACAACAAGTTTACAGACGAACCAGCTAAAATGCCAGAGCATGTTCAAAATTATGTCGACATATTCAACGCCGTTACAGGTAAGACTATTGATAAATATGAACTCATCCGTCAATCAGAGCGAGTTTACAATTTCCAGAGAATCTTCAACATTCGGATGGGTTACGGCAAACGTGTTCATGACAAACTTCCCTATAGAGCCATGGGGCCAGTGACTGTTGAGGAATATGAATCAAGGCAGGAGCGTTATGACAACCAGCTCACCGAGCTTCTGGGCTTCGACACGACTGGCAAATCGACTGAGGAAAAGATAAAGGTCATGAGGGAGTATCGCGAAAGCCAATATGAAAAGCTCACCGACGCAGTTTACAAACGCCGGGGTTGGACGATGGATGGCGTGCCGACGGTCGAAAAACTTCGAGAATTAGGGATGGATTTACCGGAGCTCTTAGAAGTCGTTGAAAAAAATGTGTAGGTGATAGTAT
>Ga0307377_10008704_pt1 | contig 10250 bp, 23 predicted proteins | sample TR3MG_FD_202535 | JGI IMG/M metagenome (GOLD analysis project Ga0307377, IMG submission 202535) | Soil microbial communities from Risofladan, Vaasa, Finland - TR-3 | ecosystem: Environmental > Terrestrial > Soil > Coastal area > Acid sulfate soil | place: Finland: Risofladan, Vaasa | collected... | reverse complement strand
TAGTACCCTGAGAACGACCCAGACTTTTAGGCCCCTACCCACCTTTGTTTTTTGAATTATTGATCTCAATTTCTTATTTATTTGTTAATAACTTTCTACAAAGATACAACTTCATTTAATTTTACGCTTGATAGCTTCCAAAGGTATCTCTCTCTGTGTACTATCTTATACCTGTTCATTAGTCTAATGAATAGAACATCCTTCTCATTCATGTTGCCATAAACCTCAGCAGTGATAGTCTTACCACCTTTAGTTGCTGTTACTTGTATCAATCCTTTCATATTATCTTATTTGTATTTTGCTTTTAAAGTCTTTGATTACTTCATCTATGCCAACTTCGTGGATGTGTTCACTAATGGCGTGCATCTCTACTAACTCTCTTACCTTTGCTGACAATTCGCCTATCTTAAATAGATACTGAGCAAGTAGATCTTCGTAAGTGTCGAGGTCTATTGCTTGTCTATGCGCTAGGTTGAGCAAGTTATCTAAGTTACTTAAATGCCTGGTCTGTTCACTCTTATCGCCTGTGTACTTACTTAATCTTATCTTCATCTCACGAATAGATCTCTCTGCTTCTTTACATATAGCAGGTTTGTTTAGTATTTGTTTCGCTTCGTCTGTGGTCATAATTAGAATGGTTCTGTGTTATCTATTGTCATTGGATTAATAGTCTGATCAGCGGTCTCTAATGCATCTCCATACGCGTATTGTTTTCTTCCTCCATATGTCTCATAGAATCTTTGGTCTGACCAGTTAAGATACAGACTAGCAAAACCTAACTTACCTACGTGCTTCGGCTTTATCTTCTCTACGCTTACATCATAAGGTAGAGTGTAGTCTGTTCTATCCGTCTTATGTACGACCATTATGTTTCTTCCATTGTTATTCCACTCACTGCCACCTTGTATGTCATACACTGTTGGCTTTTGTACGTTACCATTCTTTACTTGCATTGGATCAGGGTTCTTAGGATGTATGATTATGAATGAATGCATCTTGTTATTCTGAAAGAAGCTATTACGATAAGATAGTATTTGTCTTAAGTAGTTAGGGCTTATTGGATCACCTTCGTGGCTCATGTAGTTCCATGAATCAATCACAGCACTTCTACATTTGTGCTCTTTAGCGAATGCCCAGAACTGCTTTGGTTCTACGTTATCTCCATTCCAAAATACAAAGCTATCGCAGAAGTTCAAATAGATCCTACTAATCTCATTAGCTGACATCGAGTTACTGTATCCAGGTAGTATTGTTTTGCCTGTTACCTTTTGAATTAGATTGCTCATTATTTCCTTTTGAGTACCATCATCAGGCATGTAGATAGCATGTCTCCAATCGTGGTTCAATGACAAAGATACCATTATTTCTTTTAAGACTAATGACTTGCCGTAGAACGGATAGCCTGTTATGTCCGTACAGCCACCTCTAATGAACTTAATGTGTTGGTCTAATGATATGTGTCCAACTGCATCTCCTTGCGGTAGGCCATTCTTATTTAGCTCTAGAAGCTGCTCTAGTATGTCTGAATCTTTAAGTCTCATATCATTCTTGGTTTTACGTTAGTTTGATGTATTTGACTGTATCGTTCAAACTTATCTGAGCGACTAATGAATTCTAGAGTGATATACTTAAAATTGTTTTCTATGTGGTAAGGATCGTTCTTAGCATTTAGTAAAGCCTGTTTAAGATCTTCTTTTGAATAGCCTTCTTTTAACCTTTCTTTAATTTGCTTTTTTGTTTTATCTGATACTATTCTTAGTGATCTACCGTATGTCTTATTAAAGAATTCAAGAAGTAAATCAAAATCAATATTTATATTCTTTTCTTTACTCTTCTCTTCTCTTATAGCATTGCATTTGCTTTGCATTTGCATTGCATTTGCATTAACTAATTGACTGTCATTGCTGATAAGCCATCTCTTTTCAGCTGCTTTCTTCCTTTTGTCGCTAACTGCGTTAAAATCTTTTAGCTGAACATCTAAAAAATGTATAGCTATTTTGTCATCTATTATTTCAATAATCTCTTCTTCTATAAGCTCTTGCAATGCATTTGCATCGCCATTGCATAGCTTTTGCACTGCAAGCTTACTTTTAACTTCTCCTAGTCTTGCCCAATACATTGAACATAGATCTATAAATAGACCCTTAGATTCTTTACTGCACATCTGTATGGTTCCATTGTCCCACTCTGATGTCTCAAATTTAAAATACGGTAATTCTTTCGCCATTTTCTTTCGCTTTTTTTTTAAAATAAATAACCAAACAGGCGGAGTTGCGAAACATTATGGGTAAATGAAAACCGCCCGTTGTGGTTAAAAGTTTTAGTTAATTTTTTTATAGTACCCATTATTTTTTTTTGTTTCGCTCTACAAATATAACTTAATCAGTTGTAAATGCTTCAATCGTTAATTCACCTATTGGTGTATTCAACACATCATGATCAATACTATCCATTATGACATTGAAGTTGTGAATGATTCTTTCGTGCGCTTCCGAATCCATATCTTCAAGGATGTAGCTTTGTTTTGCGGCCCAGTCCTCAATGCTTCTTATGGCCTTTTTAAAGCCGTTGTTGGGCATATCAACTTGGTCAATGATAGTAAGTAATCTTACAGTGCTGATGTATAGTTCAATGGCTGGTTTCATAAATCTATCTGCTCATTTAATCCCATAATTGCACCATCAATAGAACTTTGTTGAAATCCAATGCACTTCATTAAATTAGTGAATGTTTCAAGAATTTCCGTTGCGTCTAAATTTTCTTCTTTTGTTTCGATGGAATACGTAATTCCAAAATATTTAATTGTGATTGTCATTTTTCCATTATTTTATATTGTTTAAGGTATATTGTTTGACTTTTTTCCAGTATTGCAGCGTTTTTGGATTATTTTTTCCATTGTAACCACCGTTCCAAGTTCTGGCAATCTCTTCATCGGTTGCACCTTTGAGATGTGATCGTATCACGTTGAACATTTCAATGCTTTTTGTTTTACTCCAACGATCTTTTAACGTGTATTTGTCTTCACCAAGTAATCTATTAACCTCACGCACCATTATAGGGCGTATTTGTAGCACGCCTGCGGCATTTTCTTTGGAATTGTAGGCAAGTGTATCAAAATTAGATTCAACTGCCATCACGGCGTTTAAAAGTGTATCTATTGGAATAGGTTCTGTTATTGGCTTATGAGTTAGCTTATCGTACCACATTGATTGAGTTGATATAAAGGCCAAAAGTGATATTGATAAGATTGTTTGTTTCATAATTCATTGTTTTGCAACCAATTTACAAGTGCGTTACATACATCATTTTTTGTTTCTCTTATAACCTCTTCAAATCCGTCAACAAGATCAAACATTTCTATATAATTGCCCATTGCATCTTGTGCGTCATTTTCTTTTTTAGATATAGTACCATGCCATAAATTTTTGTTAAAATCGTTTTGAGTTACTTCAATTAAAACGTCACCTTGTCTGTTGTAATATGATCCAGCGTATTTTTTGTTAAGTGTTAATTTCATTGTTTTTATTTCGTTATTGTAATGCAAAAGTAATACGCAAACTATATTCAAATCACAATCCTTCTTATTTATAATCATTTAAAATAGTGTACATTTAAAATACCTCTATTAATATAGTTAAATTTGCAAAATGATTAAAGATAATTTACTACTTGTTGGCTTTATCGTTGCGCTTTTGCTGATGGTGTTAATAGTCAATATTAAGCAATGCGGCAAACCTGCACCACCCGATCCAATTGAACAAATAGATTCTATACAATTACGAATTGACACGATTCAAATAACTAAAATTAAAACCATAACTAAACTTAAAACCAAAATCCAATATGAAACAAGTATTATTAGCCGCACTCCTGACAATGGGCAAATTATCATTCGCGCAAACCTCAGAGACACCATTGACTTCTATCTGTATTCAAGATAGCATTCATACACCGGTTGAACTATACAAGGCCGACAACATACGTTTAAATACTTTGTATCGTGAACTACAACTTTGTGATTCACTTCGTATCTTAGAACTGTACGAACTGCAAGATCAAAAACAAATTAGTATTCAGTACAAAAAAAGTCTTGACCTTAAAACACAAATGTTAAAAAATTCTGCTGCTGATACACGTGATAAAATGATGAAATTAAAACGAACAAGAAAGGTGTTATCATGGGCCATTGTGGCGGTGGTGTTTGAGGGCTTTATTATTTATGTAATTAGATGAGATTAAAAGAAAAGAAATGTAAAGGCCAAAACAAAGCAATCAACTTTGATGGATGCGGTGGGCTTGTATTAGTACGTACCTATGGACTATGTTCAATATGTTATGATAGTTGGCTTAAAACAACACCAGAAGGCAAAGAACAGTTATACAAGCACGCAATTAAACATGTCACAAATATTCGCAAAATCAAGACAGAATTAAAGACAAAGAATAAAGAACTGCTTAAAACACGCTCAGACTGGCAGAAAGATGTGCAGGTTAAGATCAATAAGATAATAAGGTTAATTGATTATGGTCAAAAGTGCATTGCATCAGGCAAGCATTCAGCCATTAATGATGCGGGCCATTACTATGGTAGATTAGCACACCCTACGCTGGCATTCCATGCACACAACATATTTCAACAAAGCAGGCATTCCAACTCTTACAAAGGTGGTGACGATAAAAGATACCGTGAAGGCTTAATTGATACATTTGGGATTGATTATTTAAACTGGATTGAATCATTGCCTGCACACCCTTTAATTAAATTGAACGTAAATGATTTGAAAGATTTGAATCAAAGGTTAAACGATTACATCAAAACGGTTGACAAAGTTCTTAGATCACCAGAAGAAAGGGTTACAGAACGTAACCGACTGAATGAGTATCTTGGAATCTACCAGAAAGACCTATCTTATTATTTTAAATGATTACAAATAAGACCAAGTTAGTTTTGGATATAGTTTAATGTGTATCTTTGCATTACAATAACGAAATAACAACATGAAATTATCAATCACTAAAATAATTCTAACAGACTTTAATAAAAAGACTTTTTTTGGTCAATATAAAAAAGTATTTACTGCATTTAATAAAGATTCATTAGGTTTTTGTGAAGGTGCTTATGAATTAGATTCAAGCGGTGAATTAGACAATAATGGAAATTACATACTTTTAGTTTCTCAATATCCCGAAAGTATTGTCCAAGAAAGATTAAATAGAATAAAAGGTATTACTTATGATGTAATTGACATTAATAATTTTTAACACCATGAACCACGAACTACACAACCTCGAAAATGACTTTAATCGTTCGCGTGATTTGTCATTACTTAACTGCTTTCTTATTGCAGAAACTATTCCACACGTAGATGGTGATAATATCCTCACCACATTTAGCAAGTACCAAGATCACGATCAATATTTGATTTGCTGCCTCGAAGACAACCACGATATGAGAACACTATTAGACATAAGGATTCCAATAGGAGACTTTATAGATTGGGCAGTAGATAACGAGTTGAACTTTGAAGAGGATGACGACTTCAATCCATTTAGTAGTTACGGTCATTGCTCAGTTAGACGTGAGCTTGAATTTTATGATTACTGTAACGCAGGAAATATTGTATATTACCTAAGAGATGGAGGTAAAAGAAAAGTAAATTATACAAGATGAACGATATATTAGAAATAACACGAAAGAAACCATTTAGAGGCATTCAGAAGAGAATAGCAGAACAATTAGGTATCCATCAACAGACAGTTAACAATGCTCTGTTAGGTAGGATGGTAAGAATGAACCAAGAGACAAGAGAACAAATCATAAGTATGTTTAAACACGAATATTCAGAAATACAAAAAACAATTAAAAATTAAATTATGGCAAAAGTAAAAACAAAAAAATTAAAAATTAAACTAAGTAAATTTCAAAAGTACTTATTATTAAAATCCCTTAAAAACGAAACAGACAAAATTCAATTAGCTTTAGAAAGTTCTGATTCAGAAATTACAAGGGATTTAATCGGAGATTTATTATTTCAATATTTAGAAATTCATAAACAAATTAAAAATTAAACAATGGCAATTATCGCAACAAGTACAGGAGCGTCGTCTAGACGCGAACCAATCCCAGCTGGAAGTTATGCAGCAAGATGTTATTCAATGATCCAATTAGGAACAAACGAAGAAACAATCCAAGGAGAATTAAAAAGAGTAAGCAAAGTTAGAATAACTTGGGAACTACCAACAGAATTAAAGATCTTTAAAGAAGAAAATGGAGAACAACCTCTTGTTATAAGTAGAGAGTTCACTTTGTCTATGCATGAGAAATCAGCTTTAAGACAGTTTCTACAGTCATGGCGTGGTAAACAATTCACAGAGCAAGAAGCTTTAGCATTTGACGTCACTGCGCTAATAGGAAAGCCGTGTTTAATTTCAATCAGTCACAATGTTGCAAAAAATGGAAACACTTATGCAAATATAACTGGCGTGAACTTACTACCAAAGGGAATGGAGTGTCCTAATCAAATTAACAAGAACCAAGTTCTTTCTTTTGACAACTTCAACAATGAACTATTTGATTCTTTACCTAGTTTTATCAAAGAAAGAGTAGTATCAAGTGACGAATTCAAAGCTATGTCTAAACCAAACGAGATTCCTGTTGACGAATCTGAAGACATACCATTTTAATGAACAACCTCTTCCTTAAAATAACAGAAGGAAGTTTTGCTAAAGTACCTCAAGAGATTAGAGCACTTTTTGAGGTACTAAAAGCAGAGCCAGATGACGATGAGTTATTCAAAGGCGATGAGAATTTTAAAAAGTTAGTAAGCGACTACAGCAAAGCAAGTAGAGAACTAAGAAACTATAAATTCGATAAGCGTCACAAATGACATTTGATCTATCTAACAAAGATGACATAAGCAAGGCCAAGATTAAATTTGAAGCGTTGCTATTATCTAATAAAAAAATTGAATTAAAAGAGATAAAGAAAAGAAGATCTCTATCACAAAATAAATACTTTTATGTAGTAGTAACTCTCTATGCAATTGCGTATGGATCTACAGTAGAAGAAGCAAAGACAGACCTAAAAAGAGAATACGGATTAATATACACAAAGAACAATAAAAAATACCTTATAAGCAGCGCAGACCTCGATAGCCTTATCATGACAAAGTTCATAGAGTACATAAGAACAAAGGCGGCAAAAGAATTAAACACATACATACCAACATCAGAAGAGTACTTAATTAATTACTTCTCGATAGACAAAGAAATAAACAGACACAAAGAATACATATGAATTTAAGAGAGACTAAAAAAGAACTTGATAAGCATGGTCAACTGCTGACGTCAATGGGCACATACATAAATGAGTTAGAAGGTTTTTTAAAAAAACAAGGTTATAAAGACGAAAGAATACTTCAGTTAAGAACTAAACACAGTTTAGAGAGCAAGAATAATCAATATATGCAGATTGCAAATGGACACTCTTTGACATTTGAAATGATAATGAGCATAGTATCTTCGTACTACCAAAGTGAACCAGAGAAGATACGTGGAAAGCTAAGATTTAGATCCTTAGTTACTCCAAGGCACATGTTCTGCTACCTGGTAAAGCAGTACATCCCTAACAGTAGCCTTAAAGAGATAGGCGTATACTTAAGTGGCAGACACCACACTAGTGTGCTTCATGGCAGACAAACTATACAAACATTCCTTGGTTTCGATAAGCAGATTCAAAGAGATTATTCTAATATAATCGACTTGATGAATGAGCATGAGACGCTTGACTAGTTATCTAAAATCATTATAAATAAGCTGTGCCTAGTTTTGGATATAGTTTAATGTGTATCTTTGCATTACAATAACGAAATAACAACATGATAACAACTGCAAAACAAAACTTAAAAGCACCTAACGGATTAAAAATAACAATAGGTATGGAGGTAAATATTTTATTTAGAGGCGAGTCGGTCATTGTATGTAAAGATAGCCAGTCGTTTACTACTAATTTAGATACTGCTCAATATTGTTTTAACATTTAAAAAATAAAATTATGAACGTAAAAGCAAACCAAAAAGACCGCACCTTCACTATAAGAGTAAAGGATAGCAAGTATCGCACCTCGCAATTTTCAAAAGCTACTTTCGAGGAGCTGGAGAATAACACCGACGCTGACTGGAATAATTTTTTAGCAACTTCTAATTGTTATTATTTAATAAAATGAAAAAGGAAATACTAAAAGTAGGCACTATGATGATGCCTTTAGGTTTTATGGTTTCACTTGTAGACCAACCAGTGTACGCAAGTATCACGTTTTTAATTGGGTTCATTTCAATGCTTGAACTCGTAAGTATAAAAAAGAATAAAAAAATTAAACTTAAAGGTTAACAAAATGAATATACTAGAGAAAGCAAATGAAATAGTAAACGTAAGATCAGAAGAAAAAGAGAGAATGTATGGACCATTTGAAGAAGGAATGGAAAGAGCAGCTCTTATATTATCTGGCATGGTAGGTTATAAAGTTAACGCTGAGCTTATGTATAGCGCGATGGTAGCGCTTAAACTTTCAAGACAGTCTTACACACATAAAGAAGATAATCTATTAGATGCCGTGGCTTATTTAGGTTCCTTAAACAACTACATATCAAATAAGAAATGGAAATAGGAATGATAGGAATAGTAACTAACCTAAGCACTAGGTTAAGTTCGCATAATGCTGGATGGACTTTGGTTTGTAAGTCAGTATTAGAAACTAAATTTGGAACAGAAGTAGAGGTACTAGACAACAAATGCGATTATAGTGGATACGACATCTTAGTTATAAACGAAGGAGTTAATTACAAAGAAGGATCTTTTAATTTCTTTGGAGGAGTTCAAGAGAAACAGATTGAATCTTTAGTTAAATTATCTAGCTACAAAGGCATAACGTATTCTGTAAATTCTAAAGTAGACTACAACGCTTTATTGACTAAAAGAAAAGAGTTAAGGCATTTAGATCTTTCTTTTCCTGTACCTGAGGTAATAGATTTATCTAAAGTAAACAGCAAGTTAGTATTAGGTGACAGCCATTCTCTTTCAGTGTTTAAACCTGGCTATAGCATAAGCAGAAATGATGGTAAAACTTTACATGGATTTCTAAAAATAGGAATAGAAAAATTTATAAAAGAAGATACTACAGATTTAGTGTTTTACGCTGGCAATATTGACATAAGATTTCATACTCATAACCATGGTGGAGAAGAGGCAATAAAAAAAATGTCAATAGATCTATTCAACCAAGTAAGTAAGTTGACAGAGAAAGGAATAAAAGTAACTTTGGTGCATCTTATACCTTGTGAGGATGAGAGTAGAAAAATACCTGGAACTGGAAAGTATAAAGGTGAAAATTTCTTTGGCAGTAAAGAAGAAAGAATTAGCTATGTGAACTATTTCAATAGCCTTATTGACAGGATAGCAATTAAATTAAATTTAGATGTTATCTCTTGGCAATTTGATTACGAAAATGGACTGTCTTTTGATGACATGGAGGCTAAGCAATCTGTTCACATAAGACCTAGCTCTTACAAATACATTAACCAATTAACTAAAGAAAAAAATGATACAGGAATTCTTAAGCTATTATAAGAAAGCAAACATGATGCAAGAACTAAAGTTCGAAGGAGGATCGTGGACAAAAGAAGATGTAAACGATGATCTAGTTTGGAATGTACCTATCTATGATGTCGTGAACAGAAGATTTGCAGCCTTTAGCTCTCTACTTGAAGCGGTAAAGCTAAACGAAAAAGATCCAAAAGGAAATGGTGTTTATTTTAAAGCTATAGATGGTAGGTTTTACGAAGACGACTTCATGAAACTGTGCTACTTATTTAGACTATGCGGATCTGGAATAAATTACAAGCCTAAGCAAGCCGGTGCAACTCCTTTTGGAACTCATGGTTTTGGCAATTTCTGGGTTGTAGATCAACTGAAAAATGGTTTTACAGATTACCAAGATTGGATGCGTTCACTTCCTCAAGATAAGTTTTGCGATGTCAAGGGTTACCTTCTTCCTATGATAAAAGGTGGATTAAGAAACTTTATATTAAATGAGGCAGAGGGGTTAGTAACTTATTTAATAGACTTCATGATTAAGAATAGAAAAGTTGGAATAGAAGACGTGGTAGACGAAGGCAACTCGTGGCTCATTGCAAAAGGTTATAAAAGACAAAACTTTGTGCTAACTGCTTTTGCTATGGACATGGCAGAATACT
>Ga0307377_10008701_pt1 | contig 10251 bp, 8 predicted proteins | sample TR3MG_FD_202535 | JGI IMG/M metagenome (GOLD analysis project Ga0307377, IMG submission 202535) | Soil microbial communities from Risofladan, Vaasa, Finland - TR-3 | ecosystem: Environmental > Terrestrial > Soil > Coastal area > Acid sulfate soil | place: Finland: Risofladan, Vaasa | collected... | reverse complement strand
CGGTCTCGGGGTCGATGCCACGGACCGCTCCCACCATCTCTGATCCGAAGAGGATGTTCTTCGGATCGATGACCTTCACCAACAGGTCGATGCCCGGTTGGTGGTAGACGCAGGTGTCGAAGTAGACGTTGTTCATCAGGTGTTCGTCGAGGTTGGGCCTGTCGAGCATGTCCGCGAGACCCCGGTAGCGGCCCCAGTGGTATGGCACGGCACCGCCGCCGTGGGGGATGACGAATCGCAGGTCGGGGAAGTCGGCGAAGAGGTCGCCTTGGAGTAGTTGCATGAAGGCGGTCGTGTCGGCGTTCATGTAGTGGGCACCGGTGGCGTGGAAGTTGGCGTTGCAGCTGCTCGAAACGTGGATCATCGCCGGGACGTCCAGCTCGACCATCTTCTCGTAGATCGGATACCACGAACGGTCGGTGAGGGGCAGGCCGTCCCAATGTCCACCGCTGGGGTCGGGGTTCAGATTGAGTCCCACGAAGCCCAGGTCGTTCACGCACCGCTCGAGCTCGGCGATCGAGTGCGACACCGGCACGCCGGGCGACTGGGGGAGTTGACACACGCCGAAGAACGTCTCTGGGAAGAGTGCGACCACCCGCGCGATCAGGTCATTGCAGGCCCGCGACCACGCGAGGCTGAGCGCCTCGTCACCCACGTGGTGCTCCATGGCCGAAGCCCGCGGCGAAAAGAGGGTCACGTCGGCGCCGCGCTGACGGAGCAGGCGCAACTGGTTCTCCTGGATGGTCTCGACGATCTCGTCGTCCGAGATGACGGGATAGGCGGGTCCCGTGGTGCCAGCGTGGAAGGCCGCGACTTGCGCCTTTCGCCAACGGTTGTGCGGTTCCGGGGCCGTCGTGTAGTGGCCGTGACAGTCGATGATCATGAGGGTGTCCAAATGGTTGAAGGAATATAGACCTCGCCCCGCATCAGGAGGCGGGCCGTTCGTAACAGGGACGAGGAGTTGATGAGCACGCCGCCGTCGCTCGGCGACACGTCCATCGACACGCTGAAGTACCCGGTCGGGTGTTCGATGTCCAGGGTCGTGACGCCGGTGTCGATGTGGGGACCCGCGACCGCGGTCGCGACCGATCCGGGGATGAGACAGGCCGTGGCGACCGACACTGCGCCAAAGACGCCGATCGCCTCGTGGACGCGCCGGGGGATGAAGGTCCGGGTCGATATCGTGCCACCGCGCTGGGCCGGCGCGAGCAGGCTCATCTTGGGCACCGTCTTGTTGGTGACGTCGCCGAGGTTCATGAGTGGTCCGACGGCGAGGCGGATGCGCTCCACGCGCTCGCACACCGCAGTGTTGGCTTCGATCTCGGCGGGGGACTCGTAGCCGGTGAGTCCAAGGTCCGAGGCGTCGAGGCACACGACCGGCATGCCGTTGTCGACGCAGGTGACCCGCACCCCGTCGACGACGTCGACGGGGTGGCCGGTCGGGAGGAGGGCTCCGCAGGTGGAGCCCGCGATGTCGAGGAACTCAATGGGCACCGGCGCACTGGAGCCGGGCACCCCGTCGATGCGGGCGTTGCCGTCGTAACGAACTTGCCCGTGAGGAGTCTGGACGCGGGCGACGGCGAGACTCTGGGTGTTCTGCATCCAGATGCGGACTTCCGTGACGCCATCGTTGGCGTGGAGCATCCCTTCCTCGATAGCGAAGGGGCCAACTCCCGCGAGGAGATTTCCACAGTTCTGGTTGTCCGAGACTTCGGCCCGGTCCGGCCAGACCTGCAGGAAGAGGTAGTCGACGTCAGCGTCGGGTCGCTCGGAGGGCCGCACCACCGCGACCTTCGAGGTCAGCGGATGGCCGCCGCCCATGCCGTCGATCTCACGCTCATCGGGCGAGCCCATCGCGGCGAGCAGCACCGCGTCGCGCGTCGTCAGGTCCGATGGCAGATGTTCGGCCCGGAAGTAGAGGCCCTTAGAGGTACCACCACGTACCACCGAGCAGGGGATCGAGGTCTGTGAGCTCACTCGTCGCGCGAGGTGACGTAGCGCAGCCCGCGCTCGGCGAGCTTTGGGCGCATGTTGTACATATCGAGGCCCAGTTCGCCAGTGGCGAGACGTGCGCGCTTGCCCACTTCGTTCTCTTCGCGGGCTCGACTGGTCTCGAGGACGAGGGCGGCCTGCTCGCGGCGCACGACGACGACGCCGTCGTCGTCGGCGATGATGACATCGCCGGGTCGCACGTAGGCACCCGCGCACACGATGGGTGTCTGCACGTTGCCGGGTGTCTCCTTGATCGTGCCCTGCGCGCTGACGGCCTTGGACCACACCGGGAATCCCATCTCGGTGAGTTCCGCGATGTCGCGCACGCCGGCGTCAATGATCAGGCCGCGCACGCCGTGGGCCATCAGGCTCGTGGCCAGAAGTTCGCCGAAGTAGCCGTCGTCGCACGAACTGGTGGGGGTCACCACGAGGATGTCACCGGGTCGGGCCTGCTCGACCGCGAGGTGGATGCCCCAGTTGTCACCGGGCGCCACCTCGCAGGTGAGGGCGTTGCCGGCGATTCGCACGGGTCGGTAGATCGGGCGAAGCCGCGGGGCGAACAGTCCCGTGCGACCCTGTGCCTCGTGGATCGTGGCGACGCCGATCTGACCCAGCGCGTCGACAATCCCGAGTTCGGTCCGTTCGGTGTCCGTGACCACTACCGCCATGCATTCCTCCCCAAGACTCGACCAACGCCCATCGTTGACGCCACCGTAGGCGACTGGGTTATGGTCTAATTAACTGAACAGTACACGAAATCAACCGATTCAGTCGTGGTATTCGCGCTGATACTTTCTTCAGAACTGAGATCAAGGAGTACTCGTGAAGGAAATTCGAACCCAAGTGGCGATCATCGGCGCAGGACCGGCTGGTCTGCTCCTCGGTCAGTTGCTCGAGCGTCAGGGGATCGACAACGTGGTGCTCGAGCACCGCAGCTTCGACTACGTCTCCAAGCGGGTGCGCGCGGGCGTCATCGAACACGGCATCGTCCAACTGCTGGACGACGCCGGTGCGGGGGAGCGACTGAAGCGAGACGGTCTCGTGCACCACGGCGTTGAACTGCGCTACGACAACGTGAGCCACCGCATAGCGCTGAGTGAGCTCGCCGACGGCAAGACGATCACGGTCTACGGTCAAGCGGAGGTCGTGAAGGACCTCATCGAACTGCGCATCGCGTCGGGTGCGCCGCTCTACTTCGAATCGGAGGTCACCTCGATCGACGGCCTGACCGGCGACGAGGTCACGCTGGAGGTTGCGACGTCCGAGGGGCCGATGCGGGTGACGTGTCACTACGTGGCCGGCTGTGACGGCACGTTCGGCGTGGCCAACCGCTCGATCCCCGCCGATATCCTGCGCCGCTACGAACGGGTGTACCCGTTCTCCTGGCTCGGGATTCTCGCGGAAGCGCCGCCCGCGACCGAGGAACTCATCTACTGTCGCCATGACCGTGGCTTCGCCTTGTACTCGCTGCGCTCGCCGACGGTCAGCCGCCTGTACTTGGGCGTGCGTCCCGATGAGACCCTCGACCAGTGGCCCGATGAGCGTATCTGGGAGGAGTTGAATGTCCGCCTCGCCACCGACGAGATGCCCCAGGTCAATCAGGGCCCGATCATCGAGCGGGGCATCACCGCCATGCGCAGCATTGTGATCGAGCCCATGCGCCACGGCCGACTGTTCCTGGCCGGTGACGCCGCTCACATCGTGCCGCCGACCGGTGCCAAGGGCATGAACCTGGCCCTCGCCGACGTGCGCACGTTGTTCGCGGCGCTCGTCGCCAAGATCGAGCAGCACGATGAGCGGCTGATGGATTCGTACTCGGCGACGTGCCTCGAGCGAGTGTGGCGCGCCGAGGAGTTCTCCACGTACATGACCCAGATGCTGCACCCCAGCTACGAAGACGACTTCGAGAACGGCGTGCAGCGGGCGCGCCTAGCCCAGGCCATCAACTCGCGTGAGGCGTCGACGGTCCTGGCTCGCAACTACGTCGACCTCAACAGTCTCTAGAAGGGGTAGACGGGCATCTCGCTCTGCGCGGTGACCCACTGGGTCTCGGTGTAGGCGTCAAGGTTGGCCAAGCCGCCCATCCGTGAGCCGGTGCCCGAGATGCCCGTGCCGCCGAACGGAATGACCGCTTCGTCGGCGACCGTCTGGTCGTTGATGTGGATGGCGCCGGTCGGGATGCGCGCGGCCAGTTCGAGCGCGCGCAGTCCGTCGTTGGAGAGGATGCCGAGGGAGAGGCCGTAGGGGCTCTCCGCCGCGATCGATACCGCTTCGTCGAGCGAGCCGTAGGAGACCACCGGCGCCACGGGTCCGAAGACCTCCTCGGCGTAGGCGAGCGAGTCGCGCGAAATATCCGACAGCACGGTCGGGCGGTAGAAGAGGTCCTCATAGGTGCCGCCGGCCAGCAACGTGGCGCCGTCGGCGACCGCCGCCGAGACCATCGAGTGCACACGGTCGCGCTGCTTGGCATCGATGAGTGGGCCCATCGCGACTGTTCCGCTCATGGGGTCGCCAACGGGGAGGTGGTTCGCGTGCTCGGCCAACGCGGCGGCGTAGTCCTTCGCGATCTTCTCATCGACGATGTGTCGACCGGTCGTCATGCAGATCTGACCCTGGTGGAGGAAGGAACCGAATGCGCCGACCGACACGGCCTTCTCGATGTCGACATCACCCATCACGATCAGGGCCGAATTGCCGCCCAGTTCCAGGTGCGCGCGCTTCAGATGCTGGGCGGCCAGTGAACCCACGATGCGACCGGCCGCGGTGGAACCGGTGAAGGCAATGACGCGCACCCGAGGGTCGATGACCAGTGCTTCACCGATGTCGGCGCCGCCGGGCAGCATGCTGAACACGCCAGCGGGAACCCCGGCTTCCTCGAAGACGCGTGACAGCACCACGCCACCGCAGAGGGCGGTGCGCGGGTCCGGCTTCAAGATGACGGAGTTGCCGAGCGCCAGCGCCGGAGCGACCGAACGGATCGAGAGGATGAGCGGGAAGTTGAAGGGGGAGATGACCCCGACCACGCCAGCGGGCACACGGCGCGAGAAACTGAGACGCGGCATCTCGCTGCGCAGGATCTCACCGGTGGGGTGCGACGCCAGCGCGGCCGCCTCGAAGCATTCCTCGGAGGCGACGTGGATCTCGAGACCGGCCTTCGGGCCGATGCCACCGGATTCGCGCATGATCAGTTCGGACAGTTCGTCGGCGTTGTCGACGAACAGTTGGCCGGCCTTGCGCATGATGGCGGCGCGGGCGGTGAATGGCAACGCCGCCCACTCACGCTGGGCGTTGTAGGCGAGTTCGGCGGCTTCGCGGACGTCCTGCACGCTGGCCCGACCAACCAGTCCGAGCTGCTGTCCGGTGGCCGGCTCCATGGCCGGAGCACTCCCGCCACCGCCGGGACGCCAACCGCCCAAGGAGACGTTGCCCTGCCACGCTGCGTTGTCGAGAAACCCCATATTAACCCCCTAGTACAAAGTTGCTTGATTGCTTATCACATATTTGTTAGGTTGCGCCCATTGATTGTGTTCACCGTCCTCGCCGGAGGGGTGCGCGATGTTTCACTTTGGAGATGGGGGGGCGCATGTCATTGCGTGACTACTGGTACGTGGCAGCACTGAGTTCGGAGTTGGAGTCGAAGCCGTTGTCGCGGCAGATTCTCGGCGAGCACATCGCAATCTTTCGCAACGAGTCGGGTGAGGTGGTCGCTCTGGCGGACCAGTGTCCGCATCGTGGTTACCCGCTGTCGCTCGGCAAGGTCGTGGGTGACACGCTGGTCTGTGGCTATCACGGCTTCACGTTCGACTGCTCGGGGACCTGCATCGCGGTGCCGGGACAGGACCGCATTCCGAGCAAGGCTGACGTGCGCAGTTACCCGCTCGTCGAGCAGGGTCTCTGGGTATGGATCTGGATGGGCGAGGGCGAGGCCGATCACACGAAGTTGCCCTCGACCCCGTGGCTGACCGATACCGAGAACTGGTCAGCCGTCGGCGGCGTCGCCAAGATCGAGGCCGCGTTCGAGTTTCTGGTCGACAATCTGATGGACCTCTCCCACGAGACCTACCTGCACAACGGCTCGATTGGGACTCCCGAAGTGGCGTCGACGCCCATCGAAGTCGAGGTGGACGAGTCGACGAATGTCGTACGCGTGTTTCGTCACATGGAGTCGGTCGACTGCCCACCGTTCTACTCGCGAACCACGGGACTCGAAGGCAAGGTCGACCGGTGGCAGGACATCGAGTACTTCCCGCCGGGCTTCTATCTGCTGCACGCGCGCATCGCACCAGTCGGGCAGCCGCCCCTAGAGGACGGCACCGACGACCACGCCTTCCACATGAAGATCTTCTATGGACTGACGCCGGCGAACGACGAGCGGGTCTACGACTTCTGGGCCTTGTCGCGTGACTTCTGCGTGGGCGACGAGGAAATCGACCGTTTTCTCGAGAAGATGCAGGCGAGCGTCGTCCAAGAGGACGTCGACGCCCTGAACATCTTGCAGGCCCGATCGAAGACTGCGCCGCAGTGGACCGAAGTCAGCATCAAGATTGACCGCGGAGGGCTCGCGGCGCGGCGGGTGTTGGAGGCAATAAAGAACGCTTAGGGCCAAAAGGCTTGTGCGCAAAGGGCTGTGAAGAATTTCAGATTTTTATAGAAGTAGTCCGTAATTAACGAAATAGTGTGTTAAAACTGTCTAACCATAATTGAGGGGGGTCAATTAATGACTGAAGAGAATCCTGTTGTCCCGGACGGAATTCCCGGCTGGGGTGGCTTCGAGTTCGGTAGGCGCCTAGGCCTGCAGGCGGCTGGCGTCATGGCGGCCTCTGGTGCGTTGGGAGTGCTGGGCGATGTTTCGGCGGCCCACGCGGCCTCAAAGTCCAACGTGATCAAGATCGGATTCGTATCGCCACGTACTGGTGCACTGGCGGCGTTCGCGGGACCAGACAACTTCGTGTTGAGCCAGATTCGCAAGTCGAGTTACTTCACCAAGGGAATCAAGATCGGTAAGACGCTGTACAAGATCCAGATCACCGAGAAGGACACCCAGTCCCAGCCCAACGTCGCCGTGCAGGTGACCCAGCAGTTGATCAATGCGGGCTGCGACCTCATCTTGACCAGTTCGGCCCCCGAGACCACGATTCCGGTGGCCACCACCTGTGAGCAGTACAAGGTGCCGTGTGTCTCCACCGTCGTTCCGTCGGAGGCCTACTGGGGCGGATTCGCGGGTGCGTCCATTTCGCCTCAGGGCGGCGCGGCGGGCACCGGCCCGAAGTACAATTCGATGTTCTTCTTCGGGGTTCCCCAGTTCGCGGGTTGCTTCGTGCCGATGTGGCAGCGGATCCAGAAGAAGACCGGAGCGAATGGGAACGTGGCCATGATGTTCCCGAACGACGCGGACGGCAATGCCTTCCGTGCGGCCTTCCCCCCAACGGTGGGGGCGATGTTCCCCAAGGGTGGCTACAACTTCGTCGACGGGGGTGCGTACACCGACCTGTCGACGAACTACTCGTCGATGATCCAGACCTTCAAGACCGGTGGCAAGAACGGCGCAGCGTGCGACCTGTTCATCAACGCTCCGCTGCCCCCGGACTTTCAGTCCTTCTGGACCCAGGCCTCGCAACAGAATTTCAAGCCCAAGTTGGCAACGGTGGCCAAGGTCATGCTGTTCCCGGCCGACGCCTACGCGCTGGGTAGCCTGTCGAACAACATCGCCACCGACGCCTGGTTTACGCCGTACTCGCCCTACAAGTCCTCGCTGACCGGCCAGACCGCGAACGCGTTCGCCGCGCTGTACCAGGCGCAGGGCAACGGCCAATGGGTGCAATCGATGGGATCGACGTACTCGTTGTTCGAGGTGGCCATCGAGGGTCTGAAGCGAGTGAAGAACCCCCACAACCGTCTCGCCCTGGCGAACGCCCTCCAAACGGTGAACTACACCGGCATGTGCGGACCGATCAACATGAACTTGAAGAGTCCCAATCCCTTGCTCGCCAGTCCCGCGAAGGGTATCGGCATGATCATGCCGGTCGGCGTCCAGTGGAAGCCTGGTTCTACTTCGCTCGTGGGTCACAAGAAGTACAAGTGGTCGCAGTGGGTTGTCGACAACACGCTCAACAAGCACGTGCCGATGAACGGCACCCTCGAGCCCACCAACCCCTAGAAGGACTTGTCGTGCCGTTGCTGCAACTGGAAGGTGTGTCGAAGAGTTTCGGCCAAGTGGTCGTCGCCAAGGAGATCACCTTCCAGTTGGAGCCGGGCGATGCCGTGGGCATTGTCGGGCCCAACGGAGCCGGCAAGACGTCCCTCTTCGGAATCATCTCGGGCGACATTCGCCCCGATTCGGGTTCGATCATGTTCAATGGTGAGAACCTGGGTCGCCTTCGAGCGGCCAAGCGAGCCCAAGCCGGCGTCGGGCGGACCTATCAGGTGCCACGACCCTTCGAGCACATGACGGTGTTCGAGAACACGCTGCTCGCCGCCCATCAGGGTGCGCGGTTGCACGGGGCCAAGAGCTACGACCTCGCCTACTCGGCCCTGGAGCGCACGGGTTTGGCCGACTACGCCAACAACCAAGCGGGGTCACTCACGCTGTTGCGGCGCAAACGGCTGGAATTGGCGCGTGCGCTCGCCACGAATCCCCGTGTCGTGCTGCTCGACGAGATCGCCGGTGGGCTCACCGACATGGAAGTGCATGAGCTGACGTCCATCATCCGGGGACTGCGCGCCGACGGCATCGCGGTGGTGTGGATCGAGCACGTCGTGCGCGCGCTGCTGAACACCGTCGACCGTTTGCTCTGCCTTTCCGCCGGATCGATCGTCGCCGACGGCGAACCCCACGCGGTGTTGGCGTCGGACGAGGTGCGCGCGGTGTACCTGGGCGGCAAGATACTTGACCGGGTGGAACCGCAGTGACCGAGAAGTTGTTGGAAGTGCGCGGGCTCACCGTGCACCACGGGCAGTTGCGGGCCATTGATGACGTGAGTTTCGAACTCAACCGTGGTGAAGTGCTCACCATGATCGGTGCCAACGGGGCCGGCAAGTCGACGTTGATGCGCACCATCGCCGGTCTGCACCATCCCACGGGCGGCAGCATTCTCTTCGAGGGCGCCGATGTCGCCACATGGGCACCGCATCGACGGGTAGCCATGGGGATCTCGCTGGTTCCCGAGGGCCGTCGACTATTCCCGTCGATGACCTTGGAGGAGAATCTCTTGGTGGGCGCCGGCAAGTCCAAATCTGGCCCCTTCAACCTCGAACGGATCTATGAATTCTTCGACTGGATGCCCGCGCGGCGCAAGCAACACGTCTGGCAGATGTCGGGGGGCGAACAGCAGGCCGTGGCGATCGGCCGCGCACTCGTGGCCAATCCCAAGGTGCTGCTCCTCGACGAGTTGTCGCTCGGCCTGGCCCCAATCGTGATCGAACGAATCTACGGTCTGGTCCCCGAGATCGTCGCCAGCGGCGTCAGCATTCTCGTCGTGGAACAAGACGTAGCCCAGGGCGTGACGGTCGCCGACCGGGTGCACTGTCTGCTCGAGGGGAAGACCTCCCTGACGGGTGTTCCGGCGGATCTCACCGCCGAAGAGATCGACCACGCCTATTTCGGCGCCGACCTGACGAGACTCGCAGTACCCACGGAGGTTGCCGAATGATCTGGGTCAACGTGCTCATTCAGGGAGTGCTCATCGGCGGGTTCTATGCGCTGTTCGCTTGCGGGCTCTCGCTCATGTTCGGAGTCCTCAAGGTCATCAACTTGGCTCACGGTGACATGGCGGTCGTCGCGGGCTACGTGGCTGTCTTCCTGACGCCGCACCTGCACATCCCGGAACTCTGGTCGTTCCTCGTGGTGGTGCCGCTCTTCGGTTTGATCGGCTACGTGCTCCAGCGCACCCTGATCCAGAAGAGCATCGATCGCGACCCCTTCACGACCTTGTTGGTGACCTTCGGTCTCTCGGTCGTCATTGAGAATCTGCTGCTCGAGGTGTACTCGGCCAACGGGCAGACGGTGAACATCGGATCCCTCGTCTACAAGTCGTGGAACCCGACCTCGATTGTGTATGTCTCGTACGTCTCATTGGCCGTGCTGGCGGCGGCGGTCATCGTGCTCGCGACTCTTCAACTCTTCCTCTCCAAGACCAGGACCGGCCGGCTCATCCGCGCTGTCGCCGACGACCGCGAAGCGGCGCAGATCAGTGGTGCGAACTACCGCCACATCTTCGGCATTGCCGCCGCGATTGCGTTCGGCACCGTTGCACTCGCGGG
>Ga0307377_10008698_pt1 | contig 10252 bp, 18 predicted proteins | sample TR3MG_FD_202535 | JGI IMG/M metagenome (GOLD analysis project Ga0307377, IMG submission 202535) | Soil microbial communities from Risofladan, Vaasa, Finland - TR-3 | ecosystem: Environmental > Terrestrial > Soil > Coastal area > Acid sulfate soil | place: Finland: Risofladan, Vaasa | collected... | reverse complement strand
ATTTTTTTCAGGAGAAGATGTTTGGATACGGCAGGGTACACGACCATTCGTTTCTTGCAGATATGGGATTTTATTCAAAGGCTATGGTCCGGGAGATGCTGAATAAGTTCAATTACACAGTGGATTCATTCATAGCAAAGACATACGGGATAGTTGCCAGGGATTGTTATCCATCGGAAGCGGATATTTACATGAGCTATGTTATTAAGCACCATCCTGACAAGTATATTATTAAGCAGATTGATAATAGGTGTGATGCAAAGCACCATGACAATCCATTGCACCAGGCATGGAGCGAGGAAGAGATCCGGCAGCAGATCAACAAAATGAGATTCACCGACAAACATACATTCGCAATTCATTCCTGGTGTAACAGGAGCCATAACAGATGGAGTAAGAAATGAATATTGAAGAGCAGCTTAAAATGGCATTGGAAGATGCTGACAAGAAGAACAAGTCCAGGGAGATCCACAATCTCAACGTATTCAAAAAAATAATAAGAGAGATTGAGCTTGATTACATTGTAGAGATTAACAGGCTTACTTCTGATAGAGCATTCTGGAGGTTTTTAAGATACTTTAAATTATTACCGGGCAAGTGGAAAAAGGAATATATGGTAAAAGAACCAGCCGATGAATTAACAAACAGAGAACAAAAAAGATATTGGGATATTATAGAATCTCTTGGTATAGGGTATGTTTATTGGAACGAAAAAAGGCCAACTGATGTTGGATTAAATAATAAACTTTTAATTGAGGACTGTAAAAAAATATTAACACAGGAATCCATCTTTGAACAGATGGATCCGGAAGGAGTAGTTATTATGGACGAAGAGACAAAACCAAACGAAACTGAAGAGGTTCCAGGAGTTACCCCGGAGGAGGAGACAGAATCAACGGTATCCGAAGCAGTAACCGAAGAAAGCGGCAAAGACGATTAAACACCACACAGTTGGCCTTTTAAATTTAAAGTGAGGTAATTATGGCTTGGACACCCTATGACAGAGACAAACCAAAGCCTTTCATAGAGAAGGCAGTAGAGCTATTCACCCAGCGCAATGGTAAAGTCATTATTGAAATAGGCAACATGAGAATGAGGTTGAACCATCCTATTGAAGAGGATAATCACCAGTGTTGTTGCGATGGGCATAGCTCCGTATATTTTGCGCGGACCGGACAGGAGTTTTACTCAGTAGACACCAATCAATCAGCCTGTGAATTTACCAGGGAAGTTACAAAAGATTGGCCGAAGTCCAGGGTATTATGCAGAGACGGTCTCAGGTTCCTGAGAAATTTTGGAAAGAGGATTGACTTATTGTTCCTGGATGGATTGGATGTAGACCAGCCGGGATGTGCTCAATGGCATTTTCAGTGTTACAGGATAGCAAACAGGGTAATGAAAACAGGTTCACTACTAATGATTGACGATACGGATGTACAGTTCACAGACAACAAATTACAACCCACAGCTATTTTGTATGGAGGCAAGGGAGAGCAGGTAGTTCCCCAGGCGGTAAATGAAGGATGGGATATTGTATTGAGCGGTAGATGTACACTTTTATCAAAGAGGTAATATGGCTTTAAAAAAAGCACGTACCCACTGGAGAATCAGAGAGTCAGATTTTGATTTTAAATGTCCCTATTGCAAACATTATCTATATGACTATGATTTTGGACACATTGAGTATGAGAAACCCTTTAAGGGTAAAGTTTATTGTCCGCATTGCAGAAAAGCTATTCATTTAACAGTTGATGGGTAAAATAATGAATAAACGTATTTATCGAAGGAGGTAAAAAATGTCAAAACCAAAGTACCCTTATATTGCATGGATTGGTAATCCAAGAGAAAAATCACCGTTTGGTGGTAGTTTGTTTAATCAAGCACAGTTGGCTGATGATGTAAAAGGAGCAGTTAAAATTGCCCGAACTCGTTTGTCAATGGGAAGCATAAAAGAGTATATTATTTATAAACCAGTTAAATTTATTTCCCGGCCCAACGATATGTCTATACCTATAAAAGAAGAAGATATAGAATAATGAACGTAGTTCTCATTCACATAGGCCCGGACATTCCAGACTACATGCCGGATTGCATGGAGCAGGTACGGCGTTTCTTCCCAGGCAAGATACATGCTGTTTTACCTGACAAGTACATCTGCAAAAACTTCATTCAGAGAATAGGGATACATCCGGTTGCCTATGAGAGCATTCAGGGCGATAGTTTATATCAGGAGTTTCAGAAAGCTTGTTTCCTGGATGGATTCTGGAATGTAACGATGGCACGATTTATAATGCTTGAGATTCTAATAAGAAGAAAGAACCTCAAAGACGTTATTCATATTGAGAACGATGTGCTGATATACCGGAACCCAGCAGAGATATTGACCGAGCTGCAGAAAGCGGCAGGTATATCAGTTCTATTAACTCCGGTTGGAGATGATTATGCATCGGGAGCCTATCTCTTTGTAAGAAATGCAGCATCGTTAAATAATCTCAACACCCTCTTCATTCGATACATGACGAAGGGTAAAGCTTTTCTCAACAAAATACTTGGCACACCGGATCCCACAGAGATGATGTTATTATCTCTCTTTCGGCAGAAATATGAGAATGTTATTAAATATTTGCCAATAGTCCCGGAAGGAAAGGGAGGCCAGCGATTTAGAATATTTGGAAGTGTATTTGATGGTGCAAGTGCCGGACAGTACATTGGAGGAACCAACTCAGACGGACCGGGATGGACAGGACAGCACCACTGGTTAGGCAGGGATATTCAAAAGGGGAAGTATGGATTTGAGTGGGGAATGGACAAAAATTTAAAAGTACCATTTATGGTAGATTTACAGAGGAAGAAAAAATACAGAATGAACAATCTCCATATTCATTGTAAAAGATTGCAGGAGTTTATGTAATGGATCTAATAACCGGGAATCGTTTTAAAGAGATGTGCAAGTATGTATATAATCCAAATATAGACATGATGGAGAGACAAGTAGATAATAGTAATAATTATCTTGAAACTGTATTTTGTGAAACTCATCATTTAAAGCAATTTTTTGATTTAGCAAGAGGGGTGGGAGAATATAAAAAATCAAATAAGCTTATTTTAGTTTCTCATAATTCAGATGGTTGCATAGTACCTTTTAAATGGAGAGAATGTGATTTTCATTTTGAGGAGCATAAGATACCATCCAATGTTATTACAGCCTGGTATGCCCAGAACATGCACGTATTGAGTGATAGAATCAGACCTATACCGATGGGCCTTGAGAATTACAAGTGGCACAAAGGCACTAAATGGGCAGAGATAGAGTCAATGAGCAAACAGCAGATCCCCAGGGATAAATGGTTGTATCTCAATGTTGAACCGTCCACCAATCCGATAGAGAGGAATCTTTGCATAAATACATTAAAGAATAAGGGATTTGTAACCAATGCAAAGAAGGTTTCCTATCTCCAGTATCTCACAGAAATGAAGCAGCATAAATTTGTAGCCTGTCCGGAAGGGAACGGATGGGATTGTCATAGGACCTGGGAAGCTCTTTACATGGGCTGCATACCGATAGTGAGAAGGAGAGTTTTTACAGAGATGTTTTCGCGGCTGGTCCCGATGGTACTGATTGATGATTGGAATGAAATTACACTGGAAAGATTAAATGGATTCTATTTTTTTAATAAGCAATGGGAAAAGTTCAAATCGATAGCAGATAAATACATTCACAACAGTGTGTACGATGGATTGACCTTTTCATTCTGGGAAAAAGTAATCAGAGGGGAAATAGAGATAGCATGAAAACCTCAGTATTCATTCCCTGCATACCGGAGCACTTCTGTTATTTGGATAGGGTAATAGCTGCTTACACACAAGGAACAGTACAACCGGATGAAATAATAGTTTTACTTTCAGACAGTAATGAGGTTCCAGATAGATATATAGAATCGTTTTGGAAATACTTTGATGAAATTGCCCAACCTAAAATTAAACTAATGTCAGAAGAATACAGGCTATATACCGGAGAAGCATGTAACTTATCCAAACATCTATGCACCGGAGACATAATCATAATCCAGGCAGCAGACGATCTCCCTCACCCGAGACGAATTGAAATAGTTAAGGATTATTTTAACAACTATGATATTGTATCCCTCAATCACAGCTATTATGGTAAGTGTCATATTGATTACTATGGTTTTGAAAAGCTGAATGAGATGGCAGAGGAAGAGTTAAAGGATATCAAGGTGATGCAACCCTGGGAGATATTCAAAGAGGTTACAGAGAATCCGGACAATGTATACGGTCAGAGCGCAGGTTTCCATGTGGCAGCAGGGACAGTATGCCACAGAAGAGAGATTCTTGACGAGATTCTGTGGACCAATTTCCCCCATGGCCAGGATACGGTATTTTGCAAAGAGGTAATTAAGAAGTTTAAAAAGTCAATTATAATTTCAGCACCATTATACTTTTATTTTAAATAGGAGGAGTTATGAATGTAAAGCCGTTGAGTGACAATGTTTTAGTCCAGGCGATTGAGACAGGGAAAATTTCCCTTGGAGGTATTCACATACCACCTGCAGCAGAGGGAAAACCGCAAAGGGCAATAGTAATAGCGGTAGGTCCTGGTAGGATAGACAATAATGGGAAGCGTATTCCAATGGAGGTGGAACCGGGAGACGAAGTTGCATACGGCAAATATACCGGAGTGGAAGTACAGGTTAATGATGAACACTATATTATCATGCCTGAGTCTGATATACTGGCAGTTGTGAACGAGTAGAAAAAGGAGGTAATAAATATGGCTACAGTATGGATTCAACAGGGTGTTTATTTAGATTTACGGCCCGAAATGATAGATGGATTACAGAAGATTAAGACGCTTTTTAAAATAGAGAAACGGGATTTGTATATTACTTCAGGTACAGAAGGTGATCACCAGATGAACAGTTTCCACTATTCGGGAAGGGCGATAGATATTCGAAAAGCAACTGGTATCACAAAGAAAATGATAGAACAGGCAGTGAAGCCCGGTTTTGATGTAATTCCCTATGATTGGGGATTTCACATTGAATGGGATCCGAAATAAAAAAAGGATACAGGAAATAAAAAATGTCAACAATAATGACACGATCTGGAGCAAAGTCATGGTGGGGAATCGATCTGCCGAAAGGAGTAATATCGGTATCAAGAGATCATCCTGGAGCTGACTGGATAGAACGGACAACAGCGGAAGTAATTAAAAGGAAAATTGAGAAGCAGGAAACGCTGCTCAGCTGGAAACGAGCCGGAGCAACTCGAAAACCCTGTTATGTGTGGGTATTTTATAATAAAGGATTTTTATTTGGCGGGTGGCACATTTATATAAAAACAGCATACGAGGATTACCCACTGAATTTTAGAACAGATAGAACGGAGTTAATACTAAAATGTATGCGCTTGTTTCCTTGCGGAATCCTACCGGAGGTATCGTTTATTAAAGACTGGTTTCAAGCTTTTGCAAGGGAGTATAATCATATTGGTTTTAACAGAGGTTTACGAGGATGGAAACAGGGCCTGGCTCAATGCTGGTGTATTAATGATGAAAATGCACGTATCACTGATATTTATAGTAAAGGATTATAGATGGCTAATTATCTTGTAGTCTCCTGCAGCACTTATGACATGGCCGGAAGAGCAATGATTCAAGGAGCTATTAACGGAATATCTCAGTTTGACACACATGCTCATTTTACTACATTGGAAGCACCTCAGCACCATGCGGATTGGATAGGGTGGTACAGGGAGCCGGAGCAGAACGAGGAAGCTTTCCAATGGGCAGACATCATATTGGATATTGCAGGACTTCACACTTGCCAGACGAATAAGTACATGTGGCTTGCTTTACGAATGAAGTATAAAAAACCTTATATCTTCATGTCTCAGAGCTTTAAGACCATAGACCCGGTATTGTTCAAAGCCAATCATGTGAGGATAGTAGCGCGGGGAAAACGATCTGCAAAGCGAGTGTTGGACGCTGGTTTTCCATGTCATACAGCGCCGGATTTGAGCTTCTTGATAAATCCCGAAACTATTGTTGGCAGAATACCTAAGAGAATATTTAATACTCACATTGGTAAATTCTACGAGACCATGCACCAGACTGCAGATCCGAAAACAGATATTCAGATAATTGAGAAGATGCCCCAGGGAGACAAAATCTGGGAGCCTTATTTACCAATAAAACAATTTCACGGAACACCGGAAGAGAACTTTGGATTAGTAGCCCATGCCGAAGAGATTCACGTATCGAGGTATCAGCTTGCAGTAGCAGCTATTCTTGCAGGTAAGAGACCGAGGATATACAAAACAGGCAATCTGGAATATGACGAAAAGTACGATGATCTCATGGACTATTACGGACAGACACCGCAAGAGTTGAGAGCGACAGCATTAATATCCTGCAAATTAGCATGGGGGGCAGTAAGTGGATGATAGATTGAGAGCCGTTATGAGCAGGAGAAAGAGTTGCAGAAGCTATTTGGAGATGGGGATACCATCCACAGCACATGAAGATATTATGTGGGCAGGTCAAAAAGCTGCTTATGCTTCCGGGGGACCGAGGCGGCATATCCATTGGACAAAAACTAATATTATGAAAGAAGCAATTTCAAAAGCCTGTTATGGCCAGCCCTATGTAGCAGAGTGCAGCACAGTGTATGTGATTTGTGGAAAAGATTTTAACAAGGAAGAAAGAGCAGTTCTAAAATCCGGCTTCTCTAAATTTGTGCATGACTGTGATATGGCAGTATGCCAGATGCACCTGATGGCAACTTCTTATGGCCTGGGGAGCTGCATCATAGGACATTTTAATTCTGATAAAGTGAAAAGCATTTTAGGAACGGACCTGAGACCGACAATAATTTTAATAGTGGGAGTAGAAAAGAAATGATAATTGAAGAAGGACTATCAATAAAAACCACCTCTCTCTGTAATCGCTGGTGCAAGCATTGTTCTGTTACTGATTGGATGCGGCAGCACCCGGATTACTATTGTTCCATTGAGGATATCGAGAAGCTTATTCAATATTCCAGGGAATCGGATTATAAATGGAAATTTATTATTTTGTCAGGTGGAGAGCCGTTATTGTGGAAATATATTGAAGAGGGGACAAGGCTGTTATACCGGTCTGGAATAACGGATGATGTTATAATATTTACAAATGCTCTTGCAGCGTCTGAAAATAATTTAGGTAAGATGGGCCGGATTATAGAAAACACACATCATTTCAGAATATCACGTTATTTTGGCAGTGAGAAACAGATTGCTATTCTGGTCAATAAATTTGGCAACAGGGTACAGGTCGTAGACCGGACAACGAGAATGGTACCGCCGCTGGAAATTTTAGTTGAAGATTCTCTTCCGGCAATATGTAATTGTAAATCGTATTGTCTCGTTGACGGCTATGTTGATGCTTGCGCTCCTGCCCGTACAATTTTATGCAGAATAGAGGGTTTTCATCTTGGTGACGATGTTCAGAGCGTAAAACTACAGAAAAACTTTCTCAATTTTTACAAGGGATATCCAAAGTATAATCGTAAAATCTGTCAATATTGCATATCGAATGCGAATGTTCAGAAACATTTGAATTGGGGGATTGCGTGATGGATGATATTGAACAAGCCCGGCTGAAACAGTTGGAGAGATGTATTCCTGATATCTGGAATGATATTGGGACAAACGAGGCTACAAGAAGAGTAAGAAACGATCCAACTCCATCCATTTTATACATTGGAGCATACCAGAAGAGATTTCATTTTTACAACCGGATCCGCAAAGCAAGTTTTCAAATGGACCTTATTGAGATTGACCGTAGAGCCTGTGATTGGTTAGAGGCTGTATGGTTGGTCAAGAATGTTTATTGTTGTGACATAAGAACGTACATAGAACTAATTGACCTGGATGCTGAAATGCATAAATATCATACAATAATCTGGTCTCATGGAGTAGAGACACTTCCGAAGCTTGACGGTGAAAAAATATTAACTAATCTGGAATACTTAGCAGGAAAGTTAATAGTAAATATGGTCCCCTTTGGAGCGGCAGGAGGAAGCGGAAATGTTTCAATCTGGTATCCAAAGAATTTTGAGGACATGGGATATAAAACAGATACGCTTGGTAACGAGGGAGAACTAAACTCAAACCTATTAGCATGGAAGTATAAATGAATTGTTTACAAACCGAATTGCATTTAGCTCCACCAACCGGAGAGGATCTAAAGAAAATTGGAATAGAGAGGGCTATTGCTCATGCAGAGCGAGTTGAAAACGGTTGGAAAGATGCAGCTCTTATGTTTATCATGATGTATCCCGGCAATACATTTATGGTTGAAGAGGTCCGGCGATACGCCTATAATAATGGATTGCCAAAACCACCACATGAGAGAGCCTGGGGAAAAGTTATAAACGAAGCAAAGAAAAAGAGATTTGTAAAGCACCTGAGATATGCAGCAGTAAGTAATCCAAAGGCACACAAAACACCGGCATCGGTATGGGGGAGATGTTAATGGAATGGATAAAGAGACAAAGCCAGACCTCATATCTTGATTTTATCAACAGCATCGAGGGACAACACATTGTAACAGATTCAATCTCTGTGAGCAGACCGAAGAAGAGTGTATTCATCCGGCATGATGTTGATTATAACATTGACCATGCACTCATGCTTGCCGAGTATGAGAAAGAGAACAACATAAAAGCAACCTATTTTCTTTTGCATACCGCGCCTTATTTTGATTACTCCCCTGAATTTGCGGAGAAAGTAAAAAGATTTGAAGCTCTGGGGCACAAAGTAGGATTTCACAATGATGTACTCTCTGTTTGGTATAAAAACACTTCATTGGTTTTCTGGGACATTATCAAAAAGCCATTGGATTTTTTAAGAGGGTTAGTTGATATAAAGGGCACAAGCTGTCATGGAGCCAGGGAGCATTACGATAGAAAGTATTTCAATTACCAGCTCTGGGCGCAGTGGACAGACAAGAAGAACGAGGGCTTTCCAGTGAGATGGCCGCAGATGTCACTCTACACACCAGGCTTTTTATATGAAGCATATTTTCTTCCTTATACTCATTACTTCTCAGACAGTGGCAACAATTGGATCGGCTATGTTGTAAATGGGCAAAAGCCATTTGAACGTAAAGCACTTTTCAGCAAAGAAAATCTTGGCACAAAGATAATAAACGAGTTTAACAATGCAGCCGGTGGATTCTTCCAGGTCCTTATTCATCCTTGTCATTGGGAGAGAATAACACAAGAAGGATATATTAAAAGAGGAGAAGGAGTGGCAGTATGAAAATAGTAGCTCTGATAGCCAGCTATAAGAGGGACATGATACTCCGGGATTGTTTGAAGTGTATCATGCCACAGGTTAACGATGTTGTATTGGTGGGAAGCTCACCCTGGGTATCACCAGAAACGGTGATAGTTGATGACTTCAGCGATAGAAATATTGAAAAGCATATCGCCAGAGAACTTGGTCTCATATACGTGGACCACAGGAACAGTCCATTAGGACAGAAATGGCAAGCCGGATTGAACAAATGCAGGGAGCTTAAACCGGATGCAGTATTGATATGTGGTAGTGATGATTTGCTTTCTAACCGCTGGGTAGCTGAAGGTATCCGTTGTGATGAATATTTATTAACCGGCCAATCCTGGTGGGAAGTATATAATTGCAAAACAAACGAATTGGTTCAGGTGGCATATTTAAGCAGACCAGATCCAATTGGAGCGGGAAGAATTATAAAAAAAGAATTGCTTGATAAACTTGATTGGCAGATATTTCCAACCGAAGGTGGAATCGGATGCGATTACTATTCCTATAATAGGATGTTAAAGTATACAGAATATGGTTTAAATCCTGAAAATATTCTTAGCGTTAAGGGTAATTGGAATATGCTCGATTCATGGGAGCAGATAATAGGAAGTGATAAATTAGTTTATAATTGGCATAAAGACACAGATGTTTGGTTGTCTAAACATTTTCCTGACATTGACTTTGAAAAATACAGGAGTTAAATATGTTTGTACCGGGAAGCTATAAAGTGTCTGGAGTAGAAGAAGGAGTAAAAATCTATCCTTATTCTCAAATATGTATGGGTGTTAAAATCGGTGAAGGAACAACCATAGGCCACAATGTATTTATTGGGGAAAAAGTTAGCATTGGTAAGGGGTGTAGAATACATAGTAATGGAAACAGTGTTTAAAATCAATGATGCAAT
>Ga0307377_10008696_pt1 | contig 10253 bp, 10 predicted proteins | sample TR3MG_FD_202535 | JGI IMG/M metagenome (GOLD analysis project Ga0307377, IMG submission 202535) | Soil microbial communities from Risofladan, Vaasa, Finland - TR-3 | ecosystem: Environmental > Terrestrial > Soil > Coastal area > Acid sulfate soil | place: Finland: Risofladan, Vaasa | collected... | reverse complement strand
ATGGAGATGATTGCCATCTGCGATGAGATCATCTCCATGCTGCGGGTCCTCTACCGTGGCATCCCCACCGACCGGGACCACCTCGCGCTCGACGTCATTCATGAAGTGGGGCCGGGCGGCCATTTTCTCGATAACGAGCACACTGTCAAGCACTTCCGCACGGAGCACTTTCTGCCTCGGCTGATGGATCGCAGGAACTTCGAGAATTGGGCCCAGGGCGGCTCGCCGTGCATCGTTGCGCGCGCCAATCAGCGCGTCCGCGAAATCCTCGCCTCGCACCAGCCCGCGCCGATTCCCGAGGCGGCCCGGGCCGTGATTGAGCGGGTGCTGAACAACCCCCGCGCGGCGAGCACAAAGGGCTGACTTCGCCGACAACGAATTAGTGATCGGGGGAACTCCCGGCGGCGGAAGAGGCGGGAGTTCTTTCTCGGAGACCAATTCATGAACCCACTCGATCAGCTCATAGCCCTCGACGCGGCGGAGAAGGCGCGTCTCGGCGTCGAGGCGACGCCGGCCGAGATCGCGCAGCAGCCCGAGATGTGGCGGGACACCGCGCGACGCTTTGCCGCGGCGGCGCCCGCGATCGAGGACCTGCTGAAGCAGATCGGCCTCCCCGGCGGGGCGGCCGAGATCATTTTCAGCGGCGCGGGAACCTCCGACTTCGTCGGCCGATGTATCCAGGGGCCGGTGAGCGCGGCGCTCGGGACGCGCGCGCTGGCCGTGCCGACCACCGATATTGTGACCCACCCCGAGTACGCCTTTCCGGCCAACCGCCCGGCGCTGATGGTCTCCTTCGCGCGGTCGGGCAACAGCCCGGAGAGCGTCGCCGCGGTCGAGCTTGCTCTGAAGGAGCGGCCGGAGGTCCGCCACCTCGTCATCACCTGCAGCGAAGAAGGCGCGCTGGCGCGGCTGGCCGGCGGGCTGGGCGAGCGCGCGCATTGCCTCGTCCTGCACCCTCGCACCAATGACCGGGGGCTGGCGATGACCAGCTCCTTCACCTCGATGGTCGTCGCCGGACTCGGGCTCGCCTATCTGGACCGGACCGATGAGTACCTCGACCTGGTGGACCGACTCAGCGCGGCCGGTAAGCACGTGCTCGAAACCGGGCCCGAAATCGCTAAGGCACTGGCCGGACGCCGTCCCGGGCGCGCCTGCTTCTTGGGCTCCGGCGCGCTGCTGGGAGCGGCCGTGGAATCACACCTCAAGCTGCAGGAACTCACCAACGGCCAGATCATCTGCCTCTACGACACGTTTCTCGGGATCCGTCACGGGCCCCGCGCGGCGATTCGCGATGATACGCTGGTGGTGTGTTTCCTTTCCTCCGATCCATACGTGCGGCGCTATGAACTCGACCTCGTGCGGGGCAACCGCGAGCAGGGGGTCGGGCTGTCCCACCTGCTGGTGGCGGATCGCGGGGACGACGAACTCACGAGCCTGTCCGACCACCTGATCGCGTTCGACCCGTCCGGGGAGCTGCGCCTGCCGGAGGCGGCGACTCCCGCGGTGGTTACAGTCGTCGGCCAGCTCCTCGGCCTCTTCGCATCTCTGGAGCTGGGTCTGAAGCCGGACGCGCCCAGCGCCGACGGAGTGATACACCGCGTGGTGGAGGGGGTGACAATCTATCCCCGGGAGCGGAAACAGCAGTGATTCGCGCAGTGCTTTTCGACATGGACGGCCTGATCGTCGACACCGAGCCGATCCACTTCAAGGCCTTCCGCGCATTCGTGCGGGACTTCGGGCACGAGATGCCCGAGTCGCTGATGGCGGGATTCGTGGGCTATCCCGAGAGCGAAAACATTCGCGATCTGCAGCGGATGTTCAAGATAGAAGGGCCGCTCGACGAGATGGTTGCGCGCCGCCGCGTCTGGTATCAGCGGCTGGCAGAAGAGGAACCTATCGTCGTCTTTCCGGGTTTCTGGGAGCTGAGCGACGAGGCGCGCCGGCGCGGCCTGAAGCAGGCCGTGGTTTCATCGAGCACGGCCCCGCAGGTGGAGGTCGTGCTGCGGCGTCTCTTCCAGGAGCACCCGGAGCGCGGCAAGCCCGAGGAGTACTTCGATGCGATCGTCAACGGCGAGGAGGTGCCAAACAACAAGCCCGCGCCGGATATCTACGCGGAGGCGGCCGCGCGACTCGGCGTGAGGCCGGAGGAGTGCGTCGCATTCGAGGACACGCCGGCCGGGGTGCGGGCGGCGACGGAGGCGGGTGCGATCGCGATTGCCGTCCCCAATGATTACAGTCGGGGCCAGGAGTTCCCGGGGGCGCGGGCGGTGATCGCCTCCCTGCGCGAGGGCATTGGCTGTCTCGACCTATAGGGGGATTGGCAGGAGTGTGAGCGGGTGGCACGGATTGCCTTGATCGGCGAGTTGAACCTGGATTTGATCGTGACCGGCGCGCCGGGCCTGCCCGAGCTGGGCACGGAGAAGATCGTCGGTGGGATGGAGCTGACCCTCGGCTCGTCTTCCGCGATCATGGCCTGTCAGCTCGCCCGCCTCGGTGAGGACGTCCGCTTCATCAGCAAGGTCGGGGCCGATGACTTCGGCCGGCGCGCGCTGGACTTTCTGCGCGCGCGGGGAGTGCCGACGGAGTTCGCGACCGTTGACGCGTCCCTCTCCACCGGGCTGACAATCTCCATCGCGGTTGGGAATGACCGGGCGCAGTTGACACACCTGGGCTGCATCGAGGAGATGCGCGCGCGCGACGTCGACTTCGACGCGCTGGCGGACCGCCAGCATCTGCACATCAGCGCCTTCTACGTGCAGCGCAATCTCCGCGCTGATGTCGGCCGCATCTTCGCGCGGGCGCACGAGCTGGGCCTGACGACCTCCCTCGATACCGGCTGGCCGCAGGAAGAGGCAGCCGGGCGGGACTTCGCGGCCGCCCTCGCGCAAACGGATATCTTCCTGCCGAACGAGATGGAGGCGATGCGCCTCTCCGGGAAAGGCTCAGTCGAGGAGGCGTTGGACTGGCTAACCGAGCGCGTGCCGGCGGTCGTGATCAAGCTCGGCCCCGACGGCGCGGTGGCGCGCCGAGGCGAAGAGACCGTCCGGCGACCCGCCTTCGACATCCAGCCCGTGGACACGACCGGGGCCGGGGATTCCTTCAACGGGGGCTTCTTGCACGCGCATCTGAAGGGCGCGAGCCTGGGCGAGTGTCTCGATCTCGGCAACGCCTGCGGCGCGCTCTCGACGCGTGCGGCCGGAGGCACGACGTCACAGGCCACGCTTGCGGAGGCGGAAGAACTCGTCTGCTCCGCGCCCAGGCGCCGGCCGGCCTGACAATAGAAGCTCCTTCTTCTCGTCGTGCACGGCCGTCTCGTGTGCTATAATTCGTCTGTTGCCGAGGGAGGACCCACCATGGCAGACACCCGGTTTGATCGCATTACTGTCGATCCCGCCGTCATGGGCGGCAAGCCCTGCATCCGCGGGCTCCGCTTCCCCGTGTCTCGCCTGCTCGGCCTCCTCGCCGCCGGGCAGGATGAGGGCTCCATTCTCGCCGAACACCCCTACCTTGAGCGAGACGATATCCGCGCCGCGCTCGCGTATGCCGCCCCTGCTACCATGCCGCCCCGCCACCCGGCCTAAGCTCCCCCGCGCCGAGCTACCAGGCGACGGCGATGGTCCCGAGGAGGATGAGCGCCGTACCCGCGACCTTCCACTGCCACTGGCCCCGCTCTCTCAGCAGCAGGTAGCTCAGGAGAAACCCGAAGATGAGGTTCGTCCGGCAGACGGCGGTGACCCTGGTGGCGGTGTCGAGCCGGATGGCGTAGAAGAAGCAGGCCGCGCCGACGGCGCAGAGCAGCGCGAGCGGGAGGATGCGCCGCAGTTCCTTGCCCCAGGCGGGCCGCTCCGCTTTTCCCTGATCGGTGAGCAGGTGGGCGACAGTCAGCGCCACTGCCGCGGAGGCGGCGACCAGAAAGAGGAAGGCCGAAGGTTCCATCTGGCTGACGCCGCGCTTGCTCAAGATGTTGATGATCGCCGTGAGGACGGCGCCCACGAGGCCGTAGAGCGAGAGCCGGGAGGTGTGATAGAAGACGATGCCACCGGCGATGACGGCCAGCACTCCCAGCCAGACAGCCGGGCCGAAGCGCTCGGGCAGCATGGCGGGGGCCAGCAGGAGCGTGAACAAGGGGGCGGTGTTGTACATTCCGTAGGTCGAGAAGTAGTTCTGCCGCACCCCGTGCATGATCACGACCCAGCGAATGCCGTTGAGTACCCCGATGCTCAGGACGATGAGCCAGAAGCCCACGTCGCGGGGCAGCTCCCGATGCCACAGGAAGGCCGGCAGAAACACCGCCGCGATCACCAAGCGGAACTGAAGCATCATGCGGAGAGGCGGGATCTCCTGCAGCACCGGCTTGGCGAGGGCGGTCCAGAGGGCGTTCGTGAGGGCCGTCCCGATGGAGAGTATCACCCACATGCGGGGCAGTTTACCCGAAGCCGCGCCGGGCGTCAAAAGCGGGGGGGCGGCGCGCATGCAGAGACATGCGCGCCCTACAATGGCGGGGCCCCCCAACCCCGCCTCGCAGGCATTTGGTGGCGGCGCGCATGCAGAGACATGCGCGCCCTACAATGCCGGGGTCGCCCAACCCCGCCTCGCAGGCCTTTGGTGGCGGCGCGCATGCAGAGACATGCGCGCCCTACAATGGCGGGGTCGCCCAACCCCGCCTCGCAGGCATGCCACCTCCGTTTGCGGATCCGGGCCATCTGAGTTAGAATCGCAGCAGCGTCGGCAGGGCGCGTGCTTGCCCGCCGAGGGGAGAGGGCCATGGCCGAAGTCGGGATTCTGATCGTCGGGCTGGTGGTGGGCACAGCGGTGGGTTGGCTGTGGGCGAAGTCGCGCCTTCACGGCGAGGTGCAGGCCGAGCGCGAACAAGTGCAGGGGGAGCGCGAGCGGCGCGTCGCCGCGGAGACCCGCCTGACGGAGATCGAGAAGCAGCTCGAAGCCCAGCGATCTCTGGTCGAAGAAGCGAAGGCCCAGTTGGGCGATACCTTCAAGGCTCTTTCGTCAGATGCTCTGCGCGATAACGCGCAGGCCTTCGTTCAGTCCGCCAATCAGACGCTGGAGCCGCTGCGCGAGTCGCTGCGGCGGTACGAGGAGCACCTGCGCGAGATCGAGGGCGCCCGCCAGAGAGCTTACGGCAGCCTGGAGGAGCAGCTAAAGAGCCTCCTCAGCAGCGAGCAGCAGCTTCAGCGGGAGACGAGCAATCTTGTCACGGCGCTCCGGCGGCCAGAGGTGAGAGGGCAGTGGGGAGAAATGAAGCTCAGGCGCCTGGTGGAGCTGTCGGGGATGACCGAACACTGCGATTTCGACGTGCAGGTGACGGTTCCCGGGGACAGAGGCTCACTCCGAATAGACATGGTGGTCAGGCTGCCCAATGACTGTTCCATCCTTGTAGACTCAAAGGCGCCGATGGATGCGTACTTCGATGCCCTGAATGCGGAAGATGCGCAGACGCGCAAGGGCCACCTCACCCGGCACTGCCGCCAGATTCGCGACCACGTGAGCGCGCTGGCGTCGAAGTCTTACTGGAGCCATTTCGAGTCCGCGCCTGAGTATGTGATCATGTTCGTCCCGGCCGACTCGTTCTTACAGGCTGCCTATGAGATCGACCCGACAATCATTGAGGCGGCGGTCTCGGAGCGTGTCCTTATCGCTGGCCCTATGACGCTCATGGCGATGCTAGGAGTCGCCGCGCGTGGTTGGCGCCAGGAGCAGATGGCGAAGAGCGCGCAGGAGATCAGCAACCTCGGCGGGGAACTCTACCGCCGCCTCCGTACTTTCGTCGGGCACCTCGCCAACATGGGCCGGCGCCTGCACTCGGCCACCGAGTCCTACAACGACGCGGTCGGCTCCCTGGAGCGAAGCGTGCTGCCCCAGGCGCGCCGCTTCCGCGACCTCGGCGCGGCCGGGGGCGACGAGATCGCCGAACTCGAACCGCTGGACACCCAACCCCGCGAACTCACCGCGCCGGAGGCGAACGAGGAGGAGTAGGCGCGGCCGCCTCCGGCTGCACTTCACTGCGATCTGAAGCCGACAGAGGGATACCTCGTGACAGAGTCTGGACAGGCGGGATGTCCAGATTGCCTGCCGGAGCCAAAGAATCCATGTTTCGAGTGACAAAAGCGGGGCCCGACTGCATCTATCAGGTATAGGAGTGGCCGGTCCATGGGGGCAGAGTCTTTGTGGGAACTGATCCCGCGCAGGGCCTCGGCACGGAGCGTCGGCAGGGCGGAGAGGGAGCGTTCCAGCGTGATGGAGTCTGATCCCTCTGCTGCCTACGATGCGCACGCCGGCGCTCTCTATCGCTACCTGCTCGCTCTGTTGGGCGAGGTTGAGGATGCAGAGGACGCGCTGCAAGAGGTGTTCGTCGCATTCCTGCGCCGCCGTGGCATGACCCAGGTCCGCAACTTGCGGGCCTACCTCCTTCGGGCCGCACGCATGCAGGCGCTGATGACGCTGCGCCGTCGCCGAAGACACCGGCGCGAGCGCGAGGCGGCCCGCATTTCGTGGATCGATACGGACTCTTGTCCCCTGGCGGACCGCGCGCTGGCCGTGGACGTGGACCGCACTTTGCTCACGCTGCCGCTCGAGCAGCGAGAGGTGATCGCGCTCAAGCTCAACGAGGGCCTTACGTTCAGAGAGATCGCCGAGCTGCTCGACATCCCGGCCAACACGGCGGCCAGCCGGTATCGTCTGGCGCTGAAGCGGCTGAGGACCCAGTTGGAAGGTGGTGAAGAGGATGCGAGATAGGCGGTCCCATTCCTCCGGGGATGACGAGAAGCTGGAAGGCCTGCTCCGCGGACTGCCGCGGCGGGAGCCGAGTCCGGCGCTGCGCGGCCGCGTGCTGTCGCGCGCCGCCCGTCGGCGGAGCAGAGCGGCCCCCGCCTGGGCGCTGGCAGGCCTGCACCTCCTGATAGCCGCAGATGTGCTGGTTGTCCGGCATCAGGACCACGCCCTGTGGGCGGCCGCGGCCCGGCCGCCGATGGCGGTGGCGGCGCAGACAAAACAGCAGACGGAGGAGGGCTTCGAGGACCTCCTCGTGGTCACTCGCGCGTGGCCCCTGCACAGCCTGCGGCCTCAGCCGGAGGCGACGGCCGGAGCATCGAGCTACCTCTCTCTGCGTCGCGAGCTTCTCAAAGAGATCCAGGAGGGCTGATTCATGAGCGGTCTATTCCCATTCTTCACCAAGCTGCCCTACACGCTGGTGCGCGGCGCAAGAAAGATAGGACGCGGCGCGAGGAAGGCGGCGCGCTGGCTGCTGTACGTGCTGCTCGTTCTCGCTGCGGTCCACCTGCTCGCGACGTTCATCACCGGGCGCATGCTGAAGGCCGAACTCGACCGCCTGCGGGACTCGGGAGAGCCCCTGACGCACGCGGAACTCGCCCCGAGCCTGCCGCCCGGTGAGGCCAACGCGGCGGACATCTACCAACAGGCCTTCGACTCCCTGCGCCTTTCCGACACCGAGTCCCTGGAAGTGGAAGACTTCAACCGGGTAGATGACCCGGCGTGGCTCGCTCTGGCGCGGCGAGTCGTGTCGGCCAATGCCGACTACTACTCCCTGCTCGAAGAGGCGTCGCGGACTCCCTCCTGCGCTTTTCCGGTCGACTGGGACGCGCTTTTGGACGCTCAGTTCCCGCATCTCGCCAAGATGCGGCAAGCGGCCCGGATGTTGCGCGTTCGTGCTGAAGTCCTCGCCGCCGACGGGGACATCGACGGGGCCGTCGCCTCCTGCGCCGTTGCCTTCCGCATGGCTGAGCACGTCGGGATGGAGCCGACGCTGATCGCGGTACTGGTGGGGATCGCGGTGGAAGGCATCCAGAGGCCAGCACTGGAGCGCGTGTTGTCTGCCGGCGCCCCCTCTCCTGAGGTCGCGCACGGACTGTTCGAGCAGTTGGGCGCCATCGACCAGACAGACCCATGGGCGCGCACCATGCTAGGAGAGCGGGCCGGTGGGCTGTGGGTCTTTCGCTATCTCCGCCAGCGTTCATGGCGGGAACTCACAAAGGAAGACAGTTTTTTCGGAAATCAGCTCCCCTGGAAGGCGGTCTGCTACCGGGGGTATGTCAGCCCGATCGGCCGGCCGCTGCTAAACCTCGATCAACTGAGCTATCTCCGCGCCTGGGAGGGATTCGACGAGGCGATCCAGCACCCCTGGCCCGAGTCGCGCAATCAAGTGATAGAGGTCCAGAAGTCATTAGACAGCCTGCCGATCTATCGATCTGTAATCACGCAAATGATCTTCCCTGTCTTCGAGCGCGCCAGACTGAGCCAGACGCGCGCATCCGCCCAACTCCGCGCGGCACAGATCGCTCTTGCTGTGGTCGCCCATCGCTCCGACCATGGCAGCCTGCCGGCGTCGCTGGACGAACTGACGCGCGACGGATGGGAACTTCCGTCAGACCCCTTCGGGGGTGGCGAGTACAAGTACCGCAGGGAGGGCGATGGATTCACCGTGTGGAGCATCGGGCCGGACCTCGATGACGACGACGCCGAAGTGGACATCCGCGACCTGGGCTTGCGGCACAAGGAGGCCCTAGATGCGTTGGACTACGACGTCGTCTTCCGCTGCCTCGGGCCGGGGGCGAACGAGTAGGAGTAGCGCGCGGCGGAGCGCTATCCCGGGCGGGGGACTTTCGCCAGCGCGGCGCGCAGGGACCGCGCCCAACGCTCAACCTCTTCCTTGATCAAGGCCTCCCGGCCGGCGAGGTGCAGGGCGCTCGCGGCGAGGATCTCCTCACTCCGGTCAGCGCGTACCCCAAGGGCGGTCAGGGCGCGCCTGAGCGTCCGTGAAGCGAGCGGAAGCCAAGCTCGGCGTGAATCAAGGCGTTGTCGCTCATGTTGCCGCAGCTCACGCAATCGCAGCCCACCGGCATCAGCCGCGCGGCGGGCAGCTCCCGACACACCCACCGAAAGTGTTCGTAGGCGCGGGAATGCCAGAGTGCCGCGAAAGGGGCCTCGTTCAGATTCCCAAGATAGTTAGTGCACGAGCAACAGCCATGGAGGTTGCCGTCCACGTCCACCCGCGTGAACACGTGTCCGATGAAACACCCGAGCGACCAGTGCGACCGGTCCGCCGAGGCGGACTCCTCCCCTGCCGATGGGATGCCGTCCGACCACAGCCCGACTCCCGCCTGTTGCGTCAGGACGGTCGCGGCGTCGCGGTCGTGTCGCACCCTCTCCCAGTCATCATCGTCGAGAGCCAGCGTGGGGAACATCGGCACGCAGCGCAGGCCCAGAAGACCCAGGGAATCCACTCCCGCCTCGACCCCGTCCCTCACGAAATCGAGCAGCTCCGCGAAGTTGCTCTTCAGGAGCACCATGGTGGCCATGAGCCGGGGCGGCTTCGGCCGCTCGGAAAGCCGCTTCATGAGGGAAAGGATGCGCGCCCTCTCCTGGGGCTGCGCGCCGTGGATGTGGGCGTAGGTGTCGGGCCGCCCTGAGTTCAGCGAGACGCTGAGCGTGCCCAAGCCGGCATCGCACAGCTCGTCGGCAAACGTATCGCTGAGCAGGGCCGCATTGGTGGTGATCATGCTCACCAAGCCGAGCGAGGTGGCGAGCGCGATGATGCGGGCCACCTGCGGGTGGACCAGCGGATCGCCCCGGCCGGACAGCCACAGTTCCTCGGCCCCCATCGCCGCCGATTCGCGCAGCAGCCGTTCGATCCGGTCCCATGGCATCGACCTGGCCGGGGTGGGGTTACTCAGCAGCGGACTGTGATCGGTGCACATGATGCACCGGTAGTTGCAGCCGGTCGTCGCTTCGAGCTGCAGGCGCCTCGGGCCCCGCTCCGGCTCGGCCAGATAGCGGGCCCGGATGCGGGCGAGCTGTATCCTGTTCAGCAGTCGCGGGGAAACCGCGCCGAGCGCGCGACGGGCCGCGCGCTTGACGGCCGTGGCCGGGCTCCGCGCAGGCCTGCCGGTCATCGGGACTCCCCTGTACTCGTGGTTCGGTCGAAGGCGTGTCTCACGGAAGAGACGGCAGATTCGCCGTAAGTGTCTACATTCTCCGGGGACCGGAGGCATCCCCCTGCGCGGGGCGGGGGGCATGGAGGCTATCGCCGCGCCAGGCCAATCATGTTCTCCATCGCTTCGATGGCTGTACAGTATCGGACAGGATCGGCCGGACTGGCCCACGCAAATCCCGATCCGGGGGTGCCGTCGTAGCTGAGGTAGCGGCTGATTTCGCGCCAGCACAAGAAGTGGTAGGCGGCGGCCGCCGCGGTGAAGTCCTCGGGACTGAGAGGGAGGTCGGTA
>Ga0307377_10008695_pt1 | contig 10254 bp, 10 predicted proteins | sample TR3MG_FD_202535 | JGI IMG/M metagenome (GOLD analysis project Ga0307377, IMG submission 202535) | Soil microbial communities from Risofladan, Vaasa, Finland - TR-3 | ecosystem: Environmental > Terrestrial > Soil > Coastal area > Acid sulfate soil | place: Finland: Risofladan, Vaasa | collected... | reverse complement strand
AGCAGCAGAATATCCGGCTCCAAAGCTAGCGCGCGCGCCAGGCCCACGCGCTTCTGCATTCCACCCGAGATGTCGGAAGGCATCTTGTCGACGTCGCCTTCCATGCCCACCTCGCCAAGTAATTTCCTTACCCTGTCGGCGCGCTCGGCTTTAGACATGTCTCGCCGATGGTGTTCTAGGGGAGACGCCACGTTGCCAGCGACAGTGAGGGAATCGTAAAGCGCTGCGCTCTGAAACAGAAATCCCATCTTCTTTCGGATTTCGCCCATTCGATCGAGGGCTAGGCCCGAAAGGTCGTGGCCATGGATGCAAACCGATCCTGAGTCCGGCTTCTCCAGACCGATAATCAGCCGTAGCAATACGCTCTTCCCTGTGCCACTGCGTCCGAGTACGGCCAGGGTCTCTCCCCGGTCCACAGACAGACTGACTCCATTCAGAACCGTGTAATTCCCGAAGGCCTTGTGCAGGTTCTCGACGGCGACAACCGGCACACTGCCTTCCTTGTCGACATCTTCTTGCTTTATCGCAATGTCATAAGCTGTCGCCATGTTTCCCTCACGAGCGCTTCAAGCAATGGTTAATGAAAGAAAACAAGAATGAATTTCACCAGTACAACGTCGGCAAGGATAAGGAAGAGAGAGGCCAGTACGACAGAGTTGGTGGCCGCACGGCCCACGCCCGCGGCGCCTCCGCGCGTGCGCATGCCCTGAAAGCACGCGATGAGCCCGATGATCAGGCCATACACCGCGGTCTTGAATGTCTGCGGCAGGAATGCATTGAACGTGGCGCCGTTGAATCCGCTTGAAATGAACTGATGGAATGAGAGTGGCTCAACCATGGCCTGTGCAAACCAGCCTGTGAGCAATGCGCATGCGTCGGTGGCAAGGGTCAGTAGCGGCAACATCAGGATGCAGGCCAGTATTCGCGTCGCGGCCAGAAGCCTGTAAGGGTTGATCGCGGACGCCTCAATCGCATCAATCTGTTCGGTCACTTTCATCGATGCCAGTTCCGCGCCCATGCCAGCGCCCACGCGGCCGCTTACCACCAGGCCGGTGATGACCGGACCCATTACCTGGATCACCGAGTAAACGAGAGTCGCTGGAAACATCGACTTGGCGCCAAATCGAGTGAGACTGTAGCGGGCTTCCATTGAGATGACAACGCCAATGGCGGCACCGGCCATGGCGACCAGTGGCAGAGACTTCGATCCGACTTCGTCGAGCTGCCGAATCAGTTCGCGCCATTCATAGGGTGGCGTTACCGCGGCCCGTAGAACTTGCCAGGTGAAGATGCCCAGGCTCCCGAACCACTCAAAGAAACCCTCAAACAGTCCAATGGCGGAGTCCAAAACTGAGGGCGTGGGCACGGCCCGCTGTCCTGAAAGCAGTGGGTTGTTGCCCGCAACTGCCTTGAATTCCCCGTCGCTCATTGATTTGAACCTTGAACCGGAGAACCGTGCTTGTTGTTCAGATGCATCCGTGAAAGCAGGGAGTGGGGTCCGCTATAAAAGAACTCCAGACTGATGTTCTGGCCCACATATGCCAGCAGGCCGTAATTGCCAATGCGGAATCCATCTTTGGCGCTGAAGCGGTTGGGGTACCAGCCGTAGACCGCAGTCATCGAGCCCGCGTAAGGCGCGACGAACGCAGGCAAGGAGAAGACAAGATGGCCGTCCTCGCCGCGGCGGGCAGTCACGGAAGAAATCACAGCGTGACGCAGGCGCGGAAAGAAGCCGCTGCATTGGCAGCGGTAGTACAACGTATCTTCCGTCAAGGCTTCTGCCAGCCCGTAACGAGTAGTGGTTCCAACAGCCGCGATGGCGAAGTCGGAACCGAATCTCTTGCCGTAACCCTCAGCGCCTTGCCCCCACTCTGGAGGCTCATCGCTGAACTGGTTAATTCCGGCAGCGAAGGCGGAGCCGGCAATCGGGTACGGACCATACGCGTCGAAGATGTAGTTGCTGGCCATTGTCCTTTCCGTCGGACGCACGTACGGGGGGCCTAGCTGCCTTGAAGTCGCAACTGGCACAGTGCCGGAGACTTCTCCCGTGTAGGACAGCGATTGCGATTTTACGGCCACTGGCAGAGCTGCCAGGACTGCAACTGCCGAGAGCAGAAGCAGCCCCCGGCGGATTTTCATATCGAGAGGCTCTTCGGTCAGCCGGCAACACAGTTTGCTCACCTGATCGGCGTGACAAGCGCTCGTGGGCTTGTGCTTCCTGGTTTGTCGTTTGGTCGTCAAGGGCTCTCCTCCGATCAAGATCGCCTCTCCCAGATTGGAATTGGAATATCAGGGACTAATACTGACTCATGGCTGCATCCTCAAAGATCCTCTCAGAGTTAGAGTGTCCAGGGATGGTCACATTTGCTCGCAGTATTTTGAAGCCGGTATGCCCGGTCTTGGGAGGTTATTGCGAGGCAGAAAGGGATAGATATGAGGCGAGGTAAAGCGCAACAATTTTGAGTGTTTGTCGGTTCAGAACATACTTAAGGGCTCTACGCAACCAAGGTCTTGTGCAATTAAGCATTTTTCCGGCTTTTCGATTGTTGACTCCATTTGGCAACAAGGACCTGTGGAATCCAGACGAAAAACCGGTCACCACAGTACCTGCATCTCATCGGCATTCGACCAATCAGCGGCTCCGGAAAATCTGAACAGCGAAGCCGCGACCTCCTGGTACGCGATTTACGGCAAAAAGGCCAATTCATTGCGAGCACATCTCCTGAGTCCGACTCTCTCTTTCATCTGGAAATGTTTCACACGCCTGTTCTCTTCGCGGAACGACCAACGCTAATGAGCCACTGGCAGGATGAGTGATTCGCTTGGTGCCTGGATGTGAAGGAATCGGCTCAAAAACCTGCCGCCCGAATGATCTCTCCATGCTCAAACGGCTGACCAAACGCATCGGCTGAGTCATGGAGTCCACGTATTCAATCAAGCGAGACGGACCGGCACCCTTCTGATGTAAGGCGTCGGCGGCAATATCTCGCGACATACGATTGCCTGAAAGGACACCCGTCAGGGCGATCACTCGGATTGATGGAAACGAACGGCGGATTGCCGCGAGAAATTCCAAGCCAGGCATGCGCGCCATATTCAGATCGGAGAGAAGGACGTCTGGGATCTCCTTCCGGATTTCTGACAAGGCCACGTAGCCGTCCTCGCTAGTTCGCGCACAATATCCGAGGACGGAAAAGACTAGTGCTAAGGTTTTGCGAATTGAAACGTCGTCGTCAACAATGAGAAGGTTCCTCAGCGTACTTGGCATTGCTCGCCCTTCCACGAGATTGAATTGGAGACCCGTAGGCTAAGTGTCCGCTGGTTCTGATCAACTTGCTGTCCAATTCTGCACATGCTCGAGGCGGCGCGCTTGGCCCCCAGGAAAACCTCATTCGATGGAAAGAACAGACGGATTCTCCGCGTTGTGCTCGGGTAATTGATCGAGCAACACCACGTTGAGCAGCGATTTGTGCACCTGGATGCGGCCGTTGTAACTGATGAAGCCGAGCTTGCGGAAGCGATTCATAAAGAAGCTCACACGTGACCGCGTCGTGCCGATCATCTCCGCCAAGGTCTCCTGCGTAATGGGAGGGATGAAAGTTTCCCGTTCTCCCGGTTTGCCAAATTCTGCCATCAGCAGCAGTATCCGCGCCAGCCGCTTTTCACTGGAGTTGAAGAGCTGATCGACAAGGTCTGCCTGGGTGCGCATGCTCCGGGCCAGCAGGAATTTCAGGAAAAGGTCGGAGAGGGTATGCTCTGCATGCATCACGCGGATCATCTCTTCCCTACCGATCATGAGCACCATGCACGTATTGATCGCAGTGGCCGTGGCCAGGCGCAGTCCGGGCACCGCCGCGAGGGATTCCTCTCCCACGAAATCGCCGCTGGAAAGAAGCGTAATGGTTGCTTCTTTGCCTTCGTGCGAAACCACGGTAAGTTTTGCCCGGCCGCTCTGAATATAAAACACGGAGTCCGCCAGGTCTCCCTGGACAAAAAAGGCCTCGTTTGGCTTCAGGTCGTCAATTCTTCGGCCAACGCCTGTGCGCGCAAGGTAGGAGATGGGGTCGAATGTCACGTTGTTCTCATTCGTTATTGCCATGGAGCCTCCTTTGAGGCGATTCGTGTGCAGATTGCTGCGGGTTGATCGAAAACCAGCGTGGGAGGGCTTCGAAGCAAGGGCCAGATCATCCTTCAAAAAATGGGCCCAACACTGCACGGTGAACCTAAACTTTTGCAGCCTGCAAGTAGTGTGCTGCACATGCAATAACCAGGCTATCGGGGATGCTGCTGATAATCATGGGCTCTGTCCGGGAAAACCCTGACAAAAGGCGCATGCACGCTAAACATCGGCACGGAAAGACGGCCTGAAGCAGAATTCCTACCGGCTCGCGGCGTCCGGCTCGCTCTCCAGCGTCTCCGGGGTCAACAGACCCGTCTGCACGGCAAAACGAATCACGTCGCTGCGAGTCCGAAACCCGAGCTTCTCAGTTAGACGTGAACGATAGGTCTCGATCGTTTTGACACCCACAAATATTTGTTTCGCTATTTCCAGACTGGTGTAACCCCGCGCCACGAGTGTGAGCACCTGCAACTCGCGGGCGCTAAGGATGTTTACCGGCCGCGTGGAGCCAGCTCTTGACTTTACTTTCGCCACCACGTCCTGGACGATAATGTTGGCCAATCGCGGATCCACGAAGATTCCGCCGCGATGCACCGCCCGTATGGCAGCAATCAGTTCCGCATCTACCGCCCTCTTCAACAGGTAGCCGGAGGCTCCGGCGGCCAACGCTGATCTCAGGTACGCAGGGTCATCGTGCATTGTGAGAACGAGCACGCGCGTCTGACGGCAATCCCGCACAATTTTCTCAAGCGCCTTCATGCCACCCACCCGAGGCATAGTAAGGTCCAGCAAGGTCACGTCCGGTTTAGTTTCTCTCGCTGTTTCAATCGCCTTCTCTCCATCGGGGGCTTCTGAGATGACTTCCATATCGGTCTGGGCATTGACCAGCATCCTCAGTCCCGCGCGCAGAATGGCGTGATCGTCCGCGATCATGACTCTGATCTTCTGTCTGCGCACAGCCATTTCAGGCGCTCCTCTTCCCGGCTTTGGGCTGGGAGTCGCGGTCGGCAAGTGGGACTTGCACCAGGATCTTGGTTCCTTTGCGCTGGGGAACGAAACTGACCGATCCACCCAACATTGCCGCCCTCTCGCGCATACTTTGAATCCCCAGGTGGCGCGAAGAGACAGACACGGCCCCAGCGTCGAATCCGCATCCATCATCGATGACTGCCACTTCCACAGACGTGGGCACACGCGCGAATCGAATGTTGACCGCCTTGGCTCCCGAATGTCTGGCTACATTGGTCAGCGCTTCCTGCAGAATGCGATAGAGCGCCATCTGAACCCCCGACGGGAGGTTGCCGGAGTCAAGCTCATTGAGCGTGAGATTCACAGCTATTTTGTGGGTTTTTGTGTATTCCTCAGCGTATCGGCTGAGGGCAACACCGAGTCCGTGATCGTCCAGCACTGTGGGGTGAAGGCCGCGGGCGAGCCGGCCGACCTCGTCGATGGCCTGCGCGGCGATCTCCCGCAGCCGCTGGCCCTGCACCTTCACTTGTGCCAATTCTCGCGCGTCTTCCAGGGTCCGCAGACCGACCAAAAGAGCGGTTAGTAACTGGCCGGCCTCGTCATGCAATTCGCGCGCAATCCGGCGCCGTTCCTCCTCTTGCGCTGAAAGCGTGCGCTCAAGCAGGAGCCGCCGCATTGCTTCGGCCTGTTTGATTTCCTCGGCCTGTTTGCGTTTTTGTTCGCTCAGATCGGTGATCACAATGCCCAGCGCCTGGCCCTTGAATCCGCGTAACCGGTTGAGCGACAGATAGGCCGGAATCAGGCTTCCATTTGTATGGCGCAGGCAGAATTCGCCTTTTACGACCGCCTTCCGAGCATCGGAAAGCAAAGTTTCAAATCTGCCTCGCTCCGTCTCCGCAACCAGCGACTGGAACAGAACGCCAATAGCCCTCCCTGTCGTACTGCCGATCAGTTCCGCAACCCTACCATTGCTATAGAGCACGGCGCCATCCCGCGACAGTGTCGCCGCACCCTCGCTCATCGCCTCCACCAGCATGCGATAAGCAGGTTCGCCGCCTTTCAGAGTAACCACCTGGTCTCCGCGGCGGCCGGAAACCATCAATGCATCCACCTCGCCGGACTGTATGGCGCGAAGCGTATCCTCCGCGCTCTTCAGGCGGGTGCGCAGCTTTGTTTCCTGATTCGAAGCCGTAGCCAACGGAAGTTTGCGTCGTGAAGATCCGATGCTTTTGCGAGTTCCCCGCAGAGCATTGGCTTTGCGGGGTAACCCTCCCCGGAGGGCTTGACCATCGGAATGTGGCCGCTGGTTCGACATCGAATGTTTGAGCCTCTATTTCAGTGCGGGCTGAAGATCCAACCCCACAATGACACTCTCGGTCTTCGAGAGGTTCCCGATGATCTTCTTGACTGGTGGAGGAAGCCTTCTGACCAGGGTCGGAATGGCGATGATCTGATCGCCCTTGGCCAGTTGCGGCTTCACCAGCAAGTCGACGACTTCGATGCGGTACTTGCCCTGCAACTTGTCCTCGCAAATCTTCTTGAGGTTGGCGATCGCAGTCATCGAATTAGGCGTTTGGCCGGCTATGTAAAGCCGCAATATGAAAAAATCGCTCTGGCTTGTCTTGGCCGGTCGCTTCCTTGCCGTAGTCTTCTTCATGCCGTTACTCGGATTCCGGCCCAAACGGGCCAAACTTGTGACTCGCCCGCCCAACTATTCATTTACCCGCGACGTGTGTGGCTACCGTATGATCGCTCAGAACCGCGCCAAGGTCGAGGCCTCTCTTGCTTACGATCAGCTCACGCACTTCGCGCGAATGCGCCATTCCGCGGGATTTCAGAACGTAAAGCTCACGTCGTGGCCGTCCGTTGGGCTTGCTGTCCCGCAATACAATCCAGGTGTCCATAAGTGAAGAGACCGCGGCAGCGGTTCGTTCCTGGGGATCTCCCGCGAAGGTCAGATTCGTGAACATCGAAGTAATGTGTTGCACTTTGAGGAAATCGACCAGGCGCACCAGCATCGATTTAACGTCATAACTGCCCGAGGCCGAAATCAGATTCGTGATTGGGTCGATGACCACCACGCTTGGCCGGACCTGGGTGATGAGCCTGTGAATAACAGCCAGGTGTCCTTCCAAGCCGGTGCTGGTTGGCCGCATCGCGCTAAATTGCAATAGGCCTTTTCTTACCCACGGTTCAAGGTTAAGCCCAACCGAGCGCATGTTGCGCAGAATCTGGCTGGGAGATTCTTCAAAAGTGAAATAAAGGCAGAGTTCGCCGCGGGCGCAGGCCGAGCGTGCGAAGTTCGCCGCCAGGCTGGATTTCCCGGTTCCGGCAGTGCCCGTCACCAGAACACTGCTCCCGCGGAAAAATCCCTTGCCTTCCATCGAGTCGTCCAAAGCGGGGACTCCGGTTGAAATGCGGCTCGTGAGAGCCTTGTGCGTGAGTGCGAGAGAAGTGATGGGCACCACCGAGATGCCGTCTTCATCGATCAGGAACGGATACTCGTCCGTGCCATGGGAAGTGCCACGGTACTTGACGATGCGCAGCCGCCGGGTGGAAATCTGTTCCGTTACGCGATGATCCAGCGCAATCACGCAGTCGGCGATGTATTCCTCCAGCCCGTGACGGGTCAACGTGTCGATTCCGGCTTCCCCGGTAACAATGGCCGTGAGGTTGTTGTCGTCCAGCCAGCGGAACAGCCGCTGAAGCTCCGACCGCAGTATCGCTGAGTCGCCTACGCCGGCAAAGAGCGCCTGAACGCTATCCAGGACAACACGCTTTGCTTTGATCGTTTTTACCGCATGGGCCAAACGAACGAACAGGCCATCGAGGTTGTATTCTCCGGCCTCGGTAATCTGGCTTCGTTCAATGAGAACGTAGTCGATCAGCAGCTTCTTGCGCTTGGTAAGGTCACGCAAATCAAAACCAAGCGAGGCTACGTTAGCCGTTAACTTTTCTTCGGTTTCTTCGAAGTTCATGCATACGCCAGGCTCGCCGTATCGAAGTGCGCCGTGCACCAGAAATTCCATCGCCAGCAGGCTCTTGCCGCTTCCCGCTTTGCCGCACACCAGCGAGACACGTCCTTTGGGCAGGCCCCCGCCCGTCAGTTCATCCAGTCCCTGGATTCCTGTCGGGGACTTGGCAAGTGGGGTGCGAGCAGCTCTGGGTTTTGGCTTGGCTTGTGGCATCATAATGCTCCTGAGGTCCAGTTTAGTCTGGCTTCGCTGTCACACTTCCGAGGTTTCCCGCCATGCTGAAAACGACAGTCTGTCCGATGTTCTCGCCTGAATGCAGAAGACTGTGCTGGCGGCGTCTCCCAGCGCAAAGATGTTTGTTGCGTATGAGGGCATCTGTTTTCTGTCACTACCGACAGTGGTAGGAACACCTTGGGTCCAGGTCGCAATTGTTCCTGGCCGGCTTGCTCGGGGCCATCAGGGACTTCTCATTGCGTACGGGAACACCTCGTACCTTATATATCAGTAGAATGCATCCCAAAGATGTTCACTTTTGCTCACAAAAGATAAGAGCGCCCTCACTGACGAGACTACGCAAACGCAAGGGGCGGTCGCGCCGCAATTTGAGGCCGGACGTCAGAGAGTCGCGCGCGGAGCCCGTCGCACCCATCTCGAAAATGGAACAGGGTGCACAATTCAAGAGCGGGACCGACGCGGCATCGCCCATTCGACATGCTCCCTATTGCTCAGACACGAGCGATGTCCGCGGATAGAGTGAAGTGCGTAAGGGCAGGTAGAAGGCGGTTTCGGCAGAACAACGGAACTCATGAAAACACTAGACCCCTTATTGTGGCTGATCAGGCCGGGTTGATTTTTACGGCTGACACAGCATCCCACCGAAAGCAAGGAACCGCAGACACCTTGAAAGGGTTCACACATGCGAGGACTCAAAACTCTACTCGGTACCACGGCACTGCTCGCGGGCCTGGCCCTGGCGCCAAAAGCCAACGCGCAGATCGTCGTCAGCATCGGCGTTCAACCCGTTTGTTCGTACGGCTACTACGACTATTCGCCTTACGCCTGCGCACCCTACGGCTTTTACGGGCCGGGCTACTTCTACAACGGCATCTTCCTGGGCATCGGTCCCTGGGCCGGCTGGGGCTATGGCCATGGCTGGGGCGGCCATCGGTTCGTCAATGATGGTGGCGGAAGCTACCACGGCGGCGGCGGCACCTCAGCCAATCGCAGCAATTATGCCCGCGGCGGCGATGGAGCGGCAGTACGCGGCCAGAGCACCCCTCGCGCCTCCTCAGCAGGATCCCATGCAGGAGGAGCGCGGCCCAGCGCAGGCCATGCCTCACCCCGCAACTCCGCTCCACGTAGCAGCGGCGGTGAAGCGCGAGGTGGTGGTCAAGCTCACGGCGGTGGCGGTGGACAGGCCGGTGGCGGTGGACATGGCGGGGGCGGCGAACACAAGTAACCCGTAGCTGCTGCACCATGCGGCCGGGTTGTGCTAGAGGCGGCGGAACAATCTTGTTCCGCCGCTTTGCATTTGGTGCGTCCGGCAGGGTCTACTCACTAGGGGGTGCAAGTCCCCGACACACCCGGCAAGGGGAAGTGTTAGCTGAACGGCAAGGCTGTCCACCACGAGTTGGCTGGCTAACCAAGGAATGGCCCTGTAGACGGTTCTAGGACTCAGGTGCCACGCCAACGTCTCGACAACTCTCAAGATGTACGGTCACCGGAAAATTCGTCAATGTCGACCGCGCAAGACTCATGATCGGCCCCGGGTATTTTGAACCACGATAAAGGTTAGTCTTCGACCATAACCGCGCCCGCGAGGGCGGAGGATTTTACCGATAAAGAAAAACCTCCCATTCGCCTAGAGCGGAAGGCCTTTAGGATTCATAATTTAGTTTTGGTTGCGGGGGCTGGATTTGAACCAGCGACATTTGGGTTATGAGCCGGGCTGGTCGCACTCACTTGTTGTTGATTCGACGACTCTTACACCCCAGCAGCCCCGATTTCTCACCGAAATCGGCACGATTCTTTGCCCAAGTTTTGCCCAAGTTATTTGTTCCTCCCCCCTTTGGAATGTGAATCGAAGACTATTGATCCGGCAAGCAAATACTGCTAAGCGGCATATGCGACGAGTGGATCTTTGAAGAAGGCTTTGATTCTTTCAGGATTGGTCTCGATAGCGGCCATGTG
>Ga0307377_10008693_pt1 | contig 10256 bp, 5 predicted proteins | sample TR3MG_FD_202535 | JGI IMG/M metagenome (GOLD analysis project Ga0307377, IMG submission 202535) | Soil microbial communities from Risofladan, Vaasa, Finland - TR-3 | ecosystem: Environmental > Terrestrial > Soil > Coastal area > Acid sulfate soil | place: Finland: Risofladan, Vaasa | collected... | reverse complement strand
GGACCTCCCAGATGCCTCGGTCCACCTCGCGCCAGCTCGTGAGCGCTGATTCGACCGCCTGCACCACAATCCGCCAGGATCGCTCGCTCAATGAATCGCGCGAGCGGGTGTGTTCGAACACGCAGTCGACGATCGCTCCGAGGATGTCGAACTGCGTCTGATTGTAGGCGGCGTTTCCCGTGCGCACCGGTCGGCTACCCACGTGCCCCGTCAGGTGCTCCAACTCGAACTCGGGCACCGCCGTCGCCCCGTCCACCGGGTAGAGCACTTGGAGGTCACCCCTCGTGGTCGCCGCGTTGCTCGCGGCGTGTTTGGGCTCCAGGACGTCGCCGAGGAACGCGAGAAAGTCGTCCGCCTCGGTGTCAAAGCCGAGCGAGTGAAGCGATCGCAGGGCGAACGCCGCGTCGCGGATCCAGGTGTAGCGATAGTCCCAGTTTCGTTGTCCACCGGGCTGCTCGGGCAATGACGTGGTGGACGCGGCCAACACGGCACCCGAGGGCGCGTAGGAGAGTCCCTTGAGGGTCAGCGCGCTTCGCTGGAGCAACTCGCGCCACGGGTGATCGGGGAATCGGCCGCCGTCGAGCCAGTTGCGCCAGAAGCGACTGGTCTCGGCGCGGCACAGGTCCACTTGAGCACGTGTGGTCAGTGGCGTCGAGTTCCCCCAGTCCAGCACCGCGAAGGACGATTCGCCCTCGGTCAATCGATGGCGAGCGCGCACCGCGCGTCCCTCGATGCCAAAGCGCATGTCGCCCGACAGAGTCAGTCGCTCGAAGTCGGGGTTCGTGGTCACCACCTGGTCGTACCCGTCGCCGGTGTACTCCCAACGGGCGTCGGCGCGGCCGTAGTCGAAGGAGGGTTCGCAGTTGAGCACCACGTCGACGGTGCCGTGCAGACACGTGGCCGTGCGCACGAGGCAGTGCCGCGCGTCGAAATCACCCGGCGTGCGCCGGTGCATGTCGGATCGTTCACCCGTGCGGTACCACGGACCGATTGCCATGAAGTCGGTGACGATCAACCACCCGCTGCGCGTCTGCCACGTGGTCGCCAGGACCATGGTGCCCGGAACGTATTGACGGTGGGCGGGCACGGCACTGTCCGCGGGGGCGAGACGAAAGGACCCGGCCGCCCGGTCCAGGATCGTTCCAAAGACGCTGGCGTCGTGAGGTCGCGGCAGGCAGAGCCACTCGATGGAGCCGGTGGGCGCCACCAGACAGGTGTTCTCGCAATCTGAGAGGAAGGCGTAATCGGCAATGCCTGGGAAGATGGTGGCAAGCGCCTCTTGGTTGGGGGGACCCTGCGGTCCGAACTCGCGTCGCCACGACGAGCTGTACGAGTCGGATCGCGTCGAGGAGAATTCGAATCGATCGATCGTCGACTCCGGGGTACGATTCGCATTCAGCATCACTGGGCCACCTTTGGCGAACGAAGAACTACTGGTGCACGTGCGAGTTCGACGCGACGTCGTACACGAACGTGAAGTACCTCGACGCCACCCTAACGACGAATCACGGGCACCCGATCCCCGCGTCCGTGCGCCTCGCCACGCATCGTGTGATCGGTGAATCTCACGGTTGACCTGCGACGACGAGGTCGGATTCCACTGATCCATTGGGCGCATCGCCCTATCCCGTGCGATGATCTCAATGAATTCTGCGGCCCTTCACAGGACACTGTAAGACGATGCGGTGGCGTCCGTGAGGGTTGTGACCAGGGGGTATTCGTGCGAATGGTGACGGATTTGCGGGCAGTTCGACGGACCGGTCGAACGAAGTTCACTTCGTGAGGCTCTCGCGACACGGAACGTGCACCGTCGAAGTGACCAATTGCCCTGGGCGCTCGCGAGGTACGTCCATATCGTCGAGGTTGACGACGCGGGGTCGAGTTCGCACTCCCCACTGAGAGGAGGTCTGATGACGCTTGGCCCCGAACAGGGCAACGGCGCTTACGGCGTCGACGCCGTCCGTTGGAGCGTCGGCACCATCCTCGAGGGCATCACCCGTCACGACCGAGAGGGCGTCGTCATCGAGGCCAATGAGTCGGCGGCCACACTCTTGGGGACTTCACTCGAGCGGCTCATCGGTCATGACGTCGCCGACCCCGTCTGGCACTTGGTCCGCGAGGACGAGACCGACCTCCCCCCTGGTGAACATCCGGTCCTGGCGGCGTTGGCTCACCAACAACCGTGTCTCGACGTCATCCTCGGCGTCGATCGTCCGGGCGTCGAGCGCCGATGGATCAAGTTCAGCGCGTTTCCAGTCGTCGACGATGATCGGGTCGTGGCGGTCAGCGCCCACTTCAGTGACGTCACCGCGCTCGTGGAGCTGCAACACGAGCTTCGCACGACCAACGAACGACTCAAGCTGGTGGCGCAGTTCCCGGCGGACGTCGTCGTCCTCGCCTCGCGCGACGCAGTGGGTGAATGGGCGTCGGACTCCATCACCGATCTGCTCGGTCTCTCGCCGAGCGACGTCGTCGGACGACGGATCGACAGTTTCGTCCACCCCGACGACCTGAGCAACATTCTCGACTTCCGCCGCCTCGCCCCCGATGCGCAGAACGCTCAATTCCTCGTTCGCCTGCGGCGCAAGGACGGCGACTACCGGTGGATCGCCATCTCGGCGCGCCGCGTCATCGCGGCGAGTGACCACACCGAGCGCATCGTCTCGAGTTGGCGCGACGCGCAGGCCCTAGTCGACGCCCATCGTGAGTTGGAAACGACACGCGAACGATTCCGCTTCCTGGCCGAGAACGCCACGGACATCGTCGTCGAGACCGACGACCACTTCAATCTCACGTGGGTGTCCCCGTCGATGTTCGACGTCCTAGGTTGGCGCCCCGACGACGTCATCGCCCGACCCCTGTCCAGCCTCGTCGCACTCGACGACCGCCCCGCGATTCTCTACGAGCAGGCCAACGTGGCAGCGGGCATGGGGCCCCGGTCCCTCAAGACGCGCTTTCTCACCTCGTCGGGTTCCTTTCGATGGATGGCCGCTCGCTCCCGGGCCAAACTCAACGACCTCGGTGTCCCCGTCTCCTACATGGTCTCCTTGCGCGACATCCACGGAGAGGAGATGGTCCGTGACGAACTCGAGTCCTCCGAAGAGCGCTACCGACTCCTCGCCGACAACGGGGCCGACCTCATCATGCTTCTCGCTCCCGACCACACCATCCGCTGGGCGTCGCCCTCGGCGACCGAGCTCTTCGGGTGGTCCCCTCAGCAGTTGGTCGGGGAGAACGCGACGCACTACGTGCACCCCGACGACCTCGCGCGCCTGCGCGAGCAGCCAGACATCTACTCGCTCGGGTCCCTCACCGTCGACGCCCTTCGATGGCGGCGCTCGAATGGCGACTACGCGTGGGTGTCGGGGCGTGGTCGCGACGTCCGCGATTCCCACGACGAGCTTCAGGCGCGCGTCATCACCCTGCGCGACATCTCGCGCCAGGTCGCGGCCGAACATCGACTGTCCGAGTCCGAGGCCGACTTTCGACTGGTCCTCGAGAACCAAGCCGACGTGACGGCCCGACTCGGCCTTGACGGGAGCGTGGAGTGGATCACGCCCTCGATCGTCGAACTCGTGGGATGGCGCGCCCAGGAGGCGATCGGCAAGAACGTCGCCGACTTCATCCACACGCTGGATTCTCCCGGGCTCGAGCGCGTCATCGAGGGTGTCGTCGCGGGGAATGTCGAGCACTACGAGGCGCGGGTGCACACCGTCACGGGTGGCGTCAAGTGGGTGTCGGCCACCGCGAAGCCCCTCGTGGACGAGGAGGGGCTGACGACCGGTGCGATCGTCAACGTGTCCGATATCAGCGCTCGCCACGAAGCCTTGGCCCTCCTGGCCCGTAGCGAGGAGCGATTCCGACTCGCCCTCGAGTGTGCGCCCATCGGCATGGCGTTGGTCGATCTCGAACGAAGGTTCCTCGTGGTGAACTCCGCCATGTGCGAGATGGTGGGCCGCACGTCGCAGTGGCTCCTCTCGCATCGGGTCGATGACGTCCTCGACCCCGAGGACGACGGACTCGACCCGCGGATGTGGGCCGAGGCCGTCTCGGGTCGCGTCATCCACTCGGTCCACGAGAAGCGCCTGCGCAGGCCCGACGACACGCTGGTGTGGGTCGAGCACTCCATCGGACTCCTGCGTGACGAGGAGCAGTCGCCCACCGGCTTCGTCTCCACCTTCGTCAACGTGACCGATCAACGGGCCGCCCAGGAGAAGTTGCGCTACCAGGCGACCCACGACACGCTCACCCGTCTGGTCAATCGCCGTGACCTCTACCACCGTGCCGAGATACTCCAGCACCGCACGAATCGCACCGGCGAGCACGTGGGGGTCCTCTACGTTGACATCGACGGCTTCAAAGCGGTGAACGACAACTTCGGACACTACGTGGGTGACCTGGCCCTGCGCGTCGTCGCCGATCAACTGATCGCGGTGTGCCGCAGCGAGGACGTGGTCTCGCGCGTCGGGGGCGATGAGTTCGTCGTGCTGCTCCCTTCACTGCATCGAATTGACGATGCGCGATTGGTGGCGCTAAAGATCCTCGAACGCTTCGTGGCGCCCTTCGCCATCGACGACGTCACCGTGACGCTCGGCGTCAGCATCGGGGTCGCCCTCACCGAGATCCACGAGACACCCGACGACACGCTGCGTCGGGCCGACGCGGCCCTCTACCAGGCGAAACTTCGCGGTCGGGGTCAGTGCGTGCTCTGGCGGCCGGATCTTGCTCCGACGACATCCGCGTAGCGCCGTGACGACTCGTAACCTCGCGGCCCGCGACGATCTCGAAGTCCGGTGTTCAGGGTGCGCGTCGGACCTGAAAGAACTCCCGCAGTAGCGACGCCGACTCGTCGCGGGCCACGTCGTAGGTGAGCGCCGCCTCATGGAGCAGTCGGGGATCGCTCAACACGTTGTAGCGCGACCCCACGGCACCGGCCTTCTCGTCCAGCGCTCCGATAACCACCCGTTGCACGCGCGCGTTCAGCAGAGCACCCGCGCACATGACGCACGGCTCCAGCGTGACGTAGGCCGTCACCTCATCCATGCGCCAGCGACCACGGCGGCGCGCGGCGGCGCGCAACGCCACGATCTCCGCGTGGGCGGTGGGGTCGCGATCGACCTCGCGACGGTTCTCACCGACGGCGATGACCTCATCATCGACGACCAATACGCAGCCCACGGGCACATCGTCGTGCGCCGCGGCGAGTCGCGCCGCGGCCAGGGCCTGATCCATGAACCGTGCGTCGGTGGTGGACTCGGACATAGTTGCACTCTAGAAGTCCCCCGGAGGGGGTCGGCGCAGCGTTGTAGACTCGTCAACGGAGGGGTGCGAGAGCGGCCGAATCGGGCAGTCTCGAAAACTGCTGTGTCTACGGGCACCGTGGGTTCAAATCCCACCTCCTCCGCCAGGTACGAAACGGGTGGCTACGGCCACCCGTTTCGTCGCCTCGAGGCGCCGCGCGCACGGTGCAACTACGCTTGATGCGTCCGTCACTACCGCACCCCATCGAGGAGTTCTCCATGGTTTCGTCCCTTCAGTCATCCGTCGGCACCGAGCGCAACGTCGTCACCGAACTGCCCGGACCCAAGTCCCGGGCATTGCACGCGCGCCGCCAGGCCGTGGTCAGCGCGGGCGTGACCAATGGCTTCACGATCTACATCGACCGCGCCGAGGGCGCCATCTTGGTCGACATCGACGGCAATCACATCTTGGACCTCGGATCGGGCATCGCCGTCACGGGTATCGGTCACGGGGTCCCGGAACTGATCGAGGCCGTCTCCACCCAGGTCGCCGCCTTCACCCACACCTGCTTCATGGTCACCCCGTACGAGAGTTACGTGCAGGTGTGCGAGGAGCTCGCCTCCCTCACGCCGGGAACCCACGCCAAGACGTCGGCGCTGTTCAACTCCGGCGCGGAGGCCGTCGAGAACGCCGTCAAGATCGCGCGTCACGCCACCGGACGCCAGGCGGTCATCGTGTTCGACCACGCCTACCACGGTCGGACCAATCTCACCATGGCGCTGACCGCCAAGAACATGCCCTACAAGGACGGCTTCGGCCCCTTCGCCGGGGAGGTGTACCGCGTGCCCATGAGTTACCCGTTCCACGACGGCCTCTCGGGGGCCGAGGCGGCGGCGCGGGCCATCGCCGAGATCGAGACCCAGGTCGGGGCCAAGAACGTCGCGGCCCTGTTGATCGAACCCATCCAGGGTGAGGGCGGCTTCATCATTCCGGCCGAGGGCTTCTTGCCCGCCCTGTCGCAGTGGACCACGGACAACGGGGTGGTGTTCATCGCCGACGAGATCCAGAGCGGCTTCGGGCGAACGGGCCAGTGGTTCGCGGTCGACCACGAGGGCGTCGTTCCCGACATCGTGACCACGGCCAAGGGCCTCGCCGGTGGCATGCCCCTCGCGGGGGTCACCGGGCGCGCCGAGATCATGAACGCCGTCCACGAGGGCGGCCTCGGCGGCACCTACGGTGGCAATCCCGTCGCGGCGGTCGCGGCCCTCGCGGCGATCCGTGTCATGCGCGAGCGTGACCTCGTCGGCCGCGCCCGCGAACTCGAGACCATCATTCTCGATCAGCTCAACGCGCTCGCTCGCGACGTGTCGATCATCGGCGAGGTCCGCGGACGCGGAGCGATGGTGGCCATCGAACTCGTCGAGCCCGAGACCAAGCGCCCCAATGCCGCCGCCGCCAAGGGAGTCGTGAAGTACTGCAACGACCACGGCGTGATCGCTCTGAGTTGTGGCACCTACGGCAACGTGATCCGGCTGCTCCCGCCACTGGTGATCACCGATGAGCAACTGTCTGACGGTCTGGGCGTTCTCGCCGACGCGCTGCGCTCGCTCAGTTGACGCAGCGCTGAGTCGAGACGGGCGTCACTGACCCCTTCGCCATCACCTCACGAAGTTGGCGAAGGGGAACCGCGTACACGAGCGCGCGGTCGGCGACCACGTGTTGGGCGACCACGCCGACCACCTGGTCATTGACCAGCACGGGTGCACCGTACTCCGAGGTCGTCAGTGAGGCGACCACCACGTCCATGGTGCGGGTGAAGACCGGGCCACTGTAGATGTCGCGCCCCGCACCCGTGACCCTCCCCGCGATGAGGGCTTGCGTCGCGGCGCGATCGGTCGACGAGCGATAGCCCACCACCAGCGCCGCTGACTTCGACGGCGATGACGTCGCGAGGGCGAGTGGCGCCACCTCGAGCCCCGGAGTCAACAGCACCGCGAGGTCGCTCACGGGGTCGAAGGCCACCACGCGGCTCTGGCGTCCCGCGACCGAGAACGTCCGCTCGCCCGCGACCGCGTGGGCGACGGTCACCACTTCGTGAGGGGCCACCACGAATCCGGTCGCGACATTGGTCACGTGGCACGATCCCGTCGCGATGACGCGGACCACGCCCGCGGGCGTCATGACGTCGTGACGGGTGGTCAGGGGATGCGCCACGTACGAGGGGAGCGCCGGTCCGACCACGTCCGCGAAGAGGCTGGGCACGTTCAACTGGCTCAGCACGCCCTGGAGGCGACTGGCCACCGCCGGTGGCGTGGGGAGGACCCGTTGGACGTACCTCAAGATCACCGACCGGTTGATCGACGCTCCCACGGTGCTCCAGGGGACCACCGTCAAGAGGGCGGCGACCAACCAGCAACTGATCAGCATCCCCACGACGCCAACGCTCGCACCCAGGACCGAGTCCGTCCAGCCCAGACGACCTTCGTGGATGCGTCGCGAGAAGACCCCGCCGAAGTAACGCAGGATGAGACTGCCGGCCACGGTGCTGGCGATCACGATCAACACCACGTCGAGGGGTCGCCACGCCGTCGCCGCCACGTGGGGGACCACCGCCGCCGCGAGATAGATTCCACCGACGAGTCCGATGAGACGCCCTAGGAGAGCGCCGAATTGACGTACCAGACCCTGGGACCAGCCCCGCAGTCCCGACACCACCGCCAATGAGGCAATCGCCACGTCGATCCAACTCATCCGCCCACAGTAGGCCGACGGCGACGTACCACCGCCACGGCGCTCACTAACATTGTGACACCGAGGTCACGTACGAAAGATTCGCTCCATGAGCCGACACCACATCACGACGCGGGGCGTCGGCCGCAACGTCCTCGTCCTGACGTTCGCATCGTTGCTGTTCGCGAGTTGCGCACAGGCCGCCGCGGGCCTGAGTGCCACCGGTCAACCTTCACTGAGCCTCGCCGCGCCACTGACGACACTGGCCTGTACCTCGACGGGTGCGTGCATCACGTTGGGAGCGTCGGGCACCGCCAACGTCCCCACCACCGCGGGGCAGGTTCGCAACCACAAGGGTGTCTGGTCCGCACTCAACGTCCCACCCGCGCCCGTCGCCTTCCTCTACGACGCCGCGTGCGGTGCCACCCGGTGCCTCGTCGGCGGCACGCGAAGCGGCACTGACCTCCTGTGGTCCGTCAACGCCAACGACGGGGCCATTACCGCACTCGCCGGCCCCGCGGGCGGCGTCGTGATCCGTAATCTCGCCTGCCCCACCGACTCGCACTGCACGCTCATCGATCAGGGCGCACACGGACTCACTCGGTACTTCCAGACGAACAACGCCGGGACGACGTGGGGTCGGCCGCGCATATTGGGCTGGGCGGCGAACCGGACCACCAGACTCGACTGTCCCTCGGCGAGCCATTGCTTCGTGGCGACGACCTCGACCTCGCAGCACGTGGTTCTGCGCCAGACCATCAACGGAGCGGCGAACTGGCAACTCGTCGCGACGCCCCCCTCGTGGACCTCGCTCGACTCGCTGCACTGCTCCCTGACGTGCGTCGCCCTCGTCACCAACGCGAAGGGCTCGTCGGTCGCGAGCGAGGTGAAGGGACTCTGGAAGTCGACCCCCCTATCCTTCAGCGCGACGTCACTCGCGTGTTCCTCCGTCGGCACGTGTTTCGTCGTGGGCCATTTCGCCGACGGCTCCGCGGCCATGGCGAAGTGGCAGGGCGGCGCGGTGCACGACGTGACATTGGCCTACGTACCCACGTCCTTGAACCACGTGGCGTGCGAACCCACCGTGTGTGTGGCGACGGGCGTGACGACGGTGGTCTCCCTGCGACCCTAGGGCCGCAGGGCCGCGAGGAGTAGTCGAGGTACCGCGGCCCACGACTCGGTGCACTGGACCTCGAAGAGTCGACGCATCGCCACGGCCGATCGCCGATGCGTCACGAACCACGCGGGCGTCGGTCGCGCCAAGAAGGGTCCGCGCACGACCGACTTCTGCGTGCGCGCGAACATCAAGGTATTACCGACCACGCCCACGCCCGACTGGATGTCCGTGGCGTCGTGACCGGGATACGCACCCCAGGGAGTCGTGCCCACCATGATGCCCAACGCGTGCCAGACGTTCACGCCAATCGTGCCGTAGCGCAGGTCGGCGATCGCCCGGTCCAGCGCGATACCCATCGCGTCACGTCGCAGACTACGCGGATTGACGAGTACCGTGGCCGACAACGTGCCGCGCAGGACGTCATTGCAGAAATCCACCGCCCGTCGCAGGAACTCCTCGGGCGACGCCGCGTCGAGTGCGGTCTCGCTGGTGAGGGCGCAGAAGGCCTCGTCGCGAAAGCACGGGTCCCGCGCGTTGGACGCGTCGACGTCGCGTACGAGAGTCCACGCCATCGCGCCAGGTGACACGCGACCGATCTGGTGGGCGTCGGGGTGCACCGCGAGAAACCGACCGCGTCGCTCGAAGGCGCCCGGGTAGTACGCGCGTCTCGTCGGCACCTCGGCCAGTACGGCCTCGAGGGCGTCGAGAAACTCCGCACGTTGGGCCCAGCGCGAGTGTGTCACGATCACGCGCGGCGTAAGGCAGTTGAATCCCGCATTGTTCACCAGCATGGTGGCCACGTGGGCCGCCTGGTACTCGATCTCACGTCGCGTCCACGGGCCCGGCACGATGATCACCGGTGACACGTTGCCCAGTTCCGCGCTGACGGGCTTGGCCAGCGCCGAGGGCGAACGGTCCCGACGAGCCCCGAAGACGACGGCGTCGTAGGTCGACGCCGAGCCCGTCAGGTGCACCGCGTCGACTCGAGGGTGATGCACGAGGTAGTCCCCGACGTCGGCCCCGCCCGTGACCACTTCGACGAAGCCGGCCTCGATGAACACCGCCAACGCCCGTCGCCAGAACTCGACCAGGTACTCGTTGACGGGATTGGCCTTCATTATCACCACCCGCCCCTCGCCCATGAGTTGATGCACGACGTCCTTGGGGG
>Ga0307377_10008692_pt1 | contig 10256 bp, 10 predicted proteins | sample TR3MG_FD_202535 | JGI IMG/M metagenome (GOLD analysis project Ga0307377, IMG submission 202535) | Soil microbial communities from Risofladan, Vaasa, Finland - TR-3 | ecosystem: Environmental > Terrestrial > Soil > Coastal area > Acid sulfate soil | place: Finland: Risofladan, Vaasa | collected... | reverse complement strand
GGGCATGATCCGCCCGAACGCGAACGCGAGTTTCATGCGCATGAGTTCGTCCGCCTGCGCCGGCGCGACATCGGCCTTGATCAATTCTTCGCGCGAGGCGAGGCCGTAGTTTCCGCAGAACAGGTACTCCATCTGCGCTTCGACCTGGGCGTGCGAGCCGATGAGCAGCGGCCGCAGGCCGGTGTTGCACGGATGATCCGGCACGATCATGCCCTGCTTGTACAACATTTGCAAAACCGGAAACTCCGAACCGCTGCAAGCGCGGCCGTTTTGGATCGCCAGGTCCGAGAGCAGGATGGCGTTGGGTCCGGTTTCGCATTCGACGCCGTTCACTTCCGTCGAAACGATAAGACCCCGTCGGAGCAGATGTTTGACCGAATCAACCGGGCACCCGCACAGTATGCGTAGGTCGGCGGCCGGCACCTCGACCCAGAACATGCCGGTGCTGACCGCAATCTTCCTGAGCGCAGACAATCGGCATCCTTCGCAGTGCGCAGACGATCAGTGAATCATACACCACGCTTACGCTGGACATGCCTGGTCAGGCGGCACTCGTGTCGCTCACCTCGCTTTTGCCTTGTGCGATCTGCTTCTCCAGTGCCTTGAAGAACCGGCCTGCCAGGAACTTGGCCACGCCGGAAAGCACGCGCTGCCCCACCCCCGCCACCACGCCGCCCACCTCCGCGCTGCCGGCATAGCGCAGCAGAGATTTGCCCTCGCCCTGCGCGTCCAGATCGAAGGCGGCGCTGCCCTTCATGAATCCGATCGATCCCTGGCCCTCGATCGTCATGACGTAATGTGCAGGCTCCTGCTTGTCGGAAACGGCGACGCTGCCCATGTATTCGCCGCTCACACTACCTACCTGCAGCTTCAGCCCCATCTCGTAGCGGTCCTCGCCGATCACGCGTACCGTGTTGCAGCCGGGAATGATCTTTGCAAGCACGTCGGGATCGTTCAGCAGCCGCCACAACTCGGCCTGCTGCACCTGCAATGCGTATTCCCCTTTCATTTCCAGCGCCATGTATGTGCCCTCAGCCTCGGCACCGGCAATCGGGCCGGATGCGGAACACGCCCTGCGCGTTGCCACCCAGGATGCCCGCGCGTTCGCACTCGCCGAAGCCCGCCGCATGCACCACCTTGTACGGCTCCATGTCGCCGATCGGGAACGGCATATCGGACCCAAGCATGACTCTGTCTGCGCCGGCCTTGGCGGCAAGGAAGCGCAGCGCATCCGCGTCGAACACGACGCTGTCAAAATACAGAGCCTCGAAGCCTTTACGCGGATCCGCGTACTTGCCCTGCGCGATGGTGAAGTTGCGCGCCAGCCGCCCGAGCACCAGCGGCAGCGCCGCCCCGCCATGCGAGAGCACCAGCTTCATGCCGGGAAACCTGAGCAGGTGTCCGGAGAACAGCAGCCGCGCGACCGCAATCGAAGTGTCGGCTACCCGGCCGATCGCATTCACCAAGTCGTAGTCGGAAAGGCGCGGTTCGCCACACAGGAACATCGGATGCAGGAACACCGCAGCCTGCAGCTTCGAAGCCATTTCCCAAAACGGGTCGAGCTGGGGGTCGTCGAGCACACCTCCCAATCCCTTGGGCAACGTACCTATCATGATCCCGCCAAAACCGCACTCAAGCGCTTCGGCCAGCACTTCGGCCGCCATTTTTCCGTTCTGCAGGGGCACGGTGGCGAGCGGCGTGAATCGCGGCTCGCCAGCGAGTCCTTCCCGCATGCAGTCGTTGACGAAGCGGCTCCAAGCCAGGCCCTCTTGGGCAGCCAACTCGTAGCCGAAGCTGTCGAGCCAGCCGCCGACCAGTTGATGGTCGATACCGTTCTTGTCCATCCAGGCGCGGCGCTCGTCAAGATCCGAAAGCCTGTGCGAGATCGGACGCGTCGCGTCGCTTCCTGGAAACCGCAGACGTATTCCCTTCTCGTCGCGCAGCAACTGGACGCCCGGGAACTTGGCCTGCTCCGCGGCAAAGCGATCGTACAGGAGCTGCGGCAGATAGTGCGCGTGGATGTCGATGATCATACTGCCGCCCCCGTTCCCGTGTCGCAAATTGATGAATATAGCCACTGTCTGCGGCCTGCGGCAATTGCGGTCGGTCGCATCCCCGCTGCGCGGGTCGGCAGATTAGGCGGAGCAGGGGCCCCATCTGCAAGATGGGGATGCGACCCGAATTCGGACGCAGGGGGCCGCCGGCCGCCCAGGGTCGCCTCCGGGGTCAGATCCCCGGCTCGCGCCGGGGCCCCTCGTCCACCCTCCGGCAGCCCTTGCTTCCTGCTCATCATGCCGCTTTCCCCGCTGCTTCAGCTTCACGCAGGTTCATTGCCGTGAGCACGCGCTGGCGAATCGCTTCGCGATCGCCGCCAGCAACCCGCACCTCGAGCGCGATCTGCGCCGGGCGATGAAACACCAGAATGCGTTCGCCCAACTGCAAGGCCTCGTCGATGGAATGGGTGACGAAAATGCTGGTCTTACCGTTTTCCCGCACCAGCTGCGTATACTCCTCGCGCAGCCGCTTGCCGGTCAGCTCGTCCAGCGCCGAAAACGGTTCATCGCACAACAGGATCTCCGGGTTCACGGCGAAAGCGCGTGCGATCGAAACGCGCTGGCGCATACCGCCCGAAAGCGCGTGCGGATAGTTGTGCTCGTGGCCCTTCAAACCAAGCCGCTCGAGCCAGCCCATCGCAATCTCGCGCCGTTCCGTTGCGTTCTTGCCGGCCAGCTCGATTCCGAGTTCGACGTTCTCGACCGCAGTGCGCCATGGCATCAGCCGGTCGTTCTGAAACACGACTGCGATTTTTCCGCGGAACCAGTTGAATTCACGGAACGGGTCGTGTCCGAGCACGTGCACCGAGCCTTCGGTGGGCTCGATCAGGCCCGAGAGCAGGTTGAACATGGTCGATTTACCGCAGCCGGTCCTGCCCAGAACCGCTGCCATTTCACCCGGCGCGACGGTGAAGCTCAGGCGGTCGACGGCCAGATACGATTCCTCACGCCGGGCCGGGTGCAGGAAACGCTTCACCACCTTGCGGAACTCGATTGCCGCAGCGGCCGCGTTGGCATCCCCGTCACTCATGCGGAGCGTTCCGTGCTCGGCCGGTAAGCCAACAGCCAGCCTTCGATTCTAGTAATCACCTGCTGCACGAGCAACACGAACACCACTAGCACCAGCGTCCAGGCGAGCGCTCCGGCCATGTCGAACAATTGCTGCTGCATCAGCAATTGATAGCCTATGCCTCCGGTGGCGCCGACCAGCTCCGCCACTACCACCACGCGCGCAGCATTGCCGAGATTGACTTTCCATGCGGTCAACATGCCGGGCACAATGGTAGGCAGAATCAGAGTGCGAAACAGGTCGAGCTTGCTCGGTCGAAAGGAAAGCGTCATCTCGAATAAATCCTTGGACATCGAACTGTAGGCGTCGAGAATTTGAAAGCTGAATGCCGGCAACGTCGTTGCCGTCATGATGAAAAGTATGCGCGGCTCGGTGCCCTTGAACCAGATAATCGCGATCACCACCCAGGACAGCGCCGGAACACCCTGAATGAAATTGAGCAAAGGATAGACGTAACGGTAGCTGCGCTGCGAGCGCCCCATCACAAAAGCCAGGATCGCGCCAAGCAGGAACGCCACGGTTAGCCCGGCGAAAATGCGCGCGGCCGTGGCACCTGCGTTGGCGAGACTCTCCCGATCGATCAGAATCGCGAAAAACTTCTGCGCGATCGCCGGAACCGGGGGAAACAGGTAGGGCGGAAAAAAATACGACGCGATCTGCCAGGCGAGCATCAGCCCGCCCAGCGAGATCACAGTCTCCTTGCGCAATTTGTACCATGGGTTCATTGCGCGACGTCCCGCGCCCTGATGACGGCTATTCGAGGCGTCCGTCATATATCGTCGTCGACGAGGGCGTCTTGGGCAGGTAGCCGATTGATCGGCCTGCGCGATATACCGCATCGATCTCCTTGCGCAGATCACCCGCCGGCTGTACGTCCATGCCCAGGCGATCGTTGGAGCGGATGAGTTTTTCGAGCACGGCAAGACCTGCCGCGTCGGCTTTGGGCGAAATCAGCTTGGCTGCCTCAGCGGGATTGGCCGCAACCCATTCCGCCGCCTGTTTATAGGTACGATACAGCGCGGGAATGAGCGCTTTGTTCTTCGCTATCCACTTCGTATGCGCCGCGACACCCAGGTAGGGAATCTTGTCACTGCCGGCAAATTTGCGCCATTCGTTTTGCATGTTCAGGTCGAGCGTGCGCAGCGAGGGTTTCTTCGCCATCAGCGTCGAGTAGCCGGGCTCCCACAGTTGCACCGCGTCGGCGCGGTCGGCGAGCGCGTAGCCGATCAATCCAGGGGTCGCAGTGTTGATCACCTTCACCTTGGCCATATCGACGTTCTGCTGCCGCGCGAACCAGTCGACCATCTGGAAATTGGTGGTCCCGCTCGCGGCGGCGAGTTCCTTGCCCTGCAGGTCGGCGAGCGTCTTGACCGCGGGATTGCCGGTGACCACTGCGCCCCAGAAATCGAACAGGTTGAACAGATAGCTCACTTTCAGGCCGCGCACATCGGCGAGACCGACGACCAGCAGCGACGCGCTGCCGCCGACCTGAAACTCGCCGCTGTTGAATTGTGCCGCGTAGGCGTCGGGCGGACGTGTTTGAAAGGTGATGTCCAGACCGTTCGCCTCGTCCAACTTGCGCGCCTTGATCACCGGCGGCAGGAAGTCGCCGAGCGAAGGCGCGCCGAACACCACGATCTGCAGCTTGTGCAGCGCCTCGGCCTGAGCTACACCGGCGGCAAGCCCGAGGACTGCAGCCAGCACCAAACAATGCATGAAACTTCCAAATATACGTGCTTTCATTTTGTCTCCTCCTTTGTTGTGCTGCTCTGCACAGCTAATTGCCGGTGCGGACAAGCTGCATCCGCGTCCAGATCTGTAATGGCGTCATCGGCAGCGCGTCGATCGTGGTACCGAGCGGTGCCAGCGCGTCATTGACGGCGCAGGCGATCGCCGCCGGCGCGCCGAGGTAACCGGCCTCGCCCGAGCCCTTCTGCCCGAAAGTCGTATGCGGCGAGGGCGTGCAATGATCGACAATGGCGATCGCCGGCACCTCCATCGCGCTCGGAATCAGGTAATCCATGAACGACTGACTCTCCAACTGGCCGTTGTCGCTGTAGGCGAACTTCTCGTACAGTGCCGCACCGATCCCGTGCGCGATGCCGCCATAGGTCATGCCGTGCACGATATCCGGGCTGATCATCACGCCGCAGTCGTGGCCGCAAGCATAGCGCACGAGCTTCGGCTGGCCCGTGGCCGGGTCGATCTCGATCAGCACCACATGCGCCTCGAACGAAAAACAAGGATACATCTGGACGCGCCCATCGGCGGTAGGCAGCGCGCCCCCGGTAGGCACCTCCCACACGAATTTCGCCTGCAGCCCGGGCTCCAGCCCCGGCGGCATCTGGTGGAACTTGCGGTGCGCGATTTCGACGAGCTGCGCCCAACTGAGCGCCTGCTTCGCGTCGCCCTTCACGCCGACGCTGCCTTCGTGGTACTCCAGTTGTGCGACATCCTTGTTCAGATTGTGTGCGGCGATCGCAAGCAGCGCCGCCTTGATCTTGCGCGCCGCGCCGGCGGCGGCGCCGCCGAGCATGATCGCCATGCGGCTGCCGACCGGGCTGTTGGAGGGCAGCGCGTTGAGCGAGTCGGCATGCACCACGCGGATCGTGTCCGGGTCGCGCTCGAGCACCTCGCCCAGCACTGTCGCGACCAGGGTCTCGTGCCCCTGCCCTGCGCTGGAGGTGTTCATCACTCCGGTGATGGCGCCGGAAAGGTCCACGCGCACCAGGCAGGAATCCATCCAGGTGGTGGTCTCGTTTTTCGGATTGAACAGCGGCTCGAACGCAGAATTGGCGCCGGACGGCTCGAGGCAACTGGAAATGCCGATGCCGGCGAGGTGACCTATCTTCCTCGCCGCATCGCGCGCCGCAAGCAACGCCGGATAATCCGCTGCGGCGAGCGCCTTGTCCAGCACCGCATGATAATCGCCGCTGTCGTAGCTGGTGCCGCTCGGAATCAGGTAGGGGAACTGGTCTTTGCGGATAAAATTCTTCTTGCGCAGCGCGATGCGGTCCATGCCAAGTTCGCAGGCGACGCGGTCGATGGCGGTTTCCAGCGCGTAGTTGGTCGGCGACTGGCCGAAGCCGCGCACCGCTTCCTGCGCCGTCTTGTTGGTCATCACCGAGATCGGCTCATATTCCACACTGTGGATCTGATAGGGGCCGACAATCGCGCCCACCGGCTTGCCCAGTTGCAGCGGCGAGCGGCCGGCGTACGCGCCGACGTCGTCGAGCGCGCGGATCCTGAGCGAGCGGATGGTGCCGTCCGAATCGAACGCCACCTGCAGATCGAAAATGCGGTCCGGCCCGTGCATGTCGCCGCCGCGCATGTTCTCCAGACGGTCCTCGATGAAGCGCACCGGAAACCCGAGCTTCTTCGCCAGATAGCCGACCAGCACCGTGTGCTTTATGCCGCGTTTCACGCCGAAGCTGCCGCCCACGTCGACGTCGAAATGCACGCGCACGGCGTTGCCCGGCAGGCGCAGCGCGCGCGCCGTCTGGTCGGGGTACTTCGGCATCTGGATCGAGGCCCACACATCGAGCAGCTGCCGTCCCGGATCCCACTGCGCCGCGACGCCAAAGGTCTCGATCGGCACCGTCGCACTACGGCCCCAGCGCACGCGCAGGGCGAGCTTATGCTCGGCGCGGGCGAAGTCCTCGTCCACCGGTCCCCAGACGAACTTGCGCCGGTACAACACATTGCTGCCGTGCAGGGGGTGCACCAGCGGCGAGCCAGGCTCGATGGCCTTCTCCGGGTCGAGCACGTATTCGGTCGGCTCGTAGTCGACCTCGATTTTCTCGGCTGCGTCCTCCGCCAGGGCGCGCGTGTCAGCGACCACGGCCGCCACCCACTCCCCGGCATAGCGCACCACGCCACGCGCGAGCGGGTAGCGCGTTACTCTGGGCGCGTCCACGCCCGGGAGAATCGGATCTACCGCTGCACACAGCTCCGCGCCGGTGAGCACGTAATGCACTCCGGTTAACGCGAGCGCCTTGTCCGTGCGGATCGCCTTGATCCGCGCCGCCGCGTGCGGACTGGTAACCAGCGCCACGTGCTTCATGTCCGGCAGCGCGATATCGGCGACAAAGCGCCCGTGCCCGGTGACGAAGCGCGGATCCTCCTTGGTGCGGCGCTTCTTGCCAATGTAGCGAAAGCCCTTATAGTCGGCTGCGCTCATTTTCCCGCCGCCCCCACGCTGCGCTTTTCGGCGGCAAGCTTGATCGCATCGACGATCTGCTGGTAGCCGGTACAGCGGCACAGGTTGCCTCCGATCGCCTCGCGGATTTCATGCTCCGCCGGCTCGGGATTGGATTCGAGCAGGGCGTGCGCAGCGACGATCATGCCCGGAGTGCAGTAGCCGCATTGGGTCGCGTGCGTTTCGCAAAACGCATCCTGCAGCACGCCGGGCGTGCCGTCCGCCTGCGCCAGACCCTCGATCGTGGTGACCCTGCGACCGTCGGCCTGCACCGCGTACATCAGACAGGAGCGCACCGGTTCCCCGTCGAGCAACACCGAGCAGGCGCCGCAGATGCCGTGCTCGCAGCCCACGTGGGTACCGGTGAGCCGAAGCGTGTCGCGCAGAAAATCGACCAGGGAGAGCCGCGCCGGCACCAGCGCCTCGCGCCGCTCGCCGTTTACTTCGATCGAGATCGAATACAACTGTTCGTCGCTCATTTGTCCGCTCTTGCCTTACTCATTGCATCCTCTTTCGCCGCACGCAGCACCCGTTCTACCAGGACGCGCGCCAGGTGCCGGCGGTAATCGGCGCTCGCATGCAGGTCGCCCTCTGGATCGGCGAGGTCCGCCGCCGCTGCGGCCGCGTCCGTAATCGCCGCCTCGTCGAGCCTTGCGCCAGTCAGCTGCGCGCCTACCTCGGGCAGGGCGAGGGGCACCGGGGCCGCGCCGCCTATCCCCAGTTCGAGGCGCAAACAGCGTTCGTCCGCATCCAGTTCCAGCTGGGCGCAGGCCGAGACTAGCGCAAAATCGCCGTGCCTGACGCTCACTTCCTCGAATGCACAGCCGCGCAGGATATGCGCGGCTGCACTGGGCCACACCGGGAAGCGGATCTCGGCCAGGCACTGCTCCGGGAGGATCGCAGTCACCATGGGCGCGAGATAGAATTCGCGCGCCGGAATCTCGGTGATGCCGGAGGTGTCATGCAGTTCCAGCATGGCGTCGAGCACGCACGCGACCAGCGCGATCTCGGCGGAAACGTCGCCGTGCACGATCGAGCCGCCGATGGTGCCGCGATTGCGTGTCTGCGCGTGGCCGACCCAGCGCAGCGCGCGAGCAAGCAAAGGCAGGTTCGCGCGCGCGAGCGGCTCGCGCTCCATCACGCACTGGCGCACGCCGGCACCCACGATGAAATGGCCGTCCCCTTGCAGGGGCGCAACGACGCGCTGCAGTTCCGCCAACCGGCTGATATCGATCAGTCTGGCCGGCCTGGCGAGCCGCATTGCCATCATCGGCACTAGGCTCTGCCCGCCCGCGATCACCTTTGCGTCCGGCCCATGCGCGGCGAGCAGGCTGCAGGCCTCAGCCAGCGTCGTCGGGCGCTCGTAGTCGAAACTGGCTGCCTTCATCTACCTGCGTCCGCGGGCGAGAAATCAGTGGGTTTAAGCAATAGGGTAATTTGGGATCCAAGCAGGGGGCCGTTGGCTTCGCTTGCCGCCTTGGCCTTTTTCCACTCTGCATCCGCACCGAATAGCGCCCATGCGGCCTGGCGTGCTTCGTCCGACTCGAAACGTGTCAGGTAAAAGAAAGTGCTCGGCTCGTCAGCACTGGTCCAGCAGTTGACGACCTCGATACCCAGGCGAGCGAAGATCGGCATGGTCTTTTCATGAAAGCGGTGGATCAAGCGCTCGATGTTGCCTTCGGTGGCACGGTACGTTTTAAATTCATAGATCATCTAGCTACCCCAATCGGTGATGCTTGGAGTATGGACAGGCGCCATTAGCTGAGCAATCGACATAAATTCATCCCCCATGTCAGGAATTCTCACAACACGATACAATTCGTAATCTTTGAAGCGAGAGAAAGCCGCTGCCATTCTAGATGAGAAGACTACCTCCCCTCAACGCGATCAAGGCATTTGAAGCTTCGGCACGTCTCGTGAGTTTTACTAAGGCAGGTCAGGAGCTGAACGTCACCCACGGCGCGATCAGCCGGCAGGTCGCATTGCTAGAAAGCTGGCTCGGTGTCGTTTTGTTCCAGCGCGCGAAGCCGCACCTGGTGCTAACGAAAGCTGGGAGGCAATTCTACGACGAGGTTGGCGCAGCGCTCGACCGCATTGCGCTTGCTACGATTCACCTCGCAGACGATCCGGGCCAGCCCCAGCTGACCGTCAACGGGCCGCCGACCTTCACTTTGCGCTGGCTGATCCCCCGCTTGTCCACCTTCCAGCGCAACCATTTCGGCATAAATGTGCGTCTGACCACATCACTTGCGACGGTCGATTTCTCGCGTGGGGAATACGACATAGCTATACGCGGTGCGGACGAACCGCTACCGGGCCTGGTTTCGCGTCCCTGCATGACTGAACTCATCGTACCGGTCTGCCATCCTGCCCTATTGGAGAAGCAGCAGCTGAAATCGCCGAGCGACCTGTCACGCTGTACGCTGTTGAGCTATACCACCGAGCCATACCGCTGGCAGGACTGGCTCAATGCAGTGGGCGCTCCGGATGTGAAGCCGGCCAGCGTCATCGCATTCGAGCAAATGTATTTCACCTTGCAGGCGGCCATGGAAGGACTCGGTGTTGCGCTGATTCCCTACTTTCTAACCGCCGATGACATCGCAGCGAAGCGGCTATGCGCGCCCTTCGGTATACTGGGCGCGCGCAGGCGCCACTACTACGCCTTTCTCAGCCAGACGGCAATTCCCACATCCGCACAGGATACGTTCTGCAATTGGCTGGAGCAGGAAGGACGCTCAACGATGTTGCTATGCAACCGACTGATGAATCAGGACAGCGCTGTCCTATGAGCTTTGAGCCTGGACACCTTAGTCAAATACCCCCGGCAAAGCCGGGGGCCTGATTTTGTGAGCGCCTCAAAGGCGCCCACAACACCGTGAGCCGCCCTTGGCGGCTTACCCCATTGCGAGCTTCATCTGATCGTAACGCTCGTCTT